>Ga0209061_1002245_pt1 | contig 25573 bp, 28 predicted proteins | sample Coa_R1_10_FD_187157 | JGI IMG/M metagenome (GOLD analysis project Ga0209061, IMG submission 187157) | Surface soil microbial communities from Centralia Pennsylvania, which are recovering from an underground coalmine fire - Coalmine... | ecosystem: Environmental > Terrestrial > Soil >...
CAGAAAAGCCCTTCTCGGCGATCAGGCGTTTGGTGATTTCTGCGCGCATGCGATAGAAATCGTGGGTCCCGTGCGTTGCTTCACCGATAAATACGAAGTGAGCGTCACCGATCAGCGCGATCAACGGATCGGTGTCGCGAATGCTGCCGTGGAGCGGGCGGATGGCTTGTCTCAAGTCGGGCCGGATTGCCTGCTGTGACGTCGTCATGCCGCTACTGTGCGCATCGCCAAGGAAATCGAGGTGAAGCGATCTTCCCAAGACCTTCACATTCTCGCGCTAGCATCGCTTTGCGCCCTGGACCTTCGAGAGGAGGCATCAAAACGTCATAAGCGAGCGACGTGCCCGGGGGGACACATCGACCGATCTCTGCTCACCCGCCGAATCGGCGATCAAAAAAAGCTCGCGCATGACTACGCTAGCGGCACATGGCCCCTCCATGTGCCGTTAGCGTTTCTCGAATTCTTCCTGAGTTTTGGAATATCGCGCTCTATCATCCGGGTACCCGGCGGAATAGTATCCGCCAAATACTGAGGAGATGGTAAAAGAATGGCAAACTTGGAAAAGACGCAAGCGAACGGCGGAAGCGGGACCTATTTGGAGCCATTTGCCGGGATGGCGAACTGGCGCCGGTTCATGGATTCGTTTTTCGAGCCGCTGACGCCGCCCACGTTCTTCAGAGCGTTTGACGCCGAGCCACGTGTCAACGTCTACGAGGAGGACGGCAAATACACGATCGAATTCGCGGTCCCGGGTTACAAGCAAGACGATATCAACGTCGAAGTCAAAGCGAACGAAGTCACGGTTAGCGGAAAATATTCGCAAGAGAAGGCCGACGAACAAAAGAACTACCGGCGCCGTGAAATGCGGCAAGGGGCGTTCTCGCGTACGATCGCTTTTCCGGAGGATATCAACCATGACAACGTGAAGGCGACGCTCGAGGACGGCGTTCTAAAGGTCACTGTGCAGCCCATCAAGCCGGCGGCAGCCAAGAAGATCCCGATCACGACGGGCTGAGTGCCCGCACCCGAAGGACGCGGGCGAAGAACTCTTCGCCCGCGATTTTTCTCGATGGCATATCTCAGAGAACTGATTGAAGCTGAGTCCCCACCGTCGCTCGCGCTCGCCGCGATCGAGCGGTACCTCGAGAGCAAGGGGAACGTGTTGAGCCTCATCGTTCCGCTCAATGCTCTGGGATTGCCTAGCAGTCTCGAGCTGAAAAAACCCGTTTGCGTGAACTTTGTGCCCGCGCGACGCAACAAGCTCATGCTCGGCCGGCGCGATGAGCGGCTCCATCTTCGCTGGAAACCGGATGGTCCGTACCCGGCCTTCGAAGGGTACGTAGCAATTCGGCCGTCGAGCGGCAAAACACAAATCGAGCTGCGAGGCTCGTACGAACCGCCGTTTGGCGCGCTCGGGGAGGCGTTTGATTCGGCTGTCGGCTATCGTATCGCACATGCGACCGCGCATGCGCTGCTAAACGAACTGAAGGAAGAGCTCGAGCGTGACTTCGCCGCCGTCAAGGCGACGATCGAAACGGCGCCGTAGCCTCGCCCTATTTCCGGTTGCGGGTGTGCGGCTCCAATGAGGGGCGGCCAGCTGGGTGATAGTCGTACGACCAGCGATCGTGCGCGTGTTTTCCCAGCCGGTGCGCGATCTCGGGGATGCGCTCGGCGGTCATTCTTGCATCAACGACCTTATAACCGTTGTCGCGCACGCGAATCCAGAGAACAAAATCCTCGATGCCGCTTTCCTCATACATCTTCGATGCTTTCACGAAGAGATGGGCCAGCCTCCGAAGTGCCTGCCCGCTGGATGCGAGGGATTTGCTCGAGCGCAACCCTTGCAGCATCCCTTCGGCAAGATCTTCGGAAAGAGGACAGATGCGGTCGACTTCATGTGAGCCGCTGAGAAGACGGATATGTTTCTCGCCGTCGTGCTGGTCACCGGCAAGCCGGATTCCCGTTCCGGGACCGACGTCGGCCTGCACGAACACGCGTGGGCCTGCCTTGGCGGTCAACGCATGATACGCTTTGCGAATCCCATCATCGTCGTCCACGCCGACGTGGCCATTTGAAAGATCGTAGCCGTGGCCATCCGGTCGAAGAGCGTACATCGAAATCGGGCGCCGATTCGCAAAGACGATGGCATTTTCGACGCTATCGACATAGGCGCTGCGCGCGACGGTGATGCCGTAGCTTTCAAGAAGGGCGAAACTGTCGATTACGTCTATCGTCCGTGCCATGAACTGTCTGTGCTGATCCGGATAGCGAGCATCAGCGCTTTGCGCACAGTTGCTCTGCGACACAGGCGGCGACGATCGCGCGTGCTTCTTTGAGGGGATTCTTCGCGAGAAATGCCGTCATGCGGATCGCGCGCATCAAGCCCCTGTACTGACTCGTCGGATTCATGCTGGACTCCCTTCAGGCGGAGACCAGCGTATCGGACGCATCGGAAGCCGGCGCGAAGCCTCTAAGAAGAGGTGAAGAAGGGGCTTCGCATCTTTTTCCATTGCGCGGGCTATGCTCTCGGTATGGAGATCCGGCCCATCTCACCTGAAGACGAGAGCCTTTATCGCGACCTGCTCGCGAGCCTCGACGAGCGCGACCGGTATCTTCGATTTTTCCACACCGTTCCGGCGATCGGGTCGCGCGAAGTGCTACCTTTCGTGCACCCGAGACCCGATATGATCGGGCTCATTGCCGTCGAGGACGGAAGGGCGGTCGGTGCGGCGCACGCGTTTATCGACCGTGAGAGTGCCGAATTTGCCGTCGAGGTGCGGCCCGATTGCCGGCATCACGGCGTCGGCGGCAAGCTGCTCGCCGAGATCGCGAGGCGCTCGCGCGAACGAGGCGTGCGCGAGCTGGTGGCGCACAGCCTCTGCGATAATACGGAGTTTGCGTTGATCGCCTCGGAGGCCAGCATGAAGCCGAAGCCCGAAGGCGCCGGCGTCAATCTCTGGCGCTTGCCCCTCTAGCGAATCCGAACGCCAAAGCGCACGCCCCAGCGCGGATAGACTGCGTACGGCGGCGGATAGGCGTATACCGGAACGGGATACATCACGTAAACGGGCTGCGGCGCAGCGTATACCGGTTGCGCATAGACGGGCGGTGCGCCGTACCCGTAGGGTGCCGCTTGTGGACCGACCGGTGTCGCATACGGCGGCAAGACCTGCTGCTGCGGATATGCCGGTGCTGGTTCCGGCGGCGGGGGCGGAGCTTGTGCCGTCATCGGGACGGGCGCGGGTGCCTGGGGATCGTAACCGTACGACGGCGTGTTTCCACCGTATGAGGGCGCAGCGCTCCCGGCGTCGATTTCATAGGCATCGAAGATTTGGCCTTGGTTGTAGCCGGTAATCGTCACGCGCATTCCGGGGCGAAGCGCCGTCCCCGAGGGCCGCATCGACGTTTCCGTCGTGAAGTCGACGCGATCGACGTAGCCGCGGTCGTCGTTGATCTCGAGGTACTCGCCTTCAACCTTCGAGATCGTTCCCGTAATGGTTTCTTCTCCATCACGCGGCTGAACGCCGTTGGAACGTTGAGCGTATGACGGTATCGGCTGCGCCGCGGCCGCTTGCGGCAGCAGCGCGCCGATGCCGAGAAGAGCCGCTAAGAAGATCGCCGGGAGATGCGCGCACTTGCCCATCGTTCGCCTCGCCGAAGAAGCCGGAGTAGTGAGCGAACGTTTGCCGGCCGGCCGCATCCCCGCCTGCCGTTCGAGACGATGGAAGTTTAAACTTTGCTGAGAAATTGGCTAAACGGCCGTATGTCGACGCGCTCGCACAGCATCTCGACGTCTTTCCGCATGCAAAGCTGCGTTCCGGAGACCATCACCGTGGCGGCGCCGGCAGCGCTCCCCAGGCGCAAGCCTTCGCGGATATCCTCGCCGCGGCTCAAGGCGAGCGCGAGGCCTGCTACCATCGAGTCGCCCGCCCCGACCGTGCTCTTCACCGTCACCCGGGGCGCGATAGCCTTCCAGGCGCCGGCCGGCCCGACCGCGAGCGAGCCTTCTGCACCCTGCGAGATGACGACATGCTCCGGACCCCGTGCGCGCAGCTCTTGCGCGGCGGCATAAACCGCGGCGTCGTCAGCGATCGTGCGGCCGAGAACCTCTTCCGCCTCTTCGACGTTCGGTTTGATCAGGAAAGGCTTTGCCGCCAGGACTGCTTTGAGCGCGGAACCGGAGGTGTCGACGATCGCTCGTCCGCCACGCTCCTGGAGTTCGCGAACCAGCTCGGCATAGATTTCATCCGGCAAACCCGGCGGTACGCTCCCTGCGAACACGACGATGCTGCCGGCGGGTAACTGCGCCAAGCGCGTTCGCAACGACGCAATCTTGTCGGGCGGCACGTGCGGCCCGTCCAAATACAACCGCGTGCGCCGGTGGTTGTTGCGCTCGTAGATCATGACGTTGATCCGCGTCGCTTCGGCAACGTGATCGAAGGCGTGCAAGACGTGCTCGTCGTCAAGCCGCGAGCGCAGCAATTGGCCGGTTACGCCGCCGACGAACCCGAGGGCGATCGTCTTCCCGCCCAAGCGGTGGATCACGCGGCTGGCGTTGATGCCTTTGCCGCCCGGATCCAAATTCTCGAGCGTACACCGGTTTTTTGCTCCAAGGACGAATTCGCCGATTGCGACCGCTTCGTCGATCGCCGGGTTGAGCGTGACGGTTGTGATGACGTCAGGTGGGGACGAGCTCGGCACGAACGTTTCCGTTGAGGCTCGCGCTGCGGCCGTCTCGCAGCTCCGCCAGCGATCTCGTCACGACGACCGGAACGGGGCTCTTGCGGGCGACGTCCTCGGCGACGCTGCCCATCATGAGGCGGCGAAGACCGCGCCGTCCGTGGGTTCCGATCGCGATCAGGTCCGCGTGCGCCGCCTTGAGCCGCGCTAAGATCTCTTCGCTCGGCGCGCCGAATGCCACGATGTCTTCGGCTTCCGTGATGCCCGCCGATTTCGCGTGCCGCACCGCAAGGTCGACCAGCGTCCTGGCCTCCGCCTCCCATTCGCTTTGAAGCGTGTCGGCGTAGCCGCCGTAGCGCACGATCTGGTCGTGCAGCGCCGCGCTCTCGATGACACTGATGAACGCCATACGGCTACTGCTGCGCAGCGCGAGCTCGATCGCAAAGGCGGTGGCCGCGTCGGACGGTTCTGAGTCGTCGACGGCGACCACGATCGAGCCAAATTTGTCTACCGGGCTATTTGCGCGTACGACAAACACCGGGACCGTCGCGGCTCGCAAAACGCCTTCTGCCGTGCTACCGAGCAAGAGATGCGGAATCCCGCCCAAACCTCGCGAGCCTATGACGATCGCGTCGACCGCGCGCTCTATGGCAAAGGTCACAATCGCGCTCGCCGATCGGCCTTCCAGCTTGTAGGCGCTCGATGTCACCGAGGTTGCCTTGGCACGCCCGGCAGCGGCGCCCAAGATCTCGCGCGCCGATTCGTCCAGCGCGGCGAAGGTGCCGCCCAAGTCGACGGCACCCGCCATCGTGGTTTCGGCGGCAATGCCGGCGTAGTCGACGGCGTGACAGAACACCAGTTCCGCCTCGTGTTCTCGTGCAAGCCGAAGCGCAAGAGTAATCGCTTTGTCGGCGGACTGAGAACCGTCGACTGGGACGAGGATGCGTTGCAATGTCGTGCTCATGTTCGCATCCTAGAAAATCGCCGGGCAGCGATTGAGAAGGATCCGAGAAGATTGCGTTCCCGACGGCTTCACCGCTGCGCCATAGCATCGGGACGATGAACACGACCGTCTCTTCCCCCGCGGCCGGCTCCGCGCGGCCGAGCCGCGATGGCGGTGGAACGCCGCGGCCTCCGAGACGCCGTCGGCGCTTGATCCTCGCGCTCGTGCCGGCGGTGCTTGCATGCGTGGGCGTCACGCTATATTTCGTCACGCATTCGCGGCCGGTCAGCGGAATCCAGGCCTCCGGTACGATCGAAGCAACGGAAAGCGACGTTGCATCAAAGGTGCTGGGTCGTCTCGTCGCGCTTCGCGTGCATGACGGCGATCGAGTCAAGAAGGGTCAGGTCGTTGCGGTTCTCGATCGCGTGCAGCCGGCGTTGAGTGTCGAGCAAGCGCGCGCCAACGTGGATTCCGCGGCGGCACAAGCACGTGCCGCGCGGGCAGCGTACGAGCTGCAAGCCCAAACCTATCAAAGCGATCTCATGCAGGCGCGCTCCGCCGTGCGTATTGCCGAGTCACGCCTCGGACAGGCGGGAGAGAATCTCGGCATCGAAATTCCCGCTGCGGCACTCGCCATCGATCAGGCGCACGCCCAGCTTACGGAAGCGCGGGCAAACTATGCGCACGCGAACGTCAATCTGAGGCGCGCGAAAACTCTCGTGGCCACAGGCGATGCCTCGCGACAGTCGTTGGATGATGCAACGGATGCGTACGAGAGTGCCGCCGCACAGCTGCGTGCGGCACAAGATGCGGTGCGATTGGCGCAGGCCAACGAGCGCAACGTACAGGTTCGCCGCCTCGACGTCGCATCGTCGCAGGCTGCCCAGCGCCAATCCGTTGCCGCCATGCGCTCGTCCGAGGCCGAAAGAGATTTGGTCGCGCAGCGGCACGCGCAATACGTTGCGGCTCTAGGACAGCTTGCGCAGGCGAAAGCCGCGCTCGGCTTCGCGCAAGATCAGGAACGCGAGACGACGCTGGTCGCGCCTTACGATGGCTTCGTGATCTCGCATAATTTCGAACTCGGCGACCTCGTGCAGCCGGCCGCCGCGGTCATGACAATCGGCGATCTCGTCCATCCGTATCTGTACGTCTACGTGAGCGAAACGGATCTGCCGCACGTCAAGCTTGGCACGACGGCCGACGTTCGCATCGACGGCATGCCGAATCGCGTCTTTCATGGGACCGTCACCGAAATCAGCAACACGGCCGAGTTCACGCCCGAGAACGTTCAAACGAAAGCAGAACGCATCGAGTATCTCGTCTTCCGAGTCAAGATTCAATTTACGGACACGTCGGGCTCACTAAAACCCGGCCTTCCGGCCGATGCCGTCATCCACTTCTAACGCTATCGCGATCCAGGGCGTCACGCGTCGCTTCGGCTCGACGATCGCGGTCGACAATCTATCGCTGGATGTCGGCAAAGGTGAGATATTCGCCCTCGTCGGACCGGACGGCGCCGGCAAGACGACCCTGATGCGGCTCGTCTGTGGTGCGCTCGCGCTCGACTCCGGCAGCTTGCACGTAGACGGCGTCGACGTCGTCACGCAAACGGAGAGCGTGCAAAGCGCGATCGGCTACATGCCGCAGCGCTTCAGCCTCTACCCCGACCTCTCGCTGATCGAAAACTTGCGGTTCTATGCTGCAATTTTCGGCGTTCCGGCGAGCGAATTCCGAGGACGAGCAGAAGCACTGCTGCGCGAATTCGATCTCGCCGCTTTTCCAAACCGTCTCGCCGACCAGCTCTCCGGAGGGATGAAGCAAAAGCTGGCGCTCGCGTGCACGCTGATTCACAGCCCGGCGACCATTCTACTCGACGAACCAACCGCAGGCGTCGATCCGTTGTCGCGGCGGGAGTTCTGGCGCATTCTCTACGGAATAAATCGGCGCGGCACAACCATTTTCGTCAGCACGCCGTACATGGATGAAGCCGAGCGCGCCAATCGCGTGGCGTTCATCGCGCACGGAGCGATTCTGGCGTGCGGAACGCCTGCAGAGCTGAAAAACAGCCTCCAGGGAGACGTCGTCGAGATCGCCTGTTCGGAGCGCGCCGTCGCGCGCCGTGCTCTGCGCGGCGACGAGCTGGTGCGAAGCGTCGAGATTTTCGGCGAGACGCTGCACGCGCTGGTGACCTCGGGCGCGCAAGCCATTCCCGAGCTGACGCGACGCTTGCAGGCGGCAAACGTCCCGAACGCGCGCTTGCGAGAGATTCCGGCGTCCTTGGAAGATGCGTTCGTGGCGAGGATGGCGTCGTGAACGGCGAGACGAGCGTGAAGGTCGAGTCGCTGACGCGCAAGTTCGGCAATTTCACCGCCGTCGACGGCATTTCGTTCGAGATACATGCAGGCGAGATTTGGGGCTTTCTCGGACCGAACGGCGCGGGAAAGTCGACGACGATTCGCATGTTGTGCGGGGTCCTCGCACCAACGTCGGGACGCGCGGAAGTCCTGGGGTACGACGTGGCGCGTGACCCGGAATCGGTGAAGCTGCGCATCGGCTACATGTCGCAGGGGTCGAGCCTGTGGCGCGACCTCACGGTGGCCGAGCATCTCAATTTCACGGCGGGGCTTTTTGGTCTTTGGGGTTCGGCGAGGAGCGCCGCCGTCGAGGAGTGGATGGAACGCGTCGGCTTGAGAGACCGGCGGGATGAGCTTGCCGAGGCGCTGCCCGGAGGTTTTCGCAAACGTCTCGCGCTTGGATGCGCGCTCGTGCACAGCCCGCAAATGATTTTCCTCGACGAGCCGACTTCCGGCGTCGATCCGGTTTCGCGGCGCGAATTTTGGGATCTGATCGTCGAACTGGCCGAGCGCGGCACGACCGTCATGGTGACCACGCACTATCTGGACGAGGCCGAGCACTGCAACCGTCTCGCGTTCATTTACGGCGGCCGGATCATCGGTCGCGGGTCTCCCCAGGCGCTCAAGCACGCCGACGAAGCGGGAATCACGGTCGAGGTTCTCTCCGGCGACAACATTGCGATCCTCAACGCGGTGGAGACGCTGCCGTACGTTCGTAACGCCACGCTCTACGGATCGGCGCTGCACGTCACCGTGACCAACGACGCCGGCTTCAAGGCGCTGCGTGATTATCTGCACGGTCAACCCGTCGCCATATCGAGCATCGCAAGGATCACGCCGTCTCTGGAAGACGTGTTCGCCGGATTGGTGAAGGCCGCATGAATTGGAGGCGCGTCTGGACGATCGCCGTCAAAGAGTTCACGCAGTTCGTTCGCGATCGCCGGACGGTTGCCGTGACGATGCTGCTGCCGCTGCTGCAGGTCGTGCTTTACGGCTTTCTATCGACGGACGTTCGCTATCAGCCGACCGTCGTCTGGGATCTTTCACAGACCGCCGAGAGCCGCCAATTCTTGCAAGCATTGACCAGCTCAGAATATTTTTCCATCAAATATTACGCGTCGAGCATGCACGAAGTCGTGCGGTACATCGACGACGGCAAGGCGTTGGTCGGCATCGTCATTCCGCCCGACTACGCGACGCTGCTGCACGCCGACAAGACGCCCGAGGTCATGGTCGCCGTCGACGCGTCCAATGCGACATCCGCGCGAACGAGCCTTTCGGTTGCGCAGGCAGTCGGCAATAGCGTCGCCGGAAAGCTTCAGGTCAAAGAGATGCACGAAAAAGGGGTGCAGCCGCCCAAGATCGGCGTCGACGTCCGCGCACGTGCGTGGTACAACCCGGGTTTGCGCCAAGAGGTCTTCATCGTTCCCGGCGTCCTGGCGCTCGTCATGCAGTTTACGATGACGTTTCTCAGCATGAACACGATCGTTCGCGAACGCGAGCTGGGAACGCTCGAACAGCTCATCGTCAGCCCGATTCGCTCTCCCGAGCTCTTGCTCGGCAAAATGGTCCCGCTGATGACGATTGGCTACATCAACGTAACGACGATTTTGCTGATTTCGCTCTTTCTCTTTCACGTACCGGTAGCGGGCAGCGTCCTGCTCCTGTATCTGACGGTCTTCGCGTTCTTTTTCACGACCCTGGGACTCGGCACGCTCGTATCGACAATCGCCAAGACCTACATCCAAGCCGTGCAGCTCATCCAATTCTTCTTGATGCCGAGCATCTTGCTCTCCGGCTTTATCTTTCCCGTCGATGCAATGCCGAAGGCGCTGCAAATATTTTCGTACTTCGTTCCACTGACGTACTTCTTGAACATCGTGCGCGGAATCATCATCAAGGGCGTCGGGATCGACTATCTCTCGGGTCAGATCGCGCTTCTGACGCTGTTCGGACTGGTCGTCTTCACCACCGCGGTGCTGCGGTTCCGCAAGCGCATCGACTAGCCTCCCGGGAGCTCATAGACCTTCCCAACTTCTTCTCAACGTCACCATGTTGCTGGGCCATGCTCGAGTCCGGAGAGTTGACATGACGCAGATTTTTCGCCGCATCGTCGTCGCGATCGACCGGTCCCGACCGGCCACGCAAGCCGTCGAGCTTGCAATGCGGCTCGCCCGGACGCACCAAAGCGAGCTGCTCTTCGTGTACGCCGTCGATTATTCGCTTTTGTCCGAGGAATGCGACCGGACGGTCGTCGATGCCGTCACGCGCAACGGCAATGAGATGCTCCGGCGGACCAAGGCGCACGCCTCGGATGCCGGCGTGCCGTCCAGGACGGCATTGCTCGAAGGGCGCGCCGATTACGCCGTAGCGCGCTACGCGGAGGAGATCGCGGCTGATGCGATCGTCGTCGGCACTCGGGGCCCCGCGGCTTCCAAGCGGTTTTTTCTCGGCAGCACGGCTCAAGGTATCTTGCGGCTGGCACTCGCGCCCGTCTTCATCGTCCATGACGCGCCGCTTCCACCCGGTGCAGCGTTCAAGCGGATCGTCGTCGCGATCGACAATTCCGATCCCTCCGACGCCGCCGTCGAGCTGGGCACGCGCCTGGCCGAGGAAGACGGCAGCCGATTGGCATTTTGCCACGTTGTCGACGAGGACACGCTCTACGAAGAAGCGGCCAACTTCGGGGGCGCGACCTACCCGGTGCTGCGCGAGTGGCTCGATGAGGCCGCAATCCTGAGCAGATCGGCCGCGGACCAGGCCGGGGGCATCGGCGTTCGCAGCGTCGAGACCTCGGTTCTCACGGGGAATCCCGTCACGGAGATCCTCAATTTCGCGGCGAGCCAGCTCGCCGATCTGATCGTCATCGGCGCACACGGCCGCAGAGGCTTGCGACACCTGCTGATCGGCAGCGTCGCGCAAGCCGTCGTGCGCCGCAGCACGATTCCGGTGCTCGTCGTCCGGACGCGCCTCGCCGCCGCGACGACACCTAAGCTGCATCCGCACGTCGACCAGCACGGTTACGTGAGCCTTCGCACCGATGGGTAACGAATCGTTCATCCGGCCGTTCGCGGCGATCTCGAATGCCGACGTGCCGGCCGTCGGCGGCAAGAACGCGTCGCTCGGCGAAATGTACCGAACGCTCTCGCCGCTTGGCGTTTCCGTCCCGAACGGCTTTGCGGTCATTGCGGGCGCGTATCGGTACGTTCTAGATTCAGGCGGTCTTTGGAAAGCGTTGCATGCTTTGCTCGATCGGATCGATCCGGCGAACGCCGATGACCTTGCCAAGCGTGCACGGGCCGCCCATGAAGCAATCGCAGGCGCGCCGTTACCGCGCGATCTGGTCGCTCAAATACTTGCCGCTTACCGTGCGCTCGAGCAAGAATACGGGGCGGACATGAGCGTCGCGGTTCGCAGTTCTGCGACGGCCGAAGACCTTCCGACGGCGAGCTTTGCCGGCCAGCACGAAAGCTTTTTGAACGTCCGCGGTGACGACGCCGTGTTGGAAGCATACCGTCGTTGTCTCGCGAGTCTTTTCCTCGAACGCGCGATACACTATCGCATCGACAAGGGTTTCGATCATTTCAAGGTTGCGCTGAGCGTTGGCATCATGAAGATGGTGCGTTCCGATTTGGCATCCAGCGGCGTTGCTTTTACCCTCGATACTGAAACCGGCTTCCGTGACGTCGTGTTCATCACCGGCGCCTACGGCCTTGGCGAGAACATCGTGCAGGGCGCTGTTGATCCGGACGAGTTTTACGTGCACAAGCCGACGTTCCGCGCCGGGTATCGTGCCGTGCTGCGGCGACGAATTGGCTCGAAGGCGCAGAAACTCGTCTATGCCCCCAGCGGCACAGCCGGGAAGACGACGCAGAACGTCTCGGTCGAGCCCGAACAGCGGAGAGTTGCGTGCATTTCCGATTCGGAAGTGCTCACGCTCGCCGACTATTGTTTGAAAGTTGAAGAGCATTACGGCCGGCTCGCAGGACGCGATACGCCGATGGACGTCGAGTGGGCAAAGGACGGCTTGGACGGAAAGCTCTATCTCGTCCAGGCTCGCCCGGAAACGGCCGCATCTCAGCGCCGTGCCGGCGTGCTTTGCGAATACTCGCTGACCTCAACGCCACCGAAACCGCTCATCGCGGGGCGCGCCGTCGGCACGAAGATCGCAAGCGGACGCGTGCACGTCATCCATAGTGCGGACGAGCTTGCAGCGATGAAACCCGGAGAAGTGTTGGTCGCACCTACGACGACGCCGGACTGGGAGCCGGTGATGAAGACCGCATCGGCAATCGTGACGGATCGCGGAGGCCGCACCTGCCACGCGGCCATCGTCGCGCGCGAGCTGGGAATTCCCGCAGTCGTGGGTACGGGATCTGCGACGGCGGCGCTCGCCGGCGCGGGCGACGTCACGGTGTCGTGCGCGGATGGCGATATCGGAAAAGTGTACGGGGGCAGAATCGCGTTTGTCGAGCGTGAGATCCACCTCGCCGCGGTACCCCGTCTGCCGATAAAGATCATGCTCATACTCGCCGATCCGGACAGCGCTTTTGCGATGAGCATGCTTCCGAACGACGGCGTGGGGCTTGCGCGCATGGAGTTCATCGTCTCCGACGACATCCGCATACACCCGATGGCGCTCGTCCATCCCGAGCGCGTCACCGATAAGGATGCAGCCGCGAAGATTGCGCAGCTGACCAAGAGCTACGCGCGACCGAGTGAGTACTTCGTACAAAAACTGTCGGAAGGCGTCGCGACGATCGCGGCCGCCTTTTACCCGAAGCCGGTCATCGTACGAATGTCGGATTTCAAAACCAACGAGTACGCAGAGCTGCTCGGCGGCACGCCGTTCGAGCCGGTCGAGGACAACCCGATGCTCGGTTTTCGCGGTGCCGCTCGCTACTCCCATCCGGCTTATGCCGAAGGGTTCGCACTCGAATGCGCGGCGATGAAACGCGTGCGAGACGAGATGGGATTCACGAACGTCATCCTGATGATTCCCTTCTGCCGGCGGGTGGATGAGGCCGAACGCGTGATCGCAAGGATGACGGAGCTAGGCCTGCGCCGCGGCCAGAACGGTCTGCAGATCTATATCATGTGCGAGATCCCGAACAACGTCGTTCAGATCGACGCGTTCTCCAAGTACTTTGATGGGTTTTCCATCGGTTCAAACGACCTCACGCAGCTCGTTCTCGGCGTGGATCGGGACTCGTCGCTGGTTGCCTTTGATTTCGACGAGCGCGATCCCGGCGTCATGGAGACGCTGCGTCTGGCAATCGAAGGGGCGAAGCGCAACGGCCGGACCATCGGCATCTGCGGCCAAGCGCCCTCCGACTATCCGGAGATCGCCGAATTCCTCTTGGCGCACGGCATCGACTCGATAAGCCTCAATCCGGACAGCGTTATTCGCACCATTCACAGGCTGGCGGGGACAAAAGAGGAAGAACTCGGGAAGAACCTGGGAAGCCGGCTTCTCAAGAACGGTGACGGGCGTCCCGTACAGTAAGCATATGTACGACGACGGCCCTCGTATCGTCATCTGGGAGACGACGCGCGCCTGCGCGCTGGCCTGCGTACATTGCCGCGCCGAGGCCATCCCGCACCGGGACCCGCGTGAACTGACGACCGCCGAGGCGTACGCGCTCATCGACGAGCTGGCCGCGTGGGGCAAGGCGATCTTCATCCTGACGGGCGGGGATCCGCTCATGCGCCCGGATATTTTCGAAATCGTGGCGTACGCGGCGCAAAAGGGTTTGCGGGTTGCCGTCTCGCCGAGCGCGACGGGCCGGCTCACCGCGCGCTCTATGGCGCAACTGATCGATGCCGGGTGCAAGCGCATCTCGCTCAGCCTGGACGGCGCGACGCCCGGCGTTCACGACGCATTCCGCGGCGTGCGCGGTGCGTTCGAGCGGACGCTCAAATTGTCGCTGACGGCGCAGCAAGCCGGCATGGAATTGCAGATCAATACGACGATCGCGCTCCACAATCATCAGCAGATCTCCGAAATGGGTGATTTGGTCATGTCCCTCGGCGCGAGGGTATGGAGCGTATTCTTCCTCGTTCCGGTCGGAAGGGCGCAGCGAGAACAGTCGCTCGATGCTGCACAGACGGAGCAAGCGTTTGCGGAACTGTACCGCGTTGCCAAGCACGCCTCGTTTGCTTTGAAGACGACGGAAGCACCGCACTATCGCCGCTTCGTTGCACAGCACGAAGGAATGCCCGCGCGCTCCGAGGGCATCGGCGACGGAAAAGGCTTCGTGTTCATCTCGCACGTCGGCGAGATTCAGCCGAGCGGTTTCCTTCCCATCACCTGCGGCAACGTGCGAGACCGTTCGGTTCTTGACGTCTACCGCAACGATCGGATCATGCGACGGCTGCGGCGCCCGGAAACGTTCGTTGGAAAATGCGGCGCCTGCGAATACCACGATCTTTGCGGAGGCTCGCGAGCGCGCGCGTACGCCTATACCGGAGACTCGTTTGCGAGCGAGCCGACCTGCGGCTACATCCCCAGAAAGCTTGCCGCGTTAGCCGGCATATGATCAACGTTACCAAGCTGCTCTGCGGTATCGATCAGCCGATGGACCACCATCGCTACGGTGAGGGCAGCGGCGCACCGGCGTCGGCCGCCGAGCGCAAGCCGGTCGTCGTTTGGAACGCAACGCGGACGTGCAATTTGCGCTGCCTGCACTGCTACAGCGATTCGGCAGCGCGCGCGTATCCCGGCGAGCTCGATCACGTGCAAGCACGCGCGTTGCTGGAGGATCTGGCGCGATTTGGCGTGCCGGCCGTCCTGTTTTCGGGCGGGGAGCCGCTGGCGCGTCCGGACATCTTCGAGCTCGCCGAATACGCCCGGCAACTTGGGCTCAAGATCACGCTGTCCACGAACGGGACGCTCGTCGATGCATTGCGCGCGGAACGAATCCACTCGATAGGGTTCACCTACGTCGGCATCTCGATCGACGGTGTCGGCCCCGTCAACGATTATTTTCGCGGCCGGCGCGGTGCGTTCGACAAGGCCGTGCGCGGCATACGCAACTGTAAAGCGGTCGGGCAGAAAGTGGGACTGCGGCTGACGCTCACGCCGCACAACGTCCATAATCTGAATGCGATCTTCGACTTCATCGTTGAGGAAGGGATCGAGCGCGCCTGCTTCTACCACCTGGTGCCGGCCGGGCGCGGCCGCGGCGAAGTGAGCCTCACGCACGCGCAAAGCCGGCATGCCGTCGAGACGATCATGCAGCGCACGCGCGAAATGGCCGCTGCCGGCGATGCGCGCGAGATCCTGACCGTGGACAATCATGCCGACGGGCCGTTCATCTATCTTACGCTGCTCCAGACGAATCCGCAGGCCGCTCAGCGTGCCTACGATTTGCTCGCTTGGAACGGCGGTGCTCGCTGGTCATCGGGTGCCGGCATCGGGGACATCGACACGCAAGGAAACGTGCATCCGGATCAGTTCTGGCAGAGTGCGGTGCTCGGCAACGTGAAAGAGCGCCCGTTCAGCGAAATCTGGACCGATCCGAACAACGAGCTGCTGGCCGGCCTTCGCGACCGGCTGCCTCGCTTGAAAGGCCGGTGCGCCGGCTGCCGCTTTTTGCCCCTTTGCGGCGGAAACTTCCGCGTTCGCGCGCTGGCTGCAACCGGCGACATGTGGGCGCCGGATCCTGCCTGCTATTTGACCGACGCGGAAATCGGCGTCGCTCGAGCCCGCTAGAAGCGCCTTCAGGCCCGGTTCGGCGCGCTCGTTCGTTCGAGCGACGCCGAACTCGGGGTTGCGTAGCAGCGCGCCGCTACCACTGACCGAAGGGTTGCGTGTACCAAAGGTAGCCGCCCCACACCGGCGTGCCGCCCGTCGCCAAGCCGGCTTCAACGTCGGCATGCAGGTACTTGTAGATACGGCCGGCGAGGTTGATCTCACCGGTGTTGATGACGTTGCCCATTCCGTCGTTCGTCATCTCGCGGCGGAAGCCGAGCATCGTCTCGTGACGTGCGAGAATCGGGAAGTAGACTTCGGCGCTGTAGGCCGTGCTGCGCGCGCCGATGCCCGCCGCGATCGGATTGTCGTCGTTGCCGATTTGATAATAGAAGAGCGCACCCGGCATACGCTTCGTGGGATCGACCTGTCCGTAAGCGCCGATCGCGTTGTAGCGGTCGTAACCGCCTTCCGCCAGCGGGAAGGAGCCGATGTTGCCGACGAGGCCGACCGAAACCGGCTTGTCGGGTCGTTGGAACTCCGCGTTGAATTGATAGCCTTTGTCGAGGGCGTTGAGCGGCGTAGCGGCCCAATCGCCGGCACCGTTCAAGTCTTCCTGGCTGCCGTAATAGCCGGCCTGGACGACATACTTGTCGGTGCCGTAAGCAAGCATTCCGCCCCAACGGTTTGCGGACAGCGCTTGCGTGTGCTCACCGATGGTGATCGCCGGCGCAGCGAAGCCGGAAACGTCGCTCCACATGCTCCAAAACGACGGTCCCGGTCCCGGCATCTTGCCGAGCACGATGTGGCCGTTTCCATGCAGCAACCCGTTATAGGAGACCCACGCGGTATCGAGTCCGCCCGGGGCGTTGCCCTGCCAGATCCATTGCTGAACGTGGAAGGTCCAATTTGGATAGACGCCGACCGCGTGCACCTCGACGTTGCCCGCCTGCCACTCCGGCGCGCCGGTCGAGCTGTAGCCGACCGTCTCGCCCATCCAAATGGGGATCTCTTTCTTGTAAGCGGCCGGATCGAGCCCTGCGTACATCGTCCGTTGCACGTAGCGACCGTAGGCATTGAGGGAGGGAACTTCCGTATGGCATGTCTTACAGTCGAGACCATACGCTTGCGCAAACGTCGGCATTGCCGAGACCTGCTTTGCGGCTTGAGGCGTGAACGCCGCTGCCGCGAGCAGGCCCAAAGCGATGACCAGCAGTTTGGTGGAACGAACCATGGTTCAGCAACCCTTTCTATAAAGGCGGTATGCTGTCCGTCATTGTCCGTCGAAAACGTCCATTCGCCGGTAATTAGTTGAGAAGGACTGAGGAAAATCGTGATGAGAACTCCTGAGATGCCGCGGGTAGCCGTGCTGACCGCGCTTACCGCGCTCGCGCTTAGCCTGTTGTTTGCCGCACACGCGTCCAGTGCGTCTTTTGCCGCAACGCCGGCAAGCGGCAAGGCCATCTTTTTGGCAAAATGCGCCGCGTGCCATCAAGCCAACGGCGAAGGCGCCGGGCCATTCCCGCCGCTTGCCGGCAACCCCGATGTCACGTCAGCGGACACGAGCGGGATAATCGCAACCGTGCTCAACGGTAAGACTGGCCCGATCACGATCAACGGCAAGCAGTACAGCGGCGCGATGCCGGCATGGAAGGGTCAGCTCTCGGACGCCGAGATTGCGTCAGTTTTGACGTACGTTCGCTCGGCGTGGACGAATCACGCACCGCCGGTCAGCGAAGAGCAAGTCGCGGCTGCGGCCAAGCCGGTGATGCTTTCGGGCCAAGCGATTTTCGCAGCAAAGTGCTCGGCGTGTCATCAAGCCGACGGCCAAGGCACGCAGAAATATCCGCCGCTTGCCGGCAATCCGGCCGTGAACGCGAGCGATCCGTCGACTATCGTCGGAATCATCGTCAACGGCAGGTCCGGTGCGCTCACGGTCAACGGCAAGACGTATAACGGCACGATGCCGACGTGGAAGGGTCAACTATCCAATCCCGACATCGCTGCGGTCGCGACGTATATCCGCTCGGCCTGGGGAAATCATGCGCCTGCGGTCACGGAGCAGGAAGTTGCCGCTGCCGGCAAGACCGTATCGACGGCGGTCGGGCAGTCGATCTTCGTGCAAAAATGCTCGTCGTGCCATCACGCCAACGGCATGGGCGGCGGTCCGTTCCCCGCGCTTGCCGGCAACAAGGACGTGAACGCGTCGGATCCGTCAAAGATACTCGGCATCATCAAGAACGGCAACGGGCTCATGCCGTCGTGGAAAGGTCAGCTTTCGAACGCCGACATCGCCGCGGTCGCCACCTACATTCGCAGCGCATGGGGCAACAAAGGCGGGCCGGTCAGCGAAAGCCAGGTCGCAGGCGCAAAATAGCGCCTGATCTCACGCCGTCGCGAGGGTCGCGACGGCGGTGACGGCGCAAAGGAATTCTCCGCGCTGCTCGGCTTCGAGCAGCGCGCGAAGCCATGCCGCCGCATCTTGCGCGGTCAGCGTCTTTGCTGCGATCGCGTAGTCGATCGCGGCGCCCAAGAACAGATCGTACGCGCGCGCGAGCGCGGGCGCCGAAAGGACCGGCGTCGCGGTCACGGAGCGAAACCCGGCATCGCGCAGCAGCGCCGGCGTGCTGCCGCCGGCCGATGGGTTGGCAAGGCGCTGCATCAGCGCGTGGACGATGCGTCGCGTCAGGCTGCGCTCCGCGCCGGCGATCAAAACCGTCTCCCAGTCCGGATCGAGAACGAACGCTCTTCCGCCGTCGCGCAGCACCCGCCGTAATTCACGCGCCGCGAGCTGCGGCTCATCGAGATGCTGAAACACGCGCTCGGCGCGCGCCGCGTCGAAGCTCGCACTCTCAAACGGCATCGACTCGGCGCGGCCTTCTACGAAGGCGGCGCTCGCGGGCACGCCGCGCGAGCGCGCCGCCTCGATCATCGCGGCACTCGAGTCGAGGCCGCGTACGCTTCCCGCGAGCCCGACGATCTCGGCGATCGCGCGCACGTCATCGCCCGTGCCGCAGCCCACGTCCAGCACCGACATGCCCGCGCGCAACCCCAGCGCATCGAAGCCACGGCGTTTTTCATCGGCGGAAATCCGCGTGACCGCGTCGAGATATGCGATCAGCGCTTCCGGATTGCCGGTGTCGACGTCGCGAAAGCTCGCGATCTCGGCCGGCGAAAATTCGTCAGGCACCGCTCTTGGCTTCTCAGCGATGCGTGAGATTACTTGCGCATTTTGTAGCCGACGCCATAGACCGTGAGCACGTACGTCGGCTGCTCGGGGTTGGGTTCCAGTTTCTTGCGTAAGTTGTTGATGTGGCGGTCCAGCGTACGCTCGTAGATGCCGCCGTCATCGTTGAGCTTGTCGAGGAGCTGCGGTCGCGTGAAAACGCGTCCCGGCTCGGCGGCGAGCGCTGACAGGATGCGGAACTCCGCCGGGGTGAGGTCGACGTGCGCGTCTGCGCGCCGCACGTCGTGTGCGTCGAGATCGATCGTGAGATCGTGCACGCGCAGTATTTGCACCCCGGCTTGAGCCGGCGGCCCGCTGCTGCGCCGCAACACGGCGCGAACGCGCGCGACCAGCTCGCGGGGCGAGAACGGCTTGACGACGTAATCGTCCGCGCCCAGCTCGAGCCCGACGATGCGGTCGACTTCGTCGGAGCGCGCCGTCAAGAAGATCGTCGGAACGCGTCCGCGCTCGGCGACCTTCCGATAGACCTCGAAACCGTTCATCTCCGGAAGCCCGACGTCGACGATCATGAGCGACGGAAGCTCCCGCTCCGCAGCGCTCACGGCGCTCGGGCCGGTGCCCTGGACGTCGACGTAAAAGCCTTCCCGGAGAAGATACGCCTTGACGACCTCGGCGATCTCCGGCTCGTCCTCGACGACGAGAATGCGTTCCGAGCTCACCCTGTCCTCGACTTCGGCGACGGGGTCTTCCTTCACCCGCTCGCTCACCACGTGCGCATTCCGGGCGCGAGATAAATCCGACCCTCGTGGAAGTGCTGCCAAAGGGGGCCGGCATAGGCGACGATCACGAGCGCTACGCAAGCAAGCGCCCAGAGATCGAGGCGATTGAGCCACCACGGCGATTCTTCGGGATCGGCCGCCTGCGCGAACGCGAACGGCGTCTCGCCGCGCGACCGGATGCCGAACATGCCGACGAGGCAGAATGCATACAAAATGATGTTTGCGAAGATTATGGTGCCGCCGATTGCCGACAGGATCGACCACGCTTCCCACGACGACGCCAGCACGGAGCTGCCGTAATCGAGCGTTGCGGTGCGGCGGGGCGCGCCGAGCAATCCCTCGACGTGCATGCCGAGCGACATGATCGACATACCGGCGAAGTAGCCAAAGACTTGCGCTCGCGCCATGAGCGGCGTCATCAGCTTGCGGCCGGTTAGTTTTGGAATGAGGACATAGCTCGTCGCCAGGAACGTGAGCGCAACCGGCCCGCCGACGGTGATATGGAAATGACCGACGACCCACATCGTATTATGGACGAGAATGTCCATCGAATACGAAGCGTTCACGATTCCGCCGAAGCCGCCGAAGATGAACAGGATCATCGAAAGGATGCTGCCGAGGAAGACCGGATTGCTCCACGGGAGGACGCTCAGAATCCCGAAGAAGCCCGTCTTGCCTTGCTTGGCCGCGTACATCTCGAACGTTGCGAACAGCGCGAAGGCGGTCATCAGCGACGGAAGCACGACGGCCAGCGTCAAGCCGACTTGCAGTATCTTCCAAACGTTAGAAATTCCCGGATCCATGAGTTCGTGATGAATGCCGACGGGACACGACAGCACGAGCAGCAGCAGGAATGTTAAGCGCGTGAGCGTGTCGCTCCATACCGGAATCTCGAGTATCTGCGGCAGGACGGTGTACCAAACGATGTACGCGCCCATGATCCAGAAGTAGACCAGCGGGTGGCCGAAGTACCAAAAGAGGATTCGCGTCAGCAGAACGTCGATGCCGCTCGTCCAGCCGAAAGCCCACGGGATGAGCAGAAGCATCTCGCCGGCGACGCCCAGCGTCGCGATGAACCACATCAGGAAGGTCACTGCGGAGATGAAGGCCGGAAGGGGAACGCGCTTACCGGGGTTGACTTTTTTGAACGCGCGCATCTGCACGAGAATGTCGGCCAGAACGATCCAGGACCCGGCGATCAGCAGGGTGGCGCCGACATAAAACCACGGGCTGGCTTTGAGCGGCGCGTAGAACGTGTACAAAACGGTGGCGTTGCCGGCCAAAATCTCGACGGTTGCCATCGCGGTACCGATCAGCATCACCGCCCACGCCGTCCACCCGATCCAGAGCGGCCGATTCACGCGCGGGATCGTCGAATAGGTCGCGTACGTTGCGATCGCGCAGATGAAAAATGTCGTGAACACGATGGCCAGCAGCACGCCGTGCGCCGTCAGCAGCCGGTAATAGTCGAAGAACTGCGTGACGTGAGCGCCGGCGCGCGAGTAGACCTGCATCAATCCGAACGACGTTCCGATGAACAGCGCGCCCAGCGCAACCCAAATGTGCGAGAGGATGAGGCGATTCTCTCTCACGGTCATGGCGTCACCTTTACGTGGGAGAACATGCCGGCGTGACCGGCACCGCAGTATTGATTGCAGATGAGCAAGTAGTCACCAGGCTTTTCGAAGGTGTGCTCGACCTCGCTGACCCATCCCGGCATGATTTCGAGGTTGACGTTTTCGTCAGGAATCGAGAATCCGTGCACGACGTCGACGGACGTGACGAAGAAACGCACCGTCGAGCCTGCCGGCACCGTGATCTCCTTGGGATTCCACTGGAAGACCTGGCCGACGTAGTATGCGTCGTAGAGCTTCGGCCCGATTTGATGTAATCCGGGCTTGTCGAACGGCGGCGTCTGTGAAACCTTTGCCGGGTCGATCGTCATGCCGTTCGTGCTGGGTGGATTGATGTTGGCGGCAACGGAAAGCGAGACGAGCGTGATGAAAAACGCCGCCATCGTCCCCATGCCGAGCGCAAGCCAAAGGCGCTCGAAGCGCGGCATGTGCATCAGAAGCGCTTCAGCAAAAGACCGAGCAGCAAGACCCAGCCGGCGACGAATCCGCCCAGCATCGCCGCGACGAAGAAGAACGTCGTGCGGTACTGCGGCTCCACGGGCTCGGCGGCTGACTTCGTATCCATGCCGGGAGCATAGGCGACAAAGCCTCATAGCCGCGGAAAGAGTTGGGAAGAACTTGAGAAGATCGCTCTCAGGTCGTTCTCTCGGAGAGGAGATCGTGCCGTTACGATGGCGTTATGAGCACGCTGGAAGCCAGTCTCGTCACCGAAGCGCCCTTCGCTCAAGCCGCGGATTTGGTGGAGCGCTTTTTCGCATCGCACGCTGGCGAGAACGGCGTCATTACGCTGCGTCTGAGCGCGCCGGGAGCCGGCATCGGCATCGATTCCTTTGCCGTGGGTCACGACGTCGTTGCGACGTTTCGCCGCCGCAAGGGGCCGAACGAAACGATCGTGTTCGAGCTGCATTGGGAATCCGCCGACGGTGGACCGTTTCCGGTCTTCGACGGGACCCTGACCGTCGCGCAAGACGAAACCTATGAGACCTGCCGGCTGATTCTCGAAGGCGCGTATTTGCCGCCGGGAAAGCTTGCGGGCGCGGTGTTCGACGCGGCGCTCGGCTCGCGCATCGCGTATGCGACGGCACAGGAGCTGCTGGAGCGCATCCGCGCGTTCTTGCGCGTCGGCTACGAGGCGACCGAGCTCGCCAAGCGCGTCAGCGCAGCGCGACCCGAATCCGCTCCAGAATCTCCTGCGGCTCAGCCGGCTTCGGAATGATCGCTTCGACGCGATAGACCTCCAAGAAATCTTCGATCGCGGCGGTCACGGTCGTGCCGGTGGAAAGCGCGAGCTTCATGTGCTCGAGCGCAGGGTCCTCGCGAACGCGCCGCACGAACGTTACCCCGTCGACGACGGGCATGTGCAGATCGACGATGGCCAGGTCGGGAAGGTGCTGCGCGGCGAGCGCTAACCCGACGGCTCCGTTCTCGGCTTCGAGCACCGTATGAAGCTCGTACTTTAAGATCGAGGTCAGGAGGAGGCGGTTGTTCGCGTCGTCGTCGACAACGAGGATCTTTGCCATTCAACGTTCCGCTATCGCGGCCTCGACTTCGCGGCGCAGCGTGCGCGGGTCGATCGGCCGAACCAGAAATTTCGTCGCCCCCAATTGCATCCCGCGCAGGCGCTCGTTCGTGCCCCACGTCGTCGAGGAGAGAAAGAAAAACGGCACGTCGCCCAGCTCCGGCGAAGCTTTGACGCTGCGCAGCATCTCGAAGCCGTCGCCGCCCATCATGTGCAGGTCGCACAGGATCAGAGCCGGTTTCACCTCTTTGGCTTGCTGCAAGCCCTCTTGAACGTTGCGCGCGGCGAGAACGCGAAAGCCGAAGGGCTGCAGCGACGAGCGAACCAGTTCGATGTTGACCTGCACGTCGTCGATCGCGAGAATGACGGGACCGTGCGCTTGGCCGACGCGCTCTGCCGCCTCGTCGGGGTGCGACCGCGTCACTGGGGCCGCCGTTTCTCGCAAGAACGGCTCCAGCCGCGCGACGAACGTCTCCGGCTCGATCGGCTTGGCGATGTAACCGTCGAAGCCGGCCGCCAGCAAACGTTCCCGGTCGCCGACCATCGCCAGCGCAGTGACGGCGACGAGCGGCGCGGTATTGCGTGGATCCTTCTTGTAGCGGCGGGCAAACTCGAATCCGTCGATGCCGGGCATCAAGACGTCGCACAGCACCAGATCGAAGACGCTTTCCTCGGCGGCCAGCAAGCCGCTCACGCCGTCGGGCGCCGCGACCGCCTCGTGCTTAAAGGCCTTGAGCAAATACAGCATGAGCTGCAAGTTTGCGGCGTTGTCTTCGACGACGAGAATGCGCGCCACGGAATCTAGTCGTCGGGCAGGCTCAGCGCAAACGTGCTGCCTCGGCCGGGCTCGCTCTCCACGGTGATGCGCCCGCCCAGGAGCGAGGCGAGGCGGCCGCTCAGGTACAGTCCGAGGCCAACGCCTTGAAAGCGGCGGGTCGTCGACTCGTCGACTTGCTCGAACGGATCGAAGATCCGCCGCTGGTCCTCCCGCGCGATGCCGATGCCGGTATCGACGACGCGGAATTCGACGCACGGGCGCTCATCGCGAGCGACACGCTCGAGCTCGACGCAGATGGAGCCTCGCTCGGTATACTTGATCGCGTTGTTGACCAGATTCGTCAGGATTTGGCGAAGGGCTCGCTGGTCCGTGGTCACGGTGATCGGCTCGCGCGGGAGATGAAGGTCGAGCCGCAACCCTTTTTGCTCGGCGCCGGCGCGAAGGCTCACCGTGATTTCGTCGACGACTTGGTGCGCGTTCACCGGCTCGAAATGAACGTCGACTTTTCCCGATTGCACCTTCGCCAGATCAAGCACGTCGTTGATGAGCGAGAGCAGGTGCCGGGCGCTGCCTTGGATGATGCGCAACTGCTCTTCCTGCTCGGGCGTCAGCGGACCGGGCAGCTTCATCAGCAGCGTCCCGGTGAAGCCGATGATCGCGTTGAGCGGCGTGCGCAGCTCGTGGCTCATCGACGCCATGAAACGGTCCTTCGCGAGGGCGGCTTCCTCGAGCGCGGCATTCTTCGCTTGGAGCTCGCGCTCGAACTCTTTGCGTTCCGTGATGTCGCGGATGGCGCTGACGACGAGCTGGCCCGCGTGCGTCTTGATCGGGCTGAGCATGATCTCGACCGGGAACTCGCTGCCGTCCTTGCGGCGCCCGAACAAATCGAGCCCGACGCCCATCGGCCGCACGTGCGGATCTTTCGCATAGGTGGAGCGTTGATCGACATGGCCGCTGCGGAAACGAGCGGGCACGAGCGTTTCAACGGGCTTTCCCAGCAGCTCTTCGCGCCGGTAGCCGAAGAGGCGCTCGGTCTGAGCGTTGACGAAAGCGATGCGGCCTTGCCCGTCGACGACGACCATCGCATCCGGCGCCGATTCGAGCAAAGCTCGAAATGTCTCTTCAGCGAGACCCTGGCGAAAGATTTCGCCCGCGACGCTCATGGCTTCTCAATAGTTCCAGACAATTTCCCAAGTCCTTCATGGAAATGCACGATGCTGGTCAGAAATGCCGAACTCGATTAAAGGCCCGGCGGCTGACGAGCTGTTACGCCGCTACGGCATCACGCCGCCCGTGGGGACCCTCGGTGTGCAACGCTTGCGAAACCGCTGCATCGCCGACCTCGGCGGCCATCGCCGTGACGACGGCCAGAAGATGGTGACCGTCACGGTCGGCAACATCTCGGAATCGCGGCCTTGTCCGTTCGCCGACGGTGAGAGCAGACGTATCGTGCACCGTCTGTGCAACCGGTATCTGATTCCAAAGCACGACGACTGCGAGAAGCGGCTCGAAGAGCTTCTCGATCGTGCCGCGGAGATGTTTGCGAACGAGCGGCTCGACAGCTTCGTCTTTGAGGACGTTCTCTTCGAAGACGGGGTCTACCGCATCGGCTCCGTCCACTTGGTCCGCGGCGCGGATTGAGAAGAAGCCGAGAAGATTCTCGCTTTCGAGCCCAGCGTACGTTCGCCGGATGTTCCAATCTAACTGATTTAATGAGTCGCGATGAACGGTCTTCACGATCGCAATTGGGGCGGTCGCCTCGCTGCCCGTGGTCTTCGGCGACTGCCCGATGGTCGTGCCGCCGGAGGGCATTCTGCCGGCCCATCTGAACCCCATCGAGGCGCTGCGCTTTGAATGATCTGCGACGACGGAGGTCTTTGATGCGACCGATCGTGCACGATATCCGGAATCACCTGGCGATCGCGATCGCGAACGTCGAAGCGATCGCCGACGGCAAACTGGAGCCGACCCCCAAACGGCTCGAAGCGATCTTGGAGGCGTTGCGT
>Ga0209061_1002246_pt1 | contig 25565 bp, 21 predicted proteins | sample Coa_R1_10_FD_187157 | JGI IMG/M metagenome (GOLD analysis project Ga0209061, IMG submission 187157) | Surface soil microbial communities from Centralia Pennsylvania, which are recovering from an underground coalmine fire - Coalmine... | ecosystem: Environmental > Terrestrial > Soil >...
TGCCGATCCTCGCGGAGGAGATCACACGGCTGCGGGAGGCACAGGCTGCGCGCGGGCTCTCGCCCGGCCGCGGTTCGCTCGATGCCCGCCTGCTCGCGCTCGAAAGCTGGATCACGACGCTGATCACCAACACGATCCGCCGCGCGGGCGAGCTTGGCGAGGCGATGGACGCACGCGGCTTCGGCGCGCCTGATGCCGGCACTTTCCCGGTCGTGGCCGCACGGCTGCGTACGCTCGATTGGGCGGTCCTCGCCGGCAGCGCCAGTCTCGCGGCCGCGATGTTGATCGTCAAGTAGACACGAGAGCCAGATCGCGAGGGGAGCTACGCCACCGCCTGCCTTGCAGCGCCCTGACCGGCGTTGGCCGCGTCCTCAGGCGGCCACACCCAGAGGAACGCCGCCGCCTCGACGCCGATCGCCACCTCGCGGCCATCGACCTCGACGGTCAGCGGACCATTGAGTGGGCCGCGCTCGCGCACGCGGATGCGCACGCCAGGGCGGAAGCCGTGCCGCTCGTAGAACAGCAGCAGCTCGCGATCATCCTCTGCCAGCTCGGAGATGCGCCGCAGCCGCACCTCTGAGCCGAGCGGCACCTCGCTCAACGCCACGAGCGGCGTCGCGCGCTCCTCGGGCGTCAGCGGCCGGATCGGGTTGCCATGCGGGCACGTCTCGGGATACCCCAGCGCCGCCGCCATGCGCTCTTCGACCAGTGGCGAGATCGCGTGTTCGAGGCGTTGCGCCTCTTCGTGCGCCGTGGCCCAGTCGAGGCCAAGAGCGTCGGTCAGCCAGCGCTCGACGAGCCGATGACGGCGCAGCAGCGTATCGGCGATCGCCCGCCCCTGTTCGGTCAGCTCGATCGTGCGGCGCGGTACAACGCGGATCAGCCCTTCGCGCTCGAGCTTGCGCGCCGCCTCGCCCATCGTCGGTTGCGTCACGCCGCAGTACGCGGCGAGCTGCGCCAGCGTCGGCGGCCGCCGTTCGTCGATCAACGTGCAGATCGCCACCAGGTACTGTTCGCTCGCCGTTGTCGTCATCCGTGCCGCACTCCAGCAAAGGCGCTACCATGCATTTGCATACATCGGTACGCGCCTCCTTGCGGACAGTATAACAGCGTCACGGGCGCACGCCGGTGCATCCTTATCGCGTGCGACGGTTTCTCCCCGCCCGCGCAAACAGCCCACGCCAGGATGGAACCCTATGTTGCGCACGCATCTCCGCGACCTGTTTGGCATCGACGTGCCGATCATGAACGCGCCGATGGGCGGCGCCGCCGGCGGCGAGCTGGCTGCGGCCGTCTCGGAGGCGGGCGGACTCGGCCTCATCGCTGGCTCCTCGCGCGATGCCGATTGGTTGCGCGCGCAGATCAGGCTCGTGCGCGAGCGCACAGACCGACCGTTCGGCGTCGGCTTCATCAGCCACTGGCTGCCGCAGACGCCAGCGCTCTACGCCATCGCCATCGAAGAGCGGGTGCCGGTGATCGCGCACTCGTTCACCGACCCCGCGCCCTACATGGCCGCCGCGCGTGCGATCGGCGCGAAGGTGATCTGCCAGGTGCGTGACCTCGAAGGCGCGCGTGAAGCGCAGCGTGCCGGCGTGGATGCGATCGTCGCGCAGGGCACCGAGGCCGGCGGGCACACCGGCAGCATCGCCACGCTGCCGCTCGTGCCGCTGATCGTCGACGCTGTCGCGCCGCTGCCCGTGCTTGCGGCAGGTGGTATCGCCGATGGGCGCGGTCTGGCTGCCGCGCTGATGCTCGGCGCCCAGGGAGTTTGGCTAGGTACTGCTTTCCTCGCCTCGCCGGAGAGTCTCTATCGCCCGCGCCAGAAAGAACGCGTGGTGCGCATGGCCGCGGATGAGACGGTGCTGACCGAGGTCTGGGATCTGGCATTGGGGCGTACGTGGCCGCGGGGCGTAGCGGGGCGAGCGGTGCGCAACGCCTTCAGCGAGCGCTGGCACGGCCGCGAGCAGGAACTTATGGCTCAACGCGCCGCGGTCGAAGAGGAGCTACGCCGGGCCCAGCGCGAAGATAACCCCGACTTCGAACCGATCTGGGCAGGGCAGGCAGCGGGGCTGGTGCGCGCGCCCGAGCCGGCCGGCGAGGTCGTGCGCCGCGTTGCGCGCGAGGCCGAGGCCGCGTTGCGTGCCGGCTGCGCCCTGCTCGGCGGCTGAATCGCGCGCCGTCAGATCTGCCGGCCGCGGGGCTGCTTCTCCGGCGGTGGCGCGGCCGTGAGGAAGTTCAACACCTGCTGCCAGTAGCGCGTGAGTAGGAACTGCCCCGCCAGCGCGATCGCCGAGGCGATGATCACCACACTCCACTCTGGCGCATCAAGCGGGGTAAAGGCGAAGAATTGCCGCAACCACGACACTTCCAGCGTCAGCACCAGCCCGGCGAGTAGGATCGCCGTCAGCACGATCGTCAGCACCGGCCGCACCGGACGGCGCCAGCGCGCCCCTTCGAAGCCCAGCACTTCGAGCATGTAGAACAGCCCGGTGATCCCCACCGTCACCGAGACGAGCGTGCGCCCCTCCTCCAGCGGCCGCTGCAGGATGCCGCGATCGATCAAATACACCACGATCGCCACCGCTGCCAGCGACAGCGAGGCGGGCAACGCAAAGCGCAGCACGTTGCGCGTGAAATCGCGCCCCGCATCCGGGGGCGGCACGCTGATCGAGATGAACACCGCGGGAATGCCGAGCGTGAGTAGCGAGGTCAGCGAACCATGGCGCGGCAGAAAGGGGAAGTCGAGGCCCAACATGTTGGTCGCAACGATGATCAGAAAAGCGTAGAAGCTTTTCGTCAGGAAGAGCTTGCTCAGCCGCGCCGCGTTGCCCAGCACGGCGCGCGCCTCCCGCGTGCCGTAGACAAACGCCGCGAACGAATCGCGCAGCAGCACGATGCTCGCCACCGCGCGCGCCGCCGCCGTACCCGACTCCATAGCGATGGCGACATCGGCGGCATGCAATGCACGCACATCGTTCGCGCCATCGCCGATCATCGCCACGAAGTGCCCCATTCTGCGCAACTGGGCCACGATCCGCTCTTTCTGATGCGGTAGGATGCGCCCGAAGATGCTCGTGCGGGCAACAGCCTCGGCGAAGCCGCGCTCGTCGAGCTTCTCCAGCTCCGGCCCGGCGATCAGGCCGCCATCGAGCCTCAGGCCGACCTGCCGCGCCAGCGCGGCGACGGTTTCGGGATTATCGCCGCTGATGATCCGCGGCGCGATACCCAGCGCGCGCATCGTCTCGAACGCCGCATCGAGTTGTGGCCGCAGCACATCGCGCAGCACCAGCAGGGCGAGCGGCCGCAGCGGCCCTGCCAGCGCCTCGCCATCGGCAGGGAGTCGTGGCGCTTCGGCGAACAGCACCCCGCGCAGCCCCTCGGCCGCCGCGCGATCGTAGGCCGTGCGCAGCTCATCGGCGTTCGCGCAGAGCGGCAGCAGCGCTTCCGGGGCGCCCAGCACAAAGGCGCGCTCCTCTCCACCCAGCCGCAGCGCACGGCCGCCCCAGCGCCGTTCGGAGGTAAACGGCATTGCCATCACCTCCGCCGCGCCGTTGCTCCGTTCCGCAAACGCAGCGGCGATCGCGGCGGCGGTCTTGCTCTCGGTAGCCGTGGCGGCGGCGTACGCTCCCAGCCAGGGCAGATCCGCCTCGGCGCCAGCGGTCCACACAGCCCGATCGAGGGTCAACTTGTTGGCCGTAATCGTGCCGGTCTTATCCAAACAGACGACGTCGACGTAGTTCAGCGCCTCGACGGCGACGATCTCCTGCACCAGCGCGCCGCGTCGCGACACGCGCACGGCCCCGATCGCGAACGCGACCGTCATGCCCAGCAGCAGCCCCTCCGGCACGACGGTCGTGACCGTCGCGGCTGTCGCCTTGACCGATTCGGCCAGCCCGCGCCCCTGCACGTTGTAAGAGATGATAAGAATGACGCCCAGCACCAGCGTCGTCACGAGCAGGACGCGCAGAATCCGCTCGAAACGGATCTGCAGCGGCGTCTTGCGCTCAACCCGTGTGCGCGCGTCCAGCGTCAAACGAATGGCGTACGCTTCGGGGCCAACCTTCTCGGCGGTGTAGTAGCACTCGCCACCGGTGCAGAAGCTGCCCGAGAGCAGCGGATCGCCAGGCCGCTTGCGCACGGCGTGCGACTCGCCGGTGAGCAGCGATTCGTCGATCTCGACGTTGCCCGCCACAACGGGGCCATCGGCGACGACCTGATCGCCGGGACGGAGATGCAGCAGATCGCCCTGCACCACGTCTTCGGCGAGGATGGCTGACTCCTGACCATCCCGGATCACGGTGGCGCGCGGCGCGTTCAGCGCGACGAGCTCTCGCAGCGCCCGTGTCGCGCGGATCTCCTGGTAGGTGCCAACGGCGACGTTCGCCAGCGCCACCACGCCCACGAAGAGCGCGTCCTGTGCGTCGCCAACGTTGCGGTCGACGATCGCCAGCACGAGCAACACGACGATCAGGCTGCCAAGGACGACGTTGAAGAACGTCAGCGCGTTGTCGCGCAGGATGTCCTTGTCGGTGCGCTCGTGCCGTGGGGAGACGTTGCGCAGCCCGCGCGCCGCGCGGCTGCGCGCCTCCTCGGCGCTCAGGCCGCGCAGGGTGAGGCTAGCCGCTGTGGGCGCGTCAGTCGTCATCGAGCACTCGACAGCCGGATGCTTGCCCGGTGCTCTCTACAGGATACGCGAGCGTGCCACGCGACCCTACAGCAGTTGTGCGTGCATCTTCGCTACACCTGAGGCGATAGGGTAGTCTGCGCGGGAGAAGGCCAGCAATGCGGCTCTACGTTCACGCCCATTGCTATCCCAAACGGCACCTCGCACAGCTTGATTGGCGGCGTGGCGCCGTTTCTTGCCAGACGCTTCGATGGCTTCGCCGCCGCGTTCCTGCCTGCCGGTGCCCGCATCCGACCCAGCGCCGCTCTGCGTGCCTTTTGGTACGACACACTCAACGAGCATCCGCCGGCGCTGCGCTGCGCCTGCGACACGCTCGGCAGCGATCGGCTACCGCTCGGCACCGACTACCCGTACCTGACCGGTCAGCGCTTTCTCGACGCTGCCCGCTACCCCGACACGATCGGCCTGCCCCAGAACGAGATCGAGGCGATCGGTGGCGGCAACGCGCAGGCGCTGCTCAAGCTGCCGGTGCGACGGTAGCGGCTACCACACCCTCAGCCGGCGGCCGCGCTCTCCAGCTTGCGGGCAAGGTCGAGATCCTTCTCCGTTACACCGCCCGCATCGTGGGTGCTGAGCGTTATCGCCACGCGGTTGTAGCGGATATCGATATCAGGATGATGCTGCGCCTGCTCGGCCAGCTCCGCCGCACGGTTGACGAAGGCGATCGCGGCGGGGAAGCTCGGAAACGTGAACGTCTTGCGGATCGCCATCGCATCGCCCGCCCAGCCCGGCAGGCTCGCCAGCGCGGTCTGCACCTCTCCAGCCGACATCGCTGCCATAACACACCTCCTTGCGGCACGCCTCCGCTCTGGCTGTTACACTGTTATAGAACGCCGGTTCGACCCGGCAGCGTCGCACGAACCGTCTGTAAGGAGCCAGCCGTGCCGCTCGACGCGATCATCGTCAAGGGCGCCCGCGAACACAACCTCAAAAATATCGACGTCGTCATCCCGCGCGATCGGCTCGTCGTTATCACCGGTCTCTCCGGTTCCGGCAAAAGCACGCTCGCCTTCGATACGATCTACGCCGAGGGACAGCGCCGTTACGTCGAGTCGCTCTCCGCCTATGCGCGCCAGTTCCTCGGCCAGATGGAAAAACCCGACGTCGACCACATCGAAGGGCTCTCACCGGCGATCTCCATCGATCAAAAGGGTGCCAGCCGCAACCCACGCTCGACCGTCGGCACGGTTACCGAGATCTACGATTACCTGCGTTTGCTCTTCGCGCGCATCGGCGTGCCGCACTGCCCGAAGTGCGGCCGCCCGATCGAGCGCCAGACCGTGCAGCAGATCGTCGACGAAATCCTCGCGATCCCCGCTGGCAAGCGGCTGATGATTCTCGCACCCGTGATCCGCGACCGCAAAGGCGAACACCAGCACGTCTTCGAGGATGCGCGCCGCGCGGGCTTCGTGCGCGTGCGCGTGGATGGCCGCGTGCGCGACCTCTCCGAAGAGATCCAGCTCGACAAACAGAAAAAGCACACGATCGAGGTCGTCGTCGATCGCCTGGTGACCGAAGATCCCGACACGCGGTCGCATGAAGAGACCATTCGCCTGGCCGATTCGGTGGAAACGGCGCTGAAGTTGGGAGGCGGCGTGATCGTCGTGGCGATCGAGGGCGAGCCGGAACGCACCTTCTCCGAGCATTACGCCTGCCCTGACGACGGTACCAGCCTGGGCGAGATCGCGCCGCGCACCTTCTCGTTCAACAGCCCTCACGGCGCCTGCCCCGCCTGCACCGGCCTCGGCGTCAAGATGGAGCTGGACCCCGACCTCGTGATCCCGAACAAGAAGCTCTCCCTCGCCGAGGGAGCGATCGTCCCCTGGGCGCGCTCGGGCACGATGAGCCCCTGGTACGAAGCAACGCTGCGCGCCCTGGCGCGCCAGATGGGCTTCTCGATAGACACGCCCGTCGAGAATCTCACGCCCGAGCAGCTGAACACCGTGCTTTACGGCTACAAGGGTGGGCCGCTGCATGTGCGCTACGTCAATCAGCAGGGCCGCAGCCACGGCTGGGACACCAACTTCGAGGGCGTGATCCCCAACCTCGAACGGCGTTACCGCGAGACCGATTCCGATTGGATGCGCGGCGAGATCGAGCGCTATATGGCAGCCACGCCCTGCCCGGCCTGCAAAGGGAAACGGCTGAAGCCCGAGGCGCTGGCCGTGACGATCGACGGCGTCAACATCGTCGATGTGACCGCCATGGGCATCCTCGATGCGCTGGCCTGGATCGACCGTCTCGCCGGGCCCAGCACGCCGCTTTCCGAGCGCGAGCAGTTGATTGGCTACCAGATCTTCAAAGAGATCCGCTCTCGGCTCACCTTCCTCGTTGATGTCGGCCTCGATTACCTCACGCTCGACCGCCCCACGAGCACGCTCTCCGGCGGCGAGGCGCAGCGCATCCGCCTGGCGACGCAGATCGGGTCTTCGCTGATGGGCGTGCTCTACGTCTGCGATGAACCGTCGATCGGGCTGCACCAGGCCGATAACGCCCGCCTGATCGCCACGCTGGAGCGGCTGCGCGACCTCGGCAACACGGTGCTCGTGGTTGAGCACGACGAGGAGATGATGCGCGCCGCCGACCACATCATCGATATGGGGCCGGGCGCGGGCGAACGCGGCGGCGAGATCGTCGCCACCGGCACCGTCGAGGAGATCATGGCCAACCCGCGCTCGCTGACCGGCGCGTACCTCAGCGGCCGGCGCGAGATCCCGATGCCTACCACGCGCCGCCGCGGCAACGGCAAGGCGATCGTCATCCACGACGCGCGCGAGAACAACCTGCAAGGGATCGACGTGCGGATCCCGCTCGGTGTGTTCGTCTGCGTCACCGGTGTCTCGGGCTCGGGCAAGAGCACGCTGGTGGAGGAGATTCTCTACAAGCGCGTGGCGCAGGTTCTGCACGGTGCGCGTGAGCGCCCCGGTCTCTCCGGCCCGATCGAGGGCATCGAGCACATCGACAAGGTCATCGATATCGACCAGTCGCCGATCGGCCGCACGCCGCGCTCGAACCCTGCCACCTACACCGGCGTCTTCACCTTCATCCGTGAGCTCTTCGCCACGGTACCCGAGGCGCGCGTGCGCGGCTATACCGCCGGCCGCTTCAGCTTCAACGTCAAGGGTGGCCGCTGCGAGACCTGCAAGGGCGAGGGCTACCTCGAGATCGAGATGCAGTTCCTGCCGAACGTCACCGTGCCGTGCGAGGTGTGCAAAGGGAAGCGCTACAACCGCGAAGCGCTGGAGATTCGCTACAAGGGCAAGACGATCGCCGACGTACTGGAGATGACGGTCGACGAGGCGTTGGAGTTCTTCCAGGCGCAGCCACGCATCCGCGCCAAGCTGGAAACGCTGCACGACGTCGGCCTGGGCTATATCCGGCTCGGCCAGCCCGCCACCCAGCTCTCCGGCGGCGAGGCCCAGCGTGTGAAGCTCTCCACCGAGCTCTCACGCCGCTCCACCGGCCGCACGCTCTACATCCTCGACGAGCCCACCACGGGCCTCTCGTTCGAAGACATACGCCACCTGCTCGATGTGCTGCAACGGCTGGTCGATGGCGGCAACACGGTGCTGGTGATCGAACACAACCTCGACGTGATCAAGGCCGCCGATTACATCATCGACCTTGGCCCGCTCGGCGGCACGCGCGGCGGCAGGCTTGTTGCCGCTGGAACACCGGAAGAAGTGGCCACCACACCCGGTAGCCTGACGGGCGAGTACCTGAAGCGCGCGCTCGAACGGTACCACACGCGCCATGCCCGCTCCACCCCGGAAGGCGGCGATCGGCGCGACGCGGAGCCGGCGATCGCGGCAGCGGGCGGCTGATGGCGCCGCCCGGCGTGACGAAAATCGGTATTAGAGAAGTTTTGACTTCTTCAATTCATTGCCGGTCTTGCCGCGCGCATGTAGCATGGAGGCAGCGGCGAAAGCCACCGCCCGTACCGGGCCGGGCAGTACAGAGAAAAAGGGGAGGGTTGCTCCAGAGATGGCTTACGTGATTACGTCTCCCTGCATCAACACGAAGGACCAATCGTGTGTCGAGGTCTGCCCTGTCGATTGCATCCACCACGACGGCGATGAAGACCTGATGCTCTACATCGACCCGAACGAGTGCATCGACTGCGGCGCCTGCGAGCCGGCCTGCCCGGTCACGGCGATCTTCGCCGAAGATGACGTGCCGGACGATCAGAAGGAGTTCATCGAGATCAATCGCCTCTGGTATCAGGACAAGGAAGCCGCGCGCGCCAAGGTGCGCGAGCTGGCGGGTGCCTGAATCCGCACCTGTTCCAGTCTGCATATGGCGAGGCCGGGCGAATGTTCGCCCGGCCTTGTCGTTTTCGCACGCGAACCGCCCGCGGCGACCTCAACCGCCCGGCGCGGCGAGATCAGCCAACGCAGCGCGTGCGGCCGCCTCGCCTGCCTCCATCGCCCCGTTGATGCTGCTCGCGCGCGTGAACTCGCCACCCAGATAGAGGCCGGGCACGCCGCTGCGTACTTGCGGCAGCGTCTCGGCGAAGCCGGCCGGCTGCGGAAACTGTCCGAAGGCGATCCGCGAGAGGGAAAGCAACCGTTGCTGCGCCAGCGCGCGCTCGCCGAACCAGCGCGCCAGCTCCGCCCGCACCCGCGCTTCGACCTCGGCGTCCGGCTCGGGACGCGCGCCCAGCACCGTCACCGAGAGCAGATGCTGGCCCGGTGGCGCGTACTCCGGCGCGACGTTGCTGATCTGCACCACCTCGTTGACGAAGGCGTCCGGCGCGGCGTTGAGCAGCAGCCGCCGCTCCCGCGTTAGCGGCTGTTCGCCGGCGAAATATAGCGTGGTCACGCCCAGACCCGCGCGCGGCAGCGGCAATCCCGTCAGCTCCGCCGCCGCGGGGCTGTCCGTCGCCAGGATCACCGCATCAGCGGCGATCTCCTCGCCACCGGCCCGCACACCGACGATCCGACCATCCTGCCGCACCAGCTCCTCGACGGCGGTGCCCAGACGCAGGCTCGCCGGCGGTAGCGGTGCGGCGAGCTGGCGCGCGAACTCGCCCATACCCAGTGCGGGCACGATCGTCTGCCCTTCGGCCAGCATCTTGAAGACGAAGCGAAAAGCGTTGGCGCTGGTCTGCAGCGAGCGATCGAGGAAGATACCGCTAAAGAAGGGACGGAAGAAGTTGACGATCGCCCGCTCGCTGAAGCCGCGCGTGTGCAGATAGGCGTGCGTCGTCGTGTCGCGGTCGGTGAACAGCCCTTCCGGCGCGCGCAGGCGGAGATCGGCCACCTCGCGCACGATCCGTGCCTTGTCGGTAAGCGAGAGCACCGGCGCGCGTAGGGTGTGCAGCAGCCGTGATGGCATGCGCAGCGGGTCATCAATGTCGTAGCACCGTCCCTCGGCATCGAAGATGACAGCGCCCGGCGTAAAGACGCGCGGCTGCAGCGCGCGCAGATCGACGTAGCAACGCACCAGAGGATAGCGGGTGAAGAGCACCTGGAAACCGCGATCGAGCCGGAAACCGTCGGGCGTGAGGTCGGTGCGCACGCGCCCGCCGGGCGTCGGCTCGCGGTCGAATAGCAAGAAAGGATGGCGCGCTCGATGTACGATCCGCGCGGCTATCAGGCCGGCGGGGCCGGCCCCGACGATCACGATCACCGCTGCCCCTCGGTCCGATAGCCGACCGCGCTGCGCATGCCGTTACGCCTCGTCGTCGTCTTCGAGATCGTCGTCATCGCTTTCGTCGTCCTCGTTGTCTTCGTCGGAGTACACGCCCGTTTCGCGCCCCATCCACACAGTCACGATGAAATCTTCGCGATATGGGTCGCACGTCATCACCAGACGCTCGTCGATCTGCGCGATCAGGTCTTGGATGTCTTCTTCGGTCAGCGATTCCGTGACCGCCAGCGTGGCGTAGGTCACGGTCGGCGTATAGTGCAGATCGACGCGGCCGATATCGCTCCCGTTCTCGCCCTCGATCGTGAATACCTCGGAGTAGGGTGTGCGGGCCTCACGCTCGAAGGTGTACTCGGCCATCGTTGTCTCCTCTATCCATGCTCTGGCGACGCTGTCGCCGATTCGGGACGCCGAGGTATTATACGCGGAACGCGCGCTAAATGCCCGCAACCGCAGCTCTATCAGGGTACCATCAGCAGTGTCGCATACCACGGCCACGCGCGCCGTACCAGCAGGAGTAGAGCATGCCCCCGCCTGTTTACGATCTCGCCATCATCGGCGGCGGTTCGGCCGGGCTCAGCGCGGCCCGCGTTGCGCGTTTCTTCCCCCATAAGCGCGTCGCCATCCTCGATAAGGAGCGGCTGGGTGGCGATTGCCTCCACTACGGTTGCGTGCCGAGCAAGGCGTTGATCGGCAGCGCCCGCGTTGCCCACGCAATCGCTAGCGCGCCGCGCTATGGTCTGCCACCTGTACCCGAGATCCGCCCGTACCCGCTCGGTCCGATCAACCGGCGCGTGGCCGAGGCGATCGCCGCCGTCGAGCAGCTCGACGCGGAGGATGACCTGCGCCGCCAGGGGATCGAGATCTTGCTCGGCGAGACGCGCTTCCTCGATGCACGCACACTGCGCGTTGGCCAGACCACGATCACCGCGCGGCACGTGCTGATCTGCACCGGCTCGCGCCCGGTCGAACCGCCGATCCCGGGCCTCCGCGAGGCGGGCTTCTACACCAACGAGACGATCTTCGCCGTCGAGCGCCCCATCCCACGGCTGGCGGTGATCGGCGGCGGACCGATCGGCGTCGAGCTGGGCCAGGCGCTGGCGCGGCTCGGCAGCAGCGTCACGATCATCAACCACGGCGAACGGCTGCTGCCCCGCGACGACGCCGAGATCGCCGCCGTGCTGGAGAACGCCCTTGTCGCCAAGGGGCTCGCGGTCGCCAACCGCACCGAGGTCATCGCCGCGCGCAGGGAAGGCGACGAAGCGGTGCTAACGCTACGCGGCGCGCACGCGGGCGAGCTGCGCGGCGACGCAATTCTCGTCGCCGTGGGGCGCCGGCCAAACGTCGAAGGGCTGAACCTGGAAGCAGCGGGCGTGCACTACACGGAGCGCGGCATCGTCGTCGATCGCTCGCTGCGTACCAGTGCGCCGCACATCTACGCCGCGGGCGACGTGACCGGCGGGCCGCTTTTTACGCACTACGCCGGCTACCAGGCGGCGCAGGCGGTGCGTAACATCTTCCTGCCGCTCAAGCTATCCTTCAAACCCGGCGTGCTGCCGTGGGTGACATTCACCGATCCCGAAGTCGCGCACGCCGGTCTGACCGAGGACGAAGCGCGAGCGCGCGGCAAACCGTTCACGGTGCTACGCCTGCCGTACGCGCGCGTCGAGCGCGCCGTTACCGACCATGACACGACCGGTTTGATGAAGTTCATCATCGATGGGCGGCGGCGCTTTCTCGGCTGCCACATCGCCGGCACGAACGCGGGCGAACTAATCAATGAACTGGCACTAGCGATGAACAACAAGCTGACCGTCGACGACGTGATCGGTAGCATCCACGCCTACCCGACGTACTCCTTTGCCATGCCGATCGCGCTGTACGACTACGTGTTGAACGAGCGCCCGACGACGCTCGCGAAGATCGGGCGCTGGCTCTCGCGCTTCGCCTGAGCGCTATTCCCAGCGGAAGAACCGCACCGAAAGCGCGAACGAGGCAACCAGCCAGCCGCCGAGGATCGCAGCATCGGTCCAGAGCGACACGACCGCCGCCGCGTTGACCGTCGATTGGCGCACAGCATCGGCGAGGTACGTCAGCGGCATGAGGCGCACGATCGCCTGCAGGAAGGCCGGCCCGGCATCGACGGGGAAGAAAATGCCCGAGAGGAAGAGCATCGGCAGGGCGATGAACTGCACGATCGGCATCGCCGATTCCGCCGTGGGCGCCACCGCACCGACCGTGAAGCCCAGCGCCGTGAACGCCAGCGTGCCCAGCACCACGAACGCCAGCAACGCGGGCAGGTTGCGCGTGAAATCGACGCTGAAGAAGATGCGTCCGATCGCGATCAAGATCACCGCCTGCATCGCCGACATGATCACGCGCTGCGCGACCTGCGCCGCAACGAGCGTGGCGCGCGGCAGCGGCGTTGCACCAAGCCGGCGCAGCAGCTTGTTCTCGCGCTGCGTCGCCACCGTCACCGCCGAGTACAACCCGAGCTGCATCAGCGACATCGCCAGGATGCTCGGCACCAGGTAATCGATGTAGCGCGAATCCTGCGTCTTCGTCGCCACGAGCGGCAGTTGTCGCGCCGTGCCGCTCTCTGTATCGGCGGCGATCGCCTGACGTACCAGCGGCACGACGGTCTTCATCGCTTCATCGTCGGACGGGTCCGCGTAGAGCTGCGGCGCGCCAGCGGCTGCGAACTCGACCACGGCCTTGCGGTTTCCCTTGCGCAGCTGCGTCAACTCGTGCTGCTGGCTACCGCGATGCACCTTGAGGATGCCGATCTCGCCGAGCGACGCGGCCAATCGCTCCGCTTCTGGGGTGGTGCCCACCACGCCAACGTTGAACCGCTCGACGCCGGTGCTGCCGAACAGCAGCCCCAGCGCGAACACGAACAGGATCGGCACGGCAAACGAGAAGATCACCGCCGAGGGCTCGCGCAGAAACGAGCGCAAGTACGCGCGCGTCAGCTCGACAAAAGCGGCCATACGGTTCACCCATCAATCCCGCAGCGTGCGGCCCGTGATCTGCAGGTACACGTCCTCCAGCGATGCCTCGCGCACGGCCAGCCCTTCGAGCAGCAGGCCACGCTCGGCAGCCAGCATCAGCAACGCCCGCGTCGTCGCTTGCACATCGTTGCTGTAGATGGTCCATTCGCCATCGCGTGCCCGTGCCTCGCGCACCGCTGGCAACGGCAACAGCTCCTCGCGCGCCAGCGCATCGCTGCGAAAAACGATCGCGCGCTCGCTGAACGCCTGCCGGATCAGGTCGCGTGGCGATGCCAGCGCGACGATCCGCCCGCCTTCGAGGATGGCGACGCGATCGCAGAGCCGCTCCGCCTCCTCGAGATAGTGCGTGGTGAGCACGACGGTCGCGCCACGATCGCGCTCGGCGCGGATCGCCTCCCAGAGGTTGAGACGCGCCTGCGGGTCGAGGCCAGCGGTCGGCTCGTCGAGGAAGATCAGGTCGGGCTGGTTGATCAGCGCCAGCGCCACCGAGAGGCGTTGCTGCTGCCCGCCCGAAAGCTGCTTCACCAGTTTTTTGCGGCTCTCCTGCAAACCAAACGCTGCGAGCAGCGCCTCGAGATCGGTCGATCGCCGGTAAAAGCGCGCGAACAGCCGCAGCGTCTCCAGCACGCTCAGGCGCGGGAAGAGTGCCGCCGTCTGCAGCTGGATACCGATGCGCTGCTTCAACGCGGCGGCATCGGCACGCGGATCCAGACTCAGTACGCGCACCTCGCCAGCGTCAGCGGTGCGCAACCCCTCCAAGATTTCGACCGTTGTCGTCTTGCCAGCGCCGTTCGGGCCGAGAATGCCGAAGATCTCGCCCGGCTGCACGTCGAAGGAGATACCATCCACCGCTGTCACGGCGCCGTAGCGCTTCACCAGCCCGCGTACGAGCGCTGCAGGCGCCGTTGCGACCGCATCCGCAACCGCGCTCGCTTCGCCGGTCTGTCTGGCAGAAGAGAGCATGGACGATGGCGCTCCGGGAGTTTGTTCGCACTTTCACAGTACCACGCGACCGCGTCGCGCCGAAGCCGGCGCTACTACGCGCTCGCGCTGGTGGGGAGACATTCATCCCGCAGCGCCAGGCATATCGGACGGCGCGAGCGCGCTGAACGAAACGTGCGGGCGCGTTACAATAGGCACGCCGGGTCGATGGTCGCGGTCGCCCACCCTCACGGACCGCGCCCCGAGGTCAGCCGTGACCAGATACCAGCGCCTGACACTGGCGACCGCGATCGCTACTTTTCTGCTCGTGCTGCTCGGCGGCACAACGCGCGTCACGAACTCCGGCCTCTCCTGTCCCGACTGGCCTACCTGCTTCGGCCGTTGGGTACCGACGCAGAACTACCACGTGCTGCTGGAGTACTTCCATCGCCTCTTCGCCGGGCTGGTCAGCTGGCTGATCGTCGGTCAGGCGCTCGCAGCATGGATCTGGTTCCGCAAGGATCGGCGGCTGCTGGTCCTCGCCACGGCGGCGATCGGCGTGCTGCTCGTGCAGATCATCCTCGGCGGGCTCACCGTCACGCAGAAGCTGAACGCCGAGATCGTGAGCGCGCACCTCGGCACGGCGATGATCCTCTTCGCCACGGTTACCCTGCTCGCCTGCGAGGCCTGGAGCCGCACGCACGCGATCGTCCGGCCAGCAGTGACCGGAGCGGCGCTCCGCAACGCTCGTGCTTTCCGCGCCGCGGCGATCGCTGGCGCGGTGGGAATATACATGTTGCTGATCAGCGGCGCGTACGTCGCCAGCGACAACGCCGGCACGTCCTGCGGCACGAGCTGGCCGCTCTGCGCGGGCCGCGCGCTGCCCGCCGCTACCTGGACGCACTGGGTCTCCGAGAACTACGCGCACCGGCTGATCGTCGCCGTCGTCACCATCGCGGTCGCGACGCTCGTCTGGGGAGCGTGGCGCTGGCTGCGCGGCAACCCGGTGCTGCAAAAAACCGTTGGGCTGGCAGCAGCGCTCTTCTTCGCACAGATTCTGCTCGGCGCGGCCAACGTGATGTCGCGACTGTACACACCGATCCGCGTTGCGCACCTGGGCACGGGCGCGCTGATCTGGTGCAGCTTCGTCGTCATCGCATGGATGGCGTACGGCGCCGCGCAGCCCGCCGCGACCATGGCAACGCCGCGCGCGCAGCAACCGCGACCCGCTCCGGCACCAGCTACGCAGCCCGCCAGCGCGCGCGAGCCGCAGGAAGTGGCGTGATGAGCGTGCCAGCAGCGATCCGCGAAACGACAGCAACGCCGGAGACGCAGACCCGCCCGCGCACGTGGCTGCGCGCCGTACAAGCGTACATCGCTCTCACCAAGCCGCGCATCATCGAGCTGCTGCTGATCACGACGCTGCCCGCCATGATCCTGGCCGCGCGTGGCTGGCCCGGCTGGCGCCTGGTGCTCGCCACGCTCATCGGCGGTTATCTCGCCGCGGGCGGCGCCGGCGCCATCAACTGCTACATCGATCGCGACATCGACAGTCTAATGGCGCGCACCCGCAAGCGTCCGTTGGTGACCGGCGCCGTCACGCCGCGGCGCGCGTTGATCTTCGGGATCGTGCTGGGCGTGCTCGCCTTCATCGAGATGGCGCTGTTCGTGAACGTCCTCAGCGCCGCGCTCTCGATCGCCGCGTTCGCGTTCTACGTCTTCGTCTATACGCTGCTACTGAAACGGAGCACGCCGCAGAACATCGTCATCGGCGGCGCGGCGGGCGCAATGCCGCCGGTGATCGGCTGGGCAGCGGTGACTGGGCACCTCTCGTGGGCGGCGCTGGTCATGTTCGCCATTATCTTCATCTGGACGCCGCCGCATTTCTGGGCGCTGGCGCTGCGCTTTAAAGACGACTACGAGCGTGCACACGTGCCGATGCTGCCGGTTGTGCGCGGCGAAGGCGTCACGCTGCGGCAGATCCTTCTTTACACGGCGTTGCTCGTCATCTGTTCGCTGCTGCTTTTGCCGACGGGCACGGTCGGCGTGACGTACGGCGTGGTGGCGGTGCTGCTTGGTGGTGCGTTTCTCTGGAAAGCGTGGCGGCTTGAGCACAGCCCCGGGCCACGCGCGGCGATGACGCTCTTCCGCTTCTCGACGACCTACCTGGCACTGCTCTTCATCGCCATGGCGGCCGATCAGGCGCTACGTGGCCTTGCCGGACGACTTTGACAGGTGGCACGAGCCACGGCCACGTCTCACCCAAGGCTGAGCAGTAACCGCGCACCAAGGGCTGCCGCACCAGGCAGTGGTGCAACCAGGGACGGCACGAGACGCAACCGGGAGGGATTGGCAAGTAATCGCTGCGCAGCGGTTTCGGCCAACAGCTGAGGAGCAAAGCGAGTACGCAGCCAGCGCGCGTAGGGTGCGAGTGCTCGCGGCGCAAGCTCGCCTGTGGCAAGAGCTCGCATGAGATATAGGCCCGCACGTTCGCCCGATGCCAGCGCGAACGAGATACCCGCCCCCGTGAGTGGCCCCACCAGCCCTGCCGCCTCTCCGGCCACCAGCAGACCAGCACCTGCAACACCCGGCCGTGGCGGGCCAAGGTCAAGCGGCCAGGCGCGCGGCACACCGCCCAGACGCGCCCGCCGCAACCAGCCCGCCTCCTGAAGAGTCGGATGGGCCAGCAGCCTCTCAAGCAGCACGCGCAGTGGTGGAACGCGGCCGTGCTCCAGCAACGCGCCCACACCGACGTTGGCACGACCATCTGGCAATGGAAACAGCCAACCGTATCCGGGCAGCAGTCGCGGATCGAGCACGAAGATCAGACGGTTGGGTGGCAACGTCGCGCCCTCGATATAGGTGCGCAGCGCAAGACCGCGCATCCATGTCCCGTTCCTGGGCGCAGGCTGACCCAATCGGCAACCGTATCCTCCAGCGACGATCACGCCCCGGGCAGTCAAGGCGATCTGATGCCCATCATGCCACCCGATCACTTCGCGGCAAGTACCGTTCCACACGCCAATGCTGCGCACATCGAACGTCGCGAACGCCGCCCCCGCACGCTGTGCCGCCCGTACCAGCGCGTGATCAAAAACGCGGCGCGGGACTACGCGCGCATCGACCCCACGCAACGCGACACGGCCAAGCGCGCCGCGAGCGCTCAGATCCAGCGTGCTGGCACCACTGAGGATGAGCGCTCCATCGAGCTGGGGGCATGGCGAGAACGTCTCGTCGGAGACGCCAAGCCGCCGCGCAATCCTCACGCCACGCGCGCCGATCAGGTCGCCACACACCTTCTCGCGCGGAAACGTCCGCCGATCGAACAGGACCGTCTCGATCCCGGCTCGCGCCAGTGTAATTGCGGCCGCACAGCCGGCCGGCCCGGCACCGATCACCACTGCTTCGAACGGACGCGAGCGCGGCTGGCTCAGCAGCTTGTCCATAGGCCCCATGCTGCAGGAAACAAGCGTGCTACGCGATAAGCATCCCTACCAGATGAGACCAGGAGGCTCATCAGCGTATCAGCCTCTCGTTGCGTGCGCAGAAGAAAGCGCGCACCGTGTCTCTGTGCGGGAAATATGGGCGCCTGTTCCTCATGTTGTCTCCCCGCGTGCGAGAGCTTGCTAGCGCTCTTTCTGCAGCGAAGTCCGATCTCTCGTCGCATCCTCGCGTGCGGGGCGCGCCGACATCGATCGGCAACAGCGTTATGAGCAAGCCTCAGTGCATATACAGCAAACGATGCACAAAAGAGGGCGCAGGCACGGCGAAGGGGCTGCTCGCCAGAAACGAGCCAGCCCCTTGCCACAGCTATCCCGCTAATCGGCAGCGATGCCCGCAGACTCTGTAGGCGCGGCGGCAGTGAAGGTGTACTCGCCCTCCGGCGTCACGTCGACGACGATGGTGCTCCCCTCGGGGATCTCGCCTGCCAGCACCTTCCGTGCCAGCGGGTTCTCGATCCGCCGCTGCATCACGCGCCGCAGCGGCCGCGCGCCGTAGTTCGGGTCGTACCCTTCCTTGACAACTGCCTTGCGCGCGGCGTCCGTCAGCCGCACCGCGATCCCGCGTTCCTGCAAGCGGCTGAAGAGATCCGCCGCCAGTAGATCGACGATCTGGCTCAGCTCCGCTTCGGTCAGCGGCTCGAACACGACGATCTCGTCGATCCGGTTGAGGAATTCGGGCCGGAACGTCTCGTGCAGCGCGCGCTGCGCCGCCGCCTCCAGCCGCGCCCGCTCCGACGCCGACTGCGTGCGCTGCCCGCTCAGGAAGCCCAGCGCCTGGCGGTTCATCTCCGCCGTGCCGAGGTTGCTCGTCATGATCACCACGGTGTTGCGGAAGTCCACCGTGCGCCCCTGCGCATCGGTCAGCCGGCCATCGTCGAGCAATTGCAGCAGCGTATTGAAGACGTCCGGATGCGCCTTCTCGATCTCGTCGAACAGGATCACCCGATATGGGCGCCGGCGTACCGCCTCGGTCAGTTCGCCACCCTCGCCATAGCCGACGTAGCCGGGCGGCGCACCGATCAAGCGCGAGACGGTATGCCGCTCCTGGAACTCGGACATATCGAAGCGCAGCAGCGCATCCTCGTCATCGAACAAGAAGGCAGCCAGCGCCTTCGCCAGCTCCGTCTTGCCCACGCCTGTTGGCCCCAGGAAGATGAAGCTGCCGATCGGGCGGCGCGGGTCGCGCAGCCCGGCGCGCGCGCGGCGGATCGCATCGGAGACGACCTGAATTGCCTGATCCTGGCCGACGACGCGCTCGTGCAGCCGCTCCTCCATGTGCAGCAGCTTCTCTGCCTCGCCCTCCAACATGCGGCTGACGGGGATACCGGTGATGCTGCTCACCAGCTCGGCGATATCGGCGGCGTCGACCTCGGCCTTGCGCGGGCGCTCGGCCTCGAACGCCGCTTTGCGCGCGCGGTACTCCTCCTGCACCTGCACCAGCTCGCTCTTGATGCGCGCCGCGGCCTCGTAATCTTGCCGCTGCGCAGCGTCCTCGGTCTCCTGCGAAAGCGCCTGCACGCGGCGATGCAGATCGGCCAGCTCGGGCGGCAAGCTCTGCTCGTCGATCACGTGCTTGCTCGCCGCTTCGTCGATCAGGTCGATCGCCTTGTCGGGCAGGAAGCGCTCGGTGATGTAACGGTCGGACAAGCGCGCCGCCGCTTCCAGCGCCGCATCGGTGATCGTCACGCCGTGATGCCGTTCATAGCGCGGGCGCAACCCTTTGAGGATGGCGATCGTCTCGTCCACGCTCGGCTCATCGACGTACACGGGCGCGAAGCGGCGTTCCAGCGCCGGATCCTGCTCGATGCGCCGGCGGTACTCGTCGAGCGTGGTCGCGCCGATGGCGCGCAGCTCGCCGCGGGCAAGCGCGGGTTTCATCATGTTGCTCGCATCGACAGCCCCTTCGGCCGCGCCAGCGCCGACCACGGTATGCAGCTCGTCGATGAAGAGGATGACCTCGCCCTCGGCCTCTTTGACCTCGCGCATGATCGCCTGCAGCCGCTCTTCGAACTCGCCGCGGAAGCGCGAGCCAGCGACGAGCGCGCCAATGTCGAGCGCGAGCAGGCGCTTGTTGCGGAGATTCTCGGGCACATCGCCGGCCACGATCTTCTGTGCCAGCCCTTCGACGATCGCCGTCTTGCCCACGCCGGCCTCGCCGATGATCACCGGGTTGTTCTTGGTGCGTCGGTTGAGGATCTGCATCACCCGCCTGATCTCGGTCTCGCGGCCGATCACGGGATCGAGCTTCCCCTGCCGTGCCAGCTCGGTGAGATCGGTGCTGTAGCGCTGGAGGGCAGCATAGCGGTTCTCGGCACGCGGGCTATCGACGCGTGCCTTCCCGCGCACGTCGCGCAGCGCGGCGTAGATGCGCTCCTTATCGATGCCGGCATCCCGCAGCAGTCGCGCCGATTCGCCGTCGCGCTCATCGGCGATCGCCACCAGCAGGTGCTCGACGCCGATATACTCATCGCGCAGACGGTTCGCCTCGGCGTCGGCGTTTTCCAGCATGCGTACCACCCGCGGCGTCACGTACGGCTGCGGGCTGGGGTACGCCGTCTTCGGTTGCTGTTCCAGATAGCGCGTCAGGCGGTCGCGCAATTGGACCACGGGCGCATTGATGCGCTCGAGCAGTTGCAGCGCCAGGCCGCCTTCGCGTTCGAGCAGCGCCAGCAGCACGTGCTCGACATCCCACTGAGAGTGGCGCATGCGCCGCATGATCTCCTGCGAGGCGGCGAGCACCTCCTGGGCCTGCTCGGTGAATCGATCCTGTCGCATCATGGGGGTTCAAGCCTTTCTGTGATAGTGCGCGAGCAGCGCTCCCTCGCCGCGGGAGCGGCCCGTGGGGAAGGGTCGGGCGCTGCAGCGCCTGCTCAGCCTTCCAGAGCGCCGTAGCGCGCGCGGTAGGCTTCGAGTAGCGCCTGGCATTCTTCGACCTGCGCGCGCAGACGCTCGATCTCGGCGTCCATCTCCTGCATGCGCTGGTTCATACGCATGATCACCTCGACGCCCGCCAGGTTGACGCCGAGATCGTTGATCAGCCGCTGGATCTGTCGCAGCCGGCCAATGTCGGCGGGCGAATAGAGGCGGATATTACCGCGCGACCGCGACGGCTCGATCAGGCCGACACGCTCGTAGTAACGCAGCGTTTGCTGGTGCATGCCGACCATGCGCGCCGCGATGCTGATCACGTAGCACGGTTCGTTTTCGGCAGGCGCACCGCCTGCTGCGCCATCGCCGCCATGCATCCTCCGTTCTGCCATAGAGACATTTGACCTCCTCGGGCAAGGTATGCGCCTCAACCCGCGTGCGCCGCGGCGCCCGAGCGCAACGCGCGCAGCTCGGCGAAGAGCTTCCGTTCGCGCTCGGTCAGCCCCTGCGGCAACACAACCTTGACGCGGGCGTAGAGATCGCCGGTGCCGCCACCGCCAAGCCGCGGCATGCCCTTGCCCTGCAAGCGGATCAGCTTGCCATTCTGGGTCTCGGGGGCGATCTTGAGGATCACGCGCCCGGTCAGCGTGGCCAGCTCGACCTCGCCGCCCAGCAACGCATCGTAGAGCGGTACGGCGACATCGGTGTAGAGATCATCGCCTTTGCGCTCGAAGCGTTCGTGCGGCAGCACGGTGACGTTGAGGTAGAGATCGCCCTTCGGCCCCCCGTTGACGCCCGGCTGGCCCTCGCCGGCGATGCGCACGCGCGAGCCGGTTTTGACGCCGGGCGGAATCTTCACCTCGATACGGCGCGGCGTCGTCTTTGTGCCCTGGCCATCGCACAGAGCGCAGATGCCGCTGCCGGCCAGACCAGTGCCGTTGCAGCCGACGCACGGCTCGGTCAGCGTGATCGTGATCTGGCGCGTCGTGCCGCGCGCCGCCTCTTCAAGCGTGATCTCGACCGGTGTCTCAAGATTCTCGCCGCGCCGGGGTTGCGCCGAAGCGCGGCGGCCGCGGAAAACACTGCCCAGGATATCGCTAAAGTCGCTGCCAAGGTCGCCGAGATCGAAGTCCGACACGCGGAAGCCACCGGCGCGGCTCTGGCCCGCCGTGCTGCCGCCGGTGCCCGCGCCCTGGGCGGTGCGGAACCACTGCCCCGCCGACGCGCCGGCGCGGCGCTGCGCCTCTTCGATCTGGTCGGCCATCTCCCAGCGATCGCCGTACTTGTCGTACTTGCGGCGCTTCTCGGGATCGGAGAGGACCTCGTACGCGGCGTTGATCTCCTTGAATTTCGCCTCGGCGGTCTTATCACCGGGGTTGACGTCGGGGTGGTAGCGGCGCGCAAGCTTGCGGAACGCCGCACGGATCTCCTTCTCGCTGGCGTCGCGTCTGACCCCGAGCACTTCGTAGAAATCCCGTGTGGGCATCGCCTTCCTCCACGGCCAGCGGTTGGCCCACCAGCCATCGGCCCCCAGGGATTAATCCTCTCCCCGGACCTCGCCGCCTGACACTTTGATAATACCATACTCAGACCTCTTGACAAGAGCCTTGCGCCTTGCTAGGCTAAGGCTGGAGCGAGGGCTGTGGCAACGCCCTCGCGGGGAACAGCAACTCGACAGGCAAGACGTAAGGAGAGCCAGAGGTAGGGTCTGGAGGTACAGGCCATGGTCATGCAGCGGTGGGATCCCTTCAACGAGATGATCAACCTGCGCAACCAGATGGATCGGCTGTTCGAGGACTTTTTCGGCCCGCTGTGGAGCGGCTCGCGTCGCGTACAGGCGCAGACCGTCGGTACTTTCCCCATCGACATCTACGAGACGAACGATAGCCTGCTGGTGAAGGCCTCGCTGCCGGGCGTGAAGCCCCAGGACATCAAGATCACGTCCGAGGGCAACACCGTGACGATCGAGGCCGAGATGCGCGAGGAGATCGGCGACGCGCAGGCGCGCTATCAGGAGCATCGCTACGGCAAGGTGCTGCGCAGCTTCACGCTGCCTGAGACGGTCGACGCCAGCAAGGCGACGGCGAACTACGAGCACGGCGTCCTGACGCTGACGTTCCCGCGCACCGAGGCCGCGCGCGTGCGCCAGATCCCGGTGATGGTCGGCGCGACACCGCAGGCGATCCCGGCGCAGGCCAGCAGCGGCAACGGCCAGAGCGCGAACCAGGCGCAGGAGCCGGTGGCCAGCGGCGCCAACGGCAAGAGCTAAACAGCCGCTTCCAGCGGCACACAACCGGGGCCGGGCGATCTGCCCGGCCCCGGTTTCTCTGTACGCTTGGCGTGCCCCTACTCGGTGACTCCGGACGTCGTCACAACGATCTTCCAGGGGCCGGGCGGCACCGCGCTATCGTCCACGAATTGCCAGCTAACTTTATCCGTATCGCCGTTCAACTCAGCGAAGCCGAGGCACCCGTTCAACGCCGGAGAGACGTCCATACCGGCGCCGTTGTACTTCGTGTTCGCTGGCCGTGCGTCGGTCGTCCCGAACACGTAGGTCGCGTCGTGATACTGTCCCGGGCCAGCATCCTCGATCTGTCCGTAACAGGTCTTGCCGTTCGGCCCGACAATCTTCACCCAGCGGTTCTTCATATATGAGAATTGCGGATCGCTGCAGTGTCCCGCGTAGCCAGGATCGTTCGCCCAGGGGATGACCTGACATCTCTCCGCGAACGCCTTTGCGTCGTTGAGATCGTCGAACGGCAGATCGAGATAGAACGGGTTCTCTCGCGGCACCATGTGCGTGGGGAAGTAGTTGTTCGCCGCCGTACGCGGTTCCGTTTGACACGCGCCGTTGACGACAACGCCATCGCAGCCGCCGTAGTGTTGCTCCCACAGCGCATCGTACGTCGAGTACACCTGCGAGCCATCGGGCGCAGAGGGGTCGAAGATCTCCCCCACCCAGAACGTCGTGCTGACGATCGCGGTATGCCAGGGATATGCGCGACCAGGGCCAGCAGTCGCCGTCGGGCTCGGTGTTGTACTGGGTCTGGGCGTTGGCGTGCGCGTTGGCGTGGTGCTTGCTCGTGCAGGGGGTGTACCGGTCGCACTTGTCGAGGGTGCCGCCGTCGGCGCTGTACTTGCGCTCAAAGCGATCTCATCGACGTACATCGGTGGCTCGGCTTTGCCGCTCTCATCTTGAATCACCACGCCGCCGATCGGGCGTCTCGCCGGGTTCAACACGGATAGCGGGATGCTGTACCGTTTCCAAGCGCCGGGAACAGCGTCTCCTCCATAGCTCGAGAGCATCACGGGCTCTCCCAGAGGGTTGTCTTGCGTGTCCTCTAGCACGACCGAGACAGCCTGCCCGGTTGTCGTCGCCTGGAGAGCAAAGCGGAGAGCGCTGTAACCGTTGGGGGCGATACCGTTCGCCGTATGGAGGTAAAGCCCTCCCCAGGGGCGCTGGACCGTCCAGGCGATCGCCGCCGTGCCAGATGCTACCGGCTTGCTGACAGCGAAGTTGACCGCCGAATCCCACGACCAGTTCACCCAGCCTGCGGCGAGACGATCGTCGTAGATCGAGAGCTGGCCAGCGGCGTTGATCCTCGTGTTATTTCCCGGACGCAACAAAAATGTCGCAGCCAGGAGGGTTGCAAGCGCTATCCAGAGCTTGCGCGATGCGTGTACGGTAAAGAGGGCGGAAATGGTGAGGCTCCTTCCGTGAGTCTCAGCATCCCCAGCGTTCGGCGCCCGGGACCAGCGGGCGCCGAACAGGGATGGCTGGCTACCGGCAGCCGCGGCTAGCGACTTGACGCGCGACTCGCACTCCGCGGCTGCCGCCCTTATCTCGCTGATCTTTTGTCAGTGCCCGCCATCGCGCATGGTGGCTACTGTTCAATATCGTCGGTGATGGTCTTGATATAAGGGCTCATCACCGATCTTTACCACGTCTTTACCATGTTTTTCCTCCTTCCAAAGCAAATGCGAGCGACATTCCTGGTTGATACTACCGCACGACACTTGTCCAAATCTTGAGACCGCGTGAAAATCGCACCAGGAATTCAGCTCTACTCCTCATCCACGAATTTTGCGCAAAGCGCTGGAGTGAAGGCCTTCGCCACGGATCATAGCGCGTGTCTCGTTCAGAAAAACCCCGTGTTTTTTGGCAGAATCATCAGATCGGTGCATTGCCTGGCAGAACAGTGGGAGTCTTTTGTATCACGGCTCCTCGCGAAAGTAAGATCGCCACTCCCCGATCATATCTTCACTTTTGCAAACATCTCTTTTGATTCAAATCGAAAACTGAATGTGCGTCTCTACCGGGCGTTGATCCCCGTAACCCTCGCGCCACCCGGCAGCGTGGCCATCCAGACTCCACGCCGCGGATTGCAGGCATGCAAGGGTATCGCCCAGCCGATCCCTATTATTTTGTCTAAGAAAATTCTCATACTTTTCCTCCTGGACTCCGGAAGTTCTCGCTCAGATCCGTGTGACATCGCAGCGATAGCGGTCGGCGTCCATTTGAAAGATGCGAGATGTCTCCACGTGTCCAGTTGTAACCACAAAGAAACTTATGCTGGCCCAACTTGACACGCCTTGCGCAAGAACTAGGCTTAAAACGGCAGAACGACGTGAGATCTGGTTGCTAACCCGTTTCGCAAGGAGATAGCAGATGAGTCTGTTACTTGGTAACAAGTCACAGAGCGACGCCTTTACCTCGAAACCGGCACGCCAGCTCGAGATGTGCATTGACAACCGCACGGCCAAGGTTGGCGTGATCGGTCAGGGCTATGTCGGCTTTCCGCTGGCGCAACAGATCGCGCGGCGGGGCTTCAAAACCATCGGCTACGACATCAACGGCGACACCGTGCTGCGCTGCCAGAACCTGAACCGCCAACGCAAGTATTCGGTTACGCTTTCTCCGCTTGGCTT
>Ga0209061_1002247_pt1 | contig 25564 bp, 23 predicted proteins | sample Coa_R1_10_FD_187157 | JGI IMG/M metagenome (GOLD analysis project Ga0209061, IMG submission 187157) | Surface soil microbial communities from Centralia Pennsylvania, which are recovering from an underground coalmine fire - Coalmine... | ecosystem: Environmental > Terrestrial > Soil >...
AGCCTTCGGTGAAGATGGTTGCAATGGCGACTTTGCGAGCGTGTAGGGGGCGCTCGCTGGCCTTGGAGTTTCGCATCGACGCGGCGGTGTTTTGGAAAAAGTGCTCGAACTGCTCGCCGGCCGGGGCTGCTTTTATGCGCTCAAGGTGCCGTTTTCCCAATGGACCGGGGTACGCGCGGCGGCCGCCGCGCAAAAGCACGGGAACCGGTGCAGCCTCAGATCACCCGCTTTGAGGCCCCGCTTACGCTCAGAAGTGGGAGCTGGAGTTGCGGGTCGTGGTCTTTCGCCAGTAAGTTGCCATCGGCGCGGTATTGGAAGAAGAGATCGGGAACGAACTGGGATCTCGGGACGTGTGCGCGGAAATCGCCATCTACGACGGTACTGCGGTCGTAACGGGCTATAAGATAGAAATGTCAACTGAGGCCGTTAATGTTAACCTTATCGACGGAAGCAAGGCCATTCGTGAGATCTCTTATGAGATTGCGGCCCAGCGAAATTGGCGACCTGATTGGCTGAACGAGGGCGTAAAGGGATTCATCAGTGTACGAGATAAGTTGGCGCAAATTTATCTCAAGAGTTACCCAAGCGAGGTTAATCCCGCTCTGAAGGTCTTTGTTCCAACCAAAGAATACCTTTTAGCCATGAAATGCATGGCTATCAGGCCTGGTTCGACAGAACATGACGTGGACGATATCAAGCGTCTGGTAAGCGACCTGCGCTATACCACCGCCGACCAGGTTCTTGATTTAGTGGCCGGCTTCTATCCAAAAATCTCATGCGCCGAAGGTGCGTCTGAGTAATTGTCAAATGTTGGGAACCGAGCATGAACGCTCTTGCGCGCGAACACCATGTTTCGCCAGGCCGGGTTATCGATATTGTCAACGTGGAGCGTGGTATTAATGCTGATTCTGCCCTCAGGCTCGGACGTTACTTCGGCACGGGTCCCATTTTTTTGCTCAACCTCCAGGCCCGCTATGACCTCGGGAGCGCCGAAGACCATGCTGGGCCACTAATTGAGCGAGACGTGCGGCCGCAGGCTTTAGTGACCCAAGAGTGAGAACCTGGCCGGCCTCGCGACCAGTGACCAGGGCAGGCAACGGTGGGGCCGCGGATAGGTAAATAGGTAAAATCGAACGATAGCTGGATAGTAGGCGCCGTCGCGTGGCACGGGCGGCGGGACCGTGTAAAAACGTTGCGATGTCGCCAAGTCCCAATGCTTGGCATGATGGCCGATAGTTTAAGACCGCGCCCGTGGGCCGCCCCTAAGCGCCGTAGGAATCCACACTGCCTTCAGGTGGCGTAGGATCTCAAGCTCGTCGTGGCGTCTAGCTGGCGACAAGCTCGCGCCAGCCGCTCGCGGCCGCTTCATGGGCAGAAACCGACAATTTCATTTCCCCCTTCCGCCCCAATGAGTTTGAGAGCTGTTTTGGCCGGACTCGCGGCCTTTCCGGGCGCCCGAAAGGCGTCATGGGCGGAAACCGACAATTTTTGTTTGACCGACACCACGAGCCAAGCCGCGGCGACCGCGACATCGCCTGGCACGCCTGGTTCAAAGCGTCGGAATCAACGCTCTGTTGGGTTGCGGCGCTTTCTTGTCGGCCCACGCCGTAGGCGGCGTGATGTCGAGGAACTTGCACGCCTTCATGAATCGATCGAATTCACGGCTGTTTGGGAATTCGATGTCGTCCGAGTCAGGGACCCAACCGTCACGGTGCTTCAAGGCGTCCGCCAGCGCCGCCGCGGGGGACAATGACGGCAGTCTCCCTCGTTCGAGGGATAGAAACCGGCCAACCGCCACGTACCAGCCACGCGGGCGCATCGAGACATCGACGCCATTTACCTCGGGCAGCGAACGCCGCCAAAGAACGGCGATCTGCGTTCGTCGTGGAATTTGCGTCGTCCAGCCTTCGTCGTGAAGAAACGTGGCTCAGATCTTGACGGTCGAAGGGAATAGTCGCCGCAGCCGAGCCATTGGTATTTCTGTTTGGCCTCGGCGATTAAATTACAAAACATTCCCGCGCGCGGTCCGACGGGCTTGATCAGCTCCTGCCGGCGCCAGCGGATCAAATACTGGGACGCGGCATTGCCATCCCATCCAAAATACTTCGCGAGATCGCTTAGCGTGAATACAACCGGCAATCCACGCAGGCGCTTAAGCGCCGAAATTCGGCCAGCGGTCTTTTCCAACAATTCGATTCTTGCCTGCTAACCTGGTCCGATGCGGTTTTTTGCTTGATTGAGTTCCATGCCAGGGCTGGATAGAAATGCCTTGTGAAGCTCTTCGAGCTCGTTGCGAACAGTTTCGAGGATCCCACGATCAAGCCGTTCCCGCACGACCGCTGCCATGGCGTGCCAGAGTGGCGCTGCCATCAAGTGCTTCAATATGCAGCTAAATGGCGATATCCAGCTTCTTCGAGGCCGGTCCTTTTTTATGTTATTTAATTTTACGTTATCTAACCTAACATAGATGTTGTATTAATTTCAACTAAGAAAGGTTATCAATTCGGTGCGCGACAAGCCCCACCGTTCAGGGCGGGAAGGGTAGCGCGGACGGTGCAGCCGTGCTTGGGTTTCACTCCGGCGTCTGCTGCTGTTCGATATATTTGCTGTTCTTTTTCAGGTGGGTGCGCAACACGTTCAGGTCGGCGGCAGAAACGCTCGATGCGCCACAAATCCATCCTCGATCAAAACTGGTTCGAGTTCCGCCGCCAACTGGAATACAAGCTGGCGTGGGCTGGGGGATGGCTTGTCGCCGTCCCGCCGCGCGACACCAGCCGCACTTGTCCGACCTGCGGTCATGTGTCGGCGGACCACGGCGAACTCAAGCCCGGTTCGAGTGTGGGGCAATGCGGCTTCGAGGAACACGCCGACGTGGTCGAGGCAATAAATGTTCCAAGGGCGGGACACGCGCGCGGTTCGCCTGTAAAGCGGGCGGCGCAGCCGCCAGCAACAGGAACCCACCGAAGCGACTCGGAGATGGCTTTATGCGCCTGATCGCGCCGCAAGCGTCCCCGGTCTTAAGGCTAGGGAGGACGTCAATGGTTTAGGCTCAGTGTTGTTGTGTTGTGTTCTCACCTCTTCTGTCTTCGATGGCAAAATCCCCTGTGGATGGCGGTCCGTCACCCCTGCCCACGCCGCTCCGCTGTTTACCAAAGCCTGTTTCACGGATGCCCAATTTCAGGTTACGGGACTGACCCGACGACGCCCGTGCGCTGAATCGTGCGCAACGGCTATCGTGCCGATTGTGCCAAGCATGGCGTCCCACGATTCGTAAAGCAGCGCATGGTAAACGTCGACCGTCTGCATCCCGTGCATGCAGTTCGGTAGGCGGTCGCACCCAAAGCGCCGGACACGGCGCCTGGGCGGTTTGCACCGAGACCGCTTTATCAGATATCTGCTCAGGTTCCACAACGATTCCGGTGGCAGGCCTCCGCGCAGGTGGTCGATGAGCAGCGGCAATAGCCCACTTGTAGTGGAGCCCGCCTATCGGCAGCATGTGAGAGGGACGGGCACGCTACCTCGGCCCAGACTCTTACGAGAGCGACTTCCATACGAGCGACGTCCTTTCCGGGTCGAACGATCGCTGTGTTCCAGAAGAGGACGGTATGACTCAACCGGGGCGCATGCAATCAAAATCGGCCCAAAAGGGCTTGCTGCTCCCAGTTTAGAGTGCTATTGATTACGCCGGTTTGCGGGGCCTTTTGGCCGATAAAGTTCGCCTTGACGTTTGAGGATCCGGACCTTTTTCGGACAGTCAGCGATGGCGGACGCTTGCCGAAAACAATTAATTATTGGTTGATAATTGCCGGGGTTTTTGGGACACATCTTTGCCGGGATGTGCTCCGCGTTCCTGTGAAGGCTCACGAGGGAGTTGTGCCTTGGGCCGTCTACCTTTGACTGGTCTGGTTTTTTGGAGGACGGACTGTTCGCCGGCTGCGTTGAAAGGTGAACATCCGATACCCGGGGCGCGACCTAGTGACCAGTTAGAGCGGATTTTATTGACGCCCCAAATATCCTGAGCCTCGAAAAAACGGCCTCTGGCCGGTTGTGTAGCTGGCTCGTAATGTCCAGTCGAACCCGGCATGGATATGGGACAGTAAGGTCGCCTAAAGAAAGGCTTAAGAGGCGACGTCTTGGTCTATGTTTTACGCCGCGAGCCGGAGTTGGCTGATGCAAAGTTGGCATGGGAGATGGGTGAATTGCGCTGCGATGTGCCGCGAGCCCGATGGTGGCGCACGACTAGCAATAGAGCGGGTCTCTCATCCCATGCCTAATCGCAACACCAGACGCGCGGTCGTTCTCCTTGGGCATTTTCTTTTGCTGGCTTTATCAGTGATGCTGCTGACGTCTTCTCAAACCCGGGCGGAGATACTTTGCGCTGACGATTTGGTGCCCAAGGGCATGGCAATAACCGCAACCGGCACGGCACCGAGTTGCCAAGGAGCCTGCCGCGCTCGCGAAGTGCAACCCGTGTGTGGCGTATTGATGAAAATCTGTGCCGGACAACCAGTACCAAAGGGCTATGTGCTCGATAGCGTGACTACGTTACCCGCCTGCCGATGCCTGGGTACCGGTGATGACGCATATGTATTGCGCTATGTGGGCGGGGACGGCGAATCGCGCTCCAGTCAGGCGGAGATTGAAGCGTTTTCAACTGGCACAAGCGCTTCCCAGGATGCGTACTCTGCACCAGAAGAAATAGGGTCGGGTGGGCAAGATCTCAGTTATCCGTATGGAAACCCGCCCTTCGGCAATTTTCTCTGCGCGAACGTGCCGGCAAATGGCAGTTCGCCGGGGATGCAACCTTACGGATTAGGCACGCAACCCTACGGCATGGGAGTCCAGCAGCCCGGGGTGAATTCGTTCCCAGGAACGGGTAGCAATAGCACCGCTGTGCCGCAGTGGAACAGCCAGCAATTCGAGCCGTTTCGAGTTGGGCAATAACCGGGTGTCGAAGCTTGTTGTGTATGTTTAAACGGGCTTTTCGGTATTGCTGGCAAGTGATCCCGCCTTGCTCTCATAAAAGCATGGTTTCCCTGGCTCCGGGAGTTAGAACCTGGGTTAAACTACTGGTCGTGGTCGGGGTGCTTCTCGTCACCGCGAGCGTGCTGGTTGCCCAATCGTTGGATAGCGGCGGTAATGGCCTTGGTGCCGATAACGGTGGCTTATCCGCGATGCCTTCGGACCAACTGCTGCAACAGCTCGGGGTTGTCCCGCAGGAAATGCAGCAGCTGAAACAGGAATCGGTTGGTGGCGGAATTAGCGCCGGCGAGGTCCAGCGCCTGTGCATGAGCATCACGTCCAAGCGCCTGTCGCCCGAGGACGCGCAATCAATCGGTCGGAGCCTTGGGCTTGCTGACCCTGACGTAGCCCAGTTGGTGGAGTGCGCACGCCAATCCTCGCGCCAGCTCAAACAATTTGGAGAAATGCCAACGAGCAGGCGCGCCTCGCAGCCGTTAGAGCCCTCCGTCATCGAGCAGCGGTTTCACGCGGCCGACACTCCCTATCAATTGCTCGCCGGCCCCGACCTGAGCCAGCTCAGGCAGTTCGGGTACAACCTTTTTTCAAACAGAGCTTCGCAGCTTGCAGCATTCGATAACATCCCGGTTGGGCCGGACTATATCGTGGGCCCGGGCGACGAGTTAACGCTGCTATTGTGGGGCCGTATCAACCGTAGCATCAAGCTGCCCATCCAGCGCGACGGCACGGTATTGATCCCGCAGATTGGACCGATGTCAGTGGCCGGCCTGAGTTTCGGACAGGTGCAAAAGCTCATAGTGGGCCGTGCACAGCAGATCGAGGGGGTGCAGGCCGACGTGACCATGGGACGGCTGCGCACCATTCCGGTGTTCGTTATCGGTCAGGTCGCAGAACCCGGCCTGCAAACCGTAAGCGGCCTCGCGCATATGACGGACGCGCTGTTGGCAGCTGGTGGCGTCCGGAGGACCGGTAGCCTGCGCAGCATCGAATTGCGCCGGGGTAATCGGATCATCGGGCATCTAGATCTCTATTCGCTCCTGCTCTATGGCGACGCCTCTGCCGACCAGCGCTTGGAGCCAAGGGACGTGATTTTCGTGCCTGTCATCGGACCCGTAGTGGCCGTGGCGGGCGACGTAAAATATCCGGCAATCTACGAGCTCAAAGGTAGGGAGACGCTCGCCCAGGTCATTAAAATGGCTGGTGGCGTCAGCTCATTTGGCTATGCGCAGCGGGTACAGGTGGAGCGAGTGCAAAGCCACGAGCAACGCGTCGCGCTGGACGTGGGACTTTATACGGCACAGGCTCGCGATTTCGCAGCCACCGACGGCGACGTTATCAAGGTCTTCTCGGTGCTTCCCGACGAGCGCAACGTGGTCAAGCTCGAGGGCAATGTCCACCGGCCTGGGGTGTACCAATGGCATATGGGGTTGCGGGTGGCTGACTTGATACGGTTGGGGCAAGGCGTGGCCGACCGAACGTTTTTTGGTTACGCTTTGCTCGAGCGCCGCAGCGGCGCCGCACGCGCGGTGCACTTCCTGCCTGTCAAGCTGGGAGAGTCGCTTTCCTCCGAATTTTCCGAGGCCAATCGATTCTTGCTTCCGGGGGATGTTTTGACAATTTATAGCGTGGGTGAAATCGACCAAATTCCCACGGTTTCCGTCCAAGGCGAGGTCAGGAAGCCGGGACGCTATCCATTGACCGACGGCATGCAGGTGCGCGATCTCATATACGAAGCGGGAGGGCTTCGGGGTGACGCTTATCTAGGCAATGCCGAACTGGCGCGTACTTACAGCGATGGCGCTCGGGCGCGCTTCGTGTACGAAAGCATCAATCTTAAGGGTGCTTTGAATGGCAATGCCAGCGATAATGTGGCGCTGCGCGGCGGCGACAATCTGTTCATCACTGTGTCCGCCAACTGGCATCGGACATGGAAAGCCGACCTCGTGGGCGAGCTGATGCGCCCTGGTCCTTATGTAATCCGCTCGGGAGAGAGGCTGGGCTCGGTCCTAATTCGCAGTGGCGGCCTGCGTCCCGACGCCTATCTCCCGGGGCTGATCCTGATTCGGCAGTCCGTAAAGCGGATTCAGCAACAAGCTCTCCAGCGAACCTCGGCGCAGATTCAGACGGAGATCACGCGCGCGGCTCTAATGCCGGCTGAGGGCAACCAGCAGGCTCAGCAGCCGAACCTGCAACAAAAAGCACAAGCCCTGGTTACCCTCAGGGACATGATCTTGGAAAGTCAACGCAGTCAGGCAATCGGCCGGGTGGTGTTGAATCATCTCACCGACCTGAACGACCTCCAGGGTTCTCCCTCAGATGTCGCGCTCGAAGACGGGGACGAAATTATCGTCCCTCGGCGGCCTTCGGCGGTGAATGTGATGGGCGAAGTCTATGGCGCGTCGTCGGTGGCTTACGATCCGGCCTTGACCGTAGCCGACTATCTTGACCTTGCCGGTGGCCTGACGCCAAATGCGGAACGGGACCAGATACTCGTGGTCAAGACCAATGGTTCGATCTTATCGATGCGCAGTTTCAAGGATCGTGGTGATAATCGGCTATTTCCGCTGCTACCCGTGGAATCGGGTGGGTTCATGAGCTTGCATCTTGATCCCGGCGACACGATCTATGTCCCATCCTCGTTTCTTTACGTCAACCCACTCCAGCGCACACTTGACATTACTCAAATCATTGCCAATAGCGCCGAGGGCATCGCTTATGCTGCTCTGCTGGGCACGTTGCTTTAATTCGCGACCGATTACCGATAAGAGTGTTTTCCGGAAGCGAAGTCACTGTGGAAAAGCAACTTCGGCTCGCGGCCTCCTTGCTAGGAATTGTACTGTGGCTCGGTCTGTGGTCTGCCAGCTCCGGTGCTTCTACCTATGTGGTGTATATACCGCTGGATGACCCGATTTATCAGGAGCTCGACACGCTTAACGGCTTGGGGTACCTAAAGACCTATTTGTCTGAGATCAGACCGATAAGCCGGATCGAGGCGGCGCGGCTGACTTTGGAAGCACAAGCTAACCTGGAGAACCGGCAGGATCCTGTCGGTCTCTCGATGGTTGACGAACTTCGCGACGAGCTCGCGACCGAAATTGATTGGCTTGAGCATAATCGCGTCGACGAGCTGCCCAACCTGCTTACTCCAGTGCAGCGCATCGAGCTCCAGTATGTATACTCTCAAGGTCCTCACCGAACTTGGCAGACGAGCCCGCCCAACAGTTCGCAGGCCAGCGGGATTAACGCCGAAGAAGGAACGCCCCTGCTTCCCAACAACGATGGTCTGCCGACCTCGCAGGGCAGCAACGAGATAGCGCGCTGGCAGGGATGGGGTGGTGCCGCCAGCTTTCTGACTCTATACGCCGAGGGGGCCGCAGCCGGGCCTCTGGATCATGGCGTCTACGGTCCGCCCGACGGGGCGAGTCGCTTCAGCCTGCTGGGTGCGGAGGGCGTCGCCAGTTTGGGCAACACCGTAATCTCCTTTGGACAAGAGGAAATGTGGTGGGGGACCGGAAGCTTTGGCGCGCTGACCTTTTCTAATAACGCTCCACCGTTCCCTGCGTTCCGAATTCAGAACCTCCATCCAACCTTGCTGCCTTGGTTCCTTCGGTATCTTGGGCAATTTCGCTATCAAGTGTTTTTCGGAGAATTGGACTCGTACCGTTATTTTTCCCACCCGTGGATAGACGGCGAAACCTTCGCTTTCAAGCCGCTACCTAATTTTGAATTCGGTCTGACCCATGCGATGCTTTTCGGTGGTCGACACAATGACAATTACACCTTTCCGGGTTTTCTTGGTCGCGCCACAGGTTTCGCGACAGGAAGCATCAGCAACGGCAATACCCACCAGGAAGGTGGCATCTGGCTAAAATTTTACTTCCCTCGTCTGCGCGACGCTCAGCTCTATCAGGAAATATGCGGCGAGGATAATTTAAGTTTTGAAATACCTGGAATAGGTAAATTCCTACCCTTTCTCGCGGTTTCCTATCAAGGGGGATTTTATCTTCCGCGATTAACCAAAGATGGAAAAACCGATTTACGTTTTGAGTATGTAATTACGGAACCCAATTATTCAATGCATGACGATACCTTGTATTTCGATTACCGAAACATGGATATGGGTGACGCTATAGGACCCAATGCCACTGAGGTGGATATTCAACTAGGACGATGGCTCGACCTTAGGCGGAAACTGACTGGAGACGTCTTCTACACCGAAGAGGCTCCAAATTACCAGAGTAACTTTTACTATCCAGCTGAATTCTATCCCTACCCGCTCGCCAAGGAGCATAGCGGTGGCGTTGCCCTAGATTTGTTTGAGCTGCCTACACACCTGGGCGGGTTCCAAGAGCTACTCGCAGGTTGGCACTTGCGCGCGGCGATTGAATACGCGAGAGCGCTCAATTATCAACAGGGCGCAACTAGCGTGCGCGCTTTAGTCTCTGTGACCGGAACCTTCGATCTTACTGGGCGCCGTTCGTTTTTCAGCTGGTGAGCTACTATCGAACACTACCAAACGGTCCGCAGCTATCCAGTGCGGCCCTGACCGTCTTTTAAACCACCGATGTTTGCTCCAAGAGGTCTAGGAAGGCGCTGGTCGGTCCTGATCGTCGGTGACCTTGTTTGTCTATTGGTAACGGGGTGCGCCACGATTTTCCTTTTACAAAGGCCGCCGGCGATTTACCCTTCAAGGGTGAGCAGCGCGAGCTTGGCCGTGACGTTGGCTTCGGGTTTCATAGTGCTGGTGTATTTTCAAGATCTGTACAAGATTGACGCACCGCGTATCGCGTCCTGGCTGATTACAGCGGTTTTGACGGCCAGCATTAAGTACGGCCTTCTTCTCGCAATCGCGGCCCAGTGCTTTGTCAGCCTTGATTACGGAAGAATTTTTTTCTTGGTTTATCTTTCATTAAGTATGTGCATTTTGGCGGCCTGGCGCATCGTTGCGTACAAATGTTTGTTCCGGCAGTTTTCGCTTGGGGTCGTGGCCTGGGGCTTAGATGAGACTGTCCAGGTTTTAGTAAAGGAAATCGATCGCTTGCAGCATCTGGGCTACAGTTTTTTGGGGACGGTTGCGTTCGGCAACGCAAACGGACGGTTCCCGGTTGGCGCTTGCGAGGCCCCTCTGATCGCAACTAATTCCGTTGAGGATCTTCTCCGAAAGTTTCCAGCGCAAATACTTGTTATTTTTGAGCCCCCCGAGTCCATGGCGGTCGGTGAATTGATCCAGTGCCGTGTCAATGGAATACAGGTTTACGATCTAGAGTCGTTTTTTGAACATGCTTGTGGTAAATTGCCAGTGCCGCATGTGCGCGAATCATGGCTTTTGTTTTCGCCCGGTTTTGAGAGTCGGCAATGGCAACGGGTCGTGAAGCGGGGGGCAGATCTTGTTGTCGCATCCGCATTGATGATTATAGCCCTGCCGCTAGCCATTATCGTCGCGGCCGCGATAAAGATGGAATCCGCGGGGGGGATTTTTTTTTCGCAAGAACGCGTTGGCCTGAATGGCCGGATATTCCGTCTTTATAAGTTTCGTTCAATGCGCAGCGGACCAGCAAACGGTGGTTCCGATTGGACCCAAGAAAACGATCCACGTATTACCGGGGTGGGACGGGTGATTCGTCGTTTGCGGTTGGACGAACTGCCGCAGCTTTGGAACGTGCTTCGAGGCGACATGAGTCTTATCGGTCCCCGTCCGGAACAACCGGCATTGGCGGCCGAACTTGATCGGCTGATTCCGCTGTATGGTTACCGCCACTTTGTGCCTCCGGGCCTGACCGGCTGGGCACAGGTGTGTTTCCAATACGGCGCCAGCGTGAGCGACGCTCGCGAGAAGCTGGCTTACGACCTGTACTACATCAAGAATTGGTCGTTGATTCTGGACCTGCAGATATTGCTGCAGACGACAAAGGTAGTTTTGTTTGGGAGGGGAGCGCGCTGAGTCGCGACTCGCGGTGGCACGTGAAAGCTTGCGCAGCAGGTCTGTTGAGTCGCGCTGAGAGTTATTTTGCTTCGGAGGCCTAACAGAGTAGATCACGGATGGGGTTCGATGAAAGTTGTAATTTTGGCGGGCGGTTTGGGTACCCGGCTGCGGGAGGAAACGGAGTTTAGACCTAAACCGATGGTCACTATTGGTGATATGCCGATCTTGTGGCACATCATGAAAATTTATTCCCATTACGGTTTCACGGAATTCGTGATTTGTCTGGGTTACAAGGGGGATGTCATTCGAGATTACTTCTTTAACTACGAAAGCCGCCACTGCGATTTTACAATCACGCTCGGACTCCGCCATATCGAAGTTCATGGCAATCACACCGAGGACGGATGGCGCGTCACGCTAGCGGATACCGGCGACAAGACCATGACTGGGGGGAGAATTAAACGAGTCGCACAGTACGTGGGCGGCTCGACTTTCATGGCGACATATGGGGATGGCCTCGCCGATGTAGATATCGCTAAGTTGCTGGCCTTCCACCGAAACAGCGGCAAGTTGGCGACCATCACAGCCGTGCGACCATCTTCCCGCTATGGCGAGCTCGCCATCGAGAATGGCCGAGTGACGCTTTTCCGGGAAAAGCCGCAAGTCCACGAAGGATGGATAAATGGTGGCTTCTTCGTTTTCGAGCCCGGAGTCTTTGAACTTATCAGCGGTGACGAAGATGCGCTGGAGAGCGGTTTGCTCCCAAGATTGGCGGAGGAGGGCGAACTGGCGGTGTTTCAACATGCCGGCTTTTGGCAATGCATGGATACCTATCGCGAGACCCAACTGCTTAACGGTATGTGGGCGGAGCAGAGAGCGCCGTGGCGAGTGTGGTAGGTGAGTCCTAATCCGAGCTTTTGGCGCGGGCGGCGCGTATTTCTGACCGGACATACTGGGTTTAAGGGCGGATGGCTGGCGACGTGGCTGCTGAGTGTTGGCGCCAGAGTCACTGGGTACGCCCTGGCCCCGGGAACGGAGCCCTCGTTCTTTGAACGGTGCGACTTAGCATGGCGGCTGGGCTCGGAGATTGCCGATATCCGAAACCGCGCAAGGCTTCTTGCTGCGATGGAAATGTCTCGACCTGAGGTCGTTTTCCATCTGGCCGCACAGCCTCTCGTGCGACGCTCCTACGAAGTTCCTGCATTGACTTTTGAGACCAATGTGATTGGTACTGTTAACCTTTTGGAGGCGGTGCGCGCCCTATCTTCGGTTCGCGCGGTGGTGATCGTCACCAGCGACAAGTGTTACCAAAACCGGGAGTGGCCCTGGGCCTACCGCGAGGAAGATTCTTTGGGCGGTCGCGATCCATACAGTGCGAGCAAAGCTTGCACGGAGATCGTGGCCGAGGCATATGGACGCTCTTTTCTTCAGTCTGGATGCCGCGACGTTGGCTTCGCGACCACCCGCGCAGGCAATGTGATAGGAGGCGGCGATTGGTCGGCCGATCGCTTGGTACCCGATGCGATCCGGGCGCTCCAGGCGGAAATTCCTCTCGTCGTGCGCAATCCCAGCTCGATCAGGCCCTGGCAGCATGTGCTTGAACCGCTGGCGGGGTATTTGGTTCTGGCCGAACGGCTGTATGAAGACGGCGGCCGCTTTTCGGGAGCTTATAATTTCGGACCTGGTGAGGACGGTGCGATCACGACTAGCGAGATCGCGGATTTGGCGATCAGGTTGTGGGGCAGCGGTTCATGGCAGGCGGCGATGCCCCGTGAAGAGGCTCCGCACGAAGCGCGCTATCTGCGCCTGGACGCGGGCAAGGCACGGCAGATTCTTGGCTGGCGTCCGCGGCTCAACGTCGCCCAGGCGCTCGAACTGACCGTTGCTTGGTACCGTGAAGCGGCCAAAGCCGACGCCGATATGTTTGCTTTCAGCGGGCGCCAAATAGCCCTATACATGGAACTAACCGGGTCAGAATAGGATGAGTATCGAATCGCCGACCGGTCACAAAGCCGTGACACGATGCCGCGGATGTAGCGCAGTCCTGCCCCCGCCCTTTCTGGATCTGGGACGCACGCCACTAGCTAATTCCTATCTGCGGCCGCAGGACACGCAACAGAAGGAAGAGACCTTTCCCCTCGCGACCGCTTATTGCCCTGCCTGTCACCTTGTTCAATTGACCGAGACCGTCTCGCCGGAAAAGCTCTTTTCCGAGTATCTGTACTTCAGTTCGTTTTCCGACAGCTTTCTCGAACATTCGCGACGGATGGCCGAGGACTTAAGTCGGCAGATGGGTCTCGATGGCAAGAGTCTGGTCCTCGAAATCGCCAGTAATGACGGCTACCTGCTGCAATACTTCAAGCAAATGGGGATCCGTGTGCTGGGCGTCGATCCCGCGCGCAATATTGCCGCGGAGGCTAACCGGCGCGGTATCCCGACCATGTGCCGCTTTTTCAGCGAAGACAGTGCGTCCGAGGTCCTGTATAAGCATGGGCAAGCCGATTTAATCCTAGGCAACAACGTTCTCGCTCACGTTCCCACGATTAATAGCTTCTTGCGTGGAGTCAGACTCTGTCTTAAATCAGGCGGTGCAGCGAGCTTTGAATTCCCATACTTGCGCCATCTCCTGGAGCGAATCGAATTTGACACCATCTACCACGAGCACGTCTTTTACTATTCGCTGAGCGCGCTAAGGATTTTGGCGGAACGCGCCGGCCTTGAGTTGTGGAACGTGATTCCGCAACCAGCGCACGGCGGATCGCTACGGGTCTTCCTCCAGCATCCTGGCAATCGGGCAATCGAACCCGTCGTGGACGAAATGCTGGTTAGCGAAGCGCAACAAGGCTTCACCAATGCTGCCTCTTATGGCACGTTCGGCCAACGCGTTGTGCGCCTGCGAGAGGAGTTGCTTGAGTTGTTGCGTAAGCTAAAGTCAACGGGACACCGGATCGCGGGCTATGGGGCGCCGGCCAAGGGTAGCACGCTGCTTAATTACTGCGGCATCGGTACGGACCTGATCGAGTTCACGGTGGATCGTAGTCCGCACAAGCAGGGGCGGTTGCTGCCGGGCTCGCACATCCCTATCAAGCCGCCGGAAGCGTTGCTTCGGGAGCAACCCGATTTCGCGGTGATCCTACCTTGGAATATCACAGCCGAGATCGTGAGCCAGCAACTGGCCTACCAGCAGCGGGGCGGCCGATTCATCGTGCCGATTCCACGGCCACGGATTCTGGAAGCGATGACAGGACAGGCATAATGCGTTTCCAACCCACTAAACTCGGTGGTGCCTTTATTATCGAGCCCCAGCGGCTGGAAGACGAACGCGGATTCTTCGCCCGCACATTTTGCCAGCGCGAGTTTGAGCAATACGGACTCAACCCGCGCATAGTCCAGTGCAGCATTTCCTTTAATCGCAAGCGTGGAACGTTGCGCGGAATGCATTATCAGGTGGCGCCGCATGAAGAAGCCAAGCTGGTTCAGTGCATGCGCGGCGCGATCTACGACGTGATCATCGACCTGCGGCCCGCGTCGCCGACGTTTACGCAATGGTTCGCGGTCGAACTCAACGCCGAGAACCGAAGGGCGCTATACATACCCGAAGGCGTCGCCCACGGATTCCAGACGCTGACTGACGACAGCGAGATCTTCTACCAGATTTCCGAGTTCCACGATGCGGCGTGCATGCGGGGTGTGCGCTGGGATGACCCAATGTTCGGCGTAGTGTGGCCACTGAGTCCTTCGATCATCTCTCACAGCGATCAGAGCTGGCCTGGATTGCCAGGTTGAGCAGGCGTGGGTGATTGGTTACGTCTCCCCGTTCGCCCTGCGTGCACCGCTCGCGGCGCTTCTTCGCGGCTCGGGATGTCTGAGAAAAAATCCGGCTCGCGTAATTCGCATGGTGAGCAGTCCACGTTCGCCCGGGTGCGGCGGGTTTTGCGTTGGAGTAAAACTGACTTCTCCCGCACGCTCAACCCTTATCAAACCATGTTGGATAACCGGGTCGAAGCCTACTGAGCGATAATTAGCAATTGCCCGTGCGTTGTCGGAGAAAACCCGCAGCGAAGCTTCCATGACGCCGAGGGATGCAAAAGCCCACTTGAGCAGGGCAATCTCAGCAAAATACATAATCCTGTGTGGCGCGCTGTCCTCGCCTCGTATCACATTGTCGATTTCAACGTGGTGTTCGTCGACGTCTATGAGACCGATATGACCGACGAATCGGCCTTCAGTGTCAGCGATTAAGAACAAGACTCGGTTGGCCACTTCGATCACGGCATTCAGTAGCCATAGGCGAGTTCGTTCCGGTGCTGGTTTGAATTGACTTAGGAAGAACTGTTTGTAGCGTTTCCGCCAGTTGGTAAGGGCCTGGACGGTCGCAGCCTCTTCGGCCCGCTGGCGCGTGATCGGCGACAGAGAGCCAATTGACCTCCCACTGGCGTCGATGATCGGCAACAATAGAGTAACACCGCTTTCGTTGGGACTCTTAATCGCACGTATCAGGTCAACCTGACGCGGTCTAGGTCGGGATCGTGCTTGCGGGGCAGTCATTGGCAATCTCCGAGCAATATTAACCTAGGTATAGGTTTTGTCGATTCAAGATACTTTGCAAGGGTGAGTTTATGCAAGATCAACCGGTCCGATGTTGGTGCGTGCTGCAAACCTCGAAAAGCGCGCGGCCTGCGCCCGGCGGGGCGAGACGAGCACCGGTCAATCGCGGTTGCGCTATACCGTGATTCTACTGGGACCGGCCACATTCCACGGTTCGCGACGCGGAACGGTAGCTGGCGGATGAACTCGCGAGGGGAGAGCGATTGCCCACATGCCAATAATAAGGATTGCCAACGACGGGGACACGATTGCGGCAATGCAAGCAGATGCCGAACTCAAGGCACTGCGTCGGCAAATTTATCCCGCATTCGTGAAATATAAGTATACTTATAACTTCACCTGGCACGGGCGTCCGATTATCCAAATGCCGGAAGACGTACTGATGATCCAGGAGTTAATTGTTCAGGTAAAGCCAGATCTGATCGTGGAGACCGGGATCGCCCACGGCGGCTCGTTGGCGTTGTCGGCGTCGATGCTGGAATTGCTGGGCGGCTCAAGGGAGGTTATCGGCATCGACGTTGATATCCGAGCTCATAATCGGCAAGCCCTTGAACGGCACCCACTGTTCAAGCGAATGCACCTCATCGAGGGCTCGTCGATCGACGGTGAGATCGTTGATCGGGTCAAAAAGCGTGCCGAGGGGCGCAAGGCGGTAATGGTAGTGCTCGACTCGAACCATACCCACGACCATGTCTTACAGGAGCTTCGGTTCTATGCTCCGTTGGTTACGCAGGCCAGCTATGTCGTCGTGTTCGACACGGTGGTCGATGAACTGCCCGCAGATACCTATCCAGATCGACCTTGGGGTCCGGGCAATAGCCCGAAGTCCGCGGTTCGCGAGTTTTTGCAGAGCAGCGACCGGTTCACGGTTGACCGAGAGATCGAGAGCCGGTTACTGTTCAGCACGGCACCGTCCGGCTACCTCAAGTGCATCAAGGACTAGGTTCGATGGAAACGATTCCCGTATTCGTACCGCACATTGGCGTAGATACTCTCAAGCACCTGACCGACGCGCTTGACGTCGGCTGGCTCGGTATGGGCGCGCTGACCAAAGAGTTCGAGGAGCGCATCGCCGCGGTCCTCGAACTCAAGGAGAGGTACGTGGTCGCGACCAGCACCGGCACCGCCGCCCTCCATATCGCGCTCGCGGCTGCCGGGATCGGGCCGGGGGACGAAGTCATCACCACTTCCTTCAATTACGTGGCGGACCATCAGGCGATTATCGCCAACGGCGCTACGGCGGTGATGTGCGACATTCGCAACGACAACCTCGGAATCGATTGCGACAAGGCCGAGGAGCTTATCACGCACAGGACCAAAGCGATCATTCCTCTGCACTTCGCGGGCATACCGTGCGATCAGGCGGCGGTTTACCAATTGGCGAAGCGGCATGATTTGCGCGTGGTGGAGGACGCCTGCCACGCATTCGGCACCACGATCGACGGTCTCAGGATTGGCAGCTACGGCGACGTTGCCTGCTTCAGCTTCGATCCGGTCAAGATTATCACTAGCATCGACGGCGGCGCGGTGGTGACGCCGAGCCGCGAGGAGTTCGAAGAACTCCATCGGTTGCGGCTGCTGGGCGTGGACAAGGATACGATGCTCCGCTACCAGAACAGCCGCGCCTGGGACTATGACGTCGTACGCCAGGGATTCCGCTATCATCTCACGAACATCATGGCTAGCGTCGGCATCTCGCAAATCAAGCGCCTCGACGAATTCATCGAGAGCCGGCGCAGAGTGTGTCGGGTTTACAATGAGGCATTCGCTCCGATCGAAGGCCTGATTGCGCCGCAGACTGACTTTGCCAACGTTTCGCCTTTCATTTACAGTCTGCGGGTGCTCAATGGTCGGCGCGAAGACTTGATCCATCACCTAGACGAGCGCGGCGTCGGGACGGGCGTTCACTTCGTCCCGGTCCACAAGCACACCTTCTTTCGCGGAGCCCATAGTGGCGATCTGTCGGTCACTGAACGAGTATGCGCGGAAGTCCTTACCCTGCCGCTCCATTCCAACATGAAGCAGGAATGGGTCGAGCGAGTTGTCGAGGGCGTGCGCGGCTTCTTCAACTGACCCGTAAGACGAACGTTTTTTCCTAGCAGGATACTGAAAAGGGATCGTATCTCAGTTGAGAATGTTGTAGTTTAGCTGGTGGCCGTTGTTGGAGGGGGGAAGCGGGAATGCGCGGGGCGGACTACCAGCAGTCTTCGATGTTCAGCTACATCTCGGCGGAGCGGCGGGTGTCCAAGGATCGTCCGCTGCGGGCGATTGGGGTTATGAGCGATAAAGCGCTGGCCGAAGTGGGGCCGCGGTTCGACGCGTTGTACGCACGCAACGGACGGCCCTCGATCCCGCCGGAGAAGCTGCTGCGCGCGCTGTTGCTGCAGGTGCTGTACACGGTGCGCAGCGAGCGGTTGCTGATGGAGCAACTCGACTACAACTTCTTGTTCCGTTGGTTTGTCGGGCTGAGCATCGACGATCCAGTGTGGGATGCGACGGTGTTCACCGAGAACCGGGAGCGGCTTTTGGCCGGCGAAGTGGCGCAGGGGTTTTTCACTGCGGTGCTGGGGCAGGCTCGCGAGCGCGGCCTGCTCTCCGACGAACACTTCACGGTGGACGGCACTCTGATCGAGGCCTGGGCCGGGCACAAAAGCTTCAAGCGCAAAGACCGCCCCGACTCCAAGCTCCCGCCCGACGACGATCCCGGCAACCCCAGCGTGGACTTTCACGGCGAGCGGCGCAGCAACGACACCCACCAGTCCACTACTGATCCGCAAGCGCTGCTGGCTCGCAAGGCTAAGGGCAAGGAGGCCAGGCTCAGCTACGCCGGCCACGTGCTGATGGAGAATCGCCACGGCCTGGCGGTCAACGGCTGCGTAACCCAAGCCACCGGTCGCGCCGAGCCAGAGGCGGCACTGGCGATGGTGGAGCAGATTCCTGGCTGGGGGCGAATTACGCTGGGCGCCGACAAGGGTTACGACCGCAAGGAATTGGTGCAGGAACTGCGCGAACACCAGGTCACTCCCCATTTTGCGCTCAAGCCGACCAGCATCATCGACCAACGTACCACCCGGCATCCGGGCTACGCGGTTAGTCAGCGCAAGCGCAAAACGGGCGGAGGAGATCCTCGGCTGGCTCAAGACCGTTGGTGGGCTGCGCAAGACCCGCCATCGCGGTGTGGCGCGGGTCGGTTGGACGTTCAGCTTCGCATTGGCGGCCTAACAACCTGGTTAGGATGCACAAGATCTTGTATGACTCCGCTTTTTCCCGCATCCTGCTAAGGCCGAATTCTTCGTTTGACCACGCTTGGAAAAAACATCATCGCCAACATCGCGGGGCAGGGCATCGTGATGTTGAGCGCGATGGTGGCGGTGCGCTTTATCTTCCACGATCTCGGTGAAGACGCGCTCGGCGTGATCTATTTCACCTTAGCGCTTAACTCGATCCTATGCGGCGCACTGGAGATGGGTGTCTCCTCGACCGTGGTCCGCGAAGTCGCCGCGCATCACCTAGACAACCCAGAGCACGTGCGGGACCTTTTGCGGACAGCCTCAAGTGTGTATTGGATCATCTACCTTATTCTCGCTGCAGCGGTCTTTTGGACCGCTCCCTTCCTGGTTCATCGCTGGATCCATCTGCGCTCGATGGCACCCGACACAGCGGTGATGGTGATTAGGCTGCTTGGCATAGCCGCCGCGACGGTGCTTCCGCGTTCGCTCTATGTGAGCATCTTTCGCGGCTTAGAAAGAATGGAAGTGAACAACACGATCGATGCGGTTGTTTCGATTGTGCAGCAGGTGGGTGCGGCAACGATTATTTTGCTGGGCGGGGGGTTACTGGTAGTAACCTGCTGGCTAGCTGGAATGATTGTCGTCTGGCTAGGACTGTATGTTGTGCTTTGCGGCCAAGCGTCTTCTTGGGGAACGCTGAAGCCCGGCTTCTCGCGCAGCTCGGTTGAGCGCACGTTCCGATTCACTGCCCATATGGCCTCTGTGTCGATCCTGAGCGTCGTCCACGTCCAGGCCGACAAAACGATCGTGAGCAAGCTAATGGCGATCGGCGACCTCGGCTACTACGGCATCGCATCGCAACTCGTGACCAGGGCAACCCTTTTAACCAACTCCGTGGCGCAAGCCGCGTTTCCCTCGCTTTCTGCTTCGATCAAGCAGGGCGATCGCGCGGCGGCTTTGCGCAAATATCGCAAGTTACAGGATCTGATTTGTTTGGGAATAGTACCTCTCTACGCGGCCATTGTTTTCGCGAGCGTTCCCCTGTTCAGTGCCATTTTTTCCCGCCGGATAGCTCTCGGAATGGTTCTGCCGACGACATGGCTAAGCCTAGGTCAATACATGAACGGGACTCTGACGATTCCGTATTTGTATTCGGTGGCCGATGGCCGGCCAGACATCGCCGTCAGACTTAATGCTTTCGCCCTCATGCTGACCGTGCCTCTCTCGATCTGGTTAACGATCCGCTTTGGCCTAAGCGGCGCGGCCTTCTCCTGGGTCGCTTACCATATTTTCGCATATTCTTACGGTCTGCCAAGCATCTGCCGCGAGTGCATCGAGGTGAGTCCTGCTGTTTGGTACCGTCACGCGTTCCGCATAATGTTGCTGGCCGGACTAACGTATGGCGGTGCTTATTACGTTTCAACCGTGTACGCATTCGATAGCTCGGTTATTATGGTCAGCTATGTGGCCGCTAGCCTTTCGTTCTGCATATTTGCGTGGTACATGGCGGATAAAGAATTGCGTAAAACTGTTAGTTTAACAATACAGCAGGCGCTGCTCGGGCATGCGCGTGTGGCTTTACTCTGAGTGTTGCGGGTCTCGTCAAGGCCCTAGCAACTTGTTCTTTGAGAAGGTTCGAAATTGTGAGAAACACTCTATGGCAAATCGCAGAGGAAGGGATCGATTCAGGTGCTGGGAAGGGATAATGAGCGCGAGGATCAATCGGATGCTATGGTTTCAAAGTATTCAGATCGGCGATTGCGCTTTTGTACACGGCGCGGTCTTTTCCGGTGGGATGTGATGGCACAAACGGTGGCCAGACTGCAGGAAATTTGAAAGAGCGCCAAGAAATCGCGATCCTGGAGCAGACGGAACGGATCGACGGGGTGGCACAGAGCAATGCTCGTCTCGCCGAAGCGAGAATGTCTGGTCAAGTGGCTCGCTTGGACTATCACGGCCTTTTGGCTGCACGTTGGCGTACGATCGCTCTTTGTGCAGTACTATCGATGGTGGTGACTTACCTGGTCGCTGGTTTCGTGTTGACACCGTACTATAGAGCGTTTGCAGTGTTGCGGCCGGTGGCTCCGCAATCGAGCGTGGGCAAGTTGGCTGGTATGGGCGCTGCGCTTGGGGGTCTGGGAATGGGCGGCGGCCTCTCCGCGCTGCTGCCAGGTGGTGGCCAACAGGCTGACCAGGCTGAGGAATACATGGCGATTCTCCAGAGCTATGCCTTCACGATGTCACTGGTTGACGAGGGCCGACCGGTCGCCCTGGAGATAGCGGAGCGTGCTCGCCCGTGGCTGGGCTTCGGACGGGCAACGGATGACTGGCAACGCTACAAGCTAATGCAAGCGCGTTTTAGCTGCGAATACGATCGACTCGCTGGCAACCTGAATCTTTACTTTCTTGATGCGGATCCGGTCATTGCTCGACGGACCCTGTCTATATATGTGTCTCAACTTCGGGAGAAACTGCGCGCCCAGGATGTTCGCGATGCCAACGAGGCGATCGACTCATTGACACGCGAGGCCCAACAGACCTCCGACGCAGTGATGCGAACCGAGCTTTATATGTTGCTCGCCAACCAGGTGGAGCAAAAGACCACCGCGCAGGTGAAGGCTGACTTTGCGTTTACGACGATTGAGCCACCAGTGGTGCCAGACAAGCCATTCAAGCCCCGGGCACTACTCGATGCGTTGGTGGCGGCACTTGTAGGCGGACTTTTGGCTGCCGGGGTAATCACGGGCGCGGCCCTTCGAGGAGAGATGCCGTAGTCCGTTAAGCATCGCGAGCTCTGGAGTCGTTTGTCGACGGCATAACTTGAAGAAGTGCGACACTATTTATGTCTGCAAAGGAAATGTCTTTTCGTAGGCGCAATGGAACGTGGCAGTGTGACGGATTAAGGAACGCAACAGGCCAGGCTTGTACTGGAGGGAGCGGGCGCCGCGTTTGATGACGCGCTGGGTGAGCAGCGCAAACCAGCGCTCGCCCTGATTTATCCAGGAGCCGCCAGTGGGCGTGAAGTGCAGGTGGTAACGAGGGTGTCTGGCCGGCCAGCGCTTAATGGCCGCGGTTTTGTGCGTGCCATAGTTATCGATGATCAAGTTATGAATTTTGATGTCCGGCGCGACCTGAAAGTATCGATATGGTCGAGGAACTTGCGAAACTCCAATTCGACCAGTTGCGGGTCGCTCGACAGCTTGAAGGTTTCGCTGCGATGCGGACGAAGCCCAGAGGCGCGCCAGATGCGGCTCACCGCCATGCGGCTGATACCGGCGCGATTCGCCATCTCGCGCGTACTCCAGCGCGTAGCGCCCTGGGCGTGCTCTCAAGCGTGCGAATCACGACTTGCTCCACTTGCTCATCGCTTGCAGTTGGCTTTGCGCGCACGAATCGTGTTGCGCTGTGCGGCGGAGCTCGACAACAAGGCGGTGGCGCGGGAGTTGCGGGTCACGCCGCAGATGGTAGGCAAGTGGCGGCGGCGCTTCGTCGGCCTGCGTCTGGAAGGGTTGCTCGACGAGCCGCGTCCGGGCGCGTTGTGTACCATTTGCGATACCGTGCCGGGCCGGGTGTAACCCTCCAGCGCCCCACGCTCCTCGCCAGTTACCCGCAACTCTGCCTTGGGTCCTGCCGTTCGCATACCCCCGATTGGACGCGTACCAAATCATTATATTCATCGCTTCTCTGTAAAAGGACAAGACTAGTGCCGCGAGTCGTAAATTTCGGTGGGATAGGGGAAGCAGCTAAAGCGGCTCGGTGCTTTAACTTCAGCATATACGTTCTCGGTCATTTTGTTTGCCGACGCGCAGCCTCGCGTGTATGTTAGGTACTGCGGAGTCATATCAGCAACCGCGTATTGGCCGCCTTGACCGCCCACGGATTTCCGGTTTGCTTCCGATCGTGGCCTTGTCGGTTGCGACCACTATTATATTAGAGAGCAGCCGCCTCGGTTTCACTTTAGCTCTCGCTTCTGCTGTGGTTCTTTTCGCGGCAGCGCTGCCCGGGTATCGCTTGCTTACCGGATCGTTCGACCTAGTAGAGCCGGCGGTTTATTTTCTCGCCTACTTCTGCGTAGATGTCATTGCCAACCTTTGGTACGATCTAACAGTTGGAAGCCGTTTGTTTAACGTTGGGCCTCAAACATTGGATGCCGTGCCGATGGTTGAAGTGGCCTTGTCAACGGTGGTTCTTGGCTTGGGTGCGTTCTACTTTGGCTATTCTAGACGCCATGCGCGGGTTTTGGCTCTGAGAGTACCGGCGCTGCCCGAAGAGTGGGACGAAACGCGCGCGACAGTGGTGTTGGCTATGCTGGCCATGTCCAGCGTCTGTGTGTGGGGCTTAATGATATATTTTGGCGGGGGGCTGTTTCTATGGATATCCGAAGCGAAAGATCAGTTATTACTCGGGGAGCATAGCGGCGGAATCTACTCGAGCCTTATGGCCTGGGAACTTCCCGCGCTGGCACTCAGCATAGTCATTATTGGTGGACGGCTTGGGATGCTGAGGGGTGTCCGCAGTCTTATGTATCCTTTTTTTGCTTTAGCGGGACTTTTCGGTGTCTTCACGGGGAGCCGCGGTTGGCTTCCTCGACTGATCCTTGCCGCGTTTGTCGCCTCTTACACGACTTCAACAAGCCGGTCACACTGGCGCAGTATACGCCTTGTGGCGTTGGGGACGGCACCGCTTATTGTGGTGATTGTGCTGTTGTTCAAGGCTGTCACTATCATCAGATTTGCGGGAATCGGGGGTGCGACGATCACCCAAGTTAGTGAATCGATGGACGATACATCCTTGATTAAAGTACTTGCGGCTAGGTTCCAGGCCCTCGAATCCCTTGTCTGGACGGAAAGTAACGTCCCGCGTTTTTATCCCTACACCCTTGGATACGAGTTTTTGGATATACCGTTTATGATTGTCCCGCGAGTTATATGGCCAGACAAGCCCGAGTCTCGAGACTCCGTTAAAATTAGCGCTGCTGGTACCCTTGGTATGGAGGATCCCAATTGGCGGGACACATATGGCTACGATATAAACCTATTGGCGAGATTGTATTTAGATGGAGGCGTAGCTGTAGTTATCCTTGGAATGGCTATTACGGGTTTTGTTTTTCGGTTTATTTATGAATACCTGGCGCTGCGACCTAATCCATCTGGCGCGCTGGTGCTTTCGGTTGTGTTTCCATATTTTACAGGATTCGCTGATAGTGATTTCTACGGTTTGCTGACCTTCGGTTGCGTGATATTCGGCATTGCTATTGTCGTCTGCGCAACAATTTGCAAGCCACGGGGCCGGACTTCCTGGACGTAACGCGCTGTACGAGTCGAATTCAGGCTCAGCGCGATAAAAGATCGGGCTGGCAGAGGGCCAAGGGATAAGGATTGAAGCCTTTCGCCGCTTTGCGGGTTAATTTATTAACGGTGTGCCGCTCGCGTCATCGTTATCGGGAGCTGGGGATTGGCCGGCTCCGGCGGATTACTTTTGCGCGAGGTCGAAGGGTCGTGGCGGCGATCATGCGGCCGCCGCAAGCAGCGATCCATCGGATGGACCCGCCGGAGCGGGAGTTGGTGTTGTGCTTGGAGGTCATCCGGGCTGGGATGGCCGGTCGCAGCAAGAGCAGCGGCGCGGCACGATTGAGGCCGCAGAAAGGCCAGGATCTCGATAGGGGGGGTGTTGCCGGCAACACAGGCCATGGGCAACCGCAAGCACCCCGCAGTGGGTCAATGGCTGGCGGCTCATCAGCGGTTTTCAGCTCACTACGAGCAGCTCATCGTGGCTAAACCCGGTTGAACGCTGGTTCGGCGTGATCAGCCATCAAGCCGTTCGCCGCGGCAGCTTCCACACTGGGGCGAACTGGAGCGCGCCGTTACACGCTTTCTGGACCACTGGAATCAAAGTGCTAGGCCCTTCCCCTGGACCAAGAGCCGCACAACATTTCAAACGAAGTATCTCGAATTCTCAACTTATTTGGGAATCGTGACACCAGGCGTTGTGGAGAAATGTGCGTGTGGTCGAGAAGCAGCTGGCCTGATTCCTCTGCGTAAAGAGATGGACCCGCAGATAACTACGGTAATCCCGACGTATCGCCGGCCGAGTCTGGTTCGGCGAGCGGTGCTCAGTGTCCTCGGCCAGACATATCCGGATCTAGTCGTTCATGTCTATGACAACGCTTCTGGTGACGAGACCGCCAATGTTGTGAACGAGCTGGCACGCCAGGATCCGCGCGTCAAATACCATTGTCATCGTGAGAATTTGGGAGCGCACGAAAACTTCAACTTTGGTATGTCGCATGTGGACACTCCGTTCTTCTCCCTGCTAAGCGACGACGACGCTCTTTTGCCTAGATTTTACGAGAGCGCCATGGCTGCCTTCGAGCGGTATGGCGAGGCTGGAATCTTTGCCGGTGTAACTCTGCGCTCTGACTTCGCTGGACACGTGCTAGACGTGCCGATGGCGCGGTGGGCGGAGGGGCTTTATAGGCCTCCAACAGGACTAATGGAGATCCTTCGCAAGGAGCACCCGGACTGGACCGGAGTGGTCTTTCGAAAAGACGTGTGCCAAACCGTTGGGCTGCTCGATTCGGAAACAGGTGTTGCGTCCGACTATGACTTCGAGCTTCGGGCCACAGCTCGGTTTGCCTTAGTGGTTTCCGCGCAGCCGTGCGCGGTACTGTTTTCTCATCCAGAGGCGCTGACGGTGAGGCGGACCTTGACCTTCACTGGCCCGGTTTGTTGCGGGTGGCCGAGAAGTTGTCCACGATTGAGACGCTGAATCCTGCGCAAGCGCGCGAAGCGCGGAACATTCTCATGGCAAAGCTCAGGTCGCG
>Ga0209061_1002249_pt1 | contig 25541 bp, 31 predicted proteins | sample Coa_R1_10_FD_187157 | JGI IMG/M metagenome (GOLD analysis project Ga0209061, IMG submission 187157) | Surface soil microbial communities from Centralia Pennsylvania, which are recovering from an underground coalmine fire - Coalmine... | ecosystem: Environmental > Terrestrial > Soil >...
ATCCGCCAGTTGCATCAGCTGGTAAAGCTGCTCATGTTCTATCCCGGGCATGACTTTAAGGTGCAGGTAGCCTTTATAGTGGTAGCGATTGCGCACAATTTCAGCGGTGTCGATGATCTTATCCTGCGTCGTCACGCTCCCCTTGATGATGCCCGACGAAAGGAACATGCCCCCGACTCTGCCAGCGCGTTGCAGCGTATCCAGGCCGCTTGCCAGCTCATCGGGCGTGAAGGTGAGGCGCTTCATCTTGCTACGCCCGGCGCGGAAGGGGCAGTAATGGCAGTCGCGCTCGCAAGCAGTTGTTACCATCGTCTTGAGGATAGGAAGCGCGCCCTTCGGCGTCATGACGTTGGTGATGCATTCGGCAAGGCTATGCGATTGATAGGGCGCGCGCCGCCGTTCCTGCTGCGGCCTGTCGCCGGCAGGTTCGTAAGTTGTCGCATCGCTCACCTGAGCGAGCTTCGTTATCGTATCAGGCAGAGTTTGCACCAGCATAGATCCAGTATACTGAACCTGTGTTCTAGTTGTCAATATCCCGTTCCCGGGTGTCCAGGCGGTTGCAAAGTCGTCTTTTTCCGCCTTCGCGGGTCAAGACGGCCCGTGTTGCTACAATGTTGATGTATCTTGAAAGGAAGCTTCTGGCACAAGGAGAGGCGAGGCAGCGGCGCGAGTTACGAATCGCCCTTCCGCTTCGTGTTCCCATAGTCTAAAGACATCGGGTTTTGTTATAGGCTGGAACGATAAAGAGAGGTTTCACCATGAGTACCAACAAATTAGATGGTGTACGCGTTGCCATTCTTGTCACCGACGACTTCGAGCAGGCCGAGTTCACCGAGCCGAAGAAGGCTCTGGAGCAGGCCGGAGCCACTGTGAAGGTCGTCTCTCCAAACCCCGGCCAGGTTACAGGAATGCACCACGATGTGAAGGCCGACACCTTCAACGTTGATATGACACTGGATCAGGCCAACCCTGCCGATTTTGATGCGGTAATGCTGCCAGGTGGAGCGCTGAATGCGGATGCGCTGCGCATGAATCCCCGCGCGCAGGAGTTCGTGCGCCAGATCGATAGCAGCGGCAAACCCATTGCGGTCATCTGCCATGCGCCCTGGCTGCTGGTTTCCGCCGGCTGCGTCAAAGGCAGGACTATGACAAGCTGGCCGAGCATACAGGATGACATCCGCAATGCCGGCGGCACCTGGGTAGACAAAGAGATGGTGCGTGACCGCAACTGGGTGAGCAGTCGCAGCCCCCGCGACCTCGGCGCGTTCAATCCCGCGATGGTCTCGCTGTTCGCCGAATATAAAGACCAGAAATTGCAGCAGCGCCCGCATACCATCACTGGGTAGTGAGAAGTGAGACTTGCCCGGGTGGGTGGCCGTGACCAGGTTGATAGGGGTGTAAATCTTTTAGAGAATTGTTGCCGGTGACGGCGCTGGCGCTGGCGTGACCAGGTTGATAGCGGTGTAAATCTTTTGAGAGGATTGTTGTCGGTGGCGGCGCTGGCGCTGGCGCGACCAGGTTGATAGCGGTGTAAATCTTTTGGAGGGAGGTGGCTCACATGCGGTGAAGGATGAGCTTATATTGTTGCACTCTCCCACTTTTTGTGCTCGGCCTTCTGACTTCTAATGGGTTAATGGCCTTGCAAGTGGAAGGCATGAGCCTGGATATCTCCTCCCTCCCCGAACGCCTTATCCTGGATGGTCAACAACACCTTATCTCCCTTTTTCTATCTCTTTATTCCGACCAACCGGTGGAGACCAGGAATGCACGCGGTACGCAGAAGAACCAGTTCCATGACTTCTGACAATTCCTTATGAAAATCCCCCCTGACCCCACTAGTACTTTTTTATCAAATAACAGGCGGCGCCGCAAGGGCAAGCCTCCAGGGCCGAACTAACCCGCAGTGGCAAACCGCCAGACACCGGAATTGACACCACTTCACGAGAGATTATTCCCGAAAAGAGTATCCATTGTGTCCATCGCCTCCTTCTGCATCGGAGGGAGAACCGCTCCATACACGCCTAATGTGATGGAAATGTCGCTATGTCCAAGAAGCTCCTGTATCACATTGAGCGGCACCTTCATACTTATCAAGATCGTCGCTGCGCTGTGTCGCAAATCATGAAAGCGCATGCGGGGCAGTCCCACAGTAGAGAGAACCTGATAGAACCGACGCCGCAGCACGCCAGGAAGAATAAAGCCCCCAACGTCATTCGGGAAAACAAGGTTATGATCTACCCACTTAGCCCCCGCCTGGAGCCGCTTTTCTGCCTGCAAAGCACGATGCTTCTTCAATAGCGCGACCAGGAACCGAGGTAACAAGATGGTCCGGTTGCTTGACTCGGTTTTTGGCTCCCCCTCGACAAAACCATATCTCCCCTCATCGTCAGGCAAGTAATCCAGGGTGTGAGACACCTGTAGCTTTCCTTCGACCAGATCCATATCAGACCAGCGCAAAGCCAGGATCTCTCCTTCCCGCATCCCCGTACTCACCGCCAGCGCCAGTAACACATCTAGTTCCCTCTCTTTTGCTCCCTCTAAAAGCAGCCGCGCTTGTTCAGAAGTCAGCACAGTGTGCTTTGCCTTCTTTGCCTTTGGCAGTTCCACATCTTCGGTCACGTTGAACCCAACGAGCTTGATACGCCTTGCATGCGTCAACGCTTTGTGTAGCACTGCTTGCAAGCTCCTGATCCGGCTGGCCGCTGTCCCCTCTTTCAGCTTTCGAGCATAGAAGGCTTGTACCTGCTGTGCCGTGAGTTTTTGCAATTTGATATGTCCAAGCCCAGGAATGAGATGTCTGCGTACAACAACACGATTGTTCACATACGTGCGCCGCCGCACTGCTGGCTTTTGCACATTCTCTAACCAATACTCTAAGAACTGGCCTACTGTCTGCTGCGGCCCTGTCGCCAGCGCTCCCTGCCGTTGCTGGAATTTCGCATCCTCCAGCAGTTGATAGGCTTCCTTCTCCGATTTCGCATAGAGGGATTTATACTTTCCGGTCTCCTCAACCTTAAACCTCGCCTCCCAGCGGCCATCTTTGCGCAGAAAAACCGTACCACCGCCATGCACGCTGCGTTTTCGTGGTGTATTGCGTTTGCGTTGTCCTGCCATCTCTTTCCCCTCGCTATGCCACTTCATGGGATCGTTGACGCTCATGCGCCCTGATCCACGCCTCTAGCGAGTTCGGATCGATACGCAACATGCCGCGTATCTCTATCGCGGGCAGTCCTTCATGATTGATATAGTTGTAGACCGTCTGCCGGCAAACGCCGATCTGAATTGCCACATCGGCCACACTCAGCAGAACTGGTTTAGCAGTAGAAACTCGTTTTCGACGTGCCAAAGGCATACCTCCTCTGATGCTGATGCTCACGCTTCCTGAGAGGCCAGTCCCAGGAAGACACAGATCCAACCGACGATAAAGTAGCTGCGCCACAGCGCGTCATTGAACGGGGAAAGATCCGGCGGGATGAAGTGCTCGATCACCTCGCTGAACTGCTTGTCATCCAGCACCGCCGGTTCAGTCCGCTCCTGGTGTTGCAAAAGATCCAGGTGGGCTGCGACCCGGCGCGATAGCCGCGCCGGGTCGCACTCTCGTAAATGAGGTAGTCCTGGCATCCGATGCGCAGGCGCTTGCCCAGGGGATATCAGTCCCAGGCGAGACGATCACCCCGCCGATCACTTCTAATGGCGGGGGCGCCTTCTCTTTCTCAGGGTCATAGACCATTGCTTATCTCCTTGCTAAATCGATAGGGTACGCTCTGCTGACTGATCCCGCTCGAAGCCAGGGCAGCATCAGAGCAAGGCAGCATATTTCGTGACAGGCATTTTGTGACTGTGAACACAACCGTAGCATGGCGGTCCGGTTCGGCATGTGAACCTGATAGGGAAGCGACCAGAACAACCGGAAAGGAAATCTGGAAGGAAACCAGAACAATCGGAACGATCAGAAAGGGAACCTGGAAGGAAACCGGAACAACCGGAAAGGAAACCTGGAACCCGCGCCACTGGCATCGCCGCATGTGCAAAGGAAGTCAAGGCCGTGACCATCTGGCGCCCTGTAAAAGATGTCAGGGCCTTTCTTATGCGGTCAGTGCGCTTGCTTCGCTGGCTTCTTCTGGCAGCCGCCAGCGGCCTTTCTCATCCTGCACCATGCCCTTTGCTTGTAGTTCCGATGGGGTAAGGCAGCGCCGCCCCCCGCGTGTATAGGGGCCGGTTCGATGCGCGTCAAACGCTTTCACGCTCACAAACACCAGGTTGCAAGCGCCACATTGAGAGATGGCTGACATAAGAGATCCCTTTCTTTCGCTGGAATGCCATTTTTCGGCCTCCATAAAGACCAGGAAGTGGCCTTTCTCGCCGAAGATGATATTTGATACCACCCCCTTCAACTTTGGCCCTTGCATCTCTGATTTTTACCCTATGCCGTCCGTTCCCATGCGGCGCGAGTGCCATTTTTGCACGCGGGCGCTGGACAGCCATAGCGACGGCGAGGCTCGACCAGCACGCATGCCAGCACGCGGAGCAACCAGATCAGAGGGACGACTTCGGCCTCTCTAGCGCCTCTGGCTGCGCAGGGGCCGCATGCGTCTGGAGATAGCGCGGATAATCGTGCTGGAGATACTGCTCATAGAACCAGGTCCAGAACTCTCCAGGCCAGGCATTGGGATAGATGTTCGCCAGTTGCACGCCGCGCTTGTCGGGATAGCAATATGGATACTTGCGAATCAGGCTTAAATCATAGCCACAGGCGCTCCCCGATGGCACCAGCGTTTCCCGATGCTGCCATCGGGGAGCGTCTCCTTGATGAGCGGCACCGCTCGCAGCGCATCGGTAAAGCAGTAGCCACCCACCATCCCAAAGACACACCAGTAGCCGGCGGGGATCTGGGTTTCGCGATAGAAGATCTCCAGGCGGCGCTGCCAGAGACTATTGATCTGTGGGGCCTGCTGCTCTCTGGTGAGCTGCGCAATCTGTTCGCGTGCCTCGGCAAACGCCTTCACGAGCTTGCGCTTGCATTCCCTGGCTTGCGGGGTGTTCTGACTGTAGGACATGTAGGCATAGGTTTGATCTTCGGTGAGGAGCGCGTATTTCGCATACTTCACCCCTCGACTCCCAGGCGCTTTCACTGCCGTGAATTCCAATCGCAGCAGTCCGAAGTCGGCTTCGATCTCTTCCTGGTAGTCGGTAATCATCCGGTAAAAGCTGCGATGGTCAATGCCGAGTTGCCTGGCAATTTCACGACTATCGGCCAGCGGGATGTCTTCCTCGATTACCACTAAGGCGCTTGAGGACGGGTTCTGCTGCATAGCGTCTCCTTTCGGGGATTGCGCTTCACTATGAAGCAAAATGGGAGAGAGCCTGGTTTGACTCCTGCTTCCAGCGTGGTCTGCATGGTTCAGGGCCGCCCTGAACTCTTCTGCGGCATTCCCTTCGCGATAGCTCCGACATGGGAGGGGGAAAGTACCACGGAGCTAATCTGTTCCGGTTTGATACCCGTCAGGCGCTCCAGCAGCGCAGAGAACTCCTGCGGCGTCGGATGTGGACCGAGAGTCCATGCTCCGACCACCTGACGGAGGCGCGCCTGCCGATCCGTGCGGTAGAGAAAGGGATCAATGAGCACATACGAGCAGGGCGGGAAGCAACTCGTCGCGCTCTTCGCCACTTCGGACACCAGAACCGGATCGAAGAGGATCACCACCGGTAAGCGGGCCTCGTAGCTGCGCAGTGCAGGCGAAAGTTCCCCATCGATCAGGGTTTCCAGTTCCTCTCGCCAGGTCGTGACCGGTACAATGGACGCCCGGCAGGCGCTGGCCTGCGTTTTCCCAACGAAGGAGAGCGCCCGACGGGCATCGGTACGATACCAGTGGGGATAGAGCAGCAGGTAGCTGCCTTCCGGGGCATCGCGCCAGAGCCGTGAGCCGGTTGGCGACTGGGCGGTAAAGGTAAGCAGGTTCAGATCATCCGTGTACGCGTAGTAGTGGGTCATAGGTTCCTCCATCTGGACCGCACTCGGACATCTGCCGGCGCGGTCCCATCGTATGATGTGCGACACCAATCAAAAGACCCCTGCTTCCCATGACATCCCAGGCTTTGGGTATCTTGCTTCCTGGCTTCAAGGAGCACTGGGAGAAAGGTCTGGCAGGAGGATCGGGGACAAATCGTAGGAAAATGCCAGGAGTATGCGCAACCCTGCTCAAGCAGGGTTAGTATTCAACGGCAATGATATGTAAGCGGTTCCCTTGCAGGGAATGAATATCGTCGAGCCAGAAGGTCACATGTGGGCGGTCAACACAGGTGGAAACGGATAGCTCCGCCTCCCACTCATCCTCTGCCTGGTTATAGCCGAGGCTCAGGATCATCACCTCTGGCACGGGATCATCTAACTCTGGCGCGAAGTAGCGCCGCGCCCAGGCGATGAGCGCTTCCCTGGCGGCTTTTTCTTCTTCCTGGTGCATCGCTCCATCTTTTCCTTGCTCCGTCTTTTCCTTTCAGCACCCTGACCCGGTGCAGCCCATATGCATGCAAGGGGCAATACTACACGTACAAAGCAACTTTACGGACTGTCTTTCGCCGTGAAAATGGCGGCCAAAATGCGCTAAAAATGCGATGAAAAACACAAAAACAGCAGAGCTATTTTTCACTTACTGCCTCTCTTGCGCCAATTAACGGACTCTATCTGCTTACTCCATTGGACAAGGATGAACCGCTATCAACCAGGATCAACACGGATGGACAGGTCTGAGCGGTGTATAGTTTTGCAAAACCAAACTATACACCCATATAAACACGCCTGGGGAGTGCGCTGAGACAGGTATATACATGAGGTTAAGGGGGGTCTTTGCCATAAAAGTCCCCCTGACTCCTGAAGGGGTGCATAGGCAAAGTTTTGGGAATTCGGGCCGATAACCTCATGCATATGCCTATCTCAGCGTGCTCTACAGGCCGGTGCAAGGCGGTGTATAGTTTAAAATTCAAAACTATACACCGCTCAGACCTGTCTATCCGTGTTGATCCTGTCCAATTGCGCCTAAAGTTCGTGATATTCACGATATTCACGCGAGACAGGCGGCGGGGCTGGCTCCTGCACAGGTGCCTGCGCGAAGGCATCCAACTCCGCCTCGGACCTTTCCTCTGCGTCGAGCAGGCCGATCCCCTGGTAGATGTTCCCCTGTTTGCCTCGCGTCTTCTCGAATCTCTTGCCCATGTCGCGCCCGAAGGCGGTACCGGTCAGAGCCGAGAGATTATTCTGCTTGCACCAGTCCTTGTAGGCGCTGTAGAGCGCGTCGGCTCCCACGCTTGCATGCGGGGCAACCAGGCACCGCTCCTCGATGAAGAGGGCCAGCCGGTCCTCCTCTTCGCGGTACTTGCTCGTCTCCAGGCGCACCGAAGAGGGGATTTGCAGGCCCATCTCCTGCCACTGGAGGCAGCCACGTACCAGCCAGGCCAGGATGCCGCTGCGTTCGGCCAGCAGTTCGGCCTTTAATGTGGGATCGGCCCGCCGCTCGTTCTCCGCCTTTGGCTCCTCCACAAAGCGCATGCCAAAGGTGATGAGACAGGCCCGCGCCCAGAAAGCTTTATCGCGGGCATCGGCATGCGGCTTGTAGTTGGTCATCAGCACCAGCTTATGCGTCGGGGTGAAGCTATATTGCTTGCCGTAGAGGGGTCGCGCGGAGATCGCGCCGCCGCCGGTCAGCAGTTTGATCTGCGCGATGTTGAGCTTGTCGCCCTGCTTGGTTTCGCTGCCCCACACCAGGCGCTTGCCCTGCAAGTCGCACAGGTGCGGGGTAGCCGCGCCCCCGCCTCGAAAGCGCTCGGGGGTGAGGAAGACATCATTGCTCACCGCGCCCACCAGTGGGCCGAGCACCGCCTCCAGGGTGCCGAGCAGGGTGTCCTTGCCGTTGCGCCCATCCTCGCCGTAGAGGATGGGGAAGACGTGATCGGTGGTCATGCCGGTGATGCCGTAGCCAAAGAGACGCTGTAAGTAGGCAATCAGCTCGTCGCGGTCCGGTTTATCCTCAAAGATTTCCTGCAAGAAGCGTTCAAAGCGCGGGCAGGGCGTATGGAGTCCCGTCCAGGGCGTCGGGCACACGGTACGGATAAAGTCGGTGGGCTGTCCTGGCCGGATCGTCCCGCTGTGCAGATCCAGCACCCCGGAGGGGGTGGCGAGCGCCCATTGATTGGTGTCCCACTGGTCGGAAGTGATGCCCATTGCCACCTGAATGTACTCCATCACATTCTTGCAGCGTTTGGCGCTGCGCAGGCTCCAGGCGCGGTCCCGCAGCGCCTTGATCTCTTGCCCAATGGCGCTGTAGGACTCCTTGAGCTGGCGAATCTCGGCGTCGCTTTCTCTTGCGCCGGACTCAAGCAAGGTGCGCATCTTGAGGTCGGCCTCGGCGTGGGCGCTATTGAGATCAGCGGCGGCATGCAGATAAAGGCTGGCGAGATCCCCTGAAACCAGTTGGCGGATCTGACCGGTGGTATCCTTCTGCCAGAAGTGGCCGGCCCACACATACCACTCTTTACAGGTGCTATCGTAACAGACCTGGTTGGCGAAGGCGGCGGCAAAGAAGCGGGCATCGCCGTATTCATTCTCGCCCAGATAGGCCAGCACTCGCCGCGTGTCCAGTTCCTTTGGAGAGAGATTCGGCCCCTTGCGCTTTGTGCCCCGGCGGGCGGGTCCCCCCACGTTCGGGTAATCAGGCGCCGCGAGCTGCTCCAGGTCCTCTTTCAATTCCTCTGCGGTGTGGGAAGGGTCATAGATCACCTGGCAGGCGGCTACCGCTTTGCGAATCGTCTCGCGGCCATAGGTGCTTTTGCCGCGTGGGCTGTTCCACTTCTCGCGGTAACAGGCACTCTGCCGGAACAGGCGGTCGATGCGCTCGGTATCGCGTCCCGTCCAGAAGGCCAGCAGCACGCAGAGCGCGAAATCCGCCTCCGAGGCCGAGGGGTAGCCGGCGGGGCCATTGTAAAAGAGACGGCGGAACTTCTCGCCGTCGGCAGCGCTGCATGCTTTCTCAAGCAAGCCCTCGTCATCGAGCGCCGGCCCGCTCCCGCCCGGCGGTTCTGGCGTCGCTGCCTCCCCCGTTGTGTCCATCCCGCCATACTCCGCGTAGAGCGCATCCAGCGCCGCCTGGCGAGCTTCGAGGGTGCGTGGAGCGATGGGCAGGTGTCGCCCGGTGATGGTAAAGTAGCGCCCGGAGGAATACATTTCCAGCGCTGCCTCTGGATGGTCTGGCTGCTGGTCCGCTGGAATGAAGCGGCGTATCCCTTTGGGCACCCTGCCGCGAACCAGGATATGCAGGCCGTGCCCTGGGGAGTATTCGGTATAACTGGCAAGGCGCGCTACGATATGCATGGCCCAGGGGGAAAGCTGCCCGCTCGCCGATACGCACTGATCCAGGTCAATCCCGGTGATGCCTTGCCCCGCGTCAAACACGTAACCGAGGCCCTGATAGGGTGGCATCTCGCGAGAGAAGGCGTCGAGAGCTTCCTGATAGGTCGCCCAGGTCGCAGGATCATCGGCACGGGCGGGCCTGCCGGTCCGAGGATTGTAGGGCACCTTTGTCGCCTTCTCGCCCCGCTGCACCATGCGCCAGCACACCCATTGCGGGTGCGCTTGCAGTTCCTGCAAGGCAGGGATCGTCTGTGCTTCGCCAGCTTCAAAGCTGTCAGGCATCGGCATCGTCTCCTTCTCGTGGATCTCTCAGATGAGCCTATTTTCGTCCCTGCGTGAGCGTCTGCTCACGCGAGGAAGAGGAGTTACACCTTGCGACGATACGTTTTGAGAATGCCCAGGCGCTTTTCAGCATCCTGGAGGATGGCCTCGTCCGGCTCGTCTTCCCCAAAGACTTGCCGGAACAAATCGGCGTACAGATCCGCCCAATCGGCCTTACTGATCCTGGCGTAGCGGCTTCGCAGCGAGGATTCAAGCTCCGGTGGACGCTTCACAATTCCTGTTGGTCGTGGCATTGATGGCTCCTTTCTGCTGGATCGGTTCAGTTCCGTGCAGCATTTTTGGGAGGGCGCGGAGAATTGCGGTACATTGATCGAGTCGAGAGGGGGTAGTTCTGCCTGGAGACGTGATCTGCACCTGTTTCGGCTTGCGGTGCGGAGCGCCGCGCAGCGTCAGGTTCTTTCATCGCCTGCTTTGGCTCTGATATCTGCCTGCTATGCAGACAGGAGGATATCAGGGAGAAGACAGCAGCGTGAGAGGGGGATACCAGGTGCATCTGGCCTGCGCCCAAAGAACAGCTTGCGCGGCCTTCCGCTCAAAACGGGTGTTCGTCGTCCAGTGTGTCGGGATCGTCGCCGAAGCCTTCGGGGGCTTGCTGTATGCCTTCTCTGCTTTCCTGAACGGCCTCAAAATGCCAGCGCAGCAAGCGCCGCAGCAAGGGCGCGAACTCCGGTTCTTCCAGGATGATGCGCTGCTGGTACTTCTCGCCGTGGTCGCATTGCTCGATGACGAGCTGGTCCCAGTCGCGTGTGACCACATGATAGCGGCTTTGCCCGTACCAGGGCGAAGCGAGATAGACTCGCTTCTCGTTGATATCCACCGCCGAACCTGCCGGGTCCTCGCCGCGCAGTAACGCGGTGATCGCCTCAATTTGCTATTGTTCCAAGCTTAGTCCTCCTGTTCGTGGGCACCGGGAAGATCGCACAAGCGCTCGTTTTCTTCCTGGGGGTGGCGCTCCAGTTCATCAGCGGCTTCCTGCACCTGAACCAGACAATCTGGCTGGCACGGCCCATCTTCGCAATGGTGAGCGCAGGGCCAACACACGCTATGGCCGCCTTGCAACATATAGCCGCCTCCAGGCAAAGGCGTATCAAGGTCGGGCATCGTGGCATCCTCAACCAGTCCCTCGATCTTGTACAGGCCGCCGCAGCACTCGCAATAATCCAGGCCGCTGTTCACAATGGCCTGGTACTGGGCTTCCGTTATTACGCGAATCATTGTGCCTCACTTTCTGCATCGGCCCACCAGAGCCGATGCATCTTTCGGTTCTCCGGTTTCACTGGATGACGCTCATTCAGATGGGACAGGTGGTTCCCGCCGGTACTTGCTCAGTGCGAGCGATGCCCACACATTGGCACTCTCCGTCTCCATGCGGAGACGGACCTCAAGTTCGGCCACGCGCTTTTGCAGGTCCGCAATCTCTTGCTGGAGCTGCTCCCAATCGAAGAGGGAAATGGAGATCATCGTGGGTTCTGGGTGCATCAATTCATCTCCTTCGCGGTGCTATCACGGTCATCTCACGACGCTTTGCATGAGAACTGCCCTTTTCGGGGTATGATGTTGCGATATCACGGTGATAGAACGACACGCAGCGACTCAAGCGGAATGTTGCGCCAGCAGTTGCGAAGCATAGGAGCGCGAAATGTGCGCCCGCTTCGCCAGTTCAGTTGGCGTAATCTGTGGGTTGCGTTTGATGATGCGCTCGGCTCGCTTCACGGCCTCGCCTCGCGTATTCCTTTGTGTCGCTTTCCTGTTCACTAATCGCAATGGGGAAGCGTCGCCCACGGAATCGGGATCGCGTTGCTTGGGTAAGGGCTGCGTGGATCTTTCGCTGCGCCCCGGCGTCGATACCGCGTTCACAAAAGCGTCACTGGTAGCGTCGCTCTTTGCAACCATTTCGCGTTGCAAAGACTCCGGGAAAGCGTCACCTGGAGCGTCAGCAGATGCATCAGGATCGCGTAGCTTTGGCGTCACTTTCCCCGTCGCTTGATGGTCGCTGCTCTGTTCGACTTTCAAGCGCTCCATCTGCTGAGAGAGCGCTTCTATCCGCAAGAGGATCGCCGCCAGGTCAACGCCATTGCCTGCTGGGGTTTGCGCGGATGGAGTATTCACAGGCTGCGGCTGTGCCTGCTCGCTTTTTTCAGTTGCCTGCATGGAGAGGCGGCCAACGCCCGCATAGACCATCTGCAAGAGGCCATACATCCAGCCGGTAAAGCAGCGCAGCCCGAGCATCGACGACGATGCCTGGATGACATTGCCCCCATGAGCAGTCACCGTGTTCAAGGTGAAGGCGGTCAGGAAGAAAAAGAGCACCGTCGGGACCGTGAAGAGGCATGCCCAACTCCAGGCAACCGGATCGCGCCGGCGGTGCTTCACGATGATCCAGTGTCCAATCGCATCGATGACCGCGTTAAACAGGAGCACCTCTGGAATAAGCGAGAGTACGATGAGCGCCAGCCAGACCAGATATTGCATCAACGCTGCCGAGATGAACACTTCCACGAACTTTGGCGCCACGCTGCACGCGGAGATCCCCAGGACAGCAAACAACAACGCGCCCTCGGCCACATAGCCACAGACGCGAATCACCCATCGGGAACTGTAGACGATAATGTGCCCGTTAAAGACAAAGCTGAATGCAGCGGCGATGGTGGCAAGGAGACCGGCGAGGGTGCGATGGCGCTGCATCCAGCCCTGCCAGAACGCTCCCGCCGCTCCAGGCTCTACGGGCGCTGCCATGCGCTTCTCCTTTCTTCCGTTTCACCGGGCGGCACCTTAGAGACGGCCATCCAGTCCCCCTTTCTGCATCACGGCGAAGTATTTGCGTAAGGCATCGGCCACTTTCGCCGATGCCCGCTGATATTTGTCGCCGCCGGTGGCTCCGGGAAACATGACTTTCATAATCGCGCTAGTACTCGCCCCGTCCACAAAGAACATCTCCCCGATGCGTCTTTCACGCTCGGAAAGGGTGAGCTTTTCCCCTTCGGCCACTTCGGCCCCTTCGCTTCCACTTCGATCCGCGTAATTCGCCCCTTCGACGGGACCGCTCGCCGCTCGCTTGCTCGAAGTGGGGACCGAAGTGGAACCCGAAGGGGAAACGCCGCCTGCTTGCGAAGTGGGGACCGAAGTGGATAGCGAAGGGGCGGCGCCGCCTGGGGGAACTGGGAAAGAGAGCGCCGGGTAGTGCGCTGTCTGTTCGGGCAGCGAGTGCCCGCGTGTCATCCAGTCGGCTTTACGAAAGGGCGGCAATCCGAAGAACTGGAACAGGGCTTCATTGGTCACAAGCGGGGCGCGCACGAACGCCGGGACATCCATGCCTTCGGCCAGCATCATTGAGAGTCCTGCGCCTGCTGTTTGCAGCGTGCGCTCGGCATCACTGGCAAGCGCCCCTTTCATGAGCCGGCTGCACGAGGTCTTATCACCCCCGCCATAGATGCGCGTTTTATAGTTGGCCTGCGCCGCCGTACTTTGCCCGATCTCTTTGGTGAGCGCGGTCTGGCTGGCGACCCAGGCAAAGATGCAGAACTGGCGCCCGCCGCGCCCGATTTTGTCCAGGAGATCTATCGCCTCCGGGCAGCGGGCGAAGACTTCGGGCAGTTCATCGATAAAGACAAAAATGGGCCTGGTGCGCCAGGAAAAGTCGCCCTGCTCTTCCTGGGCATTGCGGCGGGCAATCTCCGTTACCAGCGAGGAAAGCAGATCCTTTATCTCTGGGCCTTCCTTGAGGGGGCGCTTATTCGCCAGTCGATCATAGATCGGCTTCCAGACCTCAATTCCCCGCGCATCATTCACCGCTTTGACATTGGCGGCAAACGGATTGATGCAGTAGGTCTGGCAGGTGCCGACCATCTGCATCATTGCCAGGCGGAAGCGATTGGACTTGCCCTTGCCGGAGGATGACACATCGATGACGTGATACATCTCGGTGAGCGGGATGGCGATGGCTCCCCCTTCGCTGTCACCGAAGTAGACATGGCCCTTTGCATTGAAGGCATGCACCACGTCCAGTACGCTCGACAGCTCGAAGCGCGGCGGAATCCAGGGACCTTGCTGTGAGGAAGCGCCCGCCGGGGCTGGTGGCCTTTCCTCTTCCCGCTCTTGCTTGGGCTGCGCCACCTCCGGGGTAGACATGCCCAGGAGGCGCCGCAGCTTTGCCCCTGCCGACTGGTCAGGATGATAGACTTCCTGCTCATCGAGGACCAGGGCCTCGACTTGTGCGCTCACCGCCTCGGGAGGGGGGAAGAAAAAACGCACAATGGCGTCACTATGCCGGGCGACCACAAAGGAGGCAATGCCAGAAACAACCAGGCCCGTTGGTCCGGCGTGCATCAAGGCGTCAAGCGCTCCGCCGGCGAGAAAGGTCCCGCCGGTGAGAAGCACTTGCTCTTTGGTAATATCGCGAATGGAGCGGATCGTCATGGTTATGCCTTCTTCCATCCTAATTCCAGGAAATGGATGCCAACGGTCCCGAAAAAGCCGACGATAAAAGAGCACATCACGGCAAAGCCGAGATGGCCCCAGAAGCCGCTGCCGATAGCACCGTAGTTGAAGTCCGTCCACATATTAAAGCCGACCACGCCCCAACTGAGCGTGCGGAAAATGCTGCCCATCATCTTGCCAGGGCGATGCGCCGCGTGAAGCGCGTGCTCGTAGCCGGCAATGAAGGCCAGGTACAGGAACTCGATCCCCCACCCGAAGACCGTTGCCATCGCATCGCTACTGGAGGGATTGCCGAAGATCAGATCAGGGATTTGCAGGAGGATGCCCCAATCGGGCTGGAACAGCTTCACGCTGCCACCGTGTGTGATGAAGGCTTCGTTGGTTTGGACCTGGGTAAGCAAAACGACGAGGAAGAAGAGCAGGAGCGCGATTCCAACGGTGAAAAAGAAGAAGGCCGATTGGCGTGAGGTGCCCGAAGTGGCGCCGCTCGCGCCAGGGCTTGCTGGTGCGGTCATAGCGTGTGTCCTTTCCTTTCAGAACTTGATGCGGGAATGGCCCGCGATACGAACGGGAACGGCCACAGACAGCATGGACCGTTCCCCTAACGATCTCCGACTACTTCCACCCGCAGGTGGGATCAATGCCGAGCGCCACGAGCTGCTGGCCGACCTGTCCAACCGGCACGCGTACCTTGTGCGTCGTCTCCTCGCAGTCAAAATCGCCATACAGGATGTCGCGCATCTCTGGCTGGTGGGCGACATCCCAAATCTGAGCATCAAAGTGTCCCTGGGCGCTGCGATGCACGGCTGGCACACCCGCCGCATAGGCTTCTCTCCAGGACATCCCACCACCCCTTCGCCCGATCAGGTCCCTGAGCAGGTCCACAAGTTGGGCGAATTGCTCAGGTCGTTTTGCTATGCTGTCGAGAGAGGACAGCAGGCCCGCCAAAAAGACGCTGGCAAAGCCAATCCCACCGAGAACCATAACGGCCAGAAGACGAACAATCTCAACCAGGTCTGTTCCGGTCATCTTTGCTTACGCTCCTTTCGTTCTCTCAGCCCGTCCGTCAGGCTGGCGCCTGCCCATGAGTCGTCCCACAGGCAAGCGTCAACCAGACCGCAGTGGTTTCGATTAGCTGTTCCGTGCTGGAACGGCATGACCGCACCAGGGGCAGACGGCTGTGCGTTGTGAAACATACTGTGGACACTCTGGTTCCGCGCACGGAAGAAGTGAGAGTCCGGCTCGTAGATCGGAGAGAATGGCCTCGACGGCCTGGATACGACTTTGCTGTGCTGCGATCACCTCTTCGCGGGAGCGCCCCCAATGAGCGAGTTGGGCGTCCCATTCGCCTCGCGTTATGGCTCCGATACTTTCCTCACAGTCCTCAATAGTTTCCTGGTAGAAGGCTGCCCGCGCGGCGTCTTCTTGTTCTTGCATGATACTCGTCCTTTCCAGGTATCCAACCTGACTATCAGGCTGGCGCATGTCCGTGAACGGATGGCCCACGAGCATGCGTCAACCGAGCGCTGGCGCAGAGATTGCGATACGTTCCCTGAGCGCCTTCTCCGCCAGGCGCAGGGGAGTTCCTTTCTGGCCTGACCGCGAGTTTCGCGGTCAGGCCGCACCCTGTTCAGTGTCACGAATGGTCGTGCGGCAAGAACATCCCGCCGCACTCTGCACACCAGACCTTCCCGTCCCCATCTGGTTCAGCACTGGCACCGTCCTCATAGCGGCATGGCTGCCGGCACTCTTCGCTGTGGCAAGCGCCGCACGAGCACAAGACATACCGGCAGCTTGGACAGAGCGCAAGAGGATGTGGCTGCTGCTGCGCTATACGTTGGGGCAGATCGGTAGGAACGGTCAGCCGGGGGAGATGGAGGAACTTCATGCTGCCCCCTTGCCCTGTTCAATCTGAACAAGAATCCCTTCAAGGGACCAGGTGGCGATGCAGCCCCTTGAGAGGATCTTGAGGAGCTTTGACATGGTGATAGAATCTCCTTGAAACTTGTGACAACGGGTTTCAACAGTGGTGCGGGGCCTGCTCACAACAAGCCCCGCACGTCGCCCACCTCCGCGCAAGGTGGGCCACATGGCGCTAATAGGGACGATGAGAGGTGGTTGCTGGTGGCGCAAGCAATGGCTGTTCTGAAACCGCGTAAGGATACGGTGCGAGCGTGTTGACGACCTGATAGCCGTTTCGCGGCAGGCCGAAGCGCTGGAGAAACGCGTCAAAGGCTTCAAAATCCTCTGGCGAGGCCAGATAATTGACAATGCATCTGCACCATCGCCTCTTGCCCGCAATGCACCCGAAGCGCCTGGGTGCTATCGGTGTACTGGGCCGCGATAGCTGGCAGGCTTACCCGCCCGCCCTCTGTGACCGTTTCAACAACTTTTCGCCAATTGCTTGTTTGACCGTAGTACATGCTGGTCCCCTTTCTGTGGACTCATCCAGCCTACTCCGTCAGGCTGGCGCCTGCCCGCGAATTGCTCCACGAGCACGCGTCAACCGTGCCAGCAGGTACAGCACTGCTCTGCACTGGTGCAGCACAATCCCGTACCGAAAATGACCACTCACCGAGAAAGATGCTTGTTCTTCGGCTTGCAGAGCGGGATGATATGCCTTTAGTTGGATGTCTGCCCTGCGCATCGGTACGGAACTGTGCTGCACCAGAGGTGTACCGATGCACAGGCAAAGGATCGGATACGCCGCCCGCTACATGGCGAACACTCTATGGCTCTGGTTTGGTGAGCTTGCCATCCTCCCAGTTCCTGCCTGCCCATGCCTTCGCGCAGCGCCGGCAGTAGGGAACATAGGTCAAGCGTCTCTCAATCACAAAGGTCACAATCTGAAAGTACCGGCATTCTCGATGTTCCGTGCAGTGATAGCAATAATCGAGCATCGCGTTCCTCCATTCATGTCTGGCTGGCTGGATCAGTACGCTGCTCCTGCCTGGCTTTCAAGTAGGCCGATGCGGTAGAGAAGGGGACATGGGCCTCCCGTATCAGCCCACTGACCGTGATACGGGCGCCACTTCTCTGCAACCGGGCATAGGCTTCCTCAAGCCGCTGCTGGCTCAACGCGTGCTGCTGGTGGCGGGTGCGTCCGTACCGCAGCGGATGAAGATGCTGTAAGTACTGCTGAGCCGTATCGGTGCCGACATGCGCCAGCTTAGCTAAGGCTTTGACCGTCAATGGTTGCCCGGCCTCTTGCAACTGGGCATAGGCGGCCTCAAGGCGTTCGTGTGGAGGTATTCCCTCCAGCATTTGTAGTTGCTGCTTGCGCTGATGGCGCTGCTGATTCTGTTCACACAAATGAGGGTCCTGTGCCCACAAGTAGCACGTGGCCGTATCGCTGCTAACATGCGCCAGTTTGGCTAAGGCTTTGATCGTGAGGGGCTGTCCGGCCTCTTGCAAGTGGTGCGCGGCACGAGAGAGCCGGGCGAGGTGCTGAGACTGTCCCTCGTCCTTGCCAAAGAGAGAGTGTGGGGCCAGGGGAGGCTCCGCCTCCTGATAAGCGGGCATCTGCTCACGCAGCAGGGAAAACAGGGTCACGAGCGCGCATTGTTCCTGATACCGAATGCGATGCCGTGGGAGAGGTTCTCCCGCTTCGACTGTCGCACGCTCCAATTGGGTTTGGGAAAGCGGTGCGCAGGTAAAGAGGCCGTAGCGCTGCGCCAGAAGCGTGCGCTGCTCCTCTGGTAACGCATCGAGCGCCTGATAGAGCATCTGATAATCTTTCGTCTCCTGCGCATAGGGGGAGGCGGGAAGAACCGATGTCGGCAGGGTTTCATGAAAAGGCGTGTCCTCATCCTCTGGATCAGGCAGGTCTAAACTGAGAGAGGGGGGAACAGAGGCCAGGCGCAGCACCTGCCAGCGCACCTGGCTGCGGGTCATCCCCGTCAGGAACGTGAGGGGATCGCGTGCCGCTAGGATGATCTCCATCTGCTGCCACATGTGCAAACACACATTCTGAACCAGATCCTGCGCGTCCAGATGTGGACAGGCCCAACTGTAGGCCCTGGCATACCAGATAGCGATACGCTTGAGGCGCGGCAGGATCCTCAACACCAGGGCGGCGCGAGCCTCGTAGTCGCCGGCGCGAGCGCGCTCAACCAGCCGGCATTCCTCCTCTGTGGCACCTGCGGGCAGGCTGACAGCCTCTGATGCATCCACAAAAACCTGATCCGTCGTGAGATCGTCGGCGAGCGGCCCCGTATCGACAGAAAGAGAAGTATCGGCCAAAAGGTCATCAGGTAAAACGTATGGCTCGACGAGCGAATGTATTTCCTGAGCGCGGTTCTCTTGCCCTGTGTCCTCCGTCTCATCAGAAAACACGGGTGTCCAGGGCACAGGGCAAGCAAAGGAAGACGATGAAAGGGAAAGACTTTGCATGCGCGGATTCCTTTCTGCACTTGATGCTATAGGGCCATCTCTGGCAAGCCAATCGTTAGCCGCCACATCATCTCCTGGCGCTCCGGCGAGAAGTGAGGGACCGCATCGATCAGGTGTCCTTTGCGGGTGAGACGATGCCATCTCTGGAGTTGCACCAGCAGGTGGCAGCGAGCTTTGACGACAAGCGCCTGTGCGTGTTCCTGACCTCCATAGAGCAGGTCCATGAGCTTATCGATCATGGTTTGGAAGAATGCCTGCTGGAGGTAGAACTGACGGCTTCTGCGCTCCTGCGTTGGGAGAGAAGGCTCGTTTTGCACAACCAGAAGCAGCGCTTCCTGCACATCGCGGTTGGAGACTTCTGCCACCTCCATCGGCGATAAGGCAGGAGTCGAAGCAGGGGCAGGAAGGGACGAGAACGCGGCCTCGTTGGGGAAAAGGTGGATCTCTGCCGCATGGGTACGCAGGTGCGAGAGAATGTCCTGTGGGTCACGCTTGCGGGTGTGCCGGTGGTCTTCCCACTCCAACCGGACATCCCACACCTCGGCAAACGCAAGCTGGTTTTCGTTCAGGACCACCGTGTAGCCATCCCCGTTCGCGACCAGCGCGGGCGAAGCCGCCACACGCGCCAGGTAGAGATCGTCCTCCAACTGGCGATGAACCTGAATGAAGGAGAGACCATCCCGACTGGCGTCAGCACGAAGGGTGGAGGGATCGTCCGCGTCGCTTTCATCCGAAAGCAGGTCCGCCGGCAGCACGCACGTGGTCACGTAACCGATCCGTTGCGCGAAGGAACATCGTGCAGTTTTCACAAAATGGCTCCTTTCCCGCCCTGCTGGGCAGGCACTACTCGGAGCCTGTGGGTTATGCTATAATCCACACAGGCCCGACGTTTTCAGCATATGCGCTGGACGGTTTCCAAGCGGGTCAGCGCATATGTGTTCGGCCTCAGAGCCGCTTGCAGTTACCAGATGCAAGTGGCTCTTGCTATAAGGTTAAACAATTTGGAATTTTCTCAGGATAATAATTATCCTGGAAAAATTATATACCCAGGAAAAATAATTTGTCAAGAGATGCTAATTTATGCTATGCTTCTCTTATGGGTTCATTTGAAAGTCGCCACGAGGTGCGCATGCTCAAGAACATCGATACGAACCGTGAGTACATGACAACGCCTGAAGCCGCTGCACGCTCAGGCTTGACAAGAATTTACGTTGCCCAGCTACTTAGAAAAGGCGTGTTAGAAGGCTTTCAGCTGAGTAGGGAATGGTTCGTATACTCCGACTCACTAGAGAAGTTTCTCGCCTCTCCGCGCAAACCAGGTCCTAGAGGACCGCGTAAACATCTGAAAGATCATATGCAGTCAAGCATGAGTCAGGAGGATATCCCGTCTCACCCTTAGAAGCAAGTCTACTGTATCCGGCAGGCAGAAGTGAATATCGTTCCTATCGCTTCGACTTATCGTTTATATCGTTTGCTTATCGTCGAGAGGAAGCGATGCTAAATAAGAAGTTAATTGCAGCACGTAAAATGAAAAGATGGACACAAGCGGATCTGGCTTCTCGACTCAAGGTCACACCTGTCACGATTAGTCGTTGGGAGAATGGAATCCAAGTCCCACAAGCCTACTATGTCCGTCAGCTTTGCCAGCTCTTTGCAGCTACTGATAGGGACCTCGGCTTCGCACTTTGTCAGGATGTCGCCGTACAGGAATATAGAATGGTTTACGAAGAAATGGATAGATTTTTCACATTTGGAAGGATCAGAACCGCCGAACTTATTCTCGATGGGGACGGAACTGGGATTTACTTACCAAAGCATATTCACTCGCACTACATTCCAGTTCCGCTAGAGCTTCCCGAAGAGATCGTGCATCGCAAGGAACAGATAGCTAAAGAGCAAGAAGAGCGCAAGGCTCAAGGCGATTCCTACCAATGGAACGGAGAACGCTACAATCTTTCCAAGTTCAACATTGGCCGTGATCCTGCCAGTGAAGACATGATCTTGGGTCTGTGGTTTAGACCATCGGATTACTACACGTTTCTAGCGGCATCGGAAGCTGCACAGGATCAAACTATCCGTGAAAAGTACCTTGCCGATGTCGAGTGGGATGAGGCTGTTCCTGCGTTTGCGCACTCGTTTAGTGTCCTGCTAACTGTTATCACCTGCGATGGACAAACAATCCTTGTGCAGAGAGGCAAAGGTATGGGCTGCCGACCTAATGTGTTCGATGTGAGTATTGCCGAAGGACTCTCCAGGCCCGTTGATCGGAGCGGAAACAGTCAAGCCCCAGACGTTTACCGCTGTGCTGTGCGTGGGCTTGCCGAAGAACTAGGATTACACGAACCCTCCGATTTTGCGGTTTCAGATATCCTGCTGCTGAGTTTTGCAGTTGACACAGAGTTTTGCATGTGGGGATTGTTCGGGATGGCGAAACTGAAACGCAGCACGCAAGAAGTGCTTGAAAACCTACGGAGAAGCACAAGAGATCGGTTCGAGCATCGAAGAGTTTTTTCAGTTCCATTTACCCCCGAAGAAATCTGTTCCTTCGTCTTCTCACACGAACCATTCTCCCCTGGGGGGCTGATTTGTCTTTACCATGCGCTTGTGCATGAGTTCGGAACTGAGCGAGTCGATGCCGTTATTGCTTCCTACTGATTGGCACTACAAAGGAACTGATCGATCCTCATAAGGTTAATGGATAAGCGTCAGTCGCCGCAGAGCAGCTTTTCTCATCATGGCTGCATATTTATTGTGATGCAGTGCCGGATAATATCCGAGACACCTTGCCCGTCCCCTTGTGGCGAACAATAATGAACGTGTTGCTTAACTGGCTCGCTAGCGTTTGCTGGCGCTGCTGCGAAGCCGACTATCTGGAGAAAAGACATATCTCCAATGCTGTCGCCGATGCCTGCCACGTTAGCGAGCCTGACCGATAAACTGCCTTTCAGTACGTCTACAAGCCATGCTACACCTGCTGCTTTATCGATGCCAACTGGCGTGATATCGACTGCCGAGGCTGATCTTGTCACCGAAGCATTCAGGTGGTTCTTCGCAAGCAGCGTTTTAACATGGCTATGGACTCCCTCGACAGTTGCTGGAGGCACAGGATGCAGGCTTAACATGATTTCTTTGCCTGGGACGCGCCTGGCTTCCCCTGGAAGGATGATTTCCTCGTTAATGCGTTGGCACGCCTGCTCAAACGACGCATGGTTTTCTGGCTCAGAGATGCGCGGATGCCAGGCATACTCTTCATGCAAGCGAAGTGTAGGAAAATAGAGGCCGCAGCCGTTCTCAAAGATGGCCGGTTTGGTGCCGGCGATAATTTGCGTAATAGCCTCGACAAAAGCATGCTGGCGCCCGCTGCATGCAGTAATGAAAGGGATCGGGTTATCTTCGCGCGCTAGCTGATTTGCTGTTCTGATCCACTTCAAGGCTTCAAGGTCGTAGGTATGCTCGTCCAAATTAAGGCACCCTTCAATATCCGAGATAACGAGCTTGATCCTCTTCTCTTCCCTATTGAGGGCCACAGATGCCAGTTCTGCTAATTCTGCGGTTTTAGTGGTATCCATAAGCATGCAATCCAAACCTTTCCTTGTTGCTCTAACCATTATAGCAAAGGCGGATATGACATACACGTATTATGCAGCCTGCAAGGACGCAACAGGCACGCCCGCCGTCAACCGCCATACGATCTGCTGCTCTGGAGAGAAACGCGGAACGGCATGAACCAGTCGTGCCCCGCGCAGCGTGCGATGCCACCGTTGCAAGTGAGCCAGTAAGAGGCAGCGTGCTTTGAGTGCGCGGGCCTGGATCCGCTCCTGAGACTGGTAGAGTTGCTGCATCAACGCATCGATCATCACGCCCAGGAGCGCCTGCTGCACGTGGAACACGCTCGGACGCGCAGGGGTTCCCGCGCGCTGTGTATCTCCCCTCTGGTACATGCACGCCTGGAGCGCATCGCGCAACTCCTCCTCGGAAACCTCGATGGTCTCCACTGGCGTGATGGCACCGGCTACCAGTTCGGGCCGGGGATATGCAGCAGAGTGCGCCGCTCTGGCTGCTGGCTCTCTCCTTGTCGCCGGCGCATGTAAGAGCGCCAGAACAGCATCAGCGTCTCGATCCTGGAGCCGCTGATCCCAGGGCTGTGCATGCCGCAGGGCTTCTTCATCGAGCAGCACTGTGTAGCCCTGCCTGACACGTTCTGGAGTTGCCGCCACACGCGCCAGGTAGAGACCTGCCGAAAGCTCACGCAGAACCACAAGGTAACTCAGGCCCTTGCAACTGGCATCACGGCGCAAACTTGAGCGGTCCTGCTCGTCGGTGGGTTCATCCGAGAGCAGCTCCGCCGGGATCACACAGGGGACGAGACACCCAATCCGCTCAGAAAAGGGGATAGGCCGCGTGTTCATAACACTCTCCTTTCTCTGCACCAGCGCCGAAGCGCCACATTTATGCTTCTTTCTCGCCGCCATCCTCTGTGGGGCTGGTCAAAATCTTGAGTCGTTTCTGGGCGTCAGGGAGCAGCCTGGTTCGGGCTTCGACCAACCCGCTGCGCGTTTTTCGGGTCGCGTAGTACCACACCTGAGCATAGCAGGCGGTCAGTTCCTCCAGGTTTTCAAGCAGCTCCTCCGGTTTCTTGGGACTGCGCTCCACCTCGATAGCGATGATCTGGCCTTTCAGGCCGAACTCCCCGTCGGGCAGATGGGGAAAGCGCTCCCCTTTGCGATGGACCAGTCCGGCGCGCAGCGAGCGTTCACTTTCCCACCGGCCTGCGGGATGGTTCCACTCCAGGATGAGACGCACCTCGTTGATCGCAAACAGGTGCGCCAGGCTCCCTAATGTCGGCACATAGACCTTGTAGGGCAGATGGAACTGGCGCAGGCCCTGCGCCGTCAGCCACACCCAGGGCGGATCTAGTGCCGTGATTTTGCGCACTTCGACCAGCCTGGCGCTGATCCAGCGGTTGGCGACCAGCCGCACGGCGCTCATGCTGATCCAGTTCTCGTAGTGCGCGCCCCGTCCAGCCTGCCTGCCGAGCACCGTTTGCAACTGATCGAAGCGTGCCGCATACTGCTCCCCGATCCACAGCAGCGCATCGATATCGCGTTCAGTGATCTGGACCTGTCCCTTATCGCAGCGCTCTTTGCGCCTGCGTTGCCCCTCGGCCATCGTGGTTCCTCCTTTCGGTGGTTGTCCGTGGTACAGAGCGCGGGACACCCTTACTGGTGCTCCGCTCCCACACGACTATCTTTACAGGCATCACTGTAGCATGGCCTTCCGGTCCACAACCGGAACACATTGGGCACCAAACCGGAACGAAATCAGAACAACCGGGAAGGAAAACTGAACATCCTGGAAGGAAAACTGAAAACAGCCTCTTTGCAGGTGCTCTCTGCTTTCCATGCCTTGAGAGGAAGATACCCGAGAAGCCCATCACAACACGAGTCACAAAACGCCCAGTTTTGAGCAGGGGAGAACTCGGTTGATATGTGATGGGTTTTGTGAGAGGGTGCGGTCAGGCGCACTATCCCCACGCGGGCAAAGAAAAAGAGCTGGATCGCTCTGCGTAGGGGGTTAGTTGGCAATTCCTCGCCACCAATCAACCCGCTCTACAAGCACACGCAGCGGGCATTCGCTACCGAATTCGGTAGCGAATGCCCGCCGGTAGGAGGTAGCCGAGGACCTCCCTCAGAACCAGGAGGACAACGCAGTCCAGAAAAGAGGGAAATGCGCAATTTTGCAATGCTTAATCAGCAGTATTGGATAGAGACCAATTTTCGAGTATACTACTGCTAGATACCACTTCTGTAGGAGGACAGGCTTTTCGGCCAGAAAAGGAGCCGGCAATGGACAGCCAGAAACTCATCCGACTTGTGCTCATCGCCATCCCGATAGCGTTCATCCTTGCCCTGATATGGCACCCGCTCACCCCGCTCCCTTGCCTGCTCATCTTTTACCTGAGCATCCTGCTGAGAAGGACCGGCTTTTTCGACACCCTCTTCACGAGGAAGAGGCCGCCCATCCCCTACTATCACCCTCCGCAGCAAGCGGTTCCTATCTCCGGCGATCCACCCCCACACGAGGTCGATCAACCTGAACCTCGCTACCACCAGGGCTACCAGGCGCAAGTCCCCTACCGGTCCCCGTTAAAATACGAGGAGACCATTCAGCCCCCACAGGACGACTCCCAGAACTATGAGCAGCCAAAAGCGCAGTATCCCGAACAGATGCCGCCCATGCCTACCATCTGACGAGGGAGGTCAACAGCATCTATCCTGGCCTCTCTCAAATTCACTAAAAAGATCGAGAAGTTTCCACCTGCGCAGAGGTGTCGCCGGCCTTTGCCTTCATCTGGCAACAGGAGCCGAATGCGCAGAAGTTCCCTACCACCTCCCCCTGCTTATATCGTCCTGGAGTCAGGGCAGGAGGATATCAGGTTGCTGTGAGAACGATAGCAGGGAGAAGACAGGACGTTGCCTTCCGGTGGAAAACCTGCCAGACAATTCGTCATCCGTACAGGGCCGCCAGAAAGAAATTGCCTGCGTTGACAGTGCATGCCTGATTCGGTATGCTTGTAACGGAAGGAGGCACGCGACATGCTCATTGCTGTCAGTATTGACGGGACCATTGCCCAGGATGAACGCGGGCGGGGCTATGCCCGCTATCTCAACCGGGTGCCCATCGCCTCGTGCGCCTGCCCGAGCGCCTTCCAGGTGACACTAAATTCGACACCTTACAGGCTCGACCTGGATTATTTCCTTTTAGAACAAATGGACAAGAATTCCGGCCTCTCTCGCTCGATTGGCTAAGTTGAGAAGTTCATCCCCTCTCCCATTACCCTCATAGTACTTTTTTATCAAATAGTCCTGCAAACCTGAAGCTCCGAAAAAAATCTTATACCATCCACCCTTGTATCGATACTCAAGGTATAAGACAAAGCGGCGTCGCTATAGCACCTTTCAAAACCTAT
>Ga0209061_1002250_pt1 | contig 25530 bp, 24 predicted proteins | sample Coa_R1_10_FD_187157 | JGI IMG/M metagenome (GOLD analysis project Ga0209061, IMG submission 187157) | Surface soil microbial communities from Centralia Pennsylvania, which are recovering from an underground coalmine fire - Coalmine... | ecosystem: Environmental > Terrestrial > Soil >...
GGGGGAGGGTTTGCCCATCGAGCCGGGCTTGACAGGCAGGGGCGGGAAGTTGGCGCACAGCAGCACGGTCTCGGTCTGCCCATAGCCATCGCGGATGGTCATGCCGGTGGCCTCTTCCCAGACCTTGCCGTACTTATCAATTTGGCACCTGCTTCGTCGCGTAAGTCATCCTCCGTTAATCCATAGCGTTCCATGATCTCGTAGTCCTGCAGGCTGAACGAGAAGCCGAGCATCCTGCCCCACGGCTTCGGCTTCTCCGTCTCGAGGCCCAGGCGTACCGCGCGGTGCTTGATACCGTAGGGGCTCCTGTGCGGGAACATCTTCAGGAGGGCCTGCGGCGTCGCCGTCGGGTAGTGCTCCCCCAGCAGTTCGTCTTCCTCCGCTGTCCAGCTTATGGAGGGGTTGCCCGAACGGAAGCACACCAACTCGTCGATACCCCAAGCAGGGTCGCGCCAGTATATGGTCATAGTGTAGAAGCGCGGGGCAATGTTGTCAAGCACCACTTTCTCCACGAAGGCGTCGACCATGACGGGGTACTCTTCGGGCGGTACAACCTCGTCCCAGCACTCACCGGCATCGAACATGAGCTGCTTGTAGGTGCGCCGTTTTTGCGCGTGGGTCCTGGTGGTAGCGACCTCTTTCCTGCGGGCTTGTAGCCGTTGTAGCTCTTCCTCCAGCCCGTTGTACTCTTCGTCGGCCTTCTGGAGCAGACGCGGGTTTGTGAGCAGTCCCGATGTGACTTGTTGTTCGATCTTACGCATGAGCGAGCCGACGGCCTGGACCTGCTCGTCTATGTCTTTCAGTAATTGCGCCCGTGAGGTCTGTACAGCTTCTTCCTCCTCAAGAAACTGCTCGAAATCGTCACTCTCCAGCAGCCGCTCTCTAAGAACATCCAGGAAGAAGCTATCCACGTCCTCTGCCGGCAGCATGTACTTCCTCGACTCGCCTGACATGCTCTTCAAGACGAATGAATAAAACGGCCGGGCAGGGCTACCTGCCTGGCTCCCGTGTCGGGGGACATCCTTCACGCGCACGCGATAGCGGTCGTCCTTAGCGAAGACGCAGTTTCTCAGCAGTGCGGGCTGGTCTGAGCGGTGTTTCTTCACGTACTTCTTGCACCTCTCGAGGTACTCCTCGTTTGGTGTCCCGTCGAGGTTGGTGGGCGACAAACGGTTGAACGCATAGAGGAACTTACCCAGTTCCACGATCGCCTCGTGGTTGTCGCTGCTGATTAACACCCCCTTGTGTACCCACATGCCGGCGTACACGGGGTTGGCGAGCATGTCGCGTAAGCCCTTCTCTGAGCCGATTGTATACCCTATGAGCTTTCCCTCCTCGTCCAGTACCTTTGTGAGCGGGCACCTGTTCACTATTTCCTTGTCTATGTGCTCTTCAAATGGCGGAAAAAGGTAAGGCAGTCTCGCAACTTCCCGGCACATCCCTGCCACGTTGCCTGCCATCTCCATGAATTTGTCGTACAACCAGTCTATCTTCTCACCGTGAGGCCAGTAAGGAAAGATCTTCCGGAAGTCGGGATTCTCCCTGCCATCTATCTCTTCACGTCGATCGGGTATGTAGCCGGTTGGCATGTTCGCCCCGAACCAGAGCCCCCTTCTCCCCAGCTCGTTTTTGGCTTCAGCCATCATGTAGATGTGTCTTTCGATATACTTCCATGCGGCTTCGCACTCTCGCCTGAACTGGTCTACATGCGAGGAGATAGAGAAATCGTACACGAAGTCGATCGCCCTGCGATCAACGGTGAGGGTTACGACCTTTACGCTGTACGTATAGCAAATTTCCATGAACTTGGCGTACTCCTTGCCCCAGCGATCACGGAATAGCCTGTCAACCCTGGCAGCAACCACCGTTTTTGCCGTTCCCTCGGCGATAAGCCTGAGCGACCTGTTGAACGCTGGCCGGTCTTCCATCCTGAGTTGCCCAGATAGCCCCAGGTCGGACGTATCCATAATGATAAGTTCATCGGGCCACCCGTACTTGAGCACGAATGTTTTATCCTGCTGCATCTCGGCGCTCACGTTCTTCATCTGTTCTGGTGTCGAAACGCGGGGGTAGACGATTACATGGCGCTTGGTATCCAGTTGCTGCTTCCAGGAGTTCGTTTTCTCTGGCTCCTGTGGCGGCTGCGGTGCTATGACTCTTGTCACTTCTGCTGTCCCTTTCTTCTAGTCTCTGTAACATGCGGCAGAACAATCTGCACGCTTGCCTGTGATAGACAGATGGTAACATCGCTCGTTACTCCTGCTCTAATGAATGACGGCCAACTTACTGGTCATCATTGTAGCAGAAGTGTACATGAAATTCGAATTTAATGTATATATTCTATATATGCTGTATACATACATGTATCGCTCTTGTTAAGGGACATGAGCGATGTTGTACATACAACGCATGTACTTTATCTAGCTCCTCTCCCTGTTTGCATTTTCTTATGCACTTCCTCAAAAATGAATAGACTCTGCTCTTTTTGAGGGTCAACCCTCCAGGGTCTCTATCTGAATTCGCTTTCATTCCCTCTCTGCCCTTACAAGGTCTCGACAAAGACCAGATGGATCTGCTGTACGTTCGTTGGGATGAGAGTCCCGTTCTTGATGGAGAGCGAAACTGTTTGCACCCCTGGCATGCGCAGCAACAGGGCCGTCGCCTCGCTTTTGCTCTTGCCTCTGACAATGAGCTTGAGTTGTTGCTGTTGCGCTTGACTAAACCGGTATACCCAGGTACTGATGGCCTTCACCTGAAGGGTTACGGTCCCCTGGCGGATGTTTATCGCTGCCTGAGTAATGCTCGTCTGCAGATCGCCTACCATGTCGTAGCTCTTCCCTAACCGCTTTGCTGCCTGCTGGATGACCATTTGCATGAGCAGAGTGTGCAGGGCGCTGGTCGTGTAGACTTGGCCTGTACAGGTTTCGCTGACCGTGACACTGATCTGCGTTGCCTCGCTTCCTGCTTGATGATCGGGGGTCACGCGAGAGCGACAGGGAACGGGAGTGACTAAGGTTTCATCGGGCTGGACTTGCTGACTCAAGGCGGCTTGCACACTCTGATCTAAGCTCGTCTTAAGAGTCAATACTACGCTATTGATATCCTGCTGGGTGACCATCTGGTACGATCGGGCGTTCTGACCCCCACGAAACGGGCCATTGCTCACAAACACATCGTCACGGCAGCATTTCCCGTAGATGTCTCCTGCGGCAATGTTCCCTTGCGGTCCGACATTCACTGCTTGGGCAGTTACAGTGACCTGTCCATTGGTTGCCAGAGTTCCGGCGGGGATCACTGCATCTTGAAGAGTCACCACCTCTACCCCGTCTGCTCCTTTGAGCAGTTCCCCTGCCGGTATCGTCTGAGGGGCGGGCAAGGCGTTGTAGAAGGTGATGAATCCTTGTGCTGCTTGCGCCTGTTGATGACCCGTTCCCGTTGCTGGTACTGTTTTCGCCTGGCTGAGTGTGATCGTCTCAAGTAGTCTGCCGGGTATTTGCTGCTGTGCCACGTTCGCATTGCTTGAGACGATCGTCACCCTGCTGGTCGCGGCGATCTGCTTTGAGGTCGGGGTAATTGTCACGGTTGCCGATGGAGCGAAAGTGATAAGGAGAGTCACGCCACCCAATGCAACTGCAAGGAGAAGACAGAGCGCGCCGATGAAAAACGAGATCATGCGTCGGCGCGGCTTGAGCGGAAGTGATGCAGGTGGCTCAGCAGTCTCTTGCTCTGTGGGCGCTGCCTGGGTCTCCTGTTCATCAGAAGTATCGGCGAGTGTACTCTCGACCATGTGAGGCTCTGGTTCCTCCATCTGGCGACGAACAATGAATACATCAATCACTTCAGTTCCCTGCTGCTGCTCGTCAATCGGTGGCACCGTCGTATTGGTTTGCGCATCCAGGTGCTCAAGTAGCTCTTTGATCTGCTGCTGTACCTGCTCGTCCATTGCTGCTTCCTCCATGTATCGCGGGGGATGTGCGCTTCCCCCGACGGTTTCCATCTAGGTGCTACAAGGTGACGTGTTCTCCTGGTTTCAATGGGCGGAACTGACTCCCATCGTTGAGAAATACAATCGTTTGATCCTGGATATGGATCAACATATCTGGCTTGCCGTCTCCGTTTACATCCTTGAAACTGAGCGTTACAGGGGTTAAATCCTGCCCATCTCCTAACAGGGTTGGCCCTATATAGTCTTTGGCCTTGGTGGCGTCGCCACCTGGAAACTCGATGATGATGATATGGCGGTTGAGGTTCAGGGCGATGAAATGGCTCGGAATGGCCGGACTATCGTTATGCCCGACCACCGCGTCAATTTGGAAGGTGCGCGGGCGCCCGTAATGCCAATCATCCTGGGTCACATTCCACCAGTTCACCGCGAGATTTCCTAGCACCCACAGCGCAAGCATGACGATCATGCCCACCCCTATCAGGAACATCCAATGGAGGTGAAGACGCGCTGGTTCGGAATGCTGGCCTGGTGGGAGCGCAGGGGCTGCATAGTCCTCTGTCGCTGTTCTGCTGCGGCGCGGTGGAATGTTCGGCGGCAGCTCGTACACGTTAACCACTCGCTTACGTGTCCCTTGCCTCGTGACTCCCTGTTGTGTAGGCACAGGTGTGTAACGCCTTGTACTGGTAGGCAGGCGAGTTGGCCAAACGTCGTCGTACTCGCCTTCCTCTATCGGTCGTTGAGTAGATGGCAGTTGCTGATTTCTCATAGAACCTCGCATTCTTGACGTTGAGGTCTGCCATGAGGTTGAATCTCATGGGAACGACTGCACTGACACAGATCGGGCGGTTCCCGTCTGGCTGGTCGCCGTCTTGCTCACGGCGGTCCAGCTTCTTGATTGCCTCTTTTGCGCTACCTCCTTTCACCTTCTGCCTGTGCTGCTCGTACAAGGGCTTGTACCTGGTATTCAGCCAGTGTACAAGCTCGTTATGACCTGATATAATTTACTCGCAACAGTAATTTCAGGCCATACTGTATTGTACCTTGATATTTCTATTCGTGTCAAGACGTAACGATACGTACTTGTGCAAAAATGGACAAATCTGGTACAATCAGAAAAATGGCCCAGGCAATAAGAGGGTTAGTAATATGAGCGAAGAATGGGTGACTATGACAGAAGCTGCCGACCGCTTGAAGGTGAAGCGCAATAAAATATCTCGCTTAGCCAGTAGAGGGGTGATCCAGACAAGGGAAAATCCATTAGATGCACGAGTACGGCTTGTCGAGCTCAATGAACTACGAGCATTATTTGAAAAATACGGGAGTCGGCTGGGAGAAGAGAAAGACGATGACGATGAATCGTAAAACAAGTATTTAATAACCTGCGAAGGTGGAGGTTGATACCGACGAAGCCAAAGAGGAAGCGTGGTATCATGAACCGCCCTTCCTCTTTGTTTCTATGCTGTCTTCTCTACTCATTAAGGAAGAACTGATCATTGCCCTGCTTGTCGTCCTGGTCAGCATCAACAATGATTGGCTGGTCCTGCGTTGGAGCGTTCGGCTGCCCCGCTGAGGCATTCGACGCTACAGGAGGGGCCTGGCGCTGATGGACCAGGTGATAGGGCAGGTTCGCCAGGCGGGCAATCTTGCGATCCTTATAGTAGGGCCTGGCCTGTACAATCATGGGCGCCGAAGCCAGTGGGAACAGCAGCACCTTCCCCTTCTGCAAGGTTCTGATCTCATCCGGCGTGAGCAGGCGTCGACGTGTTTCGCCCTGCGCCCACGAGGTGCGTGTCCCGCCGTCCGCTTCACTCGTCGTCTGCGCCTCTGTCCGTACTGTCTGATCTCCGATGCTTTCGGAGTAGTATTTCGCCTCGTCCAGGCCGACGCCGGGCAGGACGAGATGCACGTTGGCATTCTTTATGATTGTCTGCGCGGCGTGCTCTCCATAGATCTGCACTAATTGCGACCTGCTCTGGACCGCCATAATGATGGCGACGTGCAGGTAGCGCACCGTGCTGATGTGCCGCTCAAAATCAGGAATATACCCCAAATTGCCAAACTCGTCCAGGTAGCAGCCGATCCCAGGCGGTAGCACCCCGCGTTGTTCGAAGGCGCGGAACATCTGCAGCGTAAAGCAGGCCAGTAAGGGCTGATAGAGCTTCGTCTCGCTTAGGGGAATGGACAGGTAGAGTGCGGTCGGATCGCCAATCATGGCCTCAAAGTCGATCTCGTTGGTGGCGGTCACCTCGGTCATGCCCTCACAATCAAACAATTGAAAGCGGTTGATGATGGTCGTCATAATACTGCCGACCAGGCGCTCGTTGCGTTTCATGTACTCTAAGAAGAGCGCGCCTTTGGTGCGGGTGACGGAAGAGGGACTGGTACTGAGCAGGCTTTCCAATTGCGCAAACGACGGGGTGGTAATCAGCTCACAGACCCGTGCGAAGGGAGCGAGTGGCTCAACTTTGCGCAGGTGGGTGATGATGGCGGTAATGAGCAGCTCGGCGCTTTCGTCCCAGTAGGGGTCCTGGCTCTTGCCAGTATTGCCGACCCAGCACCTCGCCAGGAGTTCGGCATCCGTGACATTTTTGACGTGGGCCAGCGGGTTGTAGCCGTGACTGCGATCCGGCTGGGTCGGGGCAAAGCGCCAGACTTGGTGGTAGCGCGCCACGGCTCCGGCAGTCACTTGAAACAGTTCGTTTTTCAGGTCCGCGATGAACAGGCTGCGGCTGCCCCTCTCGCGTAACAAATTGCGAATGAGAAACAGTGAGCTTTTGCCAGAGCCATTGGGGCCCAGGAGGAGGAGATGCTCCTCCTGCCGCTGCTCGGAGAGGGCAATCGTGCGCCAGTGGTAGCGGCCAATCACGAAACGCGAGGGAGGTGTCGCATTTCTCACAGAAGAAGGTCCCGCTTGTGGATGCACATGCATAGCGGCGAAGAGTACAGACAGCAGCAGGCGCAACCCTTTGGCAATCATCCAGAGAACGATGCCAAACAGGAAGCAGAGGCCCCGCCACATCCACGAGGGAACTACGAACAGGCGCGATTCACGCCAGTTGGCAAAATGGGCCGAACCGTATACCGTACTCGGGCGCAGCTTGAGGTCAAGCACCATGAGCAGGTAGATAGCACCGCCGACGCCTAAAACGACGTAGGGATAGACTTCCGAGGTGGCGGTTTTCGTCTGAAGGATATCAGAGGCGAGCCTCACCAGCCATCCGCGCGGATGCTGGAGCAGCAAAGGCAAGACAAACGGGTAGACAGCGAAGAGGGAGTAGGCCAGCAGTCCCGTGGCAAGCAAGCCCACGGCAAATCTTGTCCATCTCATAGATCATGATCTCCTTGTTCAAGGTCAATAGCCTGGAATGGTTCACTACTTAAATCGTGTTCCGGGTCACGCGCTACGAGGTCCTGTCCAAGTTCATCTTGTCTGTCTAATTCTTGCAGTTCTTGTGAAAGGTGGTAATAAAAATCGTGCTCGCTGTGGTCATGGCCTGATTCACGCACGTGGGCATAATCCTCCGGGTAGAGCTTTACCGCTTCCTCCTGGCCTGTTTCCCGGTCTTCTCCCGCTCCTGCCACGACCACATGAACATGCTCGTGCTCCGTGTTGCTATGGTGAACGGCGTACCAGTGCAGGTCCTTGCCTTGCTGTTCCTCCAGGTCGGCCATCACCTCCCGCGTCCATGCGCGCCAGTCCTGTATAGGCTCATCTTCTCCCGGGGACAAGACGATTTTATGATAGCTAACGCTCGAGCTGGTGTGCGCCATCACGTCGTCCACCGCCTCCCTGCGGGCTACCTGGTCATCATCCCTGGAGAAGATCGAGCGATCTTCCCGGCTTTCCTGCTCATCGCGACTGCGGTGTTCCAGGTATTTCAAATGGGCGTTCAGGTGGGAAGTGGCGGACGCACGGTTCGCCGCTCCCCCTCTGATGTATCTGCCTCTGGCGATCATGGCTTAATGCTCCAGGTCAACGTCGTGTTCCAGGTCAGGCATGTCAGGCGTGATCGTCGGTTCTCCCTGGTCAATCGCTTGCAGCCAGTCCTGCTCAAGCTCTGGAAGGTCGAGCCAACTTTGCTCCAATTCTGACAACTCCAGCCAGCTCTGGTCAAGCTCAGGCAACTCCAGCCACTGCGGTTCGACCAGCCCTTCAGGCAGCGGATCGTCGACCTCTGCCTCGATCATCGGCTCCAGGTCTTGGTAGGTCACGGAGGCATCCATAGCAAACTCGTCCATTATTCAGCCTCCTTCTTTGTGGTGGTACGTGCCGCGAGTTCTTGACCGGCTTTCACCTGCGCGTTCTCGTAGGCGTCCCGTGCAAATTCCGGACCAAAGGATTTTGCCACCAGCGCATAGAGCAGACGGCGAACGATACCGGCGTCGCGCACAGCACGCACGATGAGGCTTGCCAGCCGGTTATCGCTGTTACGCATCATCGTCTTCATGGCTTCGAGGATGTCGAGCTGCATGTCCTCACGGAGATCAGCGCGTAGCTGTGCGGTGTACTTACGCAAGGTCGTATCGACAATCTCGCTGATTACTGGCAAGGACTGTTGTTCCATGATCTCCCCGCGCTGGACCGCCATATCTCGCCGGATATAAGACTCGATCTGTTCGTACAGATGCACGCCTTCTCGCTCGTAGCGTTCATCGAGATACTCTTTCGCTTCCTTGGAGATCCAGGTGTCCAATTGTACTTTTCCCTTCGGTGCTCGTTTTCTGGGCATCTGACCCTCCCTTCTTCGTCCTGTCGCTTCGGTCATGCGTTCAAGATCATTGGTTCTAGTATACAGCACCTGGTACATAGGCGCTATGTATCCTGAGATAGGGATATAGAGAAAATACATATCGTGCCAGCCCATTGTAGGCGGGTTGAGTGGAGTGGTACATAGCCTTGCTACAAAATTGAGGATGCCTTTATCTTGCATTACGCCGGCACGACACGATGCAAAAGGGGCGGAGGCGTGGAGGTGGTTTATCTTGGATGATCCTGTGCGAGAGGTGATGGGGCGTATGTTCACTGCAGACATGTGATTCATCGATGCGCTACCCAGCTTACGCGCTTGTTCACATCAGAATGGAGAGTAAATTGTGATTTGCCAGGATATTTCGATCTTACGCAAGTTTGCTGCTAATGGAAAGAAACACTTCTGTTGGAAACAAGCCGTTCTGCTCCGCAAGCCAAGCGGCTTTTTCGACCTTCTCTGATCAGTTGCTTGAATCAGCAAACTTGATACTGGTGGCGAATTGTAAAACTGAGCGTCATTCTGAGCTTCCTACCTCAAAGTTCAAGCGTGATTTTTGATTTCGCCACCAGTATCAAACTTGCGTAAGATCCATTTTATGGTAAAGAGTTGGTTCGGAGGGAAGATCGTTGCAGTGGGATATAATAGTCTCAGCGCTATTAAGTGCGAGTAGGAGAAGATATCATAGTGCAAATCAGAATCTTAATTAAGAGGAAAGAGGGTAAAAGATAATGGCAAACCAAAAACATCTTGAGCGTATCCGTGAGGGGCCATATCTTTGGAATGAATGGAGAGACAAACATCCAGAAGAGCTGCCAGACCTAAGCAAAGTCGATCTGAGTGGAGCCTATCTTAATAAAGTGAATTTGAGCAGCGTAAATCTTGAAGAAGCTACCCTCCGAGATACAGACCTATGGGGAGCTAATCTCAATGGAGCAATTCTGCGCGGTGCTGATCTGAGTGGGGCTAACCTACATAATGCACGCTTGGTTATGGCACAACTAACTCAGGCCAACCTCAGCGATACTGACTTCAGTGATGCCGATCTCACAGAGGCTGACCTTATGAAGGCGAAATTCAGCAGGGTAAATCTTGCACGGGCTAACCTCCGAAATGTTCACTTAAGTAGAGCAGACCTCCAGGGCGCAAACCTCAGTGGCGCCGATCTTAGGAGTACGCATCTTGAAGAAGCAAACCTCAGTAGTGCCGATCTCAGTGGGGCAATCTTAGTAGGCACACTCCTTGAAAGAGCCAATCTGACAAACTGCTGTGTTTACGGAGCAGCGGCATGGGATGTGCAACTTGAAGGAGCTCTCCAGGTGGATTTGGTGATTACTCCTCCCGATCAGCCAAAGATAACTGTCGATAACCTCAAAATTGCCCAGTTCATCTACTTGTTGCTGAACAATAAGGAAATTCGTGAGGTCATTGACACCATTGCTAAGAAAGCCGTCCTCATTCTTGGGCGCTTCACGCCTGAGCGCAAAGCTATCCTAGACGCGCTACGAGAAGCCCTTCGCAAACGTGGGTACGTACCTATTTTGTTTGACTTTGACAAACCGAGCAGCCAGGATTTGACGGAGACAATAAGTACCCTTGCTCACCTTGCACGTTTTATCATTGTTGACCTCACAGACCCGAGTAGCGCTCCCTATGAAGTAGGCATGATTGCCTCAGATCATATCAGGCCTATTCAGGCTATTTTCCAGCCATCCGATGAGGCAAAAAAGGTTTTCGCCATGTTCCCAGATCTCGTAAGGAGATACCATTGGGTTCTCCCACCTTTTGAGTACCGACACCTAAAGCACTTACTTGATTCACTTCAACCAAAGGTTATCAAACCTGCTGAACAAAAGGCGCAGGAACTAGAAAAGCTGTAGCGTCAACGGCTATCGTCCGAAGAGCGTTACCTTGTGGTATATTGGAGGCTCATTGCTTCTACCTCCACCTGGATGGGACTCACATTTCGATTTTTTACCATAACATGTCCGCTGTCCTTTTGAACCATATGGTATAGTGTCCTCGGAGGACAGGAAAGCTGACAAATCACATAAATTAAGCATAACTGTGCAGGTCGATTCACTTCGAGGGCTGCTGTAAAAGTCATGAGTAGTGCAGCGCTTTCGAGATGAGCAAGATCAAGCATTGTTGTTCGCTCTCATGGTCTACCATGGCCGTGTTCGCCCTGTTCGTGGTGAATGCCTGGCACAGCTTCCTGGGCGGTGTTCGTCCGCTGTTCGCCCTCATTGGCGTTTTCTGTTAGCGGTTTCCTGAAACGCATGTTTCTCTCAGGTTTTGCTACAGTCTATTATAGCATCACCTGCGTCTGCGGGCTGCTTCGCGAATGGTTTGCAGGTTGAGGAGTTCAGTGACCTCGTAATTTGTCATCGGGCCTGGTCTGGGACGCAGGCGTATGAGTGAGGGGAAATGGCCGATGCGCCCATGCAGTTCGGCCAGCAGCACAAAGGCAGCAGGCGCGTACCCCGGCGGATTGATGAGCAGCAAACGCGTCTGCCACTCCTGCGACGAGAGACCAGCCGCCTCGACGATGGCAACGATCTGCGGCAAAAGTGGCTCGGTCTGCTCGATCTGCACTGGTATGGTGCGTACCTCCTCAATGGTCGTGCCTGCCAGTGCCTCGATCTGCGCCTGCTGTTCGTGTGTGAGCGGGTGCGTAAAGTTGAGTATGAGCATATTATTTCCTCGGATATTTGGGATGCATTGCCTGCTGTTTCATAATCTCTCCAATCTTTGGCAGTCTCTCCCAGGTAACTACTTCAATATTGAGCTGTTGTGCCTGGGTATAAAAAGCTTCATAACTCGCTCCTCCTTTTCGACAGTTCGTAATAAACACCTTGCTCACATAATCACCTCCCAATTGATCCGCAACTGCCTCGAGGATACGCAGGTAATTATTGTCTCCCCTGAATGGTTGCTCATCTGTCTTGCATTCGGCTATGACTAGTTGCGCTTTGTACATGACTGCTACATCCAGCTCGTACTCTACTTCGTCTTTTGGTATTGTACATCCCCAACGACAATCGTCAGCAAACGGCTTACCATTACCCTCCCCTTTTGTTTTATTTATCTGATCCCAGACATAGACCTCCAACCAATCGCCGGTACTCATGAATTGAGCAGCAATCTTCGAGGAAAATCGATAAGGAGTCCCTTCTGGGAGTGTTCTACCTACATTTAACATTCCTCGCTTGAGGAGCCATTTCACAAGCGGAAGCGTTTCAATTTCTGGAGGCAGAAACATTGGATCTCTAAATGCATCATCTATAGATTTGCCCGGTCGTTTCCTATGACGATAGAAGATGGGCAGCAACTGAGATGTTTCCTCAGAGCGAGCCATTGCTTCGGCAACGTCGCCCCATGACTGAACTGACTGGCGGTAACCAGGGAATGGTTTTCTTTCACGATAGGTACGCCCCTGAATTTTAATATAATCGTTGAATGAAAGGTGAAAAAATCGGTTCGTATCTACCTTCTCATACTCTTTAACCAGGGATACGACCTTTTCTTGTTGTGAAGCGATATACCAGCAAGGTATTCCTAGTCCTTTAGCAACCTCATATGCGGCAAAAGCAAGTATTTTGGGGGCCGAAGTTATAGTAAAGATCCAGTCCCATTCAATTGTTGGATGCGACTTATTACATTGTTCTCGAAAATCCTTTATGGCTACTATGGCCCCATCTAAATCATAAGCATCGATTTGCTCCATCGGCAAAACCTTACAGCCAGGTATTCGCTTTGCTAGATCCAAAAAAGCTGTTTCTGTTTCCCACCCTTCTATTGAAGTTATTGGTAAAACCAGCCCGGGTTTGAGATAGAGCAAAGCCAGAGCATCCGGTACACCTCTCCCTCCTGCCACAACCATTAATGCTTTCTTCTTTTCCATTCTCTACTCCTCAGTCTATTTCTTCGAATACTCTTCTTCATACATCGCCTATATCCTTAAAGTAGCCATAACCCGCGCTCGTCTTACCTCCCACACCGTAATTTTCGAGTGCTTTGCAGAGCCAGGTTTTGGCTCTGGTCAGGTCATCCTGGTGTTTCTCCTCTACGCCCTGACACAGGGCGAGCGCGAACATATAGGTCGTATTCTGACCGGAGGTTGTCTTCTGATCGACAACTAGAAATGTGATGGGTCTGGGATTCTGATCGTTGGTGGGCGCTTTATCCTTTTGTTGATAATAGTCGGGGTAGTGCGGGTTCATGATATCCAGAACAAAGGTGGCCTGACCATCTTTGGGGAAAGCGTCGAAGAAGATGACTGTGCCCTGCTTATGGGTCATGCCGAAGATGCGCTGAATATCATCGGTATCGGTGTCGATGGCTGTACTCGGCTTCCTCCGGTCATCTCCATCGCCTACATCTTCCATCGCCGCGTATGTGCGCGCCAGCCCTTTGAGTGCGCTGCCGGGAATAATGGGCAAGCCATAGAGATGATGCAGAGTAATATCGGTTTCGAGCACGCTATTGCCACCGAGACCAACGATCAAGCGCCAGTCGATCTCGGCACTGAAACGGGAGGCATGCAGCGCTCTGGTATAGCTGTACCAGCGGTGATATGCTGCCCAGGCCAGTTCATCATCGTACTGATAGCCCTTTTCCCTGGTTTGTCCATCATTTTGGGGCACCTTTCCCATCTTCCGCAGCCAGTTCGTTCGCCCGTCTTTTTTCTGGTCTTCTGCCTCCTGCTTATTGATCACCTCTGCCGGTATGTATTTATCCAGCAGCAGGCCGATATTTTGCGGTTGCTCCGGTGGCCGGGTTTGCTCGTACCATCCGAATATGGCTGCCGTCATTTTGGGCAAGTAATATTTCTTCATTTCGTACCTTCCTGTGAGGACGTAACTGATCCCGTCTGTTCTGTCGTCGCTGCTTCATTGGCTAAAGGTGCAGCGGCCTCGCCAGATCCTGAAGCTTCGGCAGCCGCTTCTATTGGCGTCTCCTGGGCAGGGCTTTCCGCTTTGAGTTCCGCCTCTGCGAAGCGGCGTAGCCAGATCCCGAAGGCGAGACATTCTGTGGTGACTCGCCGGTAATCGCTGCTGCTGGCCTGATCCGTAATCCAATCAAGCAGGCCAGCATGCCCTGGCGGCACTTCGGAGGAGGTAGCCGGGCCGGGATCAGGTATGGGAAAGAGACGACTCGTCCACCAAGTGAGATGATAAAGCAGGTAATCATACGCGTTGCGGGGAAACCGGTTTCCCTTCTCATCCCTACGCTGTTCACCTTTGCTCAAGAGAAAGCCAAGCGCTGCCCCCAGACCATTAACCTGAATCATCGTATTCAGTTGGCTGACACGAGTGCGGTACTCCTTCTGAAGTGTATCTTTGTTTTTTCTGTCCTCGTCCTCGCTCTCCTGCTTGATCCATTTAACGTTGTCCCAGGCTCGCCTGGCCCGTTTTTGCTCCAGTGTTTGGCGCCGAGTGCCTGTGCGCTGCTGTTGATCGCCGGCTGTCTGTGTAGTCATGATGCGGCTTCTCCTCCTGTTGTAGTGGTTGCGTTGCCATTGCTTACCGCCTTCACCTCTTGCAATGGTTGGATCTCGCCCCAACGGGTACTGACAAAGCCTCGCCCGACTGTTTCGTCTCCTCCCAGTTGCAAGGAACTCTTCAGTTCGCTTACTCTCTGCAAAACCTGTACCGCTGTTTTAGGATGTCCTTTCTTGCGTGAGTCGGTGGCGTAGATGGGTACGTAAAGCAGGGTGTCGGTGGGAAGGTGTTCCTCTGTCCAGAGCGCCCCTTCTTTTACTATCTTCGTCTGTCGCTCGATCCCAATGCGCGTAATCACTTCGGTTGCGTAGAGGACGAAATCGCGAAATTCATCATTGGGAAGAATGACCAGCGAGCTTTTGAGTTTCTCCTGCCAATAAGTAACCGTGTCGTATTGGGGAAGGGCATGGTTAGCCAGCCAATCCGCGATCTTGTTCACTTGCCCATTCTCATCTTCTTGGGCCTTAAAGCTGAATTCCTCCAAGACGATAGTTTCATCCCCGGGCTGAGAGCCATCAGAAGACTGAGCGGTATCAGAAGCAGGAGAGACGTCTATGGTCAGTTTGCTTGGAGAGGTTACAAGGGCCGTTGGCATTTCTGCGTCTGGCTCCTCAACAGGCTGCGATGGAACACTCCATTTCTCCTCCTCTTTAATTGGGATGTGGCTCCGTTCTAAATCGCGGGCAAAGCGCTGAAGCACATCGTAGCTGGTCGTGTAGGCGAAGGTGCCGTTGAGCGAGCGCACAGGGAAGAGCAGGATGCGCGCATCACCGACGATCAATGCGCCGGCATTGTCCTGTGGCCCCGCTCCATTCTGGCTTTGTGTGCTGCTTTGTCCGTTCTGAGCAACGCCCTTGATATCTCTAGATGAGCCAAAGATGACATCAATATCCCGCCATTGCTCATCCTCGGCTGCGGCGCGCAGTTTTCCTTTGATCCCGCTTCCCTGAATCATCGGGTATTGTGTGGTGCGCTCGCGTTGGATGGGCAGGTCTACATTGCTCAGGCCGGAGCCGGTGCCGGCGTGCAAAGGGGTCTCTGTGTAGATATAGAGGATGTTTGTTGCTCTGATCATGTTTACCATTCTCCTGCAATCGTTATGCCATAACCAATTTCCTGACCGTAGTTTGTCAATGGATCTAAGAGCGAAACAGGTGAGTCGAAAAAGTAGACGCTGCCTGCAGGCACACACCGCTGCATAGCTTTGTTCTCGCCGCCGCTGTGCCCTGGTTGCAGTTTCCAACCTCCGACAGATTGGTATCGCGGGATCGCCGCCGCTATAGGCGCAACGCCAGTAGGCCAGCTCGCAGGTTGCCAGCCCTTGTTCAAGACGGCGGGGGTTGCCAAATACAACTGGCTCCGAATACCAGAATGAGCCACCTGGTGGGAGGACTGAGGAAATGGCGGCGACTGGCCGATAATGTGATAGCTGGCCGCTCGCTGCTCGCCGCCCAGCACGACCCAGCCCTGATCTCGTGCCCGCAAGTTCAGCAAGTTCCTGGTCTGATCATCAGGCAACAGCCTCTTCTGGTCCTTTTCATCGGTCAGACGAATATCGATGAGAAAACCATAGAGAAAGCCCTGGTCGGACCGGTAATCGTGCCGCATCCGCAGCATTTGCACACTATACAACATGCCATCGCGCGCGGACTTGCTCGCATTATCCATGCCGATGCCAAGACGAGGCTCATGGAGGAATACATCAGCGCTGCGGATAATCTGGAGCCCGGCAAGGTCGGTATCTGCCTTCAAAACCCTTTGTAAATCCGTTTCGGTCAGCCAGCCTTCGACCGGCTGCATCGTTCCCTCCGGCTTCTTCCCTGGGAGCAGAAAGCGCATGCCTGCCGGCATGTTGCTGCTGATATCCGGTGCAACCGGCCTGAGCCGGATGTATTCCTTATCGTCTCTCACCAGATGCGCGGGAACCGGGTAGAGCGGCTCGATGTTCATGCTATTGCGTCTGCGCCTGGCCAGGGCAGTATGGGTAATGCGAAAACGCCCATAGCCATCCCTGTCCCCGATGAGTGAAACCAGCGCTGATGTGGGATTAAACATCTCCGATAGCATCGCACCTGAGTTCTGAGCACCGGCGATCAGAGCGCGCGCCGCGCCTTGAAGCGTCTCCGGCGTAGGGGGGAACAGCGTTTCTGCGTAATCGGTCTCACCAGCATCGAAGGGCCGTCCCGTGCGAAAGATCAGCGATTCATTGGGTTCGAGAAAGATCCTCATGCTTCCCCTCCTTCTCGTGCCAGAAAGGCCATGACGAGCAGCCAGCCGAGCGTTTCGACCAGGCCGTAGCGCAGCGTGTCGTCGTGGAGTTCCATCGATAGCGCTATCCTTTCACCCCTGGCGCGTCTGATCTCTAACTGCTCGTCCATCGCTGCTGCTAGCGCGACGATCTGTTCAGCGAGCGAGGTGATTTTTTGAACAATCCGCTCAGCCCTCTGTTTCTCGCTCAGTTGTTGATCCACCTTACCGATGAGGCACTCGAGCTGTCGCTCGTTCAGTGGCTCATTCAACTGGCGCTCAAGCACACGCCTGATCTCGCTGCGCTGCGCCGGTATGGGGAGACCCACCAGTGCGGCAACTTCGTTAAGCAACACGTGGACGCCTTTGGGCGAGAACACGTCCTCAACAAAGTAAGTATAGAACTGATCAAACAACCGGGTCGGTACGAAGGTGAGGGAAGGATATTCCCAGCGACAACCGACACAGGTCTGTTCACCTGAACGGCGCAGCAGCGTTACCACGAAGGCGTTGCGCCCATAGCGATTTTTCGCCAGCTTTTCCGCTTCCAATGCTGCTCGGCGCACTACCGAGAGCGGCGTAAAGTGGTGCCCGATGGCGATTCCCATACTGGCAGTGACGTTCCGCTGGCTTTTATCAGGCACGACGGGCGAGATCGTATCCCTGTAGCGTTGCTGTAAGGTCTCAAGCATAGTCAGCATTCCATCCAGAGGGCTGAAAGCCAGGACATCATCGCCCCCTGCGTAGACAAGCCTGCCTGGATGCGTTTCCTGTACAATTTCAGGAACATGGTCGCGCGCGAACGTGGAGAGCGATTTGCTGATGTTACTATGCTGTCTGCTACTGGAGACACTGCTCAGGATCGTTCCCATGTGGTCGCCGTCCATCTGGATCAGGGCATAGTAGGGGGTTGGTGGCGTTTTAGCTACCTTATACAGATCCTTCAGCGCTTCCAGGCAATCGGAAATAAAATCCTTTTCCCTGATAAGCCTCAAAAGGAGTCCTCGCGCCCGCTCGCGTTGCTGCTCTTCCTGGTCCGAAGTCAGACAATAGTTCTCTTTAAGATAGCGTGGCGTAAAGGCTTCTTGGAAGAAGCAGTCGCCATCTCGCCTCAATAGCCATTCTCTCTTTCCAGCTAGCCGCCTCAGATATGGTAAGATGTTGGGGTTTTGCTCGGGTGCCAGATATGGTTGGGGGTGGGGGTTTTGCTCAGATGCTGGAGGTGAATCAATCAAGTGCTTCCAGTTCGCTAGATCTGTGTCGCTTACTTGATCGCTCAGCAGTCTCTTGACAAAACTGGCTGCGGCAACAGAGCTGGTTGAAGGATAGACAATCATCTCCGTGCTTCCTTTGAGACGATCTGGCTTGAGGCGATCCGAGAAGAAGGCGAAGCGCTTAATGCTATCGATGGCGTCCAATCGCTCGGAACCATCCTTCCTGATGTCTTTGACAGAATATCGTTCGCGTTTGGTCAGGCGAATCCAGAAATCACGTACATCTCTACGCGAGGAGCCTTTATCGTGCAGCGCTTCCCGTTCGCCGGAAATGGTACTTTTCTCGCCAGGTTCCTCCTGTGGCAAAAAGTCGCGCAGCCGTTTGCGGGCATCGAGCAAGAGCGTCGTTTCCTCTATCCAGTTGCCATAACCCTTACCGGGATCTGGCACGACAACCCAGTAGATCTCGAAGAGCTGGTGGACGGCGGTCTGCCTCTCCCAGATGGTCGGAACTTCGCCGGTGTAGTAATTGTCTGGCTTGTCTGGCAACAAGCGAGAACGTACCTCCTCACAGATGGCATACCAGCAGGCCGCAATTTGCAGTTCGCTCTGACAGGCAGCCTTTTCGGCATCCTGGCACGAATCAAACAGGGCCACATATTTATTGGGCAGATCGGGGATATCATCCTTGATCTTGCGCTCGCCAGGAAATACAAATCTTCCAGGAATATCTGCCATAGCAGCCTCCATCAGCTTCGAGAGCAGAAAGCTGCCGATCCAGAGATCACGCGTCTTGCGGGCCTGCATAATAAAGGGCTGCACCGGGCCGAGCGTAAACATGAGCATAAAGTCTCTCATAGTTCTACCTCCAGTGCATGAAAGGCTTTTGCGATCCAATCCTCAAGAAGCGTATAGTCAGGTTCAGGGATCAGAATGTGTTCGTTACGGTCATCCATGATCGGTGGAGTGGGAGTTTTAAAGAGGACTGCAACGCAAACATACTTTCCATTGCTGAGCTGCGTTATACGTAACAGAAGGGGAGAAGCTCTTCTTGCATTTTTCAGCGCGTTCTCTACCTCCACATCCCGTTTCGGCAGTCTAGCATTGAGCGGGAGTCCAAAGGCTGTTCGGTCTAGGAGATCGAGAGAGCTTCGATAGTCTTTTAATTTCCTGCCTATCTCATCCATGGCATCACTAAGTGTGTTCCAGGGCGATCCGTTCTGCTGAGTGAGTATCCAGATATGACAGCCATACGGGGGTGGAGAAGGATCGCCAGCATGCGGTAAGAGCAAGCTATCAAAGGATGGCCGTGTGAATGGTGTACCAGCATGTGCCTTCAAGTCTTGTAGATGAGAGATGCTTAGTCTCCGTATCTCACGAATGCCCTGCTGTAACATTTCTTGTAGATCCTCTTTATTCCTGGCAGCAGTGAAGGGAAGATTGGGGATGGCTACCTTCACCTGCTCTACCATCTCCACCTGTTCTACCATCAGGCTACCCGCACAGCGATGTGAACGTGCACCAATGCTGCCCAGCGAGGTCAACAACCACATAGCAGCGACAGCATATGGTAATGCTTTTGGTGCAGTTGAATCTATATCGCGCTCCGACAGGATTACTTTGAACCGACTCCCCTCTGGATAGTAGGAACGCTCTGGCTTATAGTCTGTTCCATATCCACTTAGCCACATTGACCAGAGAAGGTAATCTTGCCCAGTCATATTTCTTTCGAATGGCTTGACCTCCTTAGGTACATCTGCCACTCGTAAAGTAATCGCGGAACTTTGATCTGTCGCCCCGAAAACACTTTGCTCGAACTGTATCGTCTCTTTAAGGCTTATTGACATCGTATCGATAAGACCACCAACAGCAGCGCGCAGCCAATAGCGCATCAGACCACGAAAGGAAGGGGATCGAATTTCTGCTTGCAACTTCCACCCATGATCAGCAAATGTGCTTTTCGTCTTTTTCCCTTGTTGACGGTCCTCTCGAGGTTGGCAACGGTGCTCGGGAATCCAGTCGAAGTTATATTCTGCCCCTGCCAAAAATAATGGCGTAATCGTTTGCAGGTGGAAGGTCACTTCCTGCATTATCCAGAAATCCTTTCTTCACGCATAGGCCTTACTCTCTTGTGAGAGCATACCATCATCTTTGCTACAATCTCATCCTCAAAGCGCTGAAAAATCTCACCACTTTCGCTGATGTTTTCTCCTGGTTACAGGTGTATACTTTCTTCATTACTCTGGAAGTAGCCGGCGAATTTGGCGCGTAAAAAGTGATAGTCCAGTCGTTCCTCCTGGAGAATACTCCAGGCGTTGTGACAGAGGGTGAGCAGGGCTGTTCTATGGGTATTGACGGTAACAGGAGCAATGCTGAGCGCTTCGGCGACCTGCTGCGGTCTGAGACCCTCGGCAAAAGCTCGCAGCACTCTGCGTTGCGCCGGAGTCGCCTGCTCGACCACCTCGGTGCAGCGGGCACGCTCCTGGGCCTCCATCTGGAGCTGTTCCTCCTCCTGGGCAGAGCGGAAGGTTTGCGCGGGATCGTGAATGTAGGCCCCCATGGTGATGAATGGTCCTTGCAGCAGGGCAACACCGGAACCAGGCGGAGCGTGCATGATGGCGCCTTCACGAGCCTGCTCCCGGAGCGGCTCCGGCGTGTAAATGTGCCAGATGTGATCGTGGCGGTCGAAGTTGAAGATGGCCACCGAGAGCGCCAGCAGCGCCATCAGACGCCGCCCGCCACTTACCGAGAGATGGATGTGATAGCCCTGCCGCTTGAGATCGGCGATGAGCCGATGGATAGTATTGAGCGTGCCATCGGCATGCGTGTCGTCGCTGATATCGTCGATGGGCACTCCATCCAGTTCCAGCATGCATGAGTGAAAGTGAATCGGATGCCTGGCGCCTGGATAGCACTGGCCGCTGAACTCGCTGCTTAGCAGCAACAGGGAACGATAGAGGCGCGAGGGCGCGGCTGCCCTGGGATGCACCACGAACACCTCGCTGATGGGATAGCTCCTCGCCAGCAGCAAATCGAGCGTGAATGTGACAACCTGTGGCTGCCCGCCCAGCGTGGCGACCAGGACATGAGGGTGGTCTGGCATCATGCCACTCCCTTTCACTTCCTCATTATTTAATCAGGAGGATACACAATGGTCAATCTGTTACCAGCGGTATTGGTGGGTGGCCCACCTCATGCCGGAAAATCGGTATTGTTCTACCGGCTCACCCAGGCCTTGCGCGAGCACGGGATCGCTCACTTTGCTATCCGCGCCTGCCCCGATGGCGAGGGCGATTGGTTCCACGAAGGACCGCCTGAACTGGTCAGCACTATTCGACTCAAGCATGGCGTCTGGCCTGTACCCTTTGTCCAGCGCATCGCGGCGGACCTTGAGCATCGCTGCCTGCCCTTCCTGGTGGATATGGGCGGTCGCCCGCAACCTTCCCAGGCGCCCCTGCTGCGCCTATGCACACACACGATCCTCCTACTACGCGAAGACCTGCCCGACGATGCCGAGCGCTGGCAGCGCCTGGTCGAAAGCTACAATCTTCTGCCGCTGGCCCGCCTCTTCTCCCACCAGAGCGGCGACGCGACGATTACGGCGCTCTCGCCGGTGCTGGAGGGTGTGCTAACCGGACTGGAACGCCACATACCGCCGCCGGCAAAGCCTAATCCGGTATTTGAGGCTCTCGTTGACCGGCTCGCGGCCCTGTTCAGCTCCTACAACCTGCACGAGCAGAGCTATCTGGAGCAGGCGCCCACCGAGTACGTCCTGAACGTAGAGGAGGCGCTGCACGCCTTCACGACGACCTCGCGACGCTGGGAACCGGAAATGCTTGCGCCTCTGCTGGCAAGCCTGCCCGCACACACGCCGCTCTCGGTCTACGGGCGCGGCCCGCTCTGGCTCTATGCCGCGCTCGCCGCACACTCCGATCCGCAGCCGTTCTACCTCTTCGATCCCAAGCTCCCCTTCGGCTGGGTGCAGCCCGTCCCCGTCATCTTCGGAGAGGAGCCGTCCGGGGAGATGCAGATCTCGGTGCAGTCCGGTCCGCAGGCCACCATGCTCACGATCACCTTTGCTCATGATCGGTTAGCCTACTTCCAGCCGGAGCCGCTGGCCTTTCCGTCTATCCCGCTCGAAAAAGGTCTCATTCTCTCTGGCCGCCTGCCCTACTGGCTGCTCACGGCGCTGGTGCGGCTCTACCAGGGCATCGGCGTCCCCTGGATCGCTCCGTACTATGTTCCGGAAAACCAGGCCGTCGTATGCTATTCGCACGTGGTGACAGACCAACCGGGCGATCTTGTCTCCATCTCTCCCGCTTAAAGAGGCGGAAAGCAAAGATATTGTAGCATATAGATGAGAAAGAGACTAGTAGTTTTGGTAGTAATTGCCGATAGAATTTCCAATCTGCTTGTGAAGTGCAAACATCACCTACAAGATTTGTAGTGAAAAACAGTATCTTGCAGAACATTATATAGCCTTGAGAAGAGAGAAACTATATTACGATGAAAATATCACCTGCTTGCCCTGTGGAGATGGTAAAGCATGAAGCATGTTCATTCCCTCAGAACTGGTTGTTTGCACGAGCAATTCGCTCAGCACATCTAGCAGTTCAGATATCATAACGAGAGATGCAAGGGGTGAATCTGGCGCTGCCGTATGGGGTGTCTCAGCACGATGGACATGTCGCAGCGCATGAGCGACTTGACACCGTGATTTACAGGTTCTCCAGAAATGGTTGGATATCTTACATCGGGGCGATGCTGCACTCATCGCGCTTTCATGATATGATACAGAAAGATGGTAACCATACACAACGTTGTGTATCTTTTGCGTTCCAACTATCCTGGAAGGAGTGTTGCACATGGTTGTATCTAGAACACCGAATATGACTGATTATGAGGCCGAACGTCGTGGTTTCCACCTGGAAGTTCCCGAATATTTTAACTTCGCGACCGATGTGATTGGCAAATGGGCCAGCGACCCACACAAACTGGCGATGTTATGGGTTGGGCAGGATGGCGAGAGGCGTCAATTAACCTTCGCTCATTTCGCTGAGCGTTCCAGCCGCGCCGCCAACGCCTTCGCCGCCCTGGGCATCCAGAAGGACGACCGCGTGTTAGTGATGTTGCCACGTATCCCTGAATGGTGGGAAAGCGTGCTCGGCTTGATGAAGATTGGGGCCATTCCCATCCCCTGCACGACGCTGCTGACGCCCAAAGATATCCAGTTCCGCGCGGAAGTCGCCGAGGCGGCCGCATTCATTACCGACAGCGAGGGCGCAGCCAAATTTGACCAGGTACGCAAAGAGTGTCCCACAATCAAGGTGGCAGTATTGGTCGAGCCAAACGCAGATGTTGCCGGACGCGAAGGCTGGACGAGCTATCACCAGGTTGTCGATGAGGCGTCGCCAGAGTTTACAGGGCCTAAAACGCGCAGCGACGATCCTTGCCTGGTCTATTTCACCTCCGGCACCGTCGGCTATCCCAAGATGGTGCTGCACACGCATGCCAGCTATCCTATCGGCCACACCATCACCGGCAAATACTGGCTCGACCTGCACGAGGATGACCTGCACTGGAACCTGTCGGAAATGGGCTGGGCTAAAGCCGCGTGGAGCAACCTGTTTGGCCCCTGGGTCATGGGCGCTGCCATGTTTATGCAAGATGCACGTGGAAAGTTCAACGCCATCGAGACGCTGGAGATGCTACACAACTATCCTATCACTACACTTTGCGCTCCTCCCACAGCCTACCGCATGCTCGTATTAGATGAACCCTTGGCCTATCTGAAGGCCAATCCTCCTAAAGCGCTGCGGCACTGTGTCGGCGCGGGGGAGCCACTCAATCCAGAGGTAATAAGAGCGTGGCAACAAAGCACAGGAATGACTATTCGTGATGGCTACGGTCAGACCGAAACTGTCCTACTTTGTGCCAACTTCCCTCCCTTGGAGGTGAAACCGGGCTCAATGGGCAAGCCCTCGCCCGGTTTCGAGGTTGAGGTGATCGATCACGACGGCAATCCCCTTCCTCCGGGCAAGGAGGGCGATATCGCTGTCAAGATCAAGCCACAGCGCCCAACGTGGATGTTTAAAGAATACTGGCGCAACCCGGAGGCAACGCAAGCCTGTATTCGTGGCGATTGGTATATCACCGGCGATCGTGCCTATAAGGACGAGGATGGCTACTTCTGGTTTGTTGGGCGGGCAGATGATGTGATTATTAGCGCAGGCTACCGCATCGGCCCCTTCGAGGTGGAAAGTGCCTTGAAAGAACACCCTGCCGTTGCCGAGTCTGCGGTGATCGCCAGCCCCGATGAAATGCGCGGTGAGATTGTCAAGGCTTTTGTGATCCTGGCACCGGGCTATACTGCCTCTCCTGAACTGGCAAGCGAGCTGCAAGAACATGTCAAACGTGTCACCGCTCCCTATAAGTATCCCCGCGAGGTCGAGTTTGTGGAGAGTTTGCCCAAGACGATTTCAGGCAAAATCCGTCGCGTCGAACTCCGCGAGATGGAGCGGCAGAAGAAATTGGGGAATAAGTAGGCCTGTACCTGTCTTCTTTCCTCCACTTAACTGCTCAATACAGAGGAGCTATCAAGTGAACAGCAAGAGAGCGCAGATCGTTGGTCTGCGCTCTCTTCAAACATACATAGCAGCTTGCTCGTGCTGTTCGTCCTAGAGACCCTCCCCTTTGATACGCACCATCCATTTGTCTGCGGTACTGACACTGATTGTCAACGCCCCTGCAACCTCCCGAACTTTGGCGTCTGGATGGATTGCCAGGTACGCCTTGACCCGGTCGTAGTTGTTGGCCTCTGGTTCATCGTCACTATCTCCCACTGCTTTGTTGTTCGCTCCGTGTTCGCCCTCTGTGTTTGCCCTGGCTGCCTGGGCGGCGCTCACTTCGTCCTGCGGAGATGGCAGTTCTTGTGGTCGGTTTGTTTCCTCGGCAATGATCGTTTGCATCAATAATGCACGGAGCGCATCGACCAGTTCAGGTGTGATCGCAATGGGTGGAGGCGGCGAGGCTGGTACCGTAATTTCTTGCCTTTGATGACACTCGCTATGAACATGGCGCAGAGCGTGGGCGACAATCAGCAGTACAATCGCAATGGAGCGTATCCAGATGAGGGCTTCCACGGGGATAAACACATGAACATACGCGGCATCAAGGCTGATGTTTAACGTCTGCTGCACGCTTTCGATATTACTCACAATAGCGGCAGTAAAGAGCAGCAGGGCGGATAAGAACGCGTAGAGCCAGGTCTTCACGCGCTCGCCTTGAGCCTGATAGCGGAAGGTGCGGATAATGGTGCCCGCGACGCTGGCATCAATCGCCACGCACTGCGTCCAGGCCCATATATGCTGCATCAGGATGTTGTCTGTCAGGACCGATCCTTTAGTGAGTACATTCGCCATGCTCGCAATCAGTCCAAAGGCTAAGAGCAGCACAGAGAGGCTGGAGACGAGTTCCAGAGCATACAAGATGCCGGTATCAAGCTGCTCAATGCTTTTGAATTGCTTCATCTACTCATGCTCCTTTGGTGAAAGAGCCGCCTGCGGGAAAGCACGCGCCGACACGTCTGGCGTCTGATCTTCTCGATGAAATGTGCAGGATAGGGCATCGACCTGCGTTAGACTAGATGGTAGAGATCGGGGTGCGTTATGGAGCGAGAGGAGGCGTTGAAGGACGGCGATGATAGGGGCTGGGTCAAAGTAGGTGTCAAATTCGCTAGTTCGCTTTGATGACCTCGGGGTTGAGTGGCTCACCAGCGCCGACGCAGTGACGCAGCGCCTTTGGTGGATGAGCCTTCATGTAGGCTATCGGCTCGTCGAGTACCATCATGCGATAGGCGGTGGGTGGGGCGC
>Ga0209061_1002251_pt1 | contig 25514 bp, 19 predicted proteins | sample Coa_R1_10_FD_187157 | JGI IMG/M metagenome (GOLD analysis project Ga0209061, IMG submission 187157) | Surface soil microbial communities from Centralia Pennsylvania, which are recovering from an underground coalmine fire - Coalmine... | ecosystem: Environmental > Terrestrial > Soil >...
CCAGGCCGGCGGCAAGGCCGAGGACATCGACCAGTTGTTGAAGCAACTCGACAAACTGCCGGAAGCGGAGCGGTTGGCCCTGCAACTGGTTCGCCAACTGGTTGAAGCCGCCTACAGCGTCCGCGATGAACAGATTGCTCGTCTGGTGGAACTGTATGGCGAAAAGCAGGTTGTCGCCATTGTGCTGGTCGCTGCCTATGCCAACTTCCAGGATCGCTTGTTGTTGGCCTTGGGCGTCTCTGTGGAGAAAGATGGACCTTTGCCGCCTATCCCGGTCCACTTGCGCCCTGCCAGAGAGCGTGACAAGGCAAATGCGAAGAAGGACAAGCCGAAACGTCTCGTCTCGCCGCCGGCCAAAGATCCGCCGCCGCTGTCGGATAGACTCAATGATCCCGAATGGACCGCTCTACCCTTCAACGTTCTGCGCGAGCGCTTGAGCAAGCAAATCGCTCGGCGACAGGCACGCATCCGCATCCCCGACTGGGAGACGGTCCACGCCAATCTCCCTGCCGACATGCCCGAACGCGACAAACCCATTCGCATTCGCTGGAGCCTGTTGAATTATGGTTATCAGCCGCGATTGACGGCAGCCTGGCTCAATGGCTTGCGGGCTTTCCACGAAGAGTCCGACCTGGATCCCATATTTCATGAATCGATGTTCTGGGTGGTGACGCGGTCGTTGCAATGCTTCTACTGAATGGGCCACTCGCAAATGCTGCTCGCGGTCGCGGGCTTACAGGAGTTGGCTTTGAATGAACGGGTGGCCAAGCTCGCCAGTGGCGATTGGTCCTCGTTCCCGCCTCACGAGCGTGCCGGCTTGTTTTTCGCCCACAAGCTGACCCGTACGCCCTGGGCGGTCGGTCAAGCAGACATCGACATGCTGACGGCGCATCTGGGGCGAGAGCGTGCGCTGGATACGATCTGGTACGTATGCTGGTGCAATTACATGACACGAGTGGCGGACGCCTTTCAAATACCGCTGGAACCCGAAAATGTTTTTCAAGAGGCGAGAAAATAAGGGCGAACGGACCAATCTGTAGGACACATTGCCAGTGTGTCCTACAGATTCCCTTCTTGTAGACGCTTTCCTTCTCGTTCCCGAGCAGAGCTTGAGAACCAGAACAAAGGAGCAGCCACGCAAATCTGCGTATACACCCTTTTTTCCATTTCGCGCAGTTATTTCGTTGCACTCGGCGAAAAACTGCTTATGATCGAGAGTAGAATCTTGTTCTTTGCTGCCGGCGCGGTTGTTTCCCAATCGGTTCGTCCGCGCATGGGGCACCCGCAACAACTACGGTACAGAGTCGAGAGCATTTCGCATTTGGGCTGCTTCGCGTCCGGCGCATCCGGACGGCGGCTTCGGTTGTTCATTTTTGGCGGGGGAATTTACCAATGGACCATGCCAACCTGATTGTCGGTATCGGTGGGGCCGCAGGCGACGGTGTCGCTTCGGCCGGAAACACGCTCGCCTTGGCCGTGGCCCGACAAGGGCAGGGCGTTTACGCCTACAATTCTTATCAATCGGTAATACGCGGCGGACATTCCTGGCTGCGCTTGCGCGTCTCGGCGCAGAAGCCTCTCAATCACGGCGACCAGATCGACGGATTGATCGCCCTGAATCAGGATACGCTCGATCGTCATTTGCAAGAAGTAGGGTCCGGGGGGGTGGCCCTGTACAACAGTGCCAAAGTCAAACCCAGCTACGAGCCGCCCAAAGGGGTGCAACTCTGCCCGCTGCCGGTGCCAGAGTTGGCGCCGTCGTACAAAGAGCTGCCGGTCATGCAGAACACCGTGGCCGTCGGCGCCATGCTGCGGCTGATGGGGCTGGACTTCGCCGGCCTGGAATCGGTCATCAGCACCACTTTCGCTAAAAAGCCGAAAGTCATCGGCACCAACGTGGCAGCGGCCAAGGCCGGCTTCGATTACGCGGGGGCTCACTTCCCACCGCTGCCGACCCAGCTGAAGCCGAACGGCCAAAAATGGGCCCTGGTCACCGGCAACGAAGTGCTGGCGATGGGAGCAGCCATGGCCGATTGTAAATTCTACTGTGCTTATCCCATGAGTCCGGCTTCTGCCATCCTGCACTGGATGGCCGCCCATGCCAAACAGCTGGGCATCTGCGTGCGCCAGGTCGAGGATGAAATCTCGGTCATCAATATGACCATCGGCGCCAATCACGCCGGCGTCCGCGGCATGTGCGCCACTTCCGGCGGGGGCTTCGCGCTGATGACCGAGGCCATTGGCATGGCCGGCATCATGGAAACGCCGGTTGTGGCCATCAACGTCATGCGGGCCGGACCCTCCACCGGCGTGCCCACCAAGACCGAGCAAGGCGACCTTAATCAAGTCTTTGGGGCTAGCCAGGGCGATTACCCGCGCATCATCGTGGCCCCGATCAGCATTCCCGATTGCTTCAGCGTCATTCAGGACGCCTTCCATCTCGCCGACCGCTATCAATGCCCTGTGCTCGTCATCTCCGATCTGCTTATCAGCGAGGGTAACGAGACCGTCGATCCGGCAGTGTTCGAGCAAGTGCGTGAGATCGACCGCGGCGAGACGATCCTGCCATCGGCCAATGGAGAACTGCACGCCGCCAACGGCGAACCGTATCTGCGCTTCAAGAACACAGAATCCGGCATCTCACCACGCGCTGTGCCCGGTGTGCCCGGTCATTTGTACGTGGCTGCCACCGATGAGCATGACGAAGACGGCGTGCTCATCAGCGACATCTATACTGATCCGGTGCGGCGCAAAAAGATGGTGGACAAGCGCGTCCGTAAGATGAGCACGGTGCTGGCGCAGCTGCCGCCGCCGCTCTTCAGCGGTCCAGCTGATGCCGAGGTGACGCTGGTTGGCTGGGGTTCGACCTGGGGCGTGCTCACCGAGGCGGTCGAGCGGCTCAATGCGGCCGGCATTACCACGAACCATTTGCACCTGCGCTATTTGGTCCCCTTCCAGGTCCGCGAGGTGCAAAAACTCTTGGGCCGCAGCCGCCGCATCATCATCGTCGAAAACAATCAGAGCGGTCAGTTCGCCCGGCACTTGCGGGCTGAGACCGGTATTGCCGCCAACGGCCATATCCGCAAGTATGACGGGGAACCGTTTGAACCGAAGCACATTGTTGCCGGCGTTCAGGATATCCTGAACGGCAAGGCGGAAATTGTCAACGTGTTGTCCACGGAGCCGGGATGGCGAACCGATCATCCCAGCGGCACCAGCGCTGACTGGATGGGCCGTCTATCTGGCGTCGCCCGCGCTGCTACGCATTAGAAGGGAGCACTACCCATGGATACCCTGTTACTCGATCCCGACGTGGCGCGTGAAGCCGCCATCCTGCGCGATAAAGAACGTTTGCAGGGGAGCTGGAACTTTGTTTCTGGCATCCGCGAAGCCCAAATGCTCATTGTCGGCGATCACTTCACCGTCAAGTTCAAGAACGGCGATATTTACCTCGGCACCTATACACTCGATCCAACCACCAGGCCCAAAATGATGGACATGACCATCCACGAAGGGCCGGTGAAGCACCGGGGCAAAACGTCACTGGTCATCTACGAACTGGACGGCGAGCATCTGATCTGGTGTCCCGCCGAACCGGGCACCGGTAATCGTCTCTCTGCTTTTCCGCCCGACGACGACACACGCCATTTGTGTATCGTGTTCCGCCGGGAAAAGAAATTCTGAGTTCTGAGTCGAATCACTCAGAACTCGAACTTGGGAACTTGGAACTTGGTGCTAGCGGATCAAACCGTAAGGTAAGCTGTCCGCTTGCTTGAAAATGAGCAAACTAGCCGCTTGGCCTACGGGTTTGTCTGTCAGTCCATGGAATTTGGGATTATAACCCTGGAGATCAACCATATGACGACTTTGACTGCTACTACCGCTCGCAAACTCGAAGTGAAGGATTTCAAAGCTGATGTACCGCCGGATTGGTGTCCGGGCTGTGGCGATTTCGGCGTTTTGAACGTGCTGCAAAAGGCCTGTGCCGAGCTGGAGATTCAGCCGCACGAACTGCTGGTTGTCTCTGGCATCGGCTGCTCATCGAACCTGCCAGGCTTTTTCCGCTCTTACGGCGTCCACAGCCTCCATGGTCGCGCACTGGCCTTCGCCACCGGCGCCAAGCTGGCCAACCATCACCTGACCGTCATCGTCACTGGCGGCGATGGCGACGGCTATGGCATCGGCCTGAATCATTTCATCCAGGCCATGCGCCGCAACATCAATCTGACCTATATCGTTATGAACAACGAGATTTATGGCCTGACGACAGGTCAGGTGTCGCCGACTAGCGAGCACGGCATGGTGACCAAAAGCACGCCAATGGGCAACCTGGAGCAGATGCTCAACCCGCTGGCTCTGGCCTTGGCTTCTGGCTGCGGCTACATCGCCCGCGGCTTCAGCGGCGATCCCAGGCACCTACAAAAACTGTATATGGACGGTATCCAATATCCGGGATTTGCCCTCATCGATGTGTTTAGCCCATGCGTGACCTTCAACAAGCAGAACACCTACCACTGGTTCCGCGATCACGTCTATCGCCTGGAAGACAACGGCCACGATCCGACTGACTTCCACGCGGCGCTGGACCGCGCCATTGAATGGGGCGCGAAGATCCCGATAGGCTTGTTCTATCGCAATCCCAATCCGCGTCCCTCGCTGGACCAACTCGATCCGGCGCTGCAAGGCGAACCACTCGTCCTCAAGCCGCGTGGTCTGACAGCCGAGCAGCGGCGGGCGCTGGTGGAGGAGTTCATGTAATCCGTTTCGGGCCGCTTGCGGTTTAGCTTTAAGCCGCAAGCGGCCCTGGGACGGGGAAAGGTATCGGAAGGCATCAGGAACGAATGGCATAGCCTTTCCAGGTCTCCAAGATTGCGCCGGACTGGGCAATAAAAGGATTGTCCATGTTGATGGCGTTGAACTTGTTCTTCAGCCAGGACAAGATGGAGCGAACGCCCCGGTCATTTTCGATCATTCAACGGGTAAAGCCCTCCTGAACTCTATTCAACTTTTAGAGAAAATAAAAGCTGCGAAGGCTTGCCGACCGACCGAAGTATAATCTTTGAGGAGCTGTAATAGCCGTTCGGTGCGGTCAAGCTCGGTGGCTTGCCGGCCGGACAGCTGGCTTTTGACGTAGCGCGTGCAGCTGCGCAGGATACCGGTCGGTTCGCCGTGCTCATCTTTCTCGGCATAGCCAGGCCCGCCGTCGGTTACTTGGAAATCCTTGTCGATGCCGCTACGTTTCAGGGCCAGCGTATTGAGCGAGGCATCCGGTCCTGTGGAGAAGACAACGGGATTGTCCGGGGCCGCTTCGTCCAGCTCGCGCCGGGTCGGATAGCGCTGCTCGCGCAGCCGAGTGATGAACACCTGATGCACCTCAATCCATTCGCCCTTGGATAGCACCTTGGCCCGGCTCTTGATATAGGCCAGCACGTCGGCGATTGGCTCCATCTCCGGGATGGGGTGATCGAATTCGATCATGCAAGCACTATTAGGATGGACGTGCGCATCGATCAGGCCCGGCAACACGGTCTTATCTTCGCGGTCGAGAAGCTGCGTGTGCGGTCCTTGCTGTTTCAGGATGTCCTCATTGCTGCCGACGCGAAGGACCTTGCTGCCGCGGATAGCCAGTGCCTGCTGAAGGGTGAAAGCTTTATCGACCGTGACGATTTTACCGTGGTGCAAGATCAAGTCCGGCTCCTCTCCGGCACGAACCGAGGAGAGCGGCGAGACCGCCAGACTGATGATGCTGATGATAGCCGTGCGGCTAAGCATGATACCGTCTCCGAAGCATGTGAATCCAGGCAATCCAGAAGAGACAAAACAATCACACCGTTTGTGTGTTTGTGAAAAAAGGTGTACGGGGCCGGCGATGGCGCCTTCGCTGTTGTACACATGATATGATTTGGCGCAAGCAGAAAAAACTCCACCAACCCGCAGCGCCAGCAAGGCTTCACTCCCTGCTGATGTGCGGATTGATTAACCGGCCGATTCTCCCCGGGAGGGATCCATGATAACCTCGATCACGATTGTGACGTTACTGGTCGTCTTTGGCGCCAGCGGCGGTATAGCGCAGGCCCAGTGTCCACCGAATGTCACTTACTATGCGCCCTATCCTATCTGGTATCCCCAATATATTGGGCCGACGCCGTACACCGATTACCTGGTCGTACAATACGGGATGCCACCAGCAGAGACGGCGGCGATCGTCAAGCAACGCATCCTCGCCATCAAGGCCGCGAACCCTGCTTTGTTGCCCGCGCCGAAAGAGCTGATATCTCCTCCCCGGCCGGCCAATCTGCCGCCGCAAGAGTGAGATAAGGACACAAACTCTATCGCCCTTCTTGAAACTGCGGGTACGCTCCTGATTGGCCTACTGGCCGCGTGAGGCAGTACCGTGACGGGAAGCAGCGATGCAGGCGCCTTCGGGCAACGGCCGACCGGCGACGACGATATCACGCTCGTGCATGTAATCACGCAGCTTGCGATAAAGTGGGAAACTATCGGGATAAACGCATAGTGTCACCGCCGTAGATGCTGGCTCGATGCTGTCGATGATGCGGCGAAATTCCGAGCCAGGCGCAAGGGCTTGCTCGACCGTCTCGCCGCGGATAAAGGCGACAGGTTCGATCTCCCAGGACAAGGCAGCCTTTCTTGTGTAGGGGTCGATCTCTACCGTGTAGTGCATACGGAAGGGGCCGACCGGCTCGGTCACACCCGAATATTGGTTTGTGTCGCGTAGCTTCTCGCCGTCGCTGAACACATTTTCAATCTCAGCCATGAATTTGCCGTAATCGATGAAGGAAATGCGCCCGTTGCGGCACTCGAACAATAATTCTTCCGACTGGAGCGGATGACTAACCGGCACACGATAGCGCAGCGTTTGCTTGGTGGATGGTGCTTGGCGCAGCGCTTCGATTTCGGCCACGACGCGCTTGCTGCGTTGGCGAATCTCTTCCAGCGACAAGGCGGTGTTGCGGGCGGCTTGTGCATCTTGTTGGTTCTTGGACTCAGCGCTCCGGCGTTCTGTATCGACTTCCTGAAGACGTGCGGTCAGATGGGCCAATTCTTCGGCAGTCAACGTGCTGTCCTGGCGGAGCTTCTGCCATTCTTTGAGCTGGTCGAGCAAATGGGATTGTGCTTCGGCCAACTCACGACGTTGACGCTCCAGCTCTGAAGCCAACGGATCTTGCGGATCGGGCAGCTCGGCAATTTCTTCCTTTGTCAGTGCCGGCAGCGGTGCAGACGGCACCACAACCTTGTAGGAACGCGCTCCCACCCAGGCGACGAGGATTAGACGGAGAATGATGCCGACAACGTTGGCGACCACGTCGAGGAACGAATCGAAACTGAACTCGATTTCGCGTACTTTGCGTCGTCGTCGAATCATGACTTAGGATCTCTAACCAAAGGAACTACCAAAATGCCAAGAAAAGAAAGCGAGAAAAAGAAAGAAGAGCAAGCCTAGAAATCACATAAAGCCAATCTCCTACTCTTTTTTCTTTTTCATCTTGTTCTGTCTTTGGCACACTTGGTGTCTCGGCGGTTCCTTTGGACAATGTCTTTAACTCAGGGTACAGCGCCAGTGACAATGCTAATGACATCGTCGTCGGCATCCAGATTGCGGCGCGTTTTCGGCACCGGCAGCGCCTCCAGGGCCGGATAAACATTCAGAAAAGTGCGGATGTGTTCAGGCCGCACTAATAAGCACACTTGCGGATGATACGGCGGCTCGCCGGGCCGCCGTGAGGATTGGCGGCGGTCGATCATTTTTTGGATCGCCTGGATCAGTGGATTGCCGGCGGGAGCACTGATGGCCTGAGCCAGCGGGAACGTCCGCTGCGAGGGATAAAGTACGACATCGGTGGCACGGCACTCGACGTAGATAGTCCAATCGCGGCCGCCGTGGACCCAGGCCGGATGGGGAGCCGCTAGCCGTCGCGGCGGTGGTGCAAACGACGGCGGCGACGCAAGGCGATTCATTGCAGACGACTCCTTGTCACCGGCAGCATAACCGTCCCCGTTTGATGCGCTGTTGGCCGGGACTACACGGATGCGCGGCGTGCGTTGTTTGCCGTCGTTTTCTTCCGGCGGTGGCCCTTCGGCGGGGCCGCCGTTTGGCGGAGCCGCGGGATGCGGTGCGGTGGTAGGCTTACCGGTCAACGGATCGACGAAGATCACCACCTCGGAAGAACGGCCGCCGTTCGCTGGCATCGGTGCTCCTGCAGCAGCCTGTCCGGCAGGCAATGGAACCGAGCCAGAAGCGTTCGCGAGGGGGGGACTGTTCTCGCTCGCGCTTCCGGCTCGTGAAGGCAAAGTGGACGAGCCAGAAGCGTTCGCGAGGGGGGGACTGTTCTCGCTCGCGCTTCCGGCTCGTGAAGTATTGTTGAGGGGCAGGCCAGGCGCATCGCCGTTATTGCCGCGCGCAATGACGTAATGTCCGTCGCCAGAAGCATTCATCCCCGAAGCAGCCCCAGGGATACCCGGTCTCACTGTTTCCCCTCGCCAACCGTTGCCTGGAACACCGCTCCTATTTGAACCGTTTCCCGCAATCCCACTCGGGACCGCACCGGCCCCAACATATCCTCCCCCGGAGCCAGACGAGAACACTCGCGGTGGACCAAGACCCGGTGAATCTGAACGGGGACCGTCCGGCGAACTATCTGTCAGGACACCAGAACCGGGGACCGAGCCTGAATTCGCTGCTCCGGGCCGGAACGTACCGTCGGTCCCCTGATAACCATCCCTAGAAATGCTGCCATCACCGGAGAAACTCCCTCCGCCTTCGTCGCTTGGGAAGGTAGGGGGCATGGCCGATGGATGGCCCTGTCTATTGCTGCGACTTAATCCGGCACTCATCCTGCCTGCATTTGCAGCAATCCCTATGCTCTCTTCGCTCCCCGTTCCCTCGTTCCCAACTCGCTCGCTCCCAACCCCCTGGTTCCCAAGCAGAGCTTGGGAACCAGGGGGTTGGGAGACAGGATTCCCAAGCGGAGCTTGAGAATTAGAAACGACGCTGCCGCGCGGCAGCGCTGGTCCTGTTCCTTCAGGGCCGTTGCTCACGCCGCTTGTCGGCGAACCGGATTGGTTTGCAGCTGCCTTCCCCCAGCTTCCGCTGTTGTCACTCGTCTCACCGGCCCGAAAGCCGCGGATGCCGCTGGTGAAAGCGCTCACCGAATTGCCCATCGGCGCTCCACCCATCGGACGTGGGCTTATTTGAGGTGGAGGTGCTGCGGTAACGGAAGGAGGGGCAGCGGGACGGGCAGGCGTTTTTGTGGCGACCATCCACGGCTGCGTATTTGGCAGTTCATCATTAATAGGAAAATCGAGCACCCAATCTTCATCGATGAATTCGTAGCCGAAATCGAGCGGCAATCCGCGCAGCGCTCGCTGAAACAGGTGATATGTCGTGACGCCGCTGGGCCGCAGTAACAAGAGTAGATACGGTGTTTTGTCCACATTCTTGGGCAGCGCAGCCAGCTTTTGCTGTTGCTGAGCGATGCGTCGCTCCACCTCGGTACGCACATCGCTGGATAGATCACCAGAACGGGGGATAAGGGCAGCGAGCGACATGGCTTTGCGTTCCGGGTGGAAGATCACGCCATCAGCGGTGCATTCGACGTAAATAGGCCGACGGTCCTCGCCGCGGCGGCCATGATAGGGCACCACCGAGAACGTCTTCTGCTCACGCTGCCGCGCTGCCTTCAGATCTTTGAGGACTTGCTCCATCTGCAATAAATCAAGGGTCATGCGCCGCAGTGCCTGGCTTGCTTCCTTCGACTGATTCTCAGTCTGCTTGGCGTGGGAACGCAGTGTGCGCACGAGTTGTTCTTCAGCCTGGATCCGACTGCGTTTATCCTGTACTTGGCGGCGCAGCTGGGTGGTGGTGTCTTGCTCGTAGTGCAGACGGGCGGCGATCCCTTGCAACTCTTCACGGACTTTTCGCATCTGCAATTGTAATTCGATTTGTTCGCGTGCCCATTTTTCATGCAGAGCAGCGCGTTTCTGTTCCCACTCCTTGCGTACCTGTTGTTGGAGCTGTTCGCGCTCGGCCCTTCCTTTCATCTCTTCCCCTGGAGGAGAGGATGAAGGGAGGGTATTCCGCGCAGTCTCCTCGACCAACCGGGCTGCCTCGCGCTGCGCTCGGGCCTGAGCGGCCTTATGGGCCTTGCGATCCATGACCAAAAGGACCAGGATCAGCGACCCCATCGCACACAACAGCACGGCCAAGAAGGGGAACGTCGAAACGTGTAGTTTGTGCCGGCGTCCTCTCATGCCGCTTTTCCTGGATGAAGGCGTGGCGGCCCTGTACCAGTTCTGAGTTCTGAACTTTGAGTCCTGAGTCTGGCATCTGATGGCTCCGCACTCAGGACTCGGGACTCAGAAGTGGCGCTGGCTCGCGCCGTCAGCAGATGGATGGCCGCCGTCAAGGTATGCAGAGTTTGCTCAAACATGCCGGCCCCGGTCAGGGCCGCCAGGTTCTGCTGCAAGCTCGCTTGCAAATGCAGCAAACGCTGCTCGCCCTGCTGCAAACCAGCCAGCGCTTCCACCTGCGCTGCCAATCCTTCACTCACTCGCGCCAATGCCGCCTGTTGATCGCGCCCCTGTTCGCGCACCACACTCGCCAGAGCTCCCAGCTGCTCGAACAACCGCGTGCTTTGCTCCACGGCCTGTTTTTCCAGTCCTGCCAATAGTTGCGAATGTGTTTGCAATGTGTTTTTTAGCGCCGCCTCCAACGCTCCGGCCATCTGTTCCTGCTGCCGGGCGGATGCCTCGTGCATTCGCCGTTCGTTCTCCGTCAACGCCCGCGCCCATACCTCGGCCTGGCGCTCAACCAGCTGCCCCGTGGCGTCGAGCAATACTTGCGTATTCTGGCGCAGTGCTTCGACGAACGGTCCGCTATCGCCGGCAAGGCGCAAAAAGCGATGGGCCAGCTGTCGCTCCACTTCGTGATCCACCGCTTCGAGGATGCTCTGCTCGCGCCGCTCGACGAGAAAGCTGCAAAACATGGTTATCATGGTCAAACTAAGGGCCAGCGCCGTGGCGTCAAAAGCGTAAGATAGGCCGTCCGTCACCTGGCTGAGGTTTTTTTCCAGCACTTCTGGCGTCGCCCCGGAGATGGCGTCGGTGATGCCTAGCACGGTGCCAAGGAAACCGAGAATGGGGATCGCCCATGTGATAAATCTGGTTAGTGCGTAACTGCCTTCCATTACTACCACGTCGCTGTCGAGCAGAGCGCGCATCTGATCGTCCAATTCTGTAGCGGAACCACGCTGGCAGAGGAAATCGAGAATCGCTCGGATACGCTGTACAAGGAAGGTGTTTTGCAGGCGTTGCGGCAAACGGTGCAGACCGGCCCGCAGATTGGCCGCTTCGCCGACCGGCACCGGCTTACCGTTCCAGGGCGGCAGGATCTCGACCTGGAAAGCGCGGCGTTCCAGGAGGCTTTGCCAAAACTTCGCCCCCAGGGCACTGATAGCGCAGCAAAATAAAATTAGTTCGACGCCCTCAACGGGCCGTTCGATGTAGCGATACAGGACCGTATGATGCAGTGGTCCTTTATGGAAGAGAAACAGCAGAATCACAGCCAGCGGCACGCCGACGACGAAGGCGGCGAGATTGGTACTGGGCCGGCGAACGGCATCGACGGAAGCCGGTTTAGCAAATTTCATGATGGCGCCTCGATCTTTGAGAGACGGTCTGTACGGAACATCGTCCGTGGGCGGGCAGGGATTGTAACGATTTCGCGAGCGGGTGCTAGACAGCTTCGCCGCTTGCAGTTTGGTACTTTGGGGAGACTGTGCAAGCGGGAAGAGAAACGACTCGCCGAAATCGAGGCAGCACGGGAAGCAGAAGGCATCACCATGATAGCCGCGCCTACGGAACAGGTGCCGGAAGTTCGTGCTCTCATCGCGCGGAAACATAGTGCTTGAGCTAACCTGGCCCCTTTCACTGCTCCATCTCATCGAGCAGGTGACCGAGCTTGTCTTTCTTGGTTTGCAGATAGCGGCGATTGTTCTGATTGGGCGTGATCTGGATCGGTACGCGCTCGACAATGTGCAGGCCATAGCCATCGACGCCGACCACTTTCTTGGGATTATTCGTCAACAGGCGAATCTGGCGAATCCCCAGGTCGAGCAGAATCTGAGCGCCGATGCCGTAATGGCGCAGGTCTGCGCTGAAGCCGAGGCGCTGATTGGCCTCTACGGTATCCAATCCCTCTTCCTGCTGGAGCTTGTACGCTTGCAGCTTCGATAACAAGCCGATGCCGCGTCCCTCCTGGCGCATGTACAGGATGGCGCCCTTGCCAGCCTCGGCCACTTGTTTCATGGCCTGGTGCAGCTGTGCGCCGCAATCACACAATTTGCTCTCGAAAATGTCGCCGGTCAAACACTGGCTATGGATACGCACCAGTACCGGCTCCTCATGCACCGGCACCACGCCGCCTACTTCGACACCAATACCGCCTATACATAGGGCCAAATGCGGCTCGGGATCGACTACCGAAGTGTAGGCGATCAAATCGAAGTCGCCGAAGCGTGTCGGCAGTTTGAGTGATAATTCGCGGTGAATGAGCCGCTCACGTTGCCGGCGATATTTAATCAGATCTTCAATTGTACATATTTTCAGATTGTGTTTACGGCTAAACTCCATTAAATCGGGCAGCCGTGCCATGCGGCCCTCCGGCGTCATAATCTCGCAGATGACGGCGGCTTCCTTCAGTCCGGCCAAGCGGGCCAGATCGACGCTACCTTCCGTGTGGCCGGCGCGGACGAGAACGCCACCCTTGCGCGCCCGCAAGCCGGGAACATGTCCCTTGCCAACAACGAGGTCGGCGGCAGTCGAGTGGTCGTCGATGGCTACCTGGATGGTGCGGGCGCGGTCAAAGGCGGAAGTGCCGGTAGTGATGCCGGTGCGGGCATCGATATGCGGTGTCCACGGTGTCGCCTGCGGGTCGACGTTGCGGCCTGGCAGCGGCTCCAGGCCGAGACGATCGCAAATCTCTTGCGACAGGGCCAGACCGAGAATGCCGCAGCCGTTGCGGACCATAAAGTTGATGGCTTCCGGCGTCACTTTCTCGGCCGCAATCACCAGGTCCCCCTCATTCTCGCGATATTCGTCATCGACAAGAATAATCATGCGTCCCTGGCGCAGCTCCTCCAACGCTTCTTCGATGGTGCAGAACCCTTCTTGCATAGTAGACATGCTTGTTTCTCTTCTTTTGAAATAAGTGGGAATGATTTCTCATTGCGCACGAAACGAGAAATCGTTCCTGGTGCATATTCTACATCGCTCGTGCTTGACCGTGAGGGCCGGAAGTAAGACAATGAGAACAGATTGACTTTTGCTTAACGACCTCCTGCCTTCCGTTGCAGAACTTCATGACTACACGACGTGTTGGATTGTGGTTGATCGGCGCCTGTGGCGGCGTAGGCGCCACCGCCGCGCTCGGCCTGGCCGCCCTGAGCCGCGGCGTCAGCGACAGCACCTCCCTGGTGACCGCTTTGCCGCTCTTTGAACCGTTGTCCCTCGATGAGCCGACCCAATTTGTTGTTGGCGGCCATGAGATTCGCCGGGCCGGCTTCCGCCAGACCGTGCGCGAGTTGCAGAAACGCTCCAATATCTTCGAGCCAGCCATTGCCGATGCTTGTCAAGAAGATCTGGAACGTTGGGAGTCCAACCTTCGGCCCGGTATTCTGCTGGGCAGCGGCTCAGCCATCGCCCGCCTCGCCGATCGAAGCGATCTGCCAAACAGCGACACAGCCCGCAGTGCCATCGAGCGCATCCAGAACGATTTGCGCGATTTCCGCGAGCGCAACAAATTGGAGCAAGTTGTCGTTGTCAATGTTTCCTCGACGGAAGCGCCTTTTGAGATCGGCCCTATACACGAATCGCTGGAGAGGCTAACGCCAGCCCTGGAGCGCCGCCCGCCACCGCTGCCGACGTCGTCGCTCTATGCCTGGGCTGCTCTTGATCTCGGTTTGCCCTATATCAACTTCACCCCCTCGCTTGGCGCCTCGCTGCCGGCGCTTGTCGAATTGGCACAACAGCGCCGCACTGTCCTTGGCGGCCAAGACGGCAAAACTGGCGAAACCCTTATGAAAAGCGTGCTGGCGCCGATGTTCGTCCGGCGCAACTGGCAGTTGCTCAGCTGGGTCGGTCATAACATCTTCGGCAACCGCGACGGTCAAGTCCTTGACGATCCGGCCAACAAGGCGTCCAAAATCCGCACCAAGGACCAGGTCATTTCGTCCATCGTCGGCTACAAACCGCAAACGCTGGTCAGCATCGAGTACATCGATTCGCTGGACGACTGGAAAACGGCCTGGAACCACATTCATTTCAAGGGATTCCTCGGTACCAAAATGACGTTGCAATTCATCTGGCAGGGCTGCGATTCGATCTTGGCCGGCCCCTTGGTGTTAGACCTGGCCCGGCTGGCGTTGTTCTCCCAACGCCGCGGCGAAGTCGGCGTACTACGGCACCTGGCCTGCTTCTTCAAAAACCCGATGGGCGTGCAAGAGCATGATTTCTTCAAACAATTCGCCATGCTTGAAGAGTATGTCGAAGAGTATGTCACACAGTGTTGAACTGCCAGGACGCCAAGGATGCCAAGAAAAGAAGAGAGAAAAATAAAAATCAAAGCATTTTCTTCTTTTTACTTTTATTCTCTTCTCTCGTGTCTCTGCATGGCGTTCTTGTCGTCCGGGCAGTTTGGTTGAGAGGCATCCGACGTGAAGCTCGCTTTTAGCACCAATGCGTATCTGAAATATTCTTTCGCCGAGGCAGTACAGCGTCTGGCCGCCATCGGCTACCAGGGTGTCGAGATCATGGCCGATGTACCACATGCCTGGCCGGCCTTCTTGCTCGAGGAGCAAAAACAAGCCATCCGCGCTGCTCTCCAGAAAAATAGCCTGGCTATCTCCAACGTCAATGCCTTTATGATGCACGCCATCAACGATCCGCGGCAGCGCTATTGGCATCCCTCATGGATCGAGCCGGACCCGCATTACCGCCGCATCCGCATCGAGCACACCAAGCGCTGCCTGAGTCTGGCACGCGAATTAGGGGCTTCCTGCATCACTACGGAGCCGGGCGGCCCCGTCGAGCCGGGCGCATCATGGGCGAAGGCGTTGGCGCTGTTCGTCGAAGAAATCAAGCCGGTCGTCGAATATGCCGAGAAAGAAGGTGTACTGTTGCTCATCGAGCCGGAGCCGGGGCTGCTCATCGAGAAGATGGACCAATATCTTGAATTCCGGCAGCATATCGATTCGCCAGCGGTAGGGCTGAATTTCGACATCGGCCACGCTTACTGCGTCGGCGACGAGCCAGCCGCTGCCCTACCGCGTCTGGCCCAGCACATCCGTCACATTCATCTGGAGGATATCGCCGCCACGCGCGTCCATCATCACCTGGTTCCCGGCGAGGGAGCCATCGACTTCGCTGCCACGCTGCGGGCAATTAGAGCGATCAACTATCCGGGGTGGGTGACGATCGAGTTGTATCCTTATATCGAAAACCCTGACGATGCAGCCCGCCGTGCTCGCCACTACATTCAGAACATTCTGGCCAGCTTATGATCGATCTCCGCGCCTACGCTCAGCTTGTGCGTCTGCCAAACCTGCCGACCGCTCTCGCTGACATTTGCTTGGGCGTCTTGGCATCTCACGCATTGCCGCAGCATAGCCGCGCATTCGTTGTACTGTTGCTGGCGTCGGCATGTCTCTATTCAGCTGGCATGGTGTGGAACGATTACTTCGATTGCGAACAAGATGCTCGCGAGCGTCCCTTTCGCCCTTTGCCATCTGGCCGTATCTCGCTGCGCCAGGCGGCGCAGCTCGGTGCGGGGTTGCTCGCAGCCGGTGTGCTGCTGGCATGGTTGGCAGGGAGGACATCGCTGTTCCTCGCCGTTTGTCTTGCGGCCGCAATTGTGGCGTATGATGGCTGGCTCAAGCACACGTGGGCTGGACCACTGACGATGGGGACATGCCGCTTTCTGAATGTGTTGCTCGGTATCTCAGCTTGTGGTTCGCTCTTGTGGCCGCGCGGGGCGCATCTGGCGCTGATCGTCGGCTTGTACATCGTCGGGGTGACCTGGTTCGCGCGTACGGAGGCGCGACAGAGGAGCAATCAGAACGCTCTGTGCAGCGCGGCGGCGGTGATGCTCGTCAGTTTGCTGTTGGCTTTGCCGCTGCCAGCGTTTCTGCCAGAGGGACAACACAGTTCGTTTTTGTTCCCGTATCTGCTCGTCGGCCTAGGTTTCTGGGTAGGAGTGCCAATCGTGCATGCTATCGGTAATCCTGTACCATCTCAGGTGCAAAGTTCCACAAAACGCTCTCTTATGGCGCTAATCTTGCTCGATACCGTGTTAGCGACGGCGACAGCTGGAACCATCGGGCTAGGGATATTGCTTTTGCTGGTCCCGTCAGTGTATCTCAACCGCAAGAATTGGTTATACGCGACGTGAAGACGACATAGCCTCTGCGCGGCTGCGCAACCCTTGTTTTCTTTTTTTGCTTGCTGTCCATTCGCTCGCCGCTGCCTTACAATCACCTCATCTTTGCCGAACCATGCCTCCGATAAGGAACCATGCCATGAAGCCTTCATTGCTCCGCTTTTTCGTCTTGGCTTCGCTTGCCGGCGTCACCTTGCTGACCGCTTTGGCCGCCGATTCACCGCGCAGCGAAGACGTTCCCAAGGGTGAGATCACCAAGTATAGCTTCGACAAGAGTAAAATTTTCCCCGGCACTGTGCGCGATTACTGGATCTATGTCCCCAAGCAGTACGATGCGAGCAAGCCAGCCTGTGTCTATGTCGGCCAGGACGGCATCGGCTTCGACGCTCCGGCCGTTTTCGATCGTCTCATTCACAACAGGGAAATACCCATCGTCATCGGCGTTTTTGTTCGTCCCGGCGTGGTCAAGGCGCTGTCGGACAACGCGCTCGATCGTTTCAATCGCAGTTATGAATACGATGGTCTCGGCGATACTTACGCGCGATTTCTGCTGGAGGAACTGCTGCCAGAGGTGGAAAAAAAGACCACGGCGGATGGGCGGGCTATTCGGTTGTCCCATGATGGCAACGATCGCGGCATCGGCGGCGCCAGCAGCGGGGCTGTCTGCGCCTTCACGGCAGCCTGGGAGCGGCCGGATGCGTTTCGCCGGGTCTTTAGCGCTATCGGTACCTATGTCGGCCTGCGCGGCGCCAATAACTATCCAACCTTGGTCCGCAAATTTGAGCCAAAACCGATCCGCATTTTCCTCGAAGACGGCAGCAAGGATCTGAACATCTACGGCGGTGACTGGTGGATGGCCAATCAGGAGATGGAACGTGCTCTGCGCTTCGCTGGTTACGAAGTGAATCACGCTTGGGGCGAAGGCGGCCACAACCCTCGACACGCCACGGAGATTTTCCCGGACGCCATGCGCTGGTTATGGAAAGACTGGCCCAATCCGGTGAAGGCGGGCGCCGGTTCGCCGCAGTTACAGGCGCTTCTCCTGCCCGGCGAGGACTGGAAGCTGGTGGCTGAAGGTTACAAGTTCACCGAAGGTCCGGCCGTCAATGCCAAGGGTGAAGTCTTCTTCAACGACATTCCCAACAGCAAAACCTACAAAATCGGTCTTGATGGGAAAGTAAGTCTCTTCCGCGCCGATTCCAAAAGAGCCAACGGTCAAGCGTTCGGTCCCGACGGCCGGCTCTATGCAGTTACAGGGACACAGCAAGTGTTGGCCTACGACAGGAGCGGCAAAGCGGAAGTGATTGCCGAGGGCATCCGCGGCAATGATATCGTCGTTGGACACAAAGGCGACATCTATGTCACGCATCCTGGAAGCGGCCGCGAGCCGAGCCTGGTTTGGCATATCAATCCCAAAGGCGAAAAGAAAATCGTGGACAGGGGCTTACGCTTCAGCAACGGCATCACGCTCTCTCCCGATCAATCCCTGCTGTACGTGGCTGACTATGCTTCACACTGGGTCTACAGCTATCAAGTGCAGCCGGATGGCTCGCTAGCCCACAAGCAACGTTATTATCATTTGCACATGCCGGACAGTGCCGACGACAGCGGGGCAGACGGCATTCGCGTAGACCGCGACGGCCGACTATACGTGGCCACGCGTCTGGGTATTCAGGTGTGCGATCAGGCTGGCCGCGTCAACTGCATCATTCCCACCCCCAACGGCAGGGTCTCGAACGTGTGTTTCGGCGGCGCCGACTTCGACACGCTGTTTGCTACCTGTGGCGACCGTGTTTACAAGCGCAAGCTCAAGGTTCGCGGCTGCCAGGCCTTTCAGCAGCCACACAAACCCGCGCCGCCCCGGCTGTAACAAGATGGCGATGCTCTCTCTGCAACCTTTGGGCGATCAAGCCGTGCTGGCGTCCTTCGCTGCGGAGAGCGATGCTCTCCGCTGGGCTGCCGCCGTGCGCCGTTTGGCGGCGCCGTGGCTTGTCGATGTTGTACAGGCTTATCGCAGTGTCGCTGTTTATTTTGACCTGGAGCAAATCGCTTTCGCTGAGGTTGCGCAGATTCTCGACGACCTCACACAGGCTGGCTTGCCGGATGTGTCCCCTCAGACACGGCAGCACGAAATTCCGTGCTGTTACGAACTTCAGCTTGATTTGTCACGCATCGCTGCAGTGACGGGATTGACGGAGGAAGAAGTCATTTGCTTACACACCGCGGCGGAGTACACGGTCTATGCCATCGGTTTCTGTCCCGGTTTTCCATATTTGGGTTATTTGCCATCGCCATTGTGCGGTGTACCACGTTTGCCTGCGCCGCGGCTGCGCGTCGAGGCGGGCAGTGTCGGCTTGACAGGCCGGCAAACCGGCATTTACACCGAAACGCGTCCAGGCGGCTGGAATATCATCGGCCGCACACCGTTGGAGCTGGTATGCGTCCGAGATGGCTATTTTCCCCTGCGCACCGGCGATCGTGTGCGCTTTGTGCGCATCGATGAAGCGGCGTTTCGCCGGCTACAGGGGAAGCGATTGTGAAGGGTGGCGCCGCAGCAAGACGTTCCCGATGCGCCGCCTTTCATCTAGCCAGGGACGTAATACCTTCTGGAATACAAACGTTCTAGTCGTCTTCAATGGGACAGTAACCGGCGGCGGAAATCGCTTGGTCATCCCGTAAGACCGGGTAGCTGCACTCACGCCACCTTGACATGTTCCTCACGGCGCGGCACAGTCACGTCGGCGAAGCCCATTTTTCGCAAATCGGTAGCCAGGGCCTCGGCCTGCGGCGGCTCGCCATGAACCAGGCAAATCTTGCCGGTTTCGCCCAGCGCCGGGCCGAGCAAAGCCAAGAAATCCTCGTGATCAGCATGGCCGGAGAAGCCGCTGATCGACACCACCTCGGCCCATTTGTTCCAATTGCGGCCGTGGAAACGAACGGTCGGCCGCAGCTGCAACAGCTGTGCGCCCAGCGAGTGCGGCGCCTGGTAGCTGACCAGCACAATGCTACAACGCGGATCGTCAATGTGCAGACGCAAATGCGGCATGATGCGGCCGCCATCACACATGCCGCCAGAAGCGACGAGAATACATGGCTCCGGCAACAGGCTTACTTCGCGCGCTTCCTCCGGCGAACGGAAGTAGTGGACCGGCGGCAGTCCGGCAGCGGGCAGATGCTCAAAGGCGTCGCCATAGCGCTGATACACCGCGGCGATATCGGCAGCCAACGGGCTATCGACATAGATGGGCAACCGTGGCAAAACGCCGTCGCGCATCCAGCGCTGAAGGAAGTGCAGCACCAGCTGAGTGCGGCCCAGGCTAAAGGCGGGGATCAACACTTTGCCGCCGCGCTCCAACGTCCCGCGGACCACCTTGCTCATCTTCGCCGCCATCGTTTCCAGCGTATCATGGCGGCGGCCTCCGTAGGTGCATTCGCAGAGGATCAGATCGGCAGCCGGTACCGGCGTCGGTGGACGCAGAAACGGCACACCGCGGCGCCCCAAGTCGCCGGTGAATGTCAAACGATGGGTACGCCCGGCGTGGTGGAACGTCAGCACCGTGATGGCTGAACCGAGAATATGGCCCGCATCGAGGAAACGCAGCTGCACATCGCCGCTGAGGGCCAGTTCCTGCTCGTAAGGGATAGGAACACAGTGATCGATGGTCCGATCGGCATCGCCGCTGGTTACTTGGCTATCCGCCTCTTCTTCGTGAATGCGGCCGGTGTCGGCAAGCATGAGGGCGGCCAAATCGCGTGTGGCCGGCGTGCAGTAGATGGGGCCGCGAAAGCCCTGACGCACCAGATTGGGTAAATTGCCGCAATGATCGATGTGGGCATGGCTCAGAATGACAGCGTCCAGAGTAGCGGGATCGAACGGAAAATGTGTGTTACGCTGGCGGACCTCTTCGCGGCGGCCACGGAACAAGCCGCAATCAAGCAGCAAACGCTGGGAGCCAATCTCGACCAGATGCATGGAGCCGGTTACCGATTGGGCGGCCCCTAAAAATGTCACAGATGGTTCTATCATGGGGGGCGTAGAATACGCTATCATATTTCTATTATACACAAGGATGCCTCCCATGCAGAATGCAGATTGCAGAAGGCAGAATAAGAAGCCAAACAAGGAGCGGAGCAACTTCGGAATTGTGGCCCTTGTCACCGCGATCCTGGGGGCATCTCCGCTGTCGGCGGCGGAGCCATCCGTCACAGTAATAGAGGAAATTCTTCGCCATACGCGCGACTTCTGGCACGCCCCCGGCATAGCCGCTGCTGTCGTCCGCGACGATAAGGTCATCTATCTCAACGGTGTTGGCGTGCGTGAGCTGGACAGCGATAAGCCCGTGACGGCGGACACCCTGTTTGCCATTGGCTCCTGCACCAAAGCGTTCACCGCCACGGCCCTGGCTCTCCTCGTTGCAGAGGGCCAAGCCCACTGGGATGACCCGGTTCGCCGACATTTGCCGTGGTTTCGTCTGGATGATCCGCTTGCCGACCGCGATGTTCGCCTGGACGATCTGCTCTGCCATCGCATCGGCCTGGCCGCTCACGACCTGCTGTGGTATGGCGCTCCCTGGGACATTGAGGAAAGCGTCCGCCGCATGGCCTTTCTCGAAAGAAGTAGCTCCTTTCGTTCCAAATACGAGTATAATAATCTTGCTTATCTCGCAGCTGGTCTCGCCATCGGTGCCATCGCCAAGCAGCCATGGCATACATTCGTTCAGGAGCGTTTATTCAAACCTCTCAAGATGAAAAATGCCGTTTTTACCAGTGGTGAAGCGCAAAGGTCGGCCGACCACGCCAGCCCGCACGGCCATGACAGCGCCGGCAAGGTCAAGGCCATCCCCTGGTACAACGACGATAAACAAATCCGCGCTTCCGGCTCAATCAAGGCCAGCGTGCGTGACCTGAGTCAATGGCTGCGTTTTCAACTGGCGGATGGGAAAATGGATGGGAAGCAGGTGGTGCCCGCCGCAGCGCTGGCAGAGACGCATGTACCCCGGATTCCGGTACCGCTCAGTGCCGCCGACCACGCTGCTGGAGCGGTGCAATCCAGTTACGCTCTCGGCTGGCACATCCGCGATTATCGCGGCCACGCCATCCATGAGCACGGCGGCGCTGTCAAGGGATTCCGGGCACGCATCATCCTGGTGCCGCGCGAGAAGTTGGGCTTGGTCTTACTGACGAATTTGCAGGACATGGGGATCGTTCAAGCGGCGGGCAACAATCTCCTTGATCATCTCCTTGGTCTGGAGAAAAAAGACTGGGACGCCTTCTTCGACAAGGAACACCGTAAAGCCGAGCAAGCCCAAAAGGAACGCCTGCGTAAACTGCTAGCGGGACGAGTACAGGGCACGAAAGCCAAGGACCTGGATTTATATGTTGGTACATACGCCGAACCCGCCTATGGCACGGTGCAAATCACGCGAAAAGGCAACGCTCTTTTGTTGGCATGGAGCAGCTATCAAATCCCGCTGAAACATTTCCATTACGATACGTTTCTGACACCTACAGAAGACCTTCAACTTTTATTGGCGGAGGCGGACCTGCGAGCAGAGTCTGTCGTCTTTGAAATGAACGAAGAGGGGGAGATGTCCACTCTACGTTTCCTGGGACGCAAGTTCACGCGGGTCCCCAAGTAGAGCTCGAGGCCGGAAAAACTTTCTTCGCCAGTCTGCTGCGCTAGCAAGGGCGCCCTTGCTAGCGCAGCAGACTGGCGAAGAAAGTTTTGGCAAGCGCAGTTACTTGTGCGATGCCTGCTGGATCCCAGAATCACCCAGAGCGTTCAACGCTTCCTCCGCCTCCTGACGCACACGCAGATCGCGATCGGTTTTGAGATCGCGCACCAGCGCCAAAGCTGCCGGTGTTGTTACTTTCATGTGCGCCAGGGCGCGAATGCAGGCGGCCCGTACGGTCGCAGCCGGGTCTTCCCGGGCCGACTTCATCAGCCCTTCCACAACGAGAGGCTGAACACGCCAACTCAACTCGCTCAGCTGCTCGGCTGCCGCTTCGCGCTCGGACGGGCGCAGCGAATCCTTGAGTGCGGCCAGCAATTGAGGCACTCCAGCCGGCGGAGCAGCCGCAGCCGCTGTATTCAGTCCCATGCTCTGGGCGGAAATACTGGGTGGCACTCTCATGAGCGGATTAACGGCTATCGGTGCTTGGGGTCCCATTGCCATCGCGTTGGGCATCGGCGGACGATATGCCCCCGGCGCGGCCATGCCATAAGCACGCGGCGGTGAGCCGTCTCCCATCTGAACCGGCGGATCGAAGCCATTGGGTTCCTGGGGCGTGCCGCCAAAGTCGGCCGGGATGGGCCGGCGTGTGGCGGACAAAGTGAAAGCATTGGCCATCGCATCCGGGACGCCTGTATCCGGCGCCATCGGTTGGGGAGGTCCGGGCGGCGGAGTATACGGTGCTGTGGGCGGATGGGGCGCATTCTTCAGCACCAGCCCCTGGGGCGGCGGTCCCTGCATGATGCCGGGAAGCACCGGCGGAACACTGGTGGGCCCATTGGGCATAATGCCCGTGCTGGCTGGCGGAATGCCCTGCGGTGGCGGAGCAGGCTCGCGGTCGAAGGCGTTGTTCGCCACTCGTGCTCCCCCGTTTTGCGTGGCAGCACCGGGTGGCTGCGGTGACCAAAAGGCATTCGGCTCATCGGCGGAGATCATAATCACTCGGCTGGGCGATTGAGCTGGCGGCGTACCGGGTGTATCAGTGGCCGGAGGCGGGGCCGCCGCCATCCCTTCCTCTGCAGCAGGAGCCGTCGGTGTTGGCGCTGCGGCCGGGAAGGAGCGATTGGGCGGCAATGCCGCTCCCTTTCGGTCACGGCCCGGTTTAGCAACAAGCTCCTTCAGCCGGGAAATTTTGGACGGCTGACCGGGTTGGGGAATCTTGCTGTTGGTCAACCGCGCGTTCATCACGATGTCGCGGTACTGGTCCGGAGCCTTGAGTGGGTCGGGCTGCGTGGATGGCTCGATCTGTACCGGCGTCGATTCCACACGCTTCGACACTTCGATAGGTTTGACGCTGCTTGCCTGGACCGAGCCTTTCCACGACTCTACCTTGCCCCACGATTGGCGCCAGTCACCCGGCTTGGCCGGCTCTGCCGCACTCGTTCCTCCGCTCTGTGTGGCCACGCTGGGTGCAGGAGGCGGAGTATTGGCTCCGGTAGGCGTAAGCGGCGTTTTTCCTACGTTTGTTCCTCCGCTCTGCGCGGCCACACTCGATACTGGCTGGTTTGTCCCTCCGCTCTGCGCAGCCACACTCGATGTCGGCTGACAGGCTGCTGCCGTGCAATCGCAGGGAGAATTCGATTTGAACAGCCGGCTGATGAGCGGCTGCCGCATCGGCGACGGCGTGCCGCAGACACAGGACGATTGGCCACACGGATTGCACACTTTGCTGCATGTGCCGCACGGCGGCGGAGGACAGGTACAGGTACAGGATTTCGGATTGACGCTACTGCCAGCGGGCAACGGCGCCAGGCGCGGCTGCGAATTGGTTGCGCTGGGAGCAGTGGCAGGAAGCGAATCTCCCTGCTTGGCAATGGGTGAATACTGAACCACCTGCGTGCCCATCGGCGTTAGCGATGGCGATTTGTTCGGCACAACAGCGTTCGGTTTTGCGGTAGCGGCAGACGGCGCCGGCTTGTTGTTTGTGAGAATATACGGTGGGCTAGGAGGTTGCGTGGATGCAGGAGCTGGGGCAGGGTTCGGTTTTCGCACGGCCTGGGAGACGGAGATTGGCCGGGGTGGCGTGGCGGCAGCCGCTGTGCTCGTTCCTGCGTCTGGTGTGGGAACGGCTGGCGATGGGTTCCCGACGGCGGCGGTGGGCGGCGGCAGCGGCGCACCGGCCGGCGGCTTATTATCGCGGCCCCAACGGAAAATACGCGTAGACATCTCCCGTGAACGGCTTTCGCTTCCCTGTGGGGCGGTGCCGACAATAGTCATCATCTCGCCGGTGTCGACGGCCTGCACCTGAAAGACGGGGGCACCGCCAGCTTCGCGCCAGGTCTTGAGAAGTTTGCAGCGCTGAGGCGGTTTGCCTTCTTCATTCACCATGATGTAACGGGCCTTCTCCAGCGGCGAGGACGATTGCGCCCCAGCAAAGCCGGTCCAGGCCAACCCCAGCACCACCATCGCTATCCCGACTGACCGGACCATTCCCACGCTCCTTTCCGCGCATACCTATCGAGAGCCGATCTGCTTGCGCCGGCTCTGTCTTTTCCCTTGTTATCGGCTGCACGGAAAGAAGCGATTAGTCCGAATGGAATAGACCTAGCAATTTTTTACAGCCAACCAAGAGTACGCAAACCCGCGCATGGCTCCTCGAAGCTGCAACTGCCGAATGAGCGAAAGCTACCGCGGGCCTCGGCGATCTTGGCGGTCGTGATCCGGTACTTCTGCCAGCTGGCTTCCGTGTTGGTGAAGGAAAAATGATCGGGCTGATCATCGTCAAGCAGGCGGAACATTTGCTCGATGGGAAGAAGGTGATGGTACGCCAAAACGCCGGCCAGGAAGACATTGATGAAGCCGTGCATCCGTGCCCCAACCGCGGCGTCGAAGCACGGTAAAGGATGATGCAAGCCGGCCGTTGCCTTGAAGGCTATATGTCCCTCCCGACAGCTGTACAGGGCGGCGGCAACTTGCCTGGTGCTGGGAAAAGCCGACGCTTCCAGGCCACCGCAGCGCAGCTTGAAGCCGGCATACTCGCCATACTGGCTGGAAAGCTGCTTTAGCTGATCTAGCAAATCCTGCGGACGACCAGGTGCCTCGCAGAACGGGAACAGACGGACCATAAAGAATACTTGCAGCGTTTTGTAGAGATGAGAAGTAGATTTTGGCAGGCGTGGATCGGCCAGGTCCGGCGGCAACCGCACCTCCAGCATATCAACCCATACACGCTCGCCATGCCGTTTGCGGAAAGCGGCAACATCGCGCAGATCATCGCGCAGGTTCGTGAGGAATTCGCTGAGGTTGTTGCCGCCGCGGCCCAGGACGCTGAAAGAGAACGGCGGATTGACGGAGAACAATTCCTCGTCATAAGGTTCCAGATCTTCCAG
>Ga0209061_1002252_pt1 | contig 25505 bp, 18 predicted proteins | sample Coa_R1_10_FD_187157 | JGI IMG/M metagenome (GOLD analysis project Ga0209061, IMG submission 187157) | Surface soil microbial communities from Centralia Pennsylvania, which are recovering from an underground coalmine fire - Coalmine... | ecosystem: Environmental > Terrestrial > Soil >...
GCAGGCATCCCAGATCGGGTGATAGTACGGGTCTCCGTAGGGGCGCTGCGAGCCGCTCGAGACGAGCACTTGGACGATCTGCGGATGCCCGCCCAGGCGGCGAATCTCCGCCGCGGCGCCGTGTGGATCCTGGGGAGCCACCACCAGCGAGCCCTTAAACCTCGGATCGCGCGGCAGCCAGACCTCGAGCAGGTACTCGTTGTAGGCTCGTGCGAGCGCTTGCGCGTAGTAGGGGTTCGCGAGCGTCGAGACCTCGATTGGCTGATCGCCCGTAAGCACGGCGTAATCGATCTGGTAGCGGTCCAGCAGCTGCTCGCGCATCAACTCGTAATCGCAGCCCGCGTACAGCCCCCTGCGCGGGGCCGCATCGGCGCGCTTGTAGTCCTCCGGGTGAAGCCACGCTCGATGCGCTGCCGGGAACGCAGGCCGACTGCCCGGGACCTCGCCGTGGTCAAACCACTCGCGGAAAGCGGGCGAGATGTACGGACGCAGGTCCTCGACGCGTTCCCAAGTGTTGTGCACATCGCAGTCGATCACAGCGACCTCTCTCTACCGCGTGGCGATATGGCGACATGTCGACGATAATGCACAAAGCCGTGGAGGTCAAGCGGCGGCGGAGGAACCCCGCGCGCCCGGCGTATCGGCAACCTCGGCGACGCGGGCGCGCTCGGCAGAAGGCCCACCGTCGAGATCGAGGCGAGCCAGGCGCTGGAGTTCGTACATATCGGCCCGGTTGCGCACGTACTGCATCGACGCATCGATGCGCGGTTGGTAGTCCCACGGTGCGTAGGCGCCTTCGCGCAGGGCGCGGGTAATCAGGCGGCGGTCCCTTTGGCTGGCGAGCACGCGCGCCGCGAGCGTCGTCGGGTCCCAGCGCATCGCTGCCTCCGCGCGGAGCCGCCGCGCAATCTCGGCGCCGCCCGGGTCGGCGGCAAGGTTGACGAGCTCGTAGGGGTCGGCGGCGAGATCGTAGAGCTGGTCGGGGTCGCCGTCGCAGAGGATCAGCTTGTGGCGGCCCTTTCGCACCATGAGCGCTGGCGCGGTGACGCCCTCGGCGAGGTACTCGGCGAACACCGCGCGCTTACCGTCATCGGCGCCGCCGGCGATCAACGGCGCGAGCGAGACACCGTCCATGTCGGGCGGCGAGCCATGCCCATCCCTGCCGCCTGTCAGCTCAAGCAACGTCGGCGGCAGGTCAAGCAGCGAGACGGGGCTCGCCACGCGCCGGCCTCCCGGATCTCCCGGGAGCTTGAAGATCAGTGGCACTCGCGCGGAGGGCTCAAAGAAGGACATCTTGTACCACAGGCCGCGTTCGCCGAGCATCTCGCCGTGATCGGCGGTGAACACGATCAACGTGTCGCGCTCGAGACCGCTGAGGCACAGGGCGTCCAACACCTCGCCGATCCGCTCATCGACGTAGGAGATCGACGCGAAGTAGGCGTGGCGCGCACGTCGGATCTGCGGCTCGCTCAGGCACGCCTCATCGATTGCGCACATCTGGCGCAGCCGCTGGCTGTGCGGGTCTGCCTCAGCTAGCGGGATCGCCGGCACCGTCGGCGGCGCAATCTCCTCTGGATCGTAAAGGTCCCAGTAGCGCGGGGGGATCTCCCAGGGGTCGTGCGGGTGCGTGAAGGAGACGACCAAGAAGAAGGGCTGTCGACGACGCCTTCGCGCGTGGTCAAGTAACGCACGCGCGCCGCGAAACGCCACCTCCTGATCGAAGTCCATCTGCATCGAGGCGGTGCAGACGCCGGGGTTGAGGACGCTCTCCATCGTGTGATACCAAGGCAGGCGATCGCTCAACGGTCGGCGCCAATCGGGCGTCCAGTCGAGATCCGCAGGGTAGATGTCGGTGGTCAGCCGCTCCTCAAAGCCGTGCAGCTGGTCTGGGCCGACGAAGTGCATCTTGCCGGCCAGGCAGGTGTAGTAGCCGCGAGCGCGCAACCGGTGAGCGAGCGTGGGGATCGAGGCGGGCAGCTCGGCCGCGTTGTCGAACACATCGATGCGCGAGGGCAGTCGACCGGTGATGAAGGCCGAACGGGAGGGCGCGCACAGCGGTGAGGCACAGTAGGCCGAGTCAAAGACGACACCCTTGCGCGCGAGCTCGCTCAACCGCGGCGCTCTGACGATGCGCTGACCGTAGGCGGGCAGCCACTGGGCTGCAAGCTGATCGACGAGCAGCATCAGCACGTTCATCCGCATCCCTCCGAGACGGTGTTCATCGGTTCGGTCCCGATGGCCTTTGGGAGAATCGATCGGCGATCATGTCGTTGTCGTCTTCGCTCGCGCGAGCGGCGGAGTGGCCGAACGGCGTCGACTCCAGGCCGGCAGCAAGGCGAGCCTTCCAGGAGTGCGCTGGCGCGCGTGCCGCGGCTGCGCGAGCCCGGACGTGACGCGGTCGAGGAAGATCGCGAGGATCACGACCGCCAGGCCGCTTTCGAATCCGGAGGAGATGTCAAGCTGGGTGACCGCCCTAACGACGTCGGTGCCGAGGCCGGCAGCTCCGGTCAGCCCAGCGACGACCACCATCGAGAGCGCGAGCATGATCACCTGGTTGATGCCAGCCATGATCGTGGGCAGCGCCAGGGGCAGCTGCACGCCGCGCAGCACCTGGCCCGGCGTGGCCCCGAAGGCATGCGCAGCCTCGACGACCTCCGGATCGACCTGGCGGATGCCAAGCTCGGTGAGCCGGACCGCGGGTGGCACGGCGAAGATGGTGGTGGCCACCACGCCGGGGACGACGCCCACGCCGAAGAAGAAGACCGCCGGGATCAGGTACAGGAAAACCGGCATCGTCTGCATGAAGTCGAGGATCGGGCGCACCACTGCGCTCACGCTGCGACGGCGTGCCGCCCAGATCCCAAGCGGGATCCCCACGGCGGCGGCGATCACGGCCGCCACCAGCACCACCGCCAGCGTCAGCATCGTGTCGCCCCACAAGCGCATCGAATCGATTAGCAAAAAGCCCACGCAGCTGAGAAGCGCAAACCACCAACCCCGCACGAGCAGAGCGATCACCGTGAAGATCGCGATCATCACGAAGACCGGGGGGTAGCTCAGGCCAGTCTCAAGCCAATTGACGAGGTGCGACATCGCGCTGCTGATCGCGCTGAACAGCCACGGAAGGTGGTTGAGCAGCCACGTGATCGCGTCGTTGACGCCATTGCCGATGTGCACCCTAGGCATAGCTCGGCTCCCGCTCCGGCGCGGCGAGTGCGCTCAGCACGGCGGCGCGCGGCACGACTCCGAGCAGCCGGCCTGCCTCATCGATGACGGCGAGCGGCACGCTGTGGCGGCCGACGAGCTGGCAGAGCTCGACGAGCGGGCGGCTGGGGTCCGTCGTCGCATAGTCATCGACCAGCAGCTCGGAGGAGAGCTCGCGCCTGCCGGCGCGGATCGCCTGTGCCAACACGTCATCGCGGGCCACTCCGACGATCCGCCGCTCCTGATCGAGCACGTAGATGCCGTTTGCCTCGGCCTCCTCCAGCCGCCTGAGCACCAGCTCGGGGGCTTCCCCCGGCGAGGCCGTGATGCGGGCCTCGCGCATCACGTCGGCGGCGGTCAACACGCGACTGCGGTCGACATCGGCAACGAAATCCGCCACGTACTCATCCGCCGGTGAGGCGAGGATCTCTGAACCCGAAGCGCACTGCACGACCGCGCCATCACGCAGCATCATGATGCGGTCGCCAAGCCGCATCGCCTCGTTGAGGTCATGGGTGACGAACACGATCGTCTTGCGCAGCTCCGCTTGCAGCCCGATCAGCAGGTCTTGAACCTGCCGACGGATCAGCGGGTCGAGCGCTGAGAACGGCTCGTCCATCAGCATCACGTCGGCCTCGGTCGCAAGCGCTCGCGCCAGGCCGACCCGCTGGCGCATCCCGCCCGACAGCTCGCCCGGATATGCGTCGCCCCAGTCGCCAAGCCCAACCTCGGCAAGGGCCCACTGCGCGCGCTCCCGCTGATTGGGCGAGCCGTGCAGTCGCAACGGGTAGGCGACGTTCTCGAGCACCGTTCGGTGTGGCAGCAGCGCGAAGTGCTGAAAGACCATGCTGACCCGCCGACCCCGCAGCTCGCGCAGTTCCCGCTCGCCCATCGCGGTTACGTCCTGGCCGTCGATCAACACGCTCCCGCGGGTCGGCTCGACCAGTCGGTTGAGCATCCGCAACAGCGTCGACTTGCCCGAGCCCGACAGTCCCATGATCACGAACAGCTCGCCGCGCGCGACCTCGAAGTCGACGCCGCGCACCGCGATCGTGCAACCGGTCGCCGCCTGTGCCGCGGCGCGGCTCTCGCCCCGCTCGAGCAGGGCGAGAGCCTCGCGCGCGCGCGGCCCGAACACCTTGGTCAGCGACCTGCAGGTGATCATCGGCGCTGTTGCCTCCGTCAGCTGCTGATCCAGCTGTCGATCTGCGAGCTGTGCGCGGCGACCCAGCGGTTGGCAACCGTCTGGGCCGGGGCTCCCTTTTGAACCTCGGCGAGCATCTGCTCCATCGCGGGGACCGAGATGTGGAAGCGCTCCAGCATCGCCCAGAACCGCGGTGCCTCCGTGCGCAGCTGCTTGGCCGCCGCGATGTGCGCCGAGTACGCGGGCATTGCGCACGCGCCGTCGCCGCTGGTAAAGCAGCTGGGAGCGTACGGCTTTGGCTCCGACAGCTGCGTCAACTTGTACACGGCAAAGACCCACAGCGGGTGCCACAGGTAGATCAGGATTGGCTGGTGGAGGCTGTAGGCGCGGTGCAGCTGCGCCAGCATCGCCGTCTCGCCCGAGGCCACATCCTCGTAGTCGAGGTGGTAGCCCTTGAGGCGCATGATGTTCTCCTTCGTCGTCACCCACCCCGGATCGCCATCGTAGAGCTTTCCGCCGAAGACGCTGCGGTACTTGTTGAGTTGGGTGACACTTGTCAATCCCGCGGCGGGACCACCCGGTGCGACTACATAGCTGGGAACGAACCATCCCTGTGTGGCGCCCGAGTAGGTGGTCGAGACGATTGAGACCTTGTTCTTGGCCTGCTCGTACAGCGGTATCTGGTTCGGGTACTCGACCTCGGTCAGCAGATTGATGTCACCGCGCTCAGCGCCAGCCCAAGCTGGCGCCGGGTCAAGCGTGGTCATCTGAAACTGGCTCACTCCCAGCTGCGGGTGCTGCCTGACGATCGCCGCAAGGATATCGTCGGTTAGCTCTGCCGCGGTCCAGGTGAACTCGGCGGCGTGGATTGTGACACCTTTTCGTCCTGAGGTCGCAGCGGAGCGTGTCGAGCTCCCGGAGGCGGATCCGCCGCACGCGGCGACCCCAACCGCCGCGGCAACTGCCAGCAGCGCGGCGAGCGCTCGACTGCAAAACGGTCCGAATCTGAAACGGGCCACTATCACTCTCCTCGTTGGTTGCTCTCTGCTTGAGATCGGTGCTGTGATGGCTCGCCAGCGCAGCGGCTGGCGATCTCGGCGGCGGCGTCGCGGCAGATCACGGCCAACCCGTGTACCGCGGCCGGCTCGAGGCGATATCGAGGGCCGGAGATGCACAGCGCTGCAATGCACTTGCCGTCGTCATGCACCGGCGCTGCGACGCCGACGAGGCCAGCCTCAAGTTCGCTGTCGGCTGTCGCGAAGCCGTCGCGCCGAACCCGCGCAAGCTCGGCGTCGAGTGCACGGCGATCGGTGATCGTGTTGGGGGCGAGCCGCTCGAGGCGGCGCTTCGGCGGCGGGATCGCCCCGAACGCAAGGAGCACCTTGCCGTCCGAGCAGCAGTGCGGCGGCGCATGCACGCCGACCCACTTGGCCGAGCTCACGAAGTAGCGGCCATCCGACTGCGCGACGGTGACGACCTCTGACCCCGCCGGGATCGCGAGGGTGACGGTCTCCCCGGTTCGCTGGGCAAGCTGATCCATCACTGGCCGTGCCACTTCCACCAGCGGCCGTCCGGCGAGCGCGAGGCGGCCAAGTCGCACGACCTCGGGCCCGAGCATCAGCGTGTCGTGCCCGTTGCGCTGGAGGAAGCCACGCGCTTCGAGCGTCGAGACCAGCCGCGAGGTTGTGCTCCGATGCAGGCGCAGTCGTTTCGCCAGCTCGCTTACCGACAGCGCCTCGCCGGGAGCGGCAAACGCCTGCAGGACCTGCAGGGCCCGGTCGGCGGTCTGAAGCTTCGCCGCGGGAGCGGCGTGGGAGGCGCTCAACCCTCTCTCCTCGTGCGATATATGCACGCCATCATCAGTAAATGCACGACCACAATAGCGGCGTGTCAAGGGGCCGTCAAGGGTTCGCGCAACGACCGCGCAATCAGGCCGACGGCGGTGGTCGCGACGGCGCCTCCTTGGCAACCAGAAGCGCCGCTGCATGCCGCCGAGTCCCCGTCTGCTATCCGTTGACCCAGCAGCTGGCAGCAATCCGCATTCGAGCACTTGACGGTGTGAGCATCGATCCCGAACAGCGCAGGCCGCGTGCCGCGCGCAATCAGTCGATCCGCAAGGCGATTGCGCTGCTGCGGGCTGTGGATCAGCAAGGCTCGCCCAGCATCTCGGCGCTCGCCCGCGCCGCCGGGCTGCCGCGGGCGACCGCGCTGCGGTTGGTGGCGACGATGGAGGAGGAGGGGTTTCTGCTCCGCGCCGATGGCAGCGATCGCGTCATGCTCGGACCGGCGCTGCTCGCCATCGCCCGCCGGGTGGACCGCGCCACGCTCCTCACCGAGCTCGCGCGCGAGCCGCTACGGGCACTCGCCGAGCGGGTGCGGGAGACCGTCACGCTCAGCGTGGTCAGCGGCGCCGGCGAGCTGGAGCTGGTCCATCAGGTCGACGGGCCGCGTGAGATCAGGCCGCGGCCTTGGGTTGGGCAGCGATTTCCGCTGCATGCGAGCTCGAGCGGCAAGATCCTGCTCGCCAGCCTTCCCGCCCCGGAGCGGCGGCGACTGCTCACGAGCAGCCTGGAGCGGCTCACGCCGGCGACGATCACCGAGCCAAAGGCGCTCGAGGCCGAGCTCGAGCAGGTGCGCGCGCGCGGCTACGCAACTACGGTCGATGAGCTCGAGGAGGGCCTATCCGGCGTGTCCGTGGGGCTGCACGGAGGCCGGGGCGAGCTTGTGGCGGTCGTCAACGTCAGCGGCCCCACGCAACGACTCGACCGGGCGCGGCTGCGGGAGGTGACGGCGGCGGTGCGGGAGGTCGCCGAGGCGCTGCAGGCGCGGCTCGCGCTTTAGAGGGCCCGGTAGCCGCCGTCGCTTACGCAGCGCAGCCCGCCACCAACCGCGCAGCCGCCACCAACCATCCGGCGGCTTGACAGCCGCTGCCCGCGCTCTCTATATTGATCCGCAATGTGAACGGTCCTAACCGCATAGTGGACAGGCCGAGTACGCCTCTCACCGCGGGCGGGCGAGAGCGCAACGCAATCAGCTGCGAGGAGGAGGGGATGAACTACAACCAGGAGCACACGTACTCCCGCACTCGGCAGCACCTCGGGCGAGCCCGGACGCTGCTGCGCGAGGCGTACGTGTCCGAGGAGTTCTTCGCGCTCGAGCGCGAGCGCATGTTCGCCTCCGGGTGGGTCGCGGCGGGGTGCGTCGATGCAGTCCGCGAGCCCGGCGACGCGCTCGCATGCGAGGTGGCTGGTCGCTCAGTGCTGATCGTCCGCGGGCCGGATCGTCAGCTGCGCGCCTTCTACAACAGCTGCCGCCACCGGGGCACGCAGCTGCTCGAGCCGGGCGCGCACCGGCTCTCGCGCTTCATCCGCTGCCCCTACCACAGCTGGGCCTACGATCACTGCGGTCGCTGCGTGGGCACGCCGCTGTTCCAGGGCTCGGGCATCCCAGACGAGCAGCGCGGGCTCTTCGACACCGACACGGCCGAGGGCTTCGATCGCGCCGATTACGGGCTGCTGCCGGTTGCCGTCGACACGTTCGGGCCGGTTGTGCTGGTCAATCTCAGCGAGGCGCCGACGCCGCTGGAGCGGCACTTGGGCGACCTTCCCGAGCGGCTTGCCGGCTACCGGCTGGAGCAGTGGGTGACGGCGCGCACGGCCACCTACCTTGTCGCCGCGAACCACAAGCTGATCGCCGAGAACTTCATGGAGTACTACCACCTGCCGTGGGTCCATCCCGAGCTCGTCAAGGTCTCCCCGATGGCAGCTCATCACCGCTGGCAGGGCAGCGGGATGTACTGCGGTATGTGCACGAGCCCGATCGCGCCCAACACCGACGCGGGCGGCTGGCAGGGGCTGCCGGCGCTAGAGGGGCTGGAGGGCGAGGATGCGGTCAGTGCCCGATTCATCTGGCTGTTCCCAAATCTCGCGCTGAGCGTTCTCCCCAACCACCTGTTCCTGATCCAGGCGACCCCTCAGAATGCACATGAGACGCACGAGACCACGCACCTGCTCGTCCAACCCTGGGTTCGTGACGATCCCGCCTGGCAGCATGACATCGACCGGCTCGCCGGTTTCTGGGATGCTGTCAACCGCGAGGACATCGCGATCATCGAGCGCGTTCAGCGCGGACTGGAGACGACGCCGTTCCCCGGCGGCCCGATGTGCTACCGCTTCGAGGAGTCGATCCACCGCTTCCAGAACATGGTGATCGACCGGATGGTTGGGGTGGAGCGCATCCCGGAGGGCGACCCCTTGCCCGCCGCAGGCGCCTCCGCGTATTAGGCGGCTTCCGTGCAGGGCCGTTGGCCCCACCGGCGGTGGAGCACCTGCGCAGGCGCGCAGCAGCTGAGCGCACCGCGGGCGCAGGGCGCGACCGGGCGCGCAGGAGGCAAGCGGCGCGCAAGGTTTGATCGCGGTCGCGGCGCGGGCGTGCAGCATTTGACGCGCCTGATATATAAGATGCATACCAGTGTTCGGAGAGACGAGGATCGAGGTGGGCATGCCCCACCGGGGCGAGGGGAGATGGCTCGAGCAGCGAGTGGCGCGCGCTCAGCAGCGAGTGGCGCGAGCTCCGGGTGAGAGCCAAAGGCTGGTCCGATGATGCAGCTGAGAAACCGCCGGGTGCCCGGTGACCCGACTGGCGAGATGGGGGAGATGGGGACGCCGAAGCGCGCCTCGAGCGCGCCGGGCGGCGAGGTTGACCTTCCGCAGTCCGCAGGCGAGGAGCCGCAGCTTCCCCACTCCGCGCTCGAGATCCGCTTCGAACACGTCAGCAAGGTCTACGGGACCCGCTCGGGGGCGACGACCGCGCTGCGGGACCTGTCCCTGGTCGTTCCGCCAGGCGAGATCTGCTGCCTGGTCGGCCCCTCGGGGGGAGGCAAGACGACCGCGATGCGGCTCGTCAACCGTCTGATCGAGGCGAGCGAGGGCGACATCCTCGTCGGTGGGCGCAGCATCTACACGATCGACCCGGTCAAGCTGCGCCGAGACATCGGCTATGTGATCCAGGACGTCGGCTTGTTCCCGCACCTTACGATTGCGGCCAACATCGCCGTGCCGCTGCGCCTGCACCGCTGGCCGAAGGCGCGCGCGCGAGCGCGGGTGGCGGAGTTGCTGAAGCTGGTGGGTTTGGACAGCGCCGTCGCCGCGCGCTACCCGGCCATGCTCTCCGGCGGCCAACAGCAGCGCGTCGGCCTCGCCAGGGCGCTGGCGGTCGACCCCCCGATCATGCTCATGGACGAGCCCTTCGGCGCGCTCGATCCGATCACCCGCACGCGCCTTCAGGACGAGTTCCTGCGCCTTCAGCGTCGTCTGCGCAAAACCGTGATCTTCGTCACCCACGACATCGACGAAGCGCTCAAGATGGGCGACAAGGTGGCGGTGCTACGCGAGGGCGGGGTGCTTGCGCAGTACGCGTCGCCGGCGGAGCTGCTCGCTGCGCCGGCCGACGAGTTCGTGGCCAGCTTCGTCGGCGGTGACCGCGGCCTCAAACGCCTCGCGTTGCAGACGGTCGGCGAGCTGTGCACGGGCAAGTCGGCAGCGCAGCTCGACTCCTCCGCGCTGCCAGCGGTCGACGCCAAGGCCTCGCTGGTCGGCAGCGCAGCTCGACTCCTCCGCGCTGCCAGCGGTCGACGCCAAGGCCTCGCTGCGGACCGCGCTGTCGGTGCTGATCGAGCACCATGCCAAGGCGCTCGCCGTCTCGGCCGATGGGCGCGCGATCGGCATTGTCACGCTCGAGGAGGTGGTGCGCGCGCTGCCGCGCGCACAGCTGCCGGAAGCCCCGGACCGATGAGCGCATCGGTGAACCTGATCCTCGCCGCCGGGGGCGGCTCGGCGGTGATCCCGCACTTCAAGTCCTCAGGCACGTGCGTGACGAGCACGAAGGCCCTCTTCTGCTGGAGCTGGGTCAGCTCGCACTGGGGGCCGCTGCTTGAGCCTGGGCTGATCCAGCACCTCGAGCTGACCGCGATCGCGGTTGCGGTCGGGTTCGTGATCGCTCTGGTCGCGGCCCTCGTGGCCCACTACAACCACTGGTTCGCGAAGGGGTTTCTGGGTCTCTCGAGCCTCCTCTACACGATCCCGACCCTCGCGTTCTTCGAGATGGTGGCGCCGCTCACGGGGCTCGGCAAGTTGACAATCGAGCTCGGGCTCGTCGGCTACACGCTGCTGGTGCTGTTTCGTAACACGCTCACCGGGCTGCAGTCGGTCTCCCCGGCGATCATCTCCTCCGCGCGGGGGATGGGGATGACCGAGCGCCAGATCCTGCTGCGGGTGAAGCTGCGGATAGCGGTCCCTTCGATCGTCGCCGGCGTGCGGGTGGCAACCGTCACCACGGTCGGGTTGGCGACGGTTGCCGCCTACATCACCCCCCTGGGGTTGGGCCAGCTGATCTTCGATGGCATCTACAGCACGTTTAAGACCGAGCTGATCGCGGCCGGTGGCCTTGCGATCCTGCTGGCGCTGGCGTTTGATGCGGTGCTGGTCCTGGCGCAGCGGATCGTCGCGCCCTGGGCGAGCCTCACCGCGAGGTAGCGAGATGGTGCTCATCCGCGCGCTGCAGTTCATCGTCGATCACCCCCATCTGATCCTCCCCAAGGCTGGCAGCCAGCTGTTGCTGAGCGGGGCGGCGCTTGGCGTCGCGCTCGGGGTGGGCTTGCCGATCGGGATGGTCACCGGTCATCTGCGGCGCTGGTCGGCCGGGGCGTTCGCCATCTCGAGTGCGCTGCGGGCGCTACCGACGCTCGCGATCATCGCGATCGGCATCGGCCTGTACGGCCTCGGCTTCGTGAACATCATGGTGGCGCTGGCGATCCTCGGGATCCCGCCGATCCTCACCAACACATACGTGGCGGTCAGCAGCGTTCCGGCTGCGACGGTCCAGGCCGCGCGCGGCCTCGGCATGCGTCCCTGGCAGGTGCTGCTCGCGGTTGAGCTGCCGAACGCGATCCCGCTGATCCTCGGCGGCGTGCGCACCGCGTCGGTGTACATCATCGCGACGGCGTACCTGGCGAGCTTCGCCGGCACCGATGCGACGCTCGGCTCGGTGATCACCAACGAGGGTGCGTACGGGTTGGCGGGGGTGATCGGAGCCACGATCGTGATCCTGATCCTTGCCTTCGGCATCGAAGCGCTGCTGGCGCTCTGCCAGCACCTGCTGACGCCGCGCGGGCTGCGCCGTGGCGTGCGGCTTGCGCTCGAAGGAAGCGCGGCGTGAGCGACTTGGCCGAACCGTCCGGCCAGAGCCGGGACGGGGGTGCGCGTGCGCCCCCGCCAGCGGCTGCGCCGCGAGACGCGCTGCGCAAACGCAGCTTTGAAACACCGCCAACCTCGAGGAGGAGGACTTGATGCACAGCAACAGATCACCCGCCGCGCCACCCGGAGCGAGACCGCCTCGCGCGCGACGCCTGGCGGCGTTGATCACCGCGCTTGGCTGCGTGGCGCTGATCAGCGCCTGCGGTTCGAGCTCGAAGAGCAAGCCATCGACGACCGCCAAGACAACCGCGAAGACAACCGCCAAGGCCAGCGCGGCGCTGCCCGGTAAGGGCAAGCCGACGATCGTCCTCGGCGATAAGAACTTCAGCGAGGAGTTCATCCTCGGCGAGCTCTACGCACAGGCATTCAGGGCGAAGGGCTACACGGTGGTCCTCAAGCCGAACATCGGCTCAAGCGAGCTGATCAACCGCGTGCTGCAGGCCGGCCAGATCAACGCCTACCCGGAGTACCTCGGCGAGATCGCCTCGACGTTGGCGGGTTACAGCAAGCCGCTCGTCTCCGAGGCGCAGACCTACAACATCGCCGAGGCATACGAGACCAAGCACGGGTTCACGATCATGACCCCGGTGACGCCGTTCGAGGACAAGGACGAGATCGCGGTGCTCAAGTCCTTCGCGCAGAAGCACCATCTCACGACGATCGGCCAGCTGAAGGGCCTTGGGCCGCTGAAGCTTGGCGACTACTCCGCCGAGGAGACCCGCTACGAAGGGTACCTGGGGCTTAAGGAGGCCTACGGCGACACCAACCTGCAGTTCGTGCCCCTGGAAGCCGGTGGGCCCATCTATCAGGCGCTCGACAGCGGTCAGGTGCAGGTCGCCGATGTCTTCTCCACGGACCCCGAGCTGCTCTCCGGCAAGTACACGATTCTCAGCGACCCCAAGCACATCTTCGGCTTCCAGCATGTTGGGCTGGTGATCAAGAAGTCGTTGCTCAGCCAGCTCGGTCCAGCATTCTCATCGACCTATGCGGCGGTCACGAAGCTGCTCACCACACCGGTGATGCAGGCGCTGAACAAGGCGGTGGTGGTCGACAAGGTGAGCCCGGCGCAGGTCGCTCACGCGTTCCTGGCGGACAATCACCTGCTCTCCCCATGACGTGGCAGGGCCGCTCGCTCGCTTGGCGCGAGCGAGCGGCCCACCCCCCTCCCGTAGGCCAGATGAATGCGACCTCGTCACCATGATGGGCGGTGAGCTGCGCGGCACGCGGACGATGCGCGCGTTCGTGCTGATGGGGCATGGCGGTCCGGAGAAGCTCGTCTTCCAGCAGGCCTGGCCGATTCCGCAGCTGCGCCCGGGCGAGGTGCTGGTCGAGGTGAGCGCCTGCGGCGTCAACAACACCGATGTGAACACGCGCGTCGGCTGGTACGCGAGGAAGAGCAGCCACGGGTCCGGGATCGGCGAGCAGGGCGTTGCTGGCGGCTGGCGGGCGCCGCTTGAGTTCCCGCGCATCCAGGGCGCCGACGTGTGCGGACGGGTGGCAGCGGTCGCAGCGGGCGTGAGCGAGGGCCTGCTCGGCCGGCGCGTGCTCGTGGATCCATGGCTGCGGGATTGGGATGCGCCCCACGAGCTTGAGCGCTGTGGCTATCTCGGCTCCGAGCGGGACGGTGGCTTTGCCGAGTACCTCGCGGTCCCCGCGCGCAACGTGCATCCGATCAGCTCGACGCTCTCGGACGTCGAGCTAGCCTCGTTTGCGACCGCGTCGCTCACGGCGGCGAACATGCTCGATCGCGCCAACGTCGCGGAGGGCGAGCACGTGCTCGTCACCGGCGCCTCCGGCGGCGTCGGCAGCGCGCTCGTTCAGCTGGCGCGCGACAGGGGGGCGCGGCCGATTGCGCTCTGCGCTCGCGAGAAGTCCGAGCGCGTGCTGGCGCTCGGCGCCACCGCGGTGATCGCTCGCGGCGAGCAGGACCTCGCCGCGGCTTTGCGTCGGGCGATCGGACGAGGGGCGGTCGACGTCGTCCTCGACGTGATCGGCGGACGCGACTGGCCGGCGCTGGTCGAGGCGCTACGTCCCGGTGGCCGGTACTGCTGCTCGGGGGCGATTGCGGGAGCGCTGGTCGAGCTCGATCTCCGCACGCTCTACCTGAACGACCTGGTCCTCCACGGCGCCACGGTTCCACCCCCGCACCTCTTCGCCGAGCTGGTGCAGGCGATCGAGAGCGGGCGACTTGCGCCCATCGTCGCCGCCACCTTCCCGCTAAAGGAGCTGCACGCCGCGCAGGAGATGTTCATCGCCAAGCGGCATGTGGGCAAGATCGTCATCAAGGTCCGCGCTTGATGTGCGATCTTGGAGCGGTCGAGGCGAACCTGCGGGCTTGCCTATGCGCGCCAAATATCGTTTAATGGCTGATCGATGAGTCGTATATCAGCGCCCGGCAGGATGGATGGGGCGAAGCCCGAGCGCTCGCGCGAGCTGCTTGCCGATCGCGCCTACGCGGAGCTGCGCGACCGGATCGTGACCTTGCAGATCCCGCCGGGAGCGCCGATCGACGAGGACGGCGTGGGCGGCGAGCTCGGCATGGGGCGCACGCCCGTGCGCGAGGCGATCAAGCGCCTCGCCCATGAGAACCTCGTGACCGTCTTCCCGCGGCGAGGAACGTTCGCCTCGGATATCAACATCACCGATCTCGCCGCGATCTCAGATGTACGCGTCCAGCTCGAGGGACACGCCGCCTACCGCGCTGCCCAGCGAGTGACCCCGGAGCTTGCGGCGCAGGCGCGCGCGCTGCTGGATGAGCTGCGCGCAAGCAAGGAGAGCGGCGACCCCGCGACGTTGATGGCGCTCGACGCGCGCGTGCACCGCTTTGTCTACGCGGCCGCCGGCAACCCCTACCTGGAGCAGACGCTGAGTCGCTACTTCAACCTCTCGCTGCGGATCTGGTATTTGGTGCTCGAGCGCCTGCCCCACCTGCTGGCGCGGATGCGCGAGCATGAGGAGGTGCTCGAGGCGATCATCGCCGGCGATGCCGAGCGCGCCCGCACGGTGATGGCCGAGCACGTCGAGGAGTTCGAGCGCGAGATCCGCGCGGTCCTGTAACCGGCGCGGAGCGGCCTGAAGATGCGCTACGACACGATCATCGTCGGCGGCGGCTCGGCGGGGTGTGCGCTCGCCAACCGCCTGAGCGCCGATCCCGATCGGCGCGTGCTGGTGCTCGAGGCGGGGCGCCCCGACTACGCAGCGGACCCTCTCATCCACATGCCGGCAGCCCTGTCCTTCCCGATCGGCAATCGCTTCTACGACTGGCGGTATGAGTCAGAGCCCGAGCCGCACCTGCACGGCCGCCGCATCTACCACGCGCGCGGCAAGGTGCTGGGCGGCTCGAGCTCGATCAACGGCATGATCTTCCAGCGCGGCAATCCGCTCGACCTCGAGCGATGGGCGGCCGACCCGGGCATGTCCAACTGGGACTACGCGCACTGCCTGCCGTACTTCAAGCGGATGGAGACGTGCCTGGCGGGGGCTGATCTGTGGCGCGGCGGGGAGGGGCCGTTGGTTCTCGAGCGAGGGCCGGCGCGCAGCCCGCTGTTCCTGGCGTTCTTCGAGGCGGTGCAGCAGGCGGGCTACGAGCTCACAAGCGATGTCAACGGCTACCGTCAGGAGGGCTTTGCCGCCTTTGACCGCAACATCCACCGCGGGCGCCGGCTGAGCGCCGCGCGCGCCTACCTGCACCCGGTGCTGCACCGGCCGAACCTCGAGCTGCGCTGCCGGGTGCTGGTCACGCGGGTGCTGTTTGCAGGCAAGCGGGCGGTCGGCGTCGAGCTGGCGCGCGGCCGGTCGGTCGAGCGGCTCGAGGCGGACGAGGTGATCCTCTGCGGCGGCGCCATCAACACACCGCAGCTGCTGCAGCTCTCAGGCGTGGGTCGCGCCTCCGAGCTGAGCGCCCTCGGGATCGAGCCCGTGCACGAGCTGCCAGGAGTGGGCGAGAACCTCCAGGACCACCTCGAGGTCTACGTCCAGTACGCCTCAAAGCTGCCGGTGTCGGTCGCGCCGGCGCTGAAATGGCGAAACCGCCTGTGGGTGGGGCTGCAATGGCTGTTGTTCCGCTCCGGGCCGGGCGCGACCAACCACTTCGAGGCGGGCGGGTTCGTGCGCTCCAACGACGAGGTGGCCTACCCGAACCTGATGTTCCACTTCCTGCCGCTGGCGATCCGCTACGACGGCTCAGCGCCGCGAGGACACGGCTACCAGGTTCACGTCGGTCCGATGTACTCCGATGCGCGCGGCTCGGTCAAGATCGTCTCCCGTGACCCCCGGCGCAAGCCGGCGCTGCGCTTCAACTACCTCTCCACCGCGCAGGACCGGCGCGAGTGGGTCGAGGCGGTGCGCTGCGCCCGCCACATCCTCACCCAGCCCGCGTTCGACCCCTACAACGCCGGCGAGCTCTCGCCCGGCCCGGCCGTGCAGAGCGACGAGGAGATCCTCGACTGGGTCGCACGCGATGCGGAGACCGCGCTTCACCCGTCGTGCACCTGCAAGATGGGGATTGGCGAGGACGCGGTCGTCGACCCTGAGACGATGAAGGTGCACGGCCTCGAGGGGCTTAGGATCGTCGACGCATCGGTGATGCCCTACATCACCAACGGCAACATCTATGCGCCGGTGATGATGATCGCCGAGAAGGCGAGCGATCTGATCCGGGGGATCAAGCCGCTCGAGCCGCTGCGCGCGCCGTTCTACCGCCACGGCCAGGCGGCGCCGGCACAGACGTAAGTGCGCGCGGACCGCGCCCGCGTGAGCCCGTCGCCTTAGCCGGTCGTCCTCAGCCCGGTCGCAATCCCGGCGATCGTCGCCAGCAACGGCTCGCGCGCATGCTCGTCACCGGCACGCAGCCGTCGCAGTAGCTCGAGCTGCAGGAAGGAGAGCACGTCGAGCCAACCGCGCCGCCACGCGTGACGCTCGCTCGCCGCCTCGCTCGGCTCCATCAGCTGCGTGTGCCCGGTGATCGCCAGCACTCGCGCTTCGCAGCGCTCCCGCTCGGCGAGGAGCACCTCGCGCAGCCGCTCCGCCGCAGCGCGGTCCTCCGCCAGCGACAGGTAACGCGCGCCGATCAGCAGGTCGGAGGCGGCGAGGGCCGCCTCGAGCGTGGCGATGAGCGCGTGGAAGTGGGGCCAGCCCGCGTACATCTCGCGCTGCAGCTCAAGCTCGCCCGCCGCCAGTCCGCTGCCCGCTCCATACCAGGCGGGCAGGCCGATCCGCGTTTGCGTCCAGGCGAACACCCAGGGGATTGCGCGCAGCCCCTCGAGCGGGGCTCCCGCGGCGCGGCGGACCGGTCGCGAGCTGATGTTCAGCTCGCCGAGCACGTCGATCGGGGTGCACTGCGCGAACAGTTGCGCCAGCGTCTCGTCGTCGTAGACGAGCCGCTGATAGGCCTCGCGTGCAAACCGGGCGATCCTGTCGAGCTCACGCCGCCAAGCGAGGCTGGGCTGCGGCGCGGGCGCCGTGCTCGCGTACGCGACCGCGGCGAGGGTGCGCTCGAGCGAGTGCAGCGCGAGGCGGCGATCGGAGAACTTGGCGGTGATCACCTCCCCCTGCTCGGTGATCTTGATCCGCCCGTTGACCGTCCCCGGAGGCTGGGCGAGGATCGACCGGAAGGCGGGGCCGCCGCCGCGGGAGCTTGAGCCGCCGCGACCGTGGAACAGCCGCAGCTCGATCCGCCGCTCAGCGGCCTGGCGGGCGAGGCGCTCCTGTGCCTGGTAGATCGCCCACTGGCTAGCTATGTAGCCCATCTCCTTGCCCGAGTCCGAGTAGCCGAGCATCACCTCCTGGTGACGTCCGCGCGCCTCGAGCTGCTCGGCGTACGCTGCATTGCCGTACAGCTCGCCCATCACCTCCGCCGCGCGCTCGAGCGGCACGCGCCATTCGAACAGCGGCACGATATCGAGCGCCGACCGGCGTCCAGTGCCGCGTCCCGGCCCGCGCGCCGGCTCGAACAGGCCGCTGCGCCGGGCCAGCCAGAGCGCGCAGAGGACATCCGAGGCCTGGGCGGCGTTTGAGATGATGAACGTGTCCAGCGCCTGGGCGCCGTAGGTCGTCACCCCTTGCGCGATCGCGTCGAAGGCCGCGGCCGCCCGGGGCGACTGCGCTGCGTGGCGCGGGGGAAGCGGCGCGCGCAGGCAGGCATCGGTCAACAGCGCGACGCGCTCGCGCTCGCTCGCCGCGGCGGCAAAGCCGGGCAGCAGCGCCCGGCATGCCTCGTGCAGCTCCGACGCATGCGCCCGAACCTCGAGCGTCGCCAGGTGGAAGCCGAAGATCCGCACCTGCCACAGCAGCCGCTCGATGCGCCCGCTCATCACCGCGCGTGCGCCGGCGCTGGCACGGATCGCCTCAAGGTCGGCATGCAGCTGGCTGGCATCGGTGTAGGCGGGCTCGCGCGGCCGCTCACCGGCAGACTCCGCGAGCGTGTTGCGCAGACGGGCGATCACGAACGCCAGCGCTCGGCGCAGCGGCTCACGCGCCTCGTGCGGATAGCGCGCGGCCAGCTCGCCGGCGGTCTCCGGCAGCTCCCGCTCGTAGCGCGCGAGCAGCGCGCGCAGCTCCTCGCCGGCGGAGACCATCCGCTCGGATTGCGAGAAGTCCTGTCGCAGCGGGGTGATGCGCTCGATCAGCAGCCTCAGCGCGAGCGTCCGGTGGGCCCGCAGCGTCTCAAGGATCGTCGCGGGCGTGACATGCGGGTTGCCATCCATGTCACCCCCCGCCCAGCTGCCGAAGCGAAGCGGCGGCGCCTGCGAAGGCATCTTGAGGCTGTCCCCGGCAAGCGCATCGATACGCCGGTGGGCGAGCTCTGCGGCCGCGTCGAACAGGACGGTCTCAAAGAAGAAGAGGAGTCGCCTGACCTCATCGGCGACGCGCGGGCGCATTGCCCGGACCTCATCGGTCGCATACCAGATCGACAGCGCCTCGCGCATCTCCTCCTCGAGCAGCGCGCGCTCGGAGGGGGCGAGGCGCTCGTCGCCGGCGCGCTCGAGCAGCGCGGCCACCGCGCGCCGCTTGCCGAGCACCGAGCGGCGCTCGATATCCGTCGGGTGCGCGGTCAACACGAGGCGGACGTCGAGCGCGCCCGCGCCCTGGGCGCGCGCCGGCTCGTCGCGCAGCCCGCACCCCGTCGGCTCGGCGGCAGCGGGGTCGGCTCCCTCCGCTTGGTCTTCGAGAGGGTCGGCGGCCGCCTGGCGCTCGCCCGCGCGCTGGCGGCGTAGGCTGCGCAGCTCATCGGCCACATTCGCCAGGGCCAGGTGCATACTGCACGCGCGCACGAGCGGCAACGCGGCGCGGCTGTCCAGCGCCGCGACGGCGCGTTCGAGCTGCTCGAAAGCGGCCTTCGGATGTCCGCTGCGCAGCCCCTCGCTCGCCCCTCGCAGCGCCGCGAGCTGAGAGAGCAGCTGCGCGCCGCCCTGCTCGTGCAGCACCTCACCCAGCAGCCGCTCAAGCAGTGCGCGGTCGGCGCGGGAGCGCTCGTCCCAGTGGCGGACGGCATCCTCTGCGGTCAGGCCGGATGGCCCGGAGCGGGCTGCCGCCAGCGCGCTCACCGTCGGCTGCCCGCCCGCCGTCGGCGCTCCTCGTCCCGCTCGGCCGCGAGCTGGCGCTCCTCGATCTGCTCGAGCTTGGCCAGCAGCGTCTGCGCCATGCGGATCGAGGCGGCATCGATCAGGCGTCCGTCGAGCGAGACCGCGCCCTTGCCCTCGGCTGCCGCCTCGCGCATCGCGGCGATGATCCGCCGCGTCTTCTCCACGACATGCGGGTCCGGGGTGAACACCTCGTTGGCGAGCGGCACCTGGGAGGGGTGGATCGCCCACTTGCCCTCGTAGCCCAGCACCGCGGCGCGACGGGCCGAGGCCAGGTAGCCCTCGGGATCGGTGAAGTCGCCGAACGGCCCGTCGATCGGCCGCAGGTGGTACGCCCGACAGACGACCGCGATCCGCGACAGGGCGTAGTGCCACTGATCGCCCCAGTGCAGCTCGCGCCCGCCGTCCTCGCGGGGATCGGTCAGCACCGCATAGTCGGCGTTAGAGCCGCCGATCGAAGTCGTGTGGCTCTGCAGGGAGGCGGCATAGTCGGCCACACCGAACACCATCGCCTCCATCCGCTCAGGGCAGGCGCGCGCGATCTCCTCGCAATTGACCATCCCAAGCGCGGTTTCGATCAGCACCGAGATCCCAATCCGGCGAGGAAGTCGCATCGCGTCCTCGATCTGGGTCAGCAGCGTCGCCACCAGATGCACGTCGCCCGCGCAGCTGACCTTCGGGATCATGATCGTGTCCAGGTGCTGGCCGGCCTCCTCCACCACCTCCACGATGTCGCGGTAGCAGTAGTGGGTGTCGAGGCCATTGATGCGCAGCGACACCGAGCAGCGCGACCAGTCGAGCTCCCGCAGCGCCGAGATCACGTTCAGGCGCGCCTGGGCCTTGTCGTCGGGGGCGACGGCATCCTCGAGATCGAGCATCACGATGTCGGCGCCGAGCTCAGGCGCCTTCTCGAGCATGCGAACGTTGCTGCCGGGCACGGCGAGCTCGCTGCGGTGCAGGCGGGAGGGCTTGGGTGTGGTCATGCGCGCAATGGGAGTGGTCATGGGCGCAGTAGAAGCGCTCCCCGCCTGACACGCAAGCGAACTTAGATGAATTTGTTGCACCCAGAGAGCGACATCGATGTATAGGGCGCTTTCTTTGAGTGCGCGCCAAATTCTTTGCTTTCACGCGCGGCGCGGTTCGGCTAGCCTCGCACCAATGACCGCGATCACACAATCCCCGACCTCGATGACCCAGGCGCCGCTCCAGGAGCAGCGGCTGCTTTGCGGCCCTGGTCCGACGAACGTGTCGGCCGCCGCCCTCGCCGCGATGCGCTGGCCGATGCTCGGCCATCTCGACCCCGACCTGCCAGAGCTGCTCGACGAGCTGGTCGGACTGTTGCGCTCGGCCTATCGGGCGGCGGGCGGGATCGTGCTGCCCCTATCGGCCACCGGAACCTCGGGGATGGAGGCTGGGATCGCGAATCTGCTCGAGCCGGGGGAGCTTGCGATCGTGGCCGCCAGCGGCTTCTTCGGCCGACGTATCGCTGAGATTGCCCGCCGCTCCGGCGCGGAGGTGGTCGAGCTGCGCGCCGACTGGGGCCAGCACGTCACCAACGAGCGCCTGCTGGCGGCGCTCGACGAGCACCCCCAGGCGCGGCTGCTCGCCGTCGTCCACGCCGAGACCTCGACCGGCGTCGAGCACCCGATCGCGGAGCTGGCGCAGGCGCTGCGCGGGCGCGACGTGCTGCTGATGGCCGACTGCGTGACGTCTCTGGGCGGCGTTGAGCTCGATGTCGATGGCTGGGGGATCGACTACGCCTACTCGTGCACGCAGAAGTGCCTGGGCGCCCCGCCCGGGATGTCGCCGGTGGCGGTCTCCGAGCGCGCGGTCGAGCGGATCCGCGCACGCCGCACCCCGGTCTCCTTCTCGCTCGATTTGCTTGAGCTCGAGCGCTACTGGATCAAGCGACCCGCGGTCTACCACCACACCGTCCCGGTGCTGCACATCTACGCGCTGCTCGGCGCGCTGCGCGAGGTTGCTCAGGAAGGGCTCGAGGCGCGCTGGCGACGGCACGCCGAGGCGGGGCGGTTGCTGCAGGAAGAGATCCGCGGGCGCGGCCTCGAGTTGCTGGCCGATCCCGACCGCCAGCTGGCGCCGCTGACCGCGGTGCGCGTTCCCCAGGGGGTCGACGGCCGGCGCGTGCAGGAGCGCATGCTGCGCGAGCACGGGATCGAGATCGGCGGCGGCCTCGGCCCCGACGCGCCTCCGATCTGGCGCCTCGGCCTGATGGGGCCAAACGCCACGCCGGAGGTCGCACGCCGCCTGCTTGCAGCCCTCGACGAGGTGCTGGCGGGCGAGCCGGGGTTCACCGCCCAGGCCTGAGCCACAGCCCGGTTGGGGGTCGCGCGCGGCCCCCCGGCAGGGCTTTGCGCGCGCAGGCGCGGTGTGCGGCCGCGTCGTGCGCGTCGGTGGCGCATCACGGTGCAGCCATGCGCGTCGTGCCGCAGCGCCATGCAGCCCGGCGCGCCGGTGATGGGCGGTGGCGCGGCGCGGCGCGGCGGTGGTAGCGCGCTGGTGGTAGCGCGCTGGTGGTATGCGGTGGTGCGGCCCGGCGGGCTGGTGGTATGCGCGCTGCTGCCGCCCGGCGCCGTCGGGCCTTCACGCTGACAGGCGGCGGTAGGGGGGTTGCCGGCTCAGGCAGGCGGGGCCAGCACCCGCGCAAGCGCGTGTCTCGCCGCTTCGGACTCCGCGAATTCGATGAAGGCGGCAGCCTCCGAGCGCACCGGCCCTACGTCGGAGCGGACGGCGTACCAGGCGCGCCGCGGCAACCCCCCGCGCGGCCCAACCGTCGCCAGCAGTCCGAGCTCAAGCTCAAGCTGGACCGCGCAGCAGGGAGCGAGAGCCAGTCCCAGCCCGAGCGCCACCGCCTGCTTGATTGCGCCATTCGAGCCGAGCGTCAGGATCTTCGGCTCGAGGCCGTGGCTGGCCAGATACTCCTCGCACAGCGTGCGCGTGCCCGATCCAGGCTCGCGTAGAAGCCACGGCCGCCGCGCCAGCTCCTCGACGGCGACCCCCCGCCTGCCGGCGAGCGGATCGCCCGGCGCGGTGATCAGGACGAACTCGTTTGGCGCGAACGGCCGCCCGTAGAGCGGTTGGTTCTCCGGTGGGCGACCGGTGATGGCAACGTCGATCTCGTGGTCGATCAACCGTCGGAAGATCTCGCCGCGATTGCCGACGTGCAGCGTCACCTCGAGCTCCGGGTGCGCCTCTCGAAACAGCCGCAGCAGCGGCGCCACGAGGTGCTCGCCGGCGGTCGTGACCGCGCCCAGCCGCAAGGTCGCGCGACCGCCAGGGCCAGCCTCGCGCGCAGCTCGCGCCCCCTGCTCGAGAAGCCCCAGCACGTCGGCTGCATAGGGCAGGTACGCGTGCCCGGCTGCCGTCGGGCGCAACGTGCGGCCGTTGCGCTCCATCAGCTTGACTCCGAGCTCGCGCTCAAGCGCGTTGATCGCCGCCGACACCGATGGTTGCGTTACCACCAGCTCCTCCGCCGCGGCGGTCACCGAGCCCCGCCTGGCGACGGTGAGAAAGGCGACGAGCTGGGTGACGGTGACGGCCATCGGGCTGTGAGCTGAGGCTCGCTTACGCGTGCAGCGCCGAGTCGGCGCCGATCGCGAGCAGACGCTGGGAGCGCGCCGGGTTCCCGCCGCTGACCGTCGCCCGCGCCCACAGCAGCTGGTAGAGGATCAGCAACTGCACGAGCGCGAGTGATTCCGAGCGGTGCAGGTCGGTTCCGATCGTGAACTCGCCGAGTCTGCGCAGGCGCAGATGGTTGGCGAAGCTGATCCGCGACCAGACCTCCTCCTCGAGCCTTGAGGCAAGCTCGGGATCGATGTCGCCGGGGATCCGCAGGACCAGATCGTGCTTGCCGCGCAGCAGCACCGGCCCGTCACCGCCGGCTCCGAGGATGGGGGAGAGGTCGGGATGAGGCAGGGTGTCACGGAGCAGGACATCGGCATCCAGGTGGGAGGGATCGCCGTTCGCCCCGGGACGGAAGGTGACGACGATGTCGGCATGCGCGCGCTGCGGGCGGATGAAGGTGGCGGCGTCCCGCTCACGTCGGTCGAGCTCCTCGAGCACCTCGTCGGTCGTATAGCGGCGGCGGGTGCAGTCCCGTTTGAGCTTCCAAGCGCGGCGCAACTCCTCCGGGGGCGCGAGGAAGACGCGCACATCGTGGATGCTGCGCAGCGTCTCCGTGTGGAAGTTGAGCAGACCCTCCACCACCAGAAAGCGGCCGGGGCGGACGTACACCGGCCTTCCCAGCGTCCCGTCGCGGTGGTCGTACACGGGCTTGAGCACCGGCTCGCCACGACGCAGGTGCAGGAGATGCTGGGTGAGGATGTCGAGATGGTTGGCGTCTGGATGCAGCGGCGTGATTCGCAGCTGGCGGCGCTCGCGTCGCTCGTAGCGGTGGTAGTCATCAGCGCTGATCCTGACGACGTGCTCCTCCTGCATGACGCGAATCAGCCCGCGTGTGAGGGTCGTCTTGCCGGCCCCTGAGTCGCCGACCACCCCGAGCACGATCGGTCGCACCATCGGCGCAGCGTACCTAGTTCTGGGCCTTTGCGCCCGCGGGCGCTGGCGGCGACTGAGTGGGGCGTCGGTGGTTCGAGCGGGGTTGGCGGCTGAGTGGAGATCGCTATCGGGCGCGGCCGTTGGCGGCGAAGTCGCTACCCGGGTTCAGGCTGGGTTGCGGGGTTCGGGGTCCGAGGCTGGTTTCGGATTCCCCTGCGCTCTTCTGGCTCTCCTGGAGAACATCTCTGGCTGTATGGGCCGGTTTTGGGCTCCGAGTTGGTGGGGCGCTCGCGAAGCGAGTCAAGCGACGTGGCGATGGGAGGTGGCGAAGCGAGTCAAGCGGCTTGGCGATCGGCGGGGCAGCCGTCGGTAGCTACGAGGCCACGGGACGGCAGCTCACGCTCCGATAACGATCGTTTGCAGGTCGGTCAGCGCCTCAAATGGGTAGCGGCCGCCGACTCGCCCGATGCCGCTGAGGCTGCCGGCGCGCCCGCCGAAGGGCAAATGGTTCTCCCAGTAGTTGGTTGTCTCGTTGATGTTCACGAGACCGGTGCGCGCCTCGTCTGCGTAGCGCAGCGCCCTACGCAGGTCGGCGGTGAAGATCGCCGCCAGCAACCCGTACGGGGAGGAGTTGGTCAACTCAATCGCCTCCTCCAGCGAGCGAATCTCAACCACCGGAGCGATCGGCCCAAACGTCTCCTCCCGGGCGGCGAGCGCTCCCGGCGGCACGCCGTCGAGCAGCGTCGCCGGCCAGTAGAGGTCGGTGGGGAAGCCGCGCGCGCGCTCGCCACCGCACACCGCGCGGGCGCCGCGCTCAAGCGCGTCCCGCACGTGCGCCTCCATCTTTGCGGCGACCGCCGCGTTGTTCATCGGCCCGAGCGTGGTCTCCGGGGCGAGCGGATCGCCGAGCCTGACCTCCCGCTCGATCAGCGCAGCGATCCCTTCAACCAGCTCGCGCCGCACCGCCTTGTGGACCAGCAGGCGCTCGCCGGCGGTGCAGCTCTGTCCGGCGCAGAGAAAGCAGGCGCTGAGCGCGGCCCGCGCGGCCGCGTCGAGATCGGCGTCCTCGAGCACCACGAGCGGGCCGTTGCCGCCCATCTCGAGCAACAGACGCTTGCCGGCGGCGCGGCCCGCAATGCGCAGGCCGGTCTGAGTCGAGCCGATGAAGCCGATGGCTGCGATCTGCGGATGGGCGACAAGCTCCTCTCCGACGATCGGCCCGGGGCCGCAGAGGAAGTTGAAGACGCCGGGCGGGAGCTCGGCCTCGGCGACGCATTCGGCCAGCACCCCTGAGCATGCCGAGGTGCTCGGCGCGGGCAGCCAGACGACCGTGTCCCCCGCCGCGAGCGCTGGCGCCACGATCTCGGCGGGCATCGTGTAGGGCCAGTTCCAGGGTGTGATCACGGCTACCGGCCCAACCGCCCGGCGTAGAACCAGCACGCGCTTGCGTGAATCCGCGCTCGGCGGGATCGAGCCCTCGAGCCGCAGGCCGTCCTCGGCGGCGGCATGCCACATGCCGATCAGCTCATCCACCTCGTCGTAGGCCTCAGCATGCAGCGGCTTGCCCTGGTCGAGCGCGAGCGCCCAGGCTAGGTCCTCGCGCCGTCGCTCGCAGGCCTCGCCGATCCGCCGCAGCGCGGCTGCGCGCTCATGCGCGGTGGCGCGCGACCAGTCGGTGAAGGCCCGCTGCGCGGCGGCGACCGCCGCATGGACGTCGGCCGGGCTGGCCTGCGTCACGACGCCGATCCGCTCCCCGCTTCCGGGGCTGATGGCCGGCAGCGTCTCGCCTGAGCTACCCTCGCACCAAGC
>Ga0209061_1002254_pt1 | contig 25496 bp, 19 predicted proteins | sample Coa_R1_10_FD_187157 | JGI IMG/M metagenome (GOLD analysis project Ga0209061, IMG submission 187157) | Surface soil microbial communities from Centralia Pennsylvania, which are recovering from an underground coalmine fire - Coalmine... | ecosystem: Environmental > Terrestrial > Soil >...
TGGCTCAACCGCTTCCGCCGCCTGACCATCCGCTACGAGCGCCGCGCCGACATCCATCATGCCTTCCTCACCCTCGGCTGTGCTCTGATCTGCTTCAACCAATTGTGCCGGTTTTGTTAGGTGCTCTTACCTGGTCCATTGCTTGGCTCCGATCAGCCGCTGCGACAGCAGCACCGCCGCCGCCAGCTCGCCGTTGAAGGCGATCGCCAGCGCGGCGGCGACGGTATCGGCCGCCTCCTGCGGCCGCTCGGCGCGATAGACCAGCACGTCCATCAGTTCGAGCGCCGCCTGCGCCTTCGTCCCCATCGGCACCTGCCACGGGTTGAACTCGGCCCATTCGCCGCGCATCGCCACCAGCATGACCAGCGGGAAGCGGCAGGCCTTGGTCAGCGAGAGCATGTTGATGCAGTTGCCGACGCCGCTCGACTGCATCAGCAGCACGGCGCGCTCGCCGCCGAGCCAGGCGCCGGCGGCCAGGCCGATGCCTTCCTCCTCGCTGGTCAGCGGCACGGCGCGGATCTGCGGGTCGGCGCGGCACAATTCGATCAGCCGCGCATGCCCGGCGTCGGGGACATAGCCGACCTGCCGGATCGCCGCCCGCTTGATCTCCGCGAAGATCCGCTCGCGCCAGTCGGCCTCGGACCGATCGGGGATCGGGTCGGGTATGGTTGCGCTCACCCTTATGCCTCCGTTGCGAACAGCGCCGCCGACCCTAGCACGGAAAGCCGCCGATCAGGACTGCGCGCGGCGGGCCGGCATCTTGTTCCGGCGCCCGCGGCGCCGGGCGCGGGCCTTCGCCGGCGGTTCCTCCGGCGGTTCGTCCGGCAGGTCCGCCCCCGGCCGGGCCGCGGCCTCGGGATGGTCGACGATCCGCAGGCGCTGCCGCGTCAGCCTCTCGATAGCGGCGAGCGCACCCCGCTCCGCCGCCGCGCACAGCGAGATCGCCACCCCGCCGGCGCCGGCGCGCGCGGTGCGGCCGATGCGGTGGACATAGCCCTCGGGCTCGCTTGGGAGGTCGAAATTGATGACGTGGCTGATGCCGGCGACGTCGAGGCCGCGCGCGGCGAGGTCGGTGGCGACCAGCACGCGCACCTGGCCGCGGCGGAAGCCGTCGAGCGCCCTGTGGCGGGCCGCCTGCGATTTGTTGCCGTGCAATGCCTGCGCTTCGAGGCCGCTGTCGGCCAGGCGCGCGGCCAGGCGATCGGCGCCGCGCTTGGTGCGGGCGAAGACCAGCGCGCGGGCGACCTCCGGCGCGCGCAATAGCGCGGCCAGCAGCGGCAATTTGCGGGCGCCGGCGACGAAGATGACGCGCTGGTCGATGCCGGCGGCCACCGTCGCCGGCGGCGCGATCTCGATCCGCACCGGGCTTTTGAGCAGGCCCGCCGCTAGGCGGGCGATGGCCTCAGGCATCGTCGCCGAGAACAGCAGGTTCTGCCGCGGCTCGGGCAGCAGCGCGAGGATGCGCCGGATATCCGGCAGGAAGCCCATGTCGAGCATGCGGTCGGCCTCGTCGAGCACCAGCACCAACAGCCGCTCGAAGCGGACATGGCCTTGCGCGTGCAGGTCGAGCAGGCGTCCGGGCGTCGCGATCAGGATGTCGACCCCGCGCGCCAGCGCCGCGACCTGCGGCCGCTGGCCGACGCCGCCGAACACCGCGGCGCTGCGCGGGCGCAGATGGCGCCCGTAGAGGCGGAAGCTGTCGCCGATCTGGACGGCCAGTTCGCGGGTCGGGGTCAGCACCAGCGCGCGCGGCGTGCGGCCGTCCTGCGGGTGCTGCGCGAGGCGGTGCAGGATCGGCAATGCGAAGGCGGCGGTCTTGCCGGTGCCGGTCTGGGCGACGCCGAGCACGTCGCGCCCGGCCAGCAGGGGCGGGATCGCCTGCGCCTGGATCGGCGTCGGTCTGAGGTGGTTGTGCGCGGCCAGCGCGCGCAACAGCGGCTCCGCCAGGCGAAGATCGGCAAAGGAGGAGGTCAAAAAATCGGTTCCTTTATGGGTCAGGGGGCCGGCCCCGACGGGGCGGCGGCGCCCCCCGCCGAGGCGGGAACCGGGCGCTCGCCGCGACATGGCGGTGCGGCGCGCCGAAGTCAAGCGGCGAAAAGGCGGGGCAGCCCCCCGCCGCGGCGGCGCTTGCCGCGCGCCGCTACCAGCCGAGCGCGTAGGCGGGCCGGCGCGGATCGGCGCCGGCTTCGAGCAGGCCGCGCTTGCGGTCGGCGAGGATCGCGCACACCGCGCCGGCGGTCCAGATCCATTCGGGCCAGCGCTCGATCTTGTGGCCGCGGCGCGCGAGCTCGGCGATGACCGCCTCGGGGATGCGGCTCTCGAGGTTGAGCCGGCCGGGATAGTAGTCGTAGGGCGCGAACGAGGAGGGAAAGCTGTAGCTGGCAAAGCGCGGGCTTTCGATCGCGCTCTGCACGTCGGCGCCGAACACGAAATGGTTCAGCAACACCTGCAGCATCGCCTGCGTCTGCACGTCGCCGCCGGGCGTGCCGAACGGCAGGAAGCGCTCGCCGCCCTGGACCGCGAGCGCCGGGTTCGGCGTCAGCCGCGGCCGCTTGCCCGGCGCGACGCCGCAGGGGTGGCGCGGGTCGGGGCGCGACTGCGAGCCGCGGTTCGACGGGATCAGCCCGGTGCCGGGCACGACCGGCGAGCCGTAGCAGCCGTCGCTCGGGGTTGCCGAGAACAGGTTGCCCCAGCGATCGGCGACGCAGACATAGGAGGTGTCGGGCTCGGGGAAGAGGTTGGCGAGGCCGGCCGCCGGGCTGTCGGCGCGGTGCGGCGGCCGCCGCAGCGGCTCCGCCGCGGCCGCCGGGCTGGCCTCGCCGGCCGGCGGCATCTCCGGCCAGGCGCGGTCGGGGCGGATCAGCCGGCGCCGTTCGGCCGCGTATGCGGGCGAGAGCAGCCGCTCGAGCGGCACCGCGATGACGGCGGGGTCGCCGTAATAGGCCTCGCGGTCGGCGAAGGCGAGTTTGAGGGCCTCGGCGAGGTGGTGGATGTAGTCGGCGCTGTTGTGGCCGAGGGCCTGCAGGTCGCTGCCTTCGAGCAGCGCCAGGGTCTGCAGCAGCACCGGCCCCTGGCACCAGGGGCCGCAGGTGAAGACCTCGAGATCGCCGAAGCGGCGGCGCAGCGCCGGCTCGACCGGCGAGCGGTATTCGGCGAGGTCTGCGGCCGCCAGCAGGCCGCCCTGTTCGTTGAAGAAGGCGAGGATCTTGGCCGCGATGTCGCCGCGATAGAAGGCCGCGCGCGCCGCCGCCAGCCCGGCCTTGCGGCCGCCGTGATAGGCGGCGGCGCGCTCCTCGTCGGCCATGTATTGCAGCGCGGCGGCCAGATCGCTCTGGCGGAAGATCTCGCCGACCGCGGGCACCCGCCCCTCCGGCAGATAGACGGCCGCGCTTGACGGCCATTGCCGCAGCTGCGGGGCGTGCCGGGCAAGGCTCTCGGCCATCAGCGGGTACATCGGGAAGCCGTCGCGGGCCAGCCGGATCGCCGCCGCCGCGACCTCGCCGAACGGCATCGTGCCCCAGCCCTCGAGCGCCGTGATCCAGGCGTCGGGGGCGGCCGGCACGACGGTGCGCAGCACGCCGCGCGGGATCTTGCCGCCGTGCTCGCGCTGGAAGAATTCGGGGTCGAGCGCCTTCGGCCACGGCCCGAGCCCGGCGATCGTCAGGACCGCGCGCGTCTCGGCGCTGTAGATCAGGATCGGCGCGACGCCGGCGATGTTGACGAGATCGCTCTGCACGACGCCGAGCGCGAGCCCGGCGGCGACGCCGGCGTCGATCGCATTGCCGCCGGCTTCGAGGACGGCAAAGCCGGCGGTGGCGGCGAGGTAGTGGCCGGCGGCGATCGCGTGGCGGGTGGCGGCGATCGGCGGGCGGTGCGGGGCGGGGAAGCTCATGGCGCTCTCCGGGGCGGCTGGCGGGCGCCCAGCATAGCGCCCCGATGCGGGGCGGGAAAAGCGGTTGCGGCGGGCCGCTCAGGGCCGGCGCCGCTTGCGCGGGCCGCCGCGGCCGGCGGCGGGGCGGGGCGGCGGCGCTCCGGGGCGGGGGGAAGCGGGCGTCGGCGCGGTCTCGCGGGGCTGCGTCCGCGGCGCGTTCAGCAGGCTGTCGACCAGCCCGGCAAAGGTCGCAAGCCAGGCGGCCAGCGCGATCGCCATGAACGCCTGCGACAGCCGCATCAGAAACGGCGCGCCGATATCCGCGGCGAGGTGGCCGGTCGCGACCGAGTACATGCCCAGCGGGAACACGCCGCCCCAATACAGCGGGTCATAGGCGAAGGCGACGCCGCGGATCAGGTAGCGCCACACGCCCAGCACCACCAGCATCGGGATCCACCAGCTGCCGATCGCCCAGAAGAACAGCGTCAGGCCCTTCACGAAGGGGATGATCGCGGTGACGGTCGGCGACAGCGCCGCCTGTTCGAGCAGGACGGCGCCGCCCAGCGTCGAGATCGCGACCGCGCCCATATTGATCCAATAGGGCGGCGTCAGATCCTCGGGCGCCATCGGCAGGAACGTGTAGCGGAAAAAGATCAGCGTCATCAGCCACAGATACAGGGCGCCGCCGCCGAGCCACAGGACCAGCGCCGCAAACATCAGCGGCTGGCGCAGGCCGGCGAGGGCGCCGGCGCCGAGCAGCGTCACGGTCAGGATCGCCAGCGACTGGGTGGCGACGACGCTGACCAGCCAGCCGCCGTTGATGCCGGCGGCAAGGCTCGGCTTGTCCGGCTTGACCGTCAGCAGGGCGAGCACGCCGTACAGGATGAGAGCCCACAACAGGGCGGTGGCGGCCCACAGGCCAAGGCCGGCGGTCACCGCGCCCTGCTGGATCACGCTCTGGCTGCCGAATACGCCGCAGGCTGCGACCAGCGTGAAGAAGCCGACCCCGCGGCTGTGGCTTGCGAGATCGGCGGCGAAGGCGCGCGGATAGCGCCGGATGCGCAGGACGGTCGCCGTCGCCAGGGCGGCCAGGAACCCCGCATTCAGCCAGTATAGCACCGCCGGCAATAGCGGCACGCCGTGCAGCCGCGCGGCGAGCGCGACGATGCCGGTGGCCATGACCAGCGCGAAATAGCCCGGATGCAGGGTTTCCAGCCGGTCGCGGGGGCCGCGCGCGAAACGGGGTCCTACCATCGCCGGCCACGGCATGGTCGGAGGCCGCGCGGCTCATTGGACCAGGGGCGAGGCGCTGGCGGCAAGATCGACCCCCTGAATTTCGGCCTGTCCGGCGAGCACGCTGACATATTGCCGCAATGCCGTTGCCGTGACGCCGGCGCGCAGGTGCTGCGCGATGCGCTCGCGAACGCTGGCGAACGGCAGCACCCGGCCGGGGATGCGCCGGTCGATCGCGACGATGTGAAAGCCGTAGCGCGTCTTGACGAGCTCCCGCAGGATTCCGGTCTGGCCGGGGCGGAACAACGCCTGCTCGAACTCCGGCACCGTATCGCCGCGTGCGATCTGGCCGAGATTGCCGCCGTGCCGGCCCGAGGGGCAGTTCGACAGCGCCTGTGCGAGGGCCGCAAAGCGCTCCGGCTCGCGCCGCAGCGCAGCCAGGGTCTGCTCGGCTTGCGCGCGGATCTTGGCGATGCTGACCCGCGGCGTGACCTGGAACAGGATGTGCCGCGCATGGACGAGATCGCCGCTGCGGAATTGCTGCGGATGCTGCTCGTAATAGCGCCGGCATTCCGCCTCGTCCGGCTCCGGCGTGACCACCTCGCGTTCGAGCAGCGCTTCGATCGCCGCGCCGATCTCAGCCTCCTCCCGCACGGCGCCGTCGAGCAGCCCGACGGCGACCGCGCGCTGGCGCAGCAATTCGCGGACGGCCGCCAGTTGCGGGGATTCGCCCGCCCGCGGCGACACCGCGACGCCGTTGATCCGCACGGTCATGACCGCACCGGTCCTTTGGCCCGCGTCTGCGGCGTGCGCACGATCTGGTAGGGCCGGAACAGATAGGCGAGCGCGCCGGCGCCGCTCCAGATGTGGATCATGCGCGTGAACGGCGAGATCAGGAAGATCGTGAAGCCGAGCAGCACGTGCAGCTTGTAGACGAGCGGCACGCCCGCCATCAGCGCGGCCGCGCCGCCGTCGAGCGTCACTACGCCCTTGACGTAGCGGGTCAGCGTCTCGAACAGCGCGCCGTCCATATGGGCGGCCGAGATCGGGACGGTGAGCAGGCCGAGCGCGAGCTGCAGCCACAGCATGACGACGACCGCGATGTCCCATTTGCGGCTGTTGAGGCGGATGCGCGGATCGGCGAGCCGCCGATGGATCAGAAGCGTCAGGCCGATGATGGCGATGGACCCGGCGATGCCGCCGACCACCATTGCCACAAGCTGATGGCCGGCGGGGGAAAGCGCCCAGTCGATTGCCCAATGCGGCGTCAGGAAACCAACGAAGTGGCCGAGCACCACGATGATGACGCCGTAATGAAACAGGTTCGAGCCGAGGCGCAGCTGGCGCTGGCGCAGCATCTGCGAGGAATCGCTCTTCCAGGTATAGGGCTCGCGGTCGAAGCGGATCAGGCTGCCGATCAGCAGGACGCTCAGACAGACGTAGGGATAGATGCCGAACAGCAGCGTGTTGACGTAGGGGCTGGCGAGCATCGTGCGCCTCCCGTTCTCATTCGGCCCGCGCCGGCGCCGCCGCCGCGAAGGCCGGCGGCTCGGCCCAGTCGCGATCGAGGATTTCCGGCCGTTCCGCGGCCGGCGGCACGGTTGCGGCCGCGATCGGTGCGGCCCCGGCGATGACCAGCAGCGCCTGTGGCACCGCGGCGTAGGCGCTGCGCCGCGCCATCAGAGCGCGGGCGAGACGGGCGAGGATCGGGGCGCACTCGGCAAGCAGTTGCCGCGCTTCCGCCGGCGGGCGGCAGCTCAGATATTCGAGAACGACCGGCAGGAAGTCGGGCAATTCGCGGCCGCGCAAGGTCAAGCCGGCGCGCTCGTAGAGCCGCCGCAGCGCGGCCATCGCCTCGCCGCGCTCGCGGCTCTCGCCATAGAGATGCTCGAATAGGTGCAGCGAGAGCGCGCGGCTGTGATCGAACAGGGCGACATAGCGCTCTTCGGCCTCGAGCAGCTCGCCGCGCCCGATCTCCGCGACCAGCGCCAGCAGCGCGTCGCGCTCGGCCGCGGCGACGAGCGGTGTGGCGCGGATGAGCGCGGCGATTTCCGGCAGGGCCTCGCGCAATTCCGGCGTCGGATAGGACAACAGGGCCGAGAAGGCCTTGAACACCAGCATGCCCGCCTCCCTTACGTATCGACCGGGCGCACCGGGGTCAGCTTGCGGCGGCCCATCTTGCCGCCGAACAAGGTCGAATGCGGCGGCCCGAAATCGCAGCCGTTACCGAAGGTGAAGCCGCAGGTGCCGCGCAGCCCGTAGGCGTCCTCGGCCTGCTCGCGATGGCTGGTCGGGATGACAAAGCGGTCCTCGTAATCGGCGATGGCGAGATAGCGGTGCATCTCCTCGGCCTCGGCCACGCTGAGGCCGGCCTGCGCCAGCACGGCCTCGCCGTCATCCTCGCCGAGCTGGCGCCGGCGGTAATAAAGGCGCATGGCGAGCAGGCGCTCGAGCGCCGCGACGATCGGCGCCTCGGCGCCGGCGGTCAGCAGATTGGCGAGATAGCGCACCGGGATGCGCAGCGCGCGCACATCGGGAATGTCGCCGGCGGTCGCGATCGCGCCGGTATTGGCGTGCGCCTGGATCGGCGACAGCGGCGGCACGTACCACACCATCGGCAGCGTGCGATATTCGGGATGGAGCGGGAAGGCGATCTTCCATTGCACGGCCATCTTGTAGGTCGGCGAGCGCTTGGCGGCCTCGATCCAGGCGTCGGGCACGCCGTCGGCGCGCGCTTGCGCCGCGATCTCAGGATCGTTCGGATCGAGGAACAGCCCGAGCTGCGCCTCATAAAGATCCTGCGGGTTTTCGACGCTGGCCGCGCTCTCGATGCGATCGGCGTCGTAGAGCAGCACGCCGAGATAGCGGATGCGCCCGACGCAGGTCTCGGAGCAAACGGTGGGCTGGCCGGCCTCGATGCGCGGATAGCAGAAGATGCATTTCTCCGATTTGCCCGAGGTCCAGTTGTAATAGATCTTCTTGTAAGGACAGCCCGAGATGCACATGCGCCAGCCGCGGCACTTGTCCTGATCGATCAGGACGATGCCGTCCTCCTCGCGCTTGTAGATCGAGCCCGACGGACAGGAGGCGACGCAGCTCGGATTGAGGCAGTGCTCGCACAGCCGCGGCAGATACATCATGAAGGTGTTCTCGAACTGGCCGCAGATGTCCTTCTGCACCGCCTCGAAATTGTAGTCCTGCGAGCGCTTGTCGAACTCGCCGCCGAGCAGCTCCTCCCAGTTCGGCCCCCACGCGATCTTGTCCATCGGGCGGCCGGTGATCAGGGACAGCGGACGCGCGACCGGCGCCGTCGGCAGCTCCGGCGCCGTATGCAGGTGCTCGTAGTCGAAGGTGAACGGCTCGTAGTAGTCGTCGATTTCGGGAAGATGCGGATTGGCAAAGATTTTCGCCAGAATGGCGAGCCGACCGCCCTGCTTCGGCACGATCTTGCCGTTTTTCCTTCGCGTCCAGCCGCCCTTCCAGCGCTCCTGGTTTTCCCAGTCCTTCGGATAGCCGATGCCGGGCTTGGTCTCGACATTGTTGAACCACGCGTATTCCATGCCCTGACGCGAGGTCCATACGTTCTTGCAGGTGACCGAGCAGGTGTGGCAGCCGATGCACTTGTCGAGATTGAGCACCATCGCGATCTGCGCGCGGATTTTCATGCCGCTCTCCCCCGCAGGCCCGGATCGACCGGGTTGGAATGGTCGAGCCAGGCGATCGTATCGAGCCTGCGCACGATGACGAACTCGTCGCGGTTGGCGCCGACCGTGCCGTAATAATTGAAGCCGTAGGCGAGCTGGGCGTAGCCGCCGACCATGTGCGTCGGCTTGAGCAGGGTGCGCGTGACCGAGTTGTGGATGCCGCCGCGCTGGCCGGTGATCCGCGAGCCCGGCACGTTCACGATCTTTTCCTGCGCGTGATACATCAGGCACATGCCTTCCGGGATGCGCTGGCTGACGACGGCGCGGGCCGCGATCGCGCCGTTCAGGTTGAACAGCTCGATCCAGTCATTGTCGGCGATGCCGGCCCGTCTGGCGTCCGGCTCCGAAATCCATACGATTGGGCCGCCGCGCGACAGCGTCAGCATCAACAGATTGTCGGTATAGGTCGAGTGGATGCCCCATTTTTGGTGCGGTGTGATGAAATTGAGCACGATCTCCTTGCCGCCCTCGCCGCTCCTGCCCAGCATCGCCGTGACTGTCCGCGTGTCGATCGGCGGCCGGTACGCGGCCAGGCTCTCGCCGAAATCGCGGAACCAGCGGTGATCCTGATAGAATTGCTGGCGACCGGTCAGCGTGCGCCAGGGGATCAGCTCGTGCACGTTGGTGTAGCCCGCGGTGTAGCTGATCTGCTCACTCTCGATGCCGGACCAGATCGGCGACGAGATGATCTTGCGCGGCTGCGCCTGCAGGTCGCGGAAGCGGATCTGCTCGTCCGCGCGCGTCCGGGCGAGATGGGTGTGGTCGCGGCCGGTCGCCCGGCCGAGCGCCTCCCAGGCCTTGACCGCCACATGGCCGTTCGTTTCCGGCGCCAGCGTCAGGATGACTTCGGCAGCGTCGATATCGCTGTCGATGCGCGGGCGCCCGTGAGTCGGTCCGCCGTCGTCGACGCGGTAATTGAGCGCCGCCAGCGCCGCCACCTCGGCCTCGGCGTTCCAGGCGATCCCCTTGCCGCCGTTGCCGAGCGTGTCGGCCAGCGGCCCGAGGGCGGTGAAGCGTCGATAGGTATTGGGATAGTCGCGTTCGACGACGGTGATGTGCGGGGCGGTAACGCCGGGCACGAGCTCGCATTCCCCCTTTTTCCAGTCGCGCACGTCGAAAGGCTGCGCCAATTCGGCGGGCGTGTCGTGGAGGATCGGGGTCAGCACCACGTCGGCTTCGACGCCGAGATGGCCGACCGCCAATTGCGAGAAGCGACGGGCGATCGTCTTGAAGGCCTCCCAGTCGCTGCGCGCCTCCCAGACCGGGTCCACCGCCGCCGACAGCGGATGGATGAAGGGATGCATGTCGGTGGTGCTGAGGTCGTTTTTTTCGTACCAGGTGGCGGTCGGCAGCACGATGTCGGAGTAGAGACAGCTCGTCGACATCCGGAAATCGAGCGTCACGACGAGGTCGAGCTTGCCCTCGGGGGCCGGATCGCGCCACACCACCTCCTGCGGCTTGCGGCCGCCGCTCGCGCCGAGATCCGCACCCTGCAGCCCGTGGCGGGTGCCAAGGAAGTGGCGCAGGAAATATTCGTGCCCCTTGCCCGAGGAGCCGAACAGGTTGGAGCGCCAGATGAACAGATTGCGCGGGAAGTTGGCCGGGTTGTCCGGGTCCTCGCAGGCCAGCGCGAGGCGGCCCGCCTTGAGGCCGGCGGCGACGTAATCGGCGACGGCGAGGCCGGCTGCGCGCGCCGGCGCGGCGAGCGTCAGCGGGTTGACCGACAGTTGCGGCGCCGACGGCAGCCAGCCCATGCGCTCGGCCCGGACGTTGAGATCGATCAGGCTGCAGCGATAGGGCGCGGGGTCGGCGAGCGGCGAGAGGAGCTCGCTGACCTCCAGCTTTTCATAGCGCCACTGGTCGCTGTGCGCATAGAAGAACGAGGTGCCGTTCATGTGCCGCGGCGGCCGCACCCAGTCGAGCGCGAAGGCGAGCATCGTCCAGCCGGTCTGCGGCCGCAGCTTCTCCTGCCCGACATAATGCGCCCAGCCGCCGCCGGACACGCCGATCGTGCCGCACATCATCAGGAAGTTGATGATGCTGCGGTAGGTCATGTCCTGGTGATACCAGTGGTTCAGCCCGGCGCCGAGGATGACCATCGAGCGCCCGCCCGTCTTTTCGGCGTTGCGCGCAAAACCGCGGGCAAGCGCGACGGCCTGCTCGGCCGGTACGCCGGTGATCGCCGCCTGCCAGGCGGGGGTGTAGGCGAGGTTGTCCTCGTAGCTCTTGGCGCCGGCGCCGCCGAGGCCGCGATCGAGGCCGTAATGGGCGCATAGCAGGTCGAAGACGGTGGCGACCCAGGCCTCCCCGTCGCGCAGATCGACGCGCCGGGCCGGCACGTTGCGCAGCAGCACCTCGCCGCCCTGGTCGTTGGCGCGGAAGCGCTCGTGGGGCCTGCCGCCGAAATAGGCGAAGGCCACCGGCACCGCCGCGTCGCGCCGCTCAATCAGGCTCAGCGCGAGCCGCACCTCCCGGCCGCTCTCGCCGTCCCGGGCTTCGAGGTTCCAGCGACCCGCCGGCTGCCCCGCCGCCGGCCAGCGGTAGCCGATCGATCCCTGCGGGGCGACCAGCGCGCCGGTCTGCTCGTCGAGCGCGAGCGTTTTCCATGCCGCGCGCGGCGAGGGCGCCGTTTGCGGCAGATCGCTCAGGCGCAGATAGCGCTCGGGCACGAAGCGCTCGCCCTCGCGCCGCAGCCGGACCAGCATCGGCATGTCGGTGTAGCGCCGGCAGTAATCCTCGAAATAGGGCACCCGGCGATCGAGGAAGAACTCGCGCAGGATCACATGGCCGATGGCCATGGCCAGGGCGGCGTCGGTGCCCTGTTTGGGATGGATCCACAGATCGGACAGCTTGGCGACTTCGGAATAATCGGGCGTGATCGCCACCACGGCGGTGCCGTTATAGCGCGCCTCGACAAAGAAATGGGCGTCGGGCGTGCGCGTTTGCGGCACGTTCGAGCCCCAGGCGATGATGTAGCCCGAATTGTACCAGTCGGCCGATTCCGGCACGTCCGTCTGCTCGCCCCAGGTCTGCGGGCTCGACGGGGGCAGATCGCAATACCAGTCGTAGAAGGACAGCAGCGTGCCGCCGATCAGGCTCAGATAGCGCGTTCCGGCGGCGTAGGAGACCATCGACATCGCCGGGATCGGCGAGAAGCCGGCCACCCGGTCCGGCCCCCATGTCTTGATCGTGTGGATGTTGGCGGCCGCGATGATCTCGCTGGCCTCCTCCCAGCTCGTGCGCACGAAGCCGCCGCGGCCGCGCAGCGATTTGTACGCTGCGGCCGTGTCGGCGTCGCCGACGATCGCCGCCCACGCCTCGACCGGCGGCAGCCGCTTGCGCGCCTCGCGCCAGGCCTTGATCAGGCGGCCGCGCACCATCGGGTATTTGATGCGGCTCGCGCTGTAGAGATACCAGCTATAGGAGGCGCCGCGCGAGCAGCCGCGCGGCTCGTGATTGGGCATGCCGGGGCGCGTGCGGGGATAGTCGGTGTGCTGGGTTTCCCAGGTGACGATGCCGCTCTTGACATAGATTTTCCAGCTACACGAGCCGGTGCAATTGACGCCGTGCGTCGAGCGCACGATCTTGTCGTGCTGCCAGCGCTGGCGATAGCCCTCCTCCCACAGGCGATCCTCGTCGCGCAGCTCGCCGTGACCGCCGGCGAAGGCCTCGCGGCGGCGGGCGAGATAGGTCATCCGCTCGAGAAAATGGCTCATGGGCCGGTCCCGGTTTTCTTAAAAATTAAGGATCGCAAGACCGCGACGCAGGCGGCGGCGCGGATGGCGCAGCCGGCGACGGACGGGCGGGGCGGAGCGACGCGGGTCATGGCTCTCCCTGGCGGTGCCGGCCCGACAATAGCGCCGCAATAGCGGCCGGGGGAAGGGGCGTCGTGGCGGCGCGGGGCAGGCGGGCCGGCCGCGTTCCTGCCGGAATGCCGCCGGCTCATAAGGGGCCGCCGCTGCGGCGGCTTCGCCGTGAGGGCGGCAAAAGCCCTTGGTACCCCGATCCCTTTTACTTCAGGGCTGCTGCTGAACTTATCGCACGCGCCTATACGCGGGCGATTTGCCCGTCTCAATCCCTTTTACTTCAGGGCTGCTGCTGAACAGAGGACTGGATCAGACTACCAGACGGGCGCGGTCTCAATCCCTTTTACTTCAGGGCTGCTGCTGAACCCTGCGAGGATACCGGCGTCGGCAGAGACCCTTGAGTCTCAATCCCTTTTACTTCAGGGCTGCTGCTGAACCCTCGACCACCTGGCGGCGCAGTTACTCGCCGCCGTCTCAATCCCTTTTACTTCAGGGCTGCTGCTGAACCTGTGCCGGCCAGAATGCTGCCGGCGCCGCCGGGGTCTCAATCCCTTTTACTTCAGGGCTGCTGCTGAACCATGTTTGCGGTCGAATAAAGTCCCACGATACGTCTCAATCCCTTTTACTTCAGGGCTGCTGCTGAACCGACGCCTCTTTTGGTTTCTATTTTGGTGGCTGAGTCTCAATCCCTTTTACTTCAGGGCTGCTGCTGAACATCGAGACGCGGGAGATCCCGCTCTCGATCCCGTCTCAATCCCTTTTACTTCAGGGCTGCTGCTGAACGCTGATATTGGCATTGGATATGTCCCGCTGCATGGTCTCAATCCCTTTTACTTCAGGGCTGCTGCTGAACGCCACCCCCCCCGTCCTCTCCCGAGGACGGGGGTCTCAATCCCTTTTACTTCAGGGCTGCTGCTGAACTCCACTGCGGATGGGACTTTTGCATTGTACAAGAGTCTCAATCCCTTTTACTTCAGGGCTGCTGCTGAACGCAAGAGTTGGAACAAGTAGTTGGACTGATACGAGTCTCAATCCCTTTTACTTCAGGGCTGCTGCTGAACCTGGATTTTCGGAAATATTATGAATTGACGCAGGTCTCAATCCCTTTTACTTCAGGGCTGCTGCTGAACACCGTCGGCATCACGATTACGGTCTTCCAAAATTGTCTCAATCCCTTTTACTTCAGGGCTGCTGCTGAACACCGTCGGCATCACGATTACGGTCTTCCAAAATTGTCTCAATCCCTTTTACTTCAGGGCTGCTGCTGAACATATCAGTCGGTCCAACCTTGATCGGAGGCCAGTGTCTCAATCCCTTTTACTTCAGGGCTGCTGCTGAACGCTGGCCCGACGGCCGCGTCCTCCTCATCGCGGTCTCAATCCCTTTTACTTCAGGGCTGCTGCTGAACGATGCGCGATCTTGAAATACTGCGTCGGGTTGGTCTCAATCCCTTTTACTTCAGGGCTGCTGCTGAACTCATCGCGGACCGGCACCCGGCGCACAACATAAGTCTCAATCCCTTTTACTTCAGGGCTGCTGCTGAACGGGCGGTGAAGACCTTTACCTCGCCTCCCGACCCTGTCTCAATCCCTTTTACTTCAGGGCTGCTGCTGAACCCCCCGCCTCGCCAAGCTCGAGCCGGCGGCGATGTCTCAATCCCTTTTACTTCAGGGCTGCTGCTGAACCCGTGATAGATGCCGTTGCCCTCGCGTGGGAAATGTCTCAATCCCTTTTACTTCAGGGCTGCTGCTGAACCTTATCCCGCGAGAAAACGATACTAATACGGGTCTCAATCCCTTTTACTTCAGGGCTGCTGCTGAACTGAGGCGCTGGCGCTGCTGGCGCAGATCCAGGCGGTCTCAATCCCTTTTACTTCAGGGCTGCTGCTGAACCGTGCGCGGCGAGAGCCTCTGGCGCGTTATCGTCTCAATCCCTTTTACTTCAGGGCTGCTGCTGAACCGGGGGAGGGGTTGCGACGGCCTACGAGTGGCGTCTCAATCCCTTTTACTTCAGGGCTGCTGCTGAACTCTGGGACGCCGTGGCTGTCACGGCTCCGCCAGAGTCTCAATCCCTTTTACTTCAGGGCTGCTGCTGAACGGGACAAATGGACGGATGCGGCGGGCGGCAAGCAGTCTCAATCCCTTTTACTTCAGGGCTGCTGCTGAACGGGCCACACATTTTGTTTACCGGCTGGACGTTCAGTCTCAATCCCTTTTACTTCAGGGCTGCTGCTGAACCCGGAGCGCGCGAATAAGGGCACCCGTACTGGTAGTCTCAATCCCTTTTACTTCAGGGCTGCTGCTGAACCTCAAACTGCCAGATGGGCGGCTGATGGTGAGATGTCTCAATCCCTTTTACTTCAGGGCTGCTGCTGAACCGTGATCCATGTGGAACACGGCGGCGGGGTCGCGTCTCAATCCCTTTTACTTCAGGGCTGCTGCTGAACAAAATCAAGCCCTTTTAGCGGTCGTCTCGGCGAGGTCTCAATCCCTTTTACTTCAGGGCTGCTGCTGAACCGCGCAGAATGGTTGTGCTATACTACATCCCATTGTCTCAATCCCTTTTACTTCAGGGCTGCTGCTGAACGGGTACGGGTTGTTGAGAATCTTTGCTGGGAGAGTCTCAATCCCTTTTACTTCAGGGCTGCTGCTGAACCCGGACGGCAGCTGGCAACGCTTCTACCAAGGCCGTCTCAATCCCTTTTACTTCAGGGCTGCTGCTGAACACTCACGTCATTAACGGAGGTATAATGACCCGCTGTCTCAATCCCTTTTACTTCAGGGCTGCTGCTGAACGCCTTCGGGCGTGGGGCCTGCCCGAGACGCTCTGTCTCAATCCCTTTTACTTCAGGGCTGCTGCTGAACGCGGCGGAGCGAACTGGAACGACTGGTGGCAAGGTGTCTCAATCCCTTTTACTTCAGGGCTGCTGCTGAACATGCAGATTGGACGGTTTGAGCGGACCGAGACGGTCTCAATCCCTTTTACTTCAGGGCTGCTGCTGAACACAGCATCGGGCTGGACGAGTGGATGGACGAGGCGTCTCAATCCCTTTTACTTCAGGGCTGCTGCTGAACCCAATGATCTTGAACTTGACCCAGCATCCGGGTCTCAATCCCTTTTACTTCAGGGCTGCTGCTGAACTTAAGAATAATATCTGAAAATATACCCACTTATAGTCTCAATCCCTTTTACTTCAGGGCTGCTGCTGAACAAATTTTATCCATAACATATTGATTATTTTTTATTGTCTCAATCCCTTTTACTTCAGGGCTGCTGCTGAACCATCGAGGCGGCGCAGCCCGAACCCGTCAAAAAGTCTCAATCCCTTTTACTTCAGGGCTGCTGCTGAACCATACATCGATGCGATGGTACGTCGGGAACGGCGTCTCAATCCCTTTTACTTCAGGGCTGCTGCTGAACCCTTCCTCCAATCCGTCATGTTCGGAATCTAGGGTCTCAATCCCTTTTACTTCAGGGCTGCTGCTGAACTTCACGGGCTGCGGAGACCACTTGAGCGCGTCCTGTCTCAATCCCTTTTACTTCAGGGCTGCTGCTGAACCTCGCGGTCTGCGCGTAGTCGGCGATTTCGTCGAGTCTCAATCCCTTTTACTTCAGGGCTGCTGCTGAACTGATAGGAGGTAAGCGATGTCCAAGCTCATCATTGTCTCAATCCCTTTTACTTCAGGGCTGCTGCTGAACTCGGGAGCATGGGGTATCGTGATATGAAACGTGTCTCAATCCCTTTTACTTCAGGGCTGCTGCTGAACCAAGCTCATCATTGAAGATGTACGTCCGGCATCTGTCTCAATCCCTTTTACTTCAGGGCTGCTGCTGAACGATTTGTACGATCCAGAGAATGATTTTAGTGACTTGTCTCAATCCCTTTTACTTCAGGGCTGCTGCTGAACCAATGAGATGATGGAGGACGCCAATGCATGTCAGTCTCAATCCCTTTTACTTCAGGGCTGCTGCTGAACCGACCGCGCCGAATCGCGATGGCCGTGCAAGGGGTTGCAGGTACACTTGTCAAACATCGCGCCGTCTTCGGGAGATGACCCCGGCGGGCGGGTATCGCGCATCTCATCAATCATTTTATCAGCTCGACCCGTTTGAGGCGAGCGGTTTGCGCAGGCGGCGCAGGGCCGGGTCGCCGAAATCGACGCCGGGCGGCAGCACGTCGCGGCCGAGCCCGGTGATCTGCACGTTCTGCGGCAGCGGGTAGAAGCGCACATCGTCGGCGCGCGGGTCGATGCGCGTCGCGAGCGCGCGCAGCGCCGCGTTCAGCGCGGCGCCGTCGAGGCGCGCCCAGAACACCGAATACTGCACCGGGATGCCGAATTCCTGCACCGCCCGCCATACCCGCGCCAGCCGGCGCGGATCGGCGATGTCGTAGCAGACCAGCCAAGCCGTCGGCGCGCTCATCGCAACTCCTCGCGCAGGAACCGGTCGAGCGAGGCCAGCAGGCGGCGAAAATGGGCGGCGATCTGCGGCGCCGCCGCCTCGTACTGGGCGGCGATGCGGCGGCGGGCGAGAGCGCGGTCGCGGCCGGGCGGATGCCGCCGCTGCAGGTCGAGCCAGCGCCCGAGCGGCGCCCACAGCGACCAGCCGAGCGCGGCGCGGAAGGCCGGGCGCAGATCGAGCGCCGCGCCGCGGCCGCCGCGATAGGCCAGCGGCACGCCGGCGCGTGCCAGCAGCTCGGCGAGATGGGCGGACAAGAAGCCCTCAAGCCGACGCCGCGCCGCGCGCGCCCCCGGCGTGTCGCCGCCCGGCAGGTGCGCCGCCAGCAGCGCGGCGGCGCTCTCGGCGCGCAGATCGGCGCCCGGCGGCGGCCGCAGGCGGCGCAACGCCGCGACGATCGCCCGCCGCTCCGCCGCCCTGCTCCAGCGCCCGTAGATTTCGGCCCAGTCGGGCTCGGCGGTCAGCCGATCGAGCAGCAGCGCCAGCGATTCCTCGGGCCGCTCGCGCCCCAGGCACAGCCCGACGACGGCGCCGTCGAGCGACAGGAAGGTGACTGGGACGCCGCCGGCCAGACAGGCGAACAGCGCCTCCATCGTCCACGGCACCGGGCCGCGCACGACGACCCGCGACAGCAGCCGCAGCGGAAAGCGTCCCGCGGCCTGCTGCGGCTGCTCGACGATCAGGGCCGGGCCCTCAAGGCGCACAGCGGCGGCGGCGCGATCGATATAGAGCGGGCGCAATACCGTCATCGCGGCCCCGCCTGCGTCCCCTCCGCCGCGGCGGGCCGGCGCAGCTCGGCCGCCAGGGCGCGCGCCATGCGGCGCAACAGGCGGCGCAACGCCGCCGCCTGCGGCTCGAAACCGTCATAGAAGATCCGCCGGCCGGCCTTGCCGAGCAGGCAGGCGCCGCCCGGCTCGCGCGTGAAATGCGCGCCGTGCAGCCGCCGCTCGGCAAAGCTGCGCCACACCCACTCCTCGACATGCGGGCGCAGCGGCTCGACAAGATCGCAGGCCAGCGACTCGCGCCCGCGCTCGGGCACATGCAGAAACCCGATCAGCGGGTCGAGACCGACGATCTGCAGCTCGCGCACGGCCTCGTGATGGAGCAGCGTATAGCCGAGCGACAGGCAGGCATTGACCGGGTCCGGCGGCGGCCGCCGGCGCCGCTGCGTGAAGCCGAGCGAGGCCGGGAACAGGGTGGCGTAGGCGCGAAAATAAGCGGCGGCGCCGGCCCCTTCGAGGCCGAGCAGCGCCTCGCGCGCCAGCTCCTCGCCGGGATCGGCGAGCCGCGCCGAGAGGCGCTCGAGCACGGCGAGCGCGTCCGAGAGCGGCTTGCGGCGGTCGGGCCGCAGGGCGCGGGCGCGCGCGAGCAGGCGCGCCTCGGCGGCCAGCTTGGCGGCGATGATATAGTGCGCCGCCAGGCGGCAGGCCTCGCCGTCGAGCGCCCGCCGGTATTGCTGCAGGCGCAGCGCCGCGTCCTCATGCGGGCGGCCGACCAGCCGCGCCGTCGCCTCGGAGTGGCGGCCCGACAGCAGCAGCAGCCCGACATCCTGCCGCCACAGCGCCGCCAGCACGCGCGTCGACAGCATGGCCTCGCCGCGCAGCACGACGCGCTCGAGCGGCGCCAGCGGGATGCGCGTCGCCACCCTCTCGCCGAGCCGCACGACGAGGCTGTTCGCCTCGATGTCGAGCACGGCGCCGCGGCGGTCGAGATAGAGCGTCGCCACGGCTCAGCCGACGAAGAAGAAGGCGGGATCGGCCGGCATGCGGGCGATGCCGAGCGTTCGCGGCTTCAGGCGCGGGTCGAGGCGGACGAACAGCACGCTGTCCTCCGCGCCGTCGACGACCGCCGCCAGCGCGCGTTGCAGGGCCGCCAGCTCGGCCGGGACGAGCCAGCACTCATGCACCGATTTCTGCCCGCCGGTGGCATAGGCGCGCACGATCTCGAGGGCGCGGGCAAGCCGGCGCGGGTGGCGAATATCGTAGGCGACAAGATAGAGGGTTCGCGTCATCGCCGCCGATATTGGCACGCCGTCCGCGGGCCGTCCGCGCCGGTAAGCTTGCCGCGGCGATCCCGGCCGGGCAACCGGATGTTAGCGGAGCGCCGCCAGAATTTGCGGCATGACGCCTCTTGCACAGCGGAGCGCTGAGATGCGGATCATCGCTCTCGTGATCGGAATGTGGCTGCTCGGCGCCGGAACCGCGGCGGCCTTCGAGTGCGCCGATGTCACGCTGCCGTCGAGCATCGTCATCTGCAGCGACCCCGCGCTGCAACGGCTCGCCGACGAGCGCCAGGCGGCGTTCAACGAGGCGCGGGCGCGGCTGAGCCCGGCGCAGATGCACGCATTGTGGGAAGACCAGAAGCTGTGGGTCCGCTCCTATGCGACGGCCTGCGGCGTGCCGCCGGACCGGCCGCCGCCGCTGCCGGTCCCGCCCGCGATCATCGAATGTTTCAGGCGGGCGGGCGAGGCGCGGCTCGCCTATATTCGCAATTACGGCCTCTCCGCCGGGGCCGGCGCTGCGCCCGCTCCGATGCAGGGCCCGCCAAACCGGGTCGGGCCCAGCTTTGATTGCCGCAAGGCGGCCTATCCTCTCGCCCTTCTGCTGTGCGCCGATCCCAGACTGTCCCGCCTCGATCTGCGCTTCAATCAGGCGTATTGGGCGCTGTTTCAGCAGGTGGGGCCGGACGGGCAGCCGGGGCTGCGGGCGGAGGATGTCCGGTTTATCGCCGGGGTTCGGCGGCGCTGCGGCCTGCCGCGCTCGGGAGGGCTGACGCCGGCCCTCTGGCAGGCGCGAGAATGCGTCCAGAGCGCCTATGAGCGGCAGCGGCAGGCTTGGCTCGCGCGGCTGACGGGGGCGGCCTATCAGGAAGCGGTCCGCTCCCCGGAGCAGGCCATTGCCTTGCAGCGGGATCTGCAAAAGCTCGGTTTCGCCCCGGCCGGCCTGATCGACGGCGTCTACGGCCCCGTCATGCGGGCGGCGATCGCGGCCTGGCAGAGCGCCCGCGGACGTGCGGCGACGGGGCTGCTCGGCGATGCCGACGCGCGCGCCCTGGAACGGGAGGCCGGCCCGGCCTCGCCGTCCGGCCCGGGTTCGCCGCCGCCGGGGAGGGCGCCGCGACAGGCCGTGGCGATGCAGCGGGCCGGGCGGATCTATGTGGTGCCGGTGCGCATCAACGGCGCGATCACGCTGCCCTTTGCCGTCGACAGCGGCGCCGCCGACGTGCTGATCCCGGCCGATGTGGTGCTGACGCTGGCGCGCACCGGCACGATCGCGGCGGGGGATTTCATCGGCGACCAAACCTATACGCTGGCGGACGGCTCGACGCTGAAAAGCGCCCGCTTCGTACTGCGCGCAGTGCAGGTCGGCGATCAGGAGGTGCGCAACGTCACCGCGAGCATCGGGCCGGTCAACAGCAATCCTCTGCTCGGCCAGAGCTTCCTGTCGCGCTTTGCCTCATGGACGCTGGACAATGAGCGGCATGCGCTCGTGCTGGGGCGGCAGCGCCCGCTCCCGGAGGCGCGCTGATCGCCACGGGGGCATCGGGGGAGAGGCGGGGCGCAGGCGCGCGCCGGCAAGCTTGCCGTATTCACAGCGCCGGCAGGGCGGAAGGCAGTTGCGGCAGCGCGTGCGGTTCGCCAAGGCGCTCGGCCTCGCGCGCGAGCACCGCATCGCGGCGGCATAGAGGCGCGCCGGCGCCGGCTTGCGGAAATCGGCGATCCAGCCGTTGTCGGCGCGGGCCGGCGCATAGGCGAGGTCCGGGTCGCGCACCCGGAAGGCGCCTTCGGCGAACCAGGTCGGATAAAGCAGCGCCTGGTCGATCCCCATCGCGTTGCCGTCGCAAGGCGGGCCTGCGGGCCGCAGGCGCCCGCGCCTTGCGCGGCTCCTTAGGGGCGCTCTTTGCATCGAAATGTCGTCGCCGGCATTGCCGACAGGCGCACGGCCAAAAATTCGCTTGCATGATGAAAGCATCCATCCCATATAGCTTCCAACATGCAAGCGAGTGGGGGCGACCCGATGCGGCGCAAGAGCTTTGGCAACATGCAATGCCCGATCGCCCGCAGCCTGGAGCGGGTCGGGGAGTGGTGGAGCATCCTTATTCTGCGCGATGCCTTTCACGGGCTGACGCGGTTCGATCAGTTCCAGGAGAGCCTTGGCATCGCGCCCAACATGCTGGCGCGGCGGCTCAATTCCCTGGTCGAGGCGGGCCTTCTGGAACGCCGCCGCTACAGCGAGCGGCCGCCGCGCGACGAATACGTGCTGACCGAGGTCGGGCGCGACTTCCGGCCGGTATTGTGGGCGCTGCTCGCCTGGGGCAACAGGCATTTCGCCCCCGAAGGCAAGAGCGTCGTGATCGTCGACAGCCGGACCGGGGAGGAGGCCGAGCCGGTGCTGGTGGACCGCAAGAGCGGCCGCCCGCTCGTCGCTCCCGCCTTCCGTTCGGCCGCCGGACCGGCCGCAGACGCGCGCACCCGGCGGCGCTACGCCCCTCCCGCCTCGCCGCCTACGTCCGTTCCATCCGCCGATGAACCGGCCCCCTAGGCCGGGATCGCAAAGCCGTCGGCATGTCAGGGAGATCGTGATGGATACCGTCGCCCTCGAACGCGCGGCGAGCGCGGCGCCGGCCAAGACCCGGCCGACATTCGGGCGCAAGGGCCTGGCGCTGGCCGGCCTCGCGCTCGCCCTGACGCTGGGCGGCGCCGGCTACGGCCGCTATTGGTGGACTGTCGGCCGCTTTATCGAGACGACCGACGACGCCTATGTCGGCGGCAACATCACCGCCGTGTCGCCGCATGTCGCCGGCTTTGTCGCGCAGATCCTGGTCAGGGACAACCAGCATGTCCGCGCCGGCCAGTTGCTGATCCGTCTCGATGGGCGCGATTTCCAGGCCGCCCTCGATCACGCCCGGGCGGCCGTCGTCGCGCGGCGGGCCGCGCTTGCCGGGCTCGAAGCGCAATACGCGCTGCGGCAGGCGATGATCCGGGAAGCCGCGGCCAATCTCGACGCCAAGGCGGCCCGGGCCAGGTTTGCCGGCGAAGACGCCGTGCGCTATCGCGACCTGGCGCTGACCGGCTTTGGCACAAGACGGAATGCCGAGCGGGCGGCCGCGGCCAGCAAGGCGGCGCGGTCCGAGACCCGATCCGCCCGGGCGGAGCTCGCCGCCGCCCGCCAGCAACTGACGGTCCTGGGGGCCGAGATCGCCGCCGCCCGCGCCGGCCTCGCCCAGGCCGAGGCCGATCTGCGGACCGCCCGCCTCAACCTCGGCTATACCGAGATCCGCGCGCCGATCGACGGCTATATCGGCAACCGTTCCGCGCAGGTCGGCGCCTATGTTGCGAGCGGCGCGTATCTGTTGAGCGTGATCCCGGCGCACGGACTCTGGGTCGATGCCAATTTCAAGGAGGATCAGCTCGCGCATATGCGGCCGGGACAAGCGGCGACGGTCGTCGCCGACGTGCTGCCGGGCAAGATCTTCCACGGCCATGTGCAGAGCCTGGCGCCCGCCGCCGGGGCGGTGTTCAGCGTGATCCCGCCGGAGAATGCCACCGGCAACTTCACGAAGATCGTGCAGCGCGTGCCGGTGCGCATCGCGCTCGACGGCGGCGAGGCGAGGCTCGGGCGGCTGCGACCGGGTCTGTCGGCGACGGTCCGCGTCGATACCCGGCCGCACCCGCGGACCGCGAAGTGACGGCGATGCCCACGACCGCCTCCTGGCTGAAGAGCCTGTTGCCGTTCGTGGTGATGTGCGTCGGCATGTTCATCGCGCTGCTCGACATCCAGATTGTCGCCTCGTCCCTGCAGGACATCGGCGGCGGGCTGTCGGCGGCGCAGGACCAGATCGGCTGGGTGCAGACCGCCTATCTGATCGCCGAGATCGTCATGATCCCGCTCTCGGGCTGGCTGACCCGCGTGTTCTCGACGCGCTGGCTGTTTGCCGCCTCGGCCGCCGGCTTCACCGTGGCGAGCCTGCTGTGCGGCCTGGCCTGGAACATCGAGAGCATGATCGTGTTCCGGGCCTTTCAGGGGTTCTGCGGCGCCTCGATGATCCCGACCGTCTTCACCTCGTCGTTTCATTATTTTCAGGGACCGCGCCGGGTCTATTCCGCCGCGGTGATCGGCACGATCGCCTCGATCGCCCCGACCCTGGGGCCGGTGATCGGCGGCTGGATCACCGACACCCTGAACTGGCACTGGCTGTTTTACGTCAATCTGGTGCCGGGCGCCGCGGTCGCGATCCTTGCCGCGCTGCTGGTGCGGATCGACGAACCCGATTGGACGCTCCTGAAGGCGGCCGACTACCCCGGCATCGCGCTGATGGCGCTCGCCCTCGGCACGCTCGAATACGTGCTCGAAGAGGGATCGCGCTGGAACTGGTTCGACGATGCGACGATCCGGGAGTGCGCTTGCATCGCCGCCGGCGCCGGCTTGGTGTTCGTCGTTCGCAGCCTGACCTTTGCCCGGCCGGTCGTCGATCTGCGCGCGCTCGCGGACCGCAATTTCGCGCTCGGCTGCTTTCTGTCCTTTGTAACCGGCATCGGCATCTTTTCGACGATCTATCTGACCCCGCTGTTTCTCGGGTATGTGCGCGGGTTCAGCGCCTGGCAGACCGGGCTGGCGATCTTTTCGACCGGCGCCGCCTCGCTCGTCGGGGTGCCCGCATACCTTCTCCTCGCCCGCAAAATCGATCTGCGCTGGCTGATGATGTTTGGTCTCGCCCTGTTCGGACTGGCGATGTGGAGCTTCAGCCTTATCACCAGCGAGTGGGGCGGCGGCGAACTGCTGATGCCGCAGATCCTGCGCGGCTTTCCGCAGGTCTTTGCGGTGGCCCCGGCGGTGAACCTGGGTCTCGGCAGCCTGCCGCCGGAGCGCCTTAAATATGCGAGCGGTCTCTTCAACATGATGCGCAATCTTGGCGGCGCGGTCGGCATCGCCGCGTGCGGCGCGATCCTCAACGCTCGGACCAATGCCCATTTCGACCGCATCGCCGCGCATCTGACCCCGACCAACGGCCCGATGGAGCGGCTGCTCGCCGCTCTCGCGCATCGCTACGCCGCACTCCCGGGCGGCCTCGATGGGGGCCACGTCGCCGCCCTGAAAGCGCTCTGGCAGCTCGCCTATCGCGAAGCCTCGACCCTGGCCTTCGCCGACGCCTTTCGCGCGATCATGCTCGCCTTCATCGCCGCCGCCGCGCTGGTGCCGCTGCTGCGCCGGGCCGCGCCGGCGAAAGCGCCGACGGCCTCGCGCTGATCCTTTTGAGCCTTGACCGCCAAGCTCGGCTATTTGAAGGGAAGAGGCCCTCCTCCCCGGGCCTTATACCAAATCTCTGTGATCAGAACCGATGGAAACAGCCGTCATTGCGAGCGCAGCGAAGCAATCTCGCGCCGGGTGCAGTACGTCGCCGAGATTGCTTCGTCGCTTCGCTCCTCGCAATGACAGGGAGAGTATAGGTTCTCATTATCGGGATCTGGCATAGGGAATAAGAAAAAGATGATGCGCGCCGCAGGCGCGTTATAGCGTTCTCTCATCGTTTTCCTCCTCACTGCTCTCACTGTCTCCCTGTGAATTGATATAACAATGAGCCAGTGAGGACAGTGAGGATTAATGCCAACTCTCTCTGATCAGAGCCCATAGAAAGAAACAGTTGTCATTGCGAGCGCAGCGAAGCAATCTCGCGCCGGGTGCAGTACGTCGCCGAGATTGCTTCGTCGCTTCGCTCCTCGCAATGACAGGGGGGTATAGGTTGTCATCATCGGGATCTGGGTATTCGATAACGATGATGCGCCGGAGGCGGCCGTTCCGTGCGGGGATAGGTCCCGCCTGCGATCCGCCGGCATTCCCGCCGGGGGACGGCGTCTCGGTCGAGACCGTCTACGGCGCCATGACAAGCGGTGCGAAACGGCGCTGGAACACCTGATCGCCGGAGCGCCGTATCGCGTCGTTTCGCACCGGAGGCGGGAGGCGGAAGCTGTCGGCGAGGGCTTGGCTCTCCTGATGAACCCAGTTCACCCGGGGCCGCCGCCTCACCTCATAAGCTGTGAGAGCCTGCGCGAGAGTGGCGCTTCGACCCAAGCTCTGTGCCAATACGAGCGCATCCTCCATGGCCATGCAGCCGCCCTGTCCCATCATCGGCGAACTCGCATGGGCCGCGTCACCGACCAGAACGACCCGGTTTGCATGCCATCGATCCAGCGCGATCCAATCGACCGGGGCGCAGTGGATCTGCGCGTCGCTCTGAAGGGCCGCGAGATACGCCTGTACGATCCCGCCGAACCCGGCAAAGTGGCCGCGCAGGCGGTTAAGGCGGCCGCCCGTCGGCTCGCGGGTTCTCGGGGCGGTAATGTTGCCAAACCCGTAGGTATGCCCTTCACCGACCGGGCACAGCCCGAAGAAGCGGCCTTCGCCCAGCAGGAACTGCAGGCCGGCA
>Ga0209061_1002255_pt1 | contig 25492 bp, 22 predicted proteins | sample Coa_R1_10_FD_187157 | JGI IMG/M metagenome (GOLD analysis project Ga0209061, IMG submission 187157) | Surface soil microbial communities from Centralia Pennsylvania, which are recovering from an underground coalmine fire - Coalmine... | ecosystem: Environmental > Terrestrial > Soil >...
CCAACAGGAGGGCATGCTCGCCCAGCAGCAGGAAACGGTTCACGCGAGCTCCCCCTGGGCGAGCTGGCCGCTCTGGAGGGCGGCAGTTACCGCCTGCGCACGGTTGCGCACACCGAGCTTGCGCGCGATGTTGCGTAGATGCGCGCGTACCGTGTGCTCAGAGAGGCCAGTAAGAGCAGCGATATGCGCGTTCGTGTGCCCCCGTGCAAGCAGCGCGACGATCTCGCGTTCGCGCGCGGTCAACCCTCCCGCTGTGGCCGGTTTCTCCGGCGCGAGTATGCCCGTGCGGTCGGTGGCGGCGATCAGCTTGAGCAGCGCGGCGCTGCCCTCGGCGACATCAGCCACGCCGGCGGCGCCAGCCGCGATCAGCGCGCGCGCCTGCGCTGGCGACGGACGCGCAGCATAGACGAGAAAACGCGCTTGCGGGCGCGCGGCGATCACAGCGCTGCCGGCCGCGATCGCGCCGCCGGGCAGGTCGTGCGCGATGATCGCCAGGTCGATCGCGTGGGTCCACGCTAGCCGCGCGACTTCGGCGGCATCGGTGGCGAGAGCTGCAACCGCGATGCCGCTCGCGCCTTCCAGCAGCCGCGCGAGACCATCGCGGAAGGCGGCGCGCCCATCGGCGACGAGCGCGCACAGCCGCGGGCAGCTCTCCGGAGCGTGCATCTCGTTCCTCCCGTTTCCGTAGGCAGTATCGGCAGATCGGCTAGCCACTACAGGGGGGCGCCACGGATCGGCTAGTTGGTCGTTGCAGCCGTGCACCGAAACTCCACAGGAACGGACGACGCATGTTAACCGTTTCTCCACTACTCTTCACCGTAAGGCAACCTCTGCCACGGTAGCGTCGCCCTGGAGTATCCCGCTATGACGAGTAGATACCTTCGCCGCCCGCATGGATGCACGCATCGGCAGCATCACGCTTCGCCAACGCGCGACGTGCTGGCGCTTGTCGCCCACGATCTGCGCGCACCGCTCGCCGCGCTGCGGCTTTCGACCGAGCTGGCGCTCGATGCCAGCGGCGATCCCACCGCGCAGCGGCGGTTGCTGCAAACGGCACGGCGACAGGTCGAGCAGCTAGAGCGGCTGACGCTCGACCTGCTCGAGGCGTTCGCCGATGGGCAAGTGGCCGCCGCGGGGCGGGAGCGCGTCGATCTGGCTGCGCTCTGCCGCGACCTGGTGGCGGAGTTTGCACAGGTTACAGGCGCGCGGCGGACGATCGCGCTAGAGTGCGCTGAAGGCGTGGTGACGCTTGGCTGCACTGCCCGGCTGCGTGTGGCGTTGCGCAACCTCATCGCCAACGCGCTCAAATACTCGCCCGAAGATACGCCCGTGCGCGTGCAGGCGACCGTTGCGAACGGGCGCGCGCTCGTGTTGGTCCAGGATCGTGGTCACGGCATCGATCCGGCCGATCTGCCGCGCATCTTCGCTCGCGCCTATCGTGGTGCGGCGGCGCGCAGGGAACCCGGCCACGGTCTCGGCCTCTACCTGGCGCGGCAGATCGTCGCCGCGCATGGCGGCGAAATCGCCGTCGAAAGCACGCCTGGCGCGGGTAGCTGTTTCACCGTGTCGCTACCACTGGCCGGCGCGCTCTCCCTGCCAGCATCCGCCCCTACCACGCGCCAGCAAACCTGCGCGCTGGCCTAGCCGCGCTCTCTCCAGCGCGGTTGGCGGTGCAGGCTACCGTTCCGCCTTCTGCGATCGCGTTACTTGCCATTGCCCCTGCCCGCCGCGCGCGTCAGGCGATCGCGGATGGCGAGACCGAGACCCTCTTCGCCGAGGTCGCGCGCGAGGATCGCTTCGGCGCCCTGCTGTTCTAGCCAGCGTAGCCCGGCGAAGAGCCGCCGCGCCGCCTCGGCGAGGTCGTCTGCTCGGCCGAGCGAGTAGCGCAGCGTGCCGGGCGCCTCGATCTCCGCCAGCTCGCCCTCCGGCAGCAGCAGGCCGATCCGCTTTCCTGCAGCGAGTAGCCGTCGCGCATGATCTTCCAGCTCGCGCAACGCCTGCTCGCGCGGCCCGCTGACGAAGATCACCTCCGCGCGTGGTGCGTAGTGCTTCGCCATCATACCGGGGGCGACTGTGCCGCCATGTCCGCCAACGACGACCTCGCCGAGCAGACCGCGCAGCCATTCGAGCGGGATACCGCCTGGCCGCAGGAGCACTGGCGGCGTGCGCGTCAGGTCGAGAATCGTCGACTCGACGCCAACCTTCGTTGGCCCGGCATCGAGCAGCAGATCGATCCGCCCGGCGAGGTCGGCGAGCACATGCTCGGCGGTCGTGGGGCTGGTGTGGGTGAAAAGGTTGGCGCTGGGTGCGGCGATCGGCACGCCGGCAGCACGAATGAGCGCTAGAGCAACGGGGTGGTCGGGCATGCGCACGGCGACGGTAGGCTGGCCGGCCGTCACGACATCGGGAACGCCTGGCGCCCTGGGCAGCACGAGCGAGAGCGGCCCCGGCCACCACGCGCCGGCGAGCGTGGCGATCGCGCGCGGGCGCACCGCCGCGACGCGTTCGAGATCGCGCAGGTGGGCGATGTGCACGATGCACGGATCGCTCGGATCGCGGCCCTTGGCGATGTAGATGCCGCGTGCAGCCTCGGCATCGAGCGCGTTGGCGCCCAGACCGTAGACCGTCTCGGTGGGAAAAGCGACGAGACCGCCCGAACGGATCACCGCAGCGGCACGCGCGATCGCCTCAGGATCGGGCCGATCTGGATCGACGCGGATGACGACGGTCGTTTTCCCCGATGCCTCGCTCATCGCGGCGCCTCTACCCCATCGAGCCGTTCGACGACGCCGGAGCGGCCATCGAGCCGGAGCAGATCGCCCGTGTGCAGCAGCGTCGTGGCTCCCGCGACGTTCGTGGCGCTGGGCAGGCCGATCTCGCGCAGCACGATCGAGCCGTGGGAGAGGTCGCCGCCCGTTTCGATCACCGCACCCGCGACCAATGCGAACGTGGGGATCCAGCCGGCATCGATCGCGCGGGCGACGAGGATCGTCTCCTCGGGCCGGAAGCCGGGCGGCAGCGCCGTCGCCGGTTCGCGCAGCACCCAGGCCCGACCGCGGACCTCGCCAGCGACGAGCCCCATCCCACGCAGCCGCTGGCGATCGTCCTGTTCGGGGCGTTTCCCCTGAAGATCGTCGAAGCGGTGCACCAGATCGGGCGGACGGATGGCGGCTTCGCGTGCCAGCTCATCGCGGCGGGCGGCGAAAAAGTCCGCGCTGGGCTGCCAACCATCATCGAGCCGCCGCGCTTCGTCAATGGCGAGTGACCAGAGCGCATCCCGCTCGGGCAGCGCGCCGCGGGCCGCGGCCTCGCCTGCCAGGGCGAGCAGTCGCTGGCGTACGCGGTCGAAGGCGATTGTCGCAGTGTAGCGCACCTCTTCACGAGCGCGGATCGCGCGTGCCCCCTGCCACCAGATCGGTAGCGTGAGCAAGCCCAACAGCGTACGCGGCGGCGGCGGGCGCCGGGGTGGGGGTGGCAGCGCCAGCGCGCGTAGCAGAGGGACAGGGTCTTCGTGGAAGCGCGGGCGGGCGATATCGCTCTCGTAGATCGCGCGCGTACCGTGCTCCGTCAGAAACGCCTGCCAGGCGGACAGAAACTGCGGTTCGGCCGGCAGCCGGCCCTCGGCAAGGGCTGCGCGCGCCTCGGGATGCGTCGCCGCGATGGCGCGCAGCCGGTCGAGCGCGGCGTACATGCACGTGGCGCGTGTCTGCTGGCGTGCCGCGTGCTCTTCCAGGACACCAAGGTGGCGTAGCACGACCAGCGGACCGCTCATCGCTGCTGTTAGGCCGAGCATCGTGGCGAAAACGTCGCTGTACAATTCCTGCAGCAGTTCGATGCAACCGCTAACGCTCCCTGGCACGTGCTTCGTGTGGGCCAGAACGTGGGCGCATGTCGCCCGCGCCTGGTAGGGACTCACGAGTTGTGCCGCGCCCAGCCGCAGCAGTGGGAGTGTTTTGCTCAACATCCGCGGCACGTTGAGACCAAACGGACGGTCGATACCGCCGCCGATATTGTCGGTCACGAGGCGCGTGGGCAACCCCCAGCGTCGCATGAGGTCGGCAAGCAGCGACAGGTTGAAGTACGGCCGCCCGGCGAACAGTTCCACGAAGCGGCGTCGCGCTGGCACCGTGGCATCGAAGCGGCGGTAGTAGGCGAAGACGCGGTCGGACGTGGCATCGACGAGCGAGGCGCTGAAGCGCGAGGGCGGATCGGGTAGGATCTCTTTGAAATTGGCGTTGGTGAACAGTTCGTTGCGCAGCGTTGGCTGCGTGATGGGGCGAATCTGCACGAGCCAGCAGCGCCATCCATCGTCCGCCCACTCGATATCCCAATCGTGTGCGCCGAAGACGCGGCGTACATCGCGCAGCAGCTTTTGCAACCGTCGCGCCCACGGCAGCGGCGGCGTATGTTCGACGCGGCGCTCCCAGCGGCGCAGCGCGGGCAGCAGCAACGCTTCGCCTGGCACGGCGCCCGAGACGAGTTGCTCGGCGATGCCAGGCACGTAGTTCACCAGATCGTCTTCATAGTCGCGCTCGCTGAAGGCGACACCGGCAACGCGCGCGGGAATCATCGCCATGACCAGCACATCACGGCGCAACGGACCACCGTACCGCTCGGCCGAGCTCCACACGTCCAGCAGGGCCGACGCGACCGCCAACGGGTCGCGCGCATCGACCCAGAGTCGCGATGTGAAAAAGCCGGCAAGGGCACGCCTGTCGCCATCCTCGGCGGAGAAGGCCGAGCGTACGGCGAGATAGCCATCGAGACGCGGTAGACCCAGCCAGCGCATCAGTGCGAGCGGGTCGCGGGCGGTCACGCGGCCTTCCCCGCGGGCAACGAGGCCGAGCCGCAGCGCTTCCTGCCACGCTCCATCGAGCAGGGCGTAGCCGGGGGGCACCGGTAGCCCTTTGCGTGCCGCACGGTCGAGCAGCGCCGCCTTGCTACCAGCGCCCGCGCGCTCGACGTTGCCGCTGCCAAGTCGCGCCCAGTGTGGCGGCAATAGGCGGCGGGAGACGTGCCTGCGGCCGGGCGGCGTAGCGCGTACCTCATCCGCGACGGGCGGTGCTGCCATCGCGCTCTCTGCCTCGCTATCACATGGTGGCGCTCTGCCGGACGCGATCCAGCATCGTCCCCCATGCCGGCGCTGGCAACAGCCGCGGCGCCGCGCCGGCAAGGCCGCTCACATCCAGCTCGCGGATGAGACGCACGCATAAGAAGATCGCCTGGCCAGCGCAAGTAAGGGAAGCAGGAAAAATGCGGGAAAACCCCAGGCTCTTGCGACGTTCGTGGCGCGTATGTCTGAAGAAGGACATGGAAACCACCACGAGAGATCGGGAAGTGCATGCTAAACCTCTGTTGCGATCGCATCGATACTCGATCGACACCTGACAAGCGAGGGAGCGCTATCGTGCGTGTTCGGCCTGTCTTCGTGAGCGCGTTTGCCGGTTGCATTGTGCTGGCGTTCGCCGCGGCCTGCGGCGCGCCGCGCACGGCTAGTCCAACGACAGCGTCGCCCTCCTCGACATCCGTCGCACGGGCGCAAGCGGTCGCTACGCTCGAGGGACAGCTGGCGACCCTGCTCGGCGAACACGTCGCGCTGGCGGCCAATGCCACCGGTGCGGCGCTGGCCGGTCGGACCGACGAGTTCAACGCCGCCGCTACCGAGCTGGACAAGAATTCGGTGGCGCTAGCCGATCTGATCGGCAGCGTGTACGGCACGGAGGCCCGGGACGCCTTTCTCAAGGGCTGGCGCGATCACATCGGCTTCTTCGTCGATTACACGCAGGCCGTTGCCACACACGATGACGCGAAAAAACAGCAGGCGCTCGCCGACCTCGACCGCTACGCGCATCAACTTGCGCAGTTCTTCAACGCTGCCAACGGCATGCCCCTCGATACGACCGTGCCGCTAATGCAGGAGCATATCCAGACGCTGACCACCGTGATCGATGCACAGGCAGCGGGCGATATGCCCACGGTGTATGCGCGCCTCCGCCTGGCGATGGACCACATGCAGATGCTCGCCGAACCGGTTGCGCTGGCGACGGTGCGCGCGTTCCCGCAGCGCTTCGCTGTCGCGAACTAGCCAGGAGCATACCGCGATGAACCCGCGTCTCGGCGTCCGTACGTATGTACTCGCGGCCGAACTGCTCGCGGGACCGGTGATCGTCTACGCGATCCTGAGCAATGGGCCGCTACGCTCGCGTCCGGTGGGTACGGGTGCAGGCCATTTCTACATCGTGTCGGCGGTTGCGTTCGTTGCGCTGCTGCTTGCCATGGCGGTGCTGTGGGCAGCGCGCACCCTGCCCGATGCGCGTCTGGTGTTGCTGGGCGCGGGTTTTCTGGCCATGGCGGGCATCTTTCTGGCGCATGGCCTTGGCACCGCGCCGTTCCTCGGCGGGCACGTTCATCCGCCCGCGGGAGAAACGGCCGCGGCAGTGGATACCGCGGCCGATCCGTACGCCGCGTTCGTGGCGCACAGCCACGTGCACACGGGTGGTCAGGTAGCGCAAAACGACGAGTACACAAGCGCAGCAATCTCGGCTGATGCAGTGTGGCGGGGCGAAGTCGTTGGGTTCTCGGGCCGCCTGAGCCTGTTGGTCAGCGCACTGCTCTTCGCGCTTGCCACCGTCGAACCACCCGAGCAGCTCGCGCACCGGCTGACGCGCGTGCGCTGGTGGCTGGTGGGCGCTGTTGTGCTGCTCGTGGGTGGATACATTCCCACGGCCGTCCTCATGCCGCGCGCGTTCACCTGGATTCCGATGACGTCGCAGCTGCTGAGTTGGTGTGTAGCGCTGATCACGTGGGCAGCGCTGGCGTTCGCGGGATGGCGCTTTTTGCAGGCCTACCGGCTGGCGATCCTGCCGCTGCAGGGGACGATGGCATTTGGCATGGCGCTGCTCTGCGAAGCGACATGGTTCCAACTGCGTGGTGCTGTCTGGTCGCTGCCCTGGTGGGAGTACCACGTGGTGATGCTGGCGGGCTTCCTACTGCCCGTCCTGGCGCTGCTGTGGCAGTATCGCGTGGCGGGAGACCTCGGCGCAGTAGTCGAGGGGTTATTCCTGCGGGCGCAGGTGTTGGGACTGCGCCACGGCGATCCGCGCGCCCTGACCGCGCTGGCCGCCGCCGTCTCGGCCAAGGATACGGAGACCGGCGAGCACACCGAGCGTGTTGGCGATCTCGTCGTCGCGATGGGCCGCTATCTTGGTCTGCCCGAAGAACGGCTCGACCTGCTGCGCTGGGCAGGGCGCTTGCACGATCTGGGCAAGATCGGCGTGCCCAACAGCATTCTGCGCAAACCTGGCAAGCTCACCGAGAGCGAATACGCGATCATGAAGCTGCATAGCCCGCGTGGCGGTAACATTGCGCTGCGCTCGCGCATGCTGGCTGAAGCAGCGCCGATCATCCGCGCGCACCATGAGCGTATGGATGGCTCCGGCTACCCCGATGGCCTGCGCGGCGACGAGATCCCCTTCGAGGCACGGATCGTCGCCGTGGCCGATGTCTGGGATGCACTGACCAGCGACCGCCCCTACCGCAAAGCGATGCCCATTGAGCAGGCGACCGCCATCGTGCGTGCCGAGGCGGGACCCTCGCTCGATCCGCGCTGCGTCGAGGCGCTCTTCGCCGTGCTCGAACGGCGCGCGGTCAACGCTGCCTAGCCGCGCCTTTCAGGGTTTCACCCGATCCAGAAGAACGGCGCGTCCTGGCTATCCTCTGCGTGTCGCGAGCGCACGGCGCCTGTGGAAGTGCTGTCGCCGCTTGCGATCCCCGGGCAGGAGTCCGCCGCGGATGGATGCCTTCTCGCAGGCCGGCGCCCAGATCAAACGCCTCTGGCGCAAGCTGTCGCGCATGCAGCAAGTGGCGCTGGTCGCCGTGGGCGTTGGCGCGGTCGTCTTCGTCTTCCTCATGCTGCGCATGAACGGCTCGCCGCCCTACGCGGTGGCGTTCACCAACCTCGATCCCAAAGATGCCGCCGCCGCTGGCGACGCACTGAAAGCGGCGGGTATCCCCTACCAGGTCACTCCCGATGGCTCGACGATCAAAGTGCCCGAGGATAAGCTTGCGGCTGCGCGGCTGAAATTGGCCGCCAAAGGGCTGCCGCAGGGCGGTTCCGTGGGCTTCGAGCTGTTCGATAAGACATCCTTCGGCATCACCGACTTCGAGCAAAACGTCAACTACCAGCGTGCGTTGCAGGGCGAGCTGGAGCGCACGATCGATACGCTCCAGCAAGTGGCAGCCTCGAAGGTCAATATCGTGCTGCCCAAGCAGGCGTTGTTCGTCTCGCAGCAGAAACCGGCCACGGCTTCGGTGCTGCTGCAGTTCCGGCCCGGTCAATCGCTCGATGCCGCCTCGCTCAAGGGTCTGGCGCACCTCGTTGCGCGGTCGGTAGAGGGGCTCGACGAGAAGAACATCACCATCCTCGATAGCACCGGCAAGCTGCTGTACGACGGCGGCCAGGCAGAAGGTATGGTGGCCGGCCTTTCGACCACGCAGCTCGAACTGGAACAGAAGGTCGAGGATAGCATCGCGGGCAACGTGCAATCGATGCTCGATCGCGTTGTCGGCCCGAACAAGAGCGCAGTGCGCGTGCACGCCGATCTGGACTTCTCGCAAACCGAGACGACATCGCAAACGTTCAATCCGACCGATGTCAACAAGAGCACGGGTATCCCGCGCTCGACGCAAAGCACCACGGAAACGTACAACGGCCCCGGCCAGGCAGGGGTGCAGAATGGGACCACGCCAAATCTGCCCCCGCCGGCCGCGACGACGCCGGTTGCGGGCCAGCCGTACCAGTACAGCCGCACCGATGCCACGACCAACTACGAGATCGATAACACGACGTCGAAGACAACGACCGTGCCCGGCCAGGTCAAGCGTCTCTCGGTCTCGGTGTTGCTCGATTCGAGCATCTCCGATCAGGACGCGCAAGGCCTGCGCGACGCGATCGCTGCAGCAGCGGGGATCGACCAGCGGCGTGGCGACCAGCTCGTCGTGACGACAGCAGCGTTCGCGCCGCAGCAGAACCTGTTGCCGACGAAGAAGCCGGGGCTGTTCGCCAACCTGGGAGAGTATCTCAAGATCGCCGTGCCGCTTCTGGCTACGTTGCTCGTGCTGTTCGTCGTCTGGCGGCTCTCACGCAGCGCACAGCCGCGTCGCCTGCCCGAGGCGCGCATCGCACCGCAACCGGCTCTGCCAGCCGGGCAGGCGCAGGCCGCCTATGCCTGGACCGCTGCCGCGCAGGGCCGCGAGGCGCTCGGCGGGACGAGTGCAGAGCGTGCGCTCGAGGAAGGCTCGCCGGAGGGGCTGGAGGCCGCGCGTCGGCGTCAGGAGATCATCGAGCGCATGACGAGCCTGGCGAACGCCAAGCCGGAGGCGATCGCCGAAATTCTGCATGGCTGGATGGCGGCCGACAAATCCTGAGCGCTTTGCGCCACTGGCTAGAGAGGGGCTATGGTTACCGCGCAGCGTCAAACGAAGCCCTGGAGCGGGGTGCGCCGCGCGGCGGGGCTCTTGATCGCGCTGGGCCCCGAGATCGCCGCGCGCGTGCTTGCCGAGCTACCGGAGCACGAAGTCGAACGGCTAACGTGGGAGATTACCAACATCGGCCAGCTGCCGCCCGATGTGCGCGATCAGTTGCTCGAAGATGCCTACAACATCGCCATCGCGCAGGATTACGTCTCGACTGGCGGTATCGACTACGCCATGGCGATGCTCCAGAAGGCGTTCGGACCGGAGAAAGCGCGCGAGATCACAACGCGCGTCTTCGAAAACGCGCGCATCGTGCCGTTCAGCTTTGCGCGCGAGCTGGACCCTGCGCAGATCGTGTCGTTCGTTGCCAACGAGCATCCGCAAACCGTAGCGCTGATCCTCTCGTATCTGCCGGTCGATCGCGCGGCAGCGGTGCTGAAGAATCTGCCACAGGGGATGCAAGCCGAGGTTGCGCTGCGGATTGCGCGCATGGAGCGCACCGCGCCCGAAGTCGTTAAAGAGGTCGAAGACCTCATGCAGCGCAAGCTCGCCGGCTTTATCCAGTCGCGCGGCGAGCTGAAGCAGTCAGGAGGTCCGCAGGCACTCGTCAGGCTGCTGAAGAACGTCGATCGCGTCACCGAGCACACGATCCTCGACACGCTCGACACGATCGAGCCGCAGCTCGCCGAGGAGATCCGCAAGCAGATGTTCGTCTTCGAGAACATCGTGCAGCTCGACGATCGCTCGATCCAGCGCGTCTTGCGCGAAGTGGATATGAAAGACCTCGCCCTCGCGCTCAAGGGCGCAAGCGACGAGGTACGCCAGCGTGTGCTCAAGAACATGTCCGAGCGCGCGGCGGCCATGCTCGAAGAGGATATGGCCGTGATGGGACCGGTGCGCGCGCGCAACGTCGAGAACGCCAAAGGCAACATCGTCAACCTCATCCGCAGACTCGAAGAGGCGGAGGAGATCGTGATCGCTCGTGGCGAGGACGACATCATCCGCTGACGTGCGCCCTCCTGGAGGAGTGTAGATGCAGACCGCCGCTTCTGCTCGTCTCGTGCGTGCGGCGCGTGTCGGCAACGCGATCGGCGCCGACGACCTTGGCCGCTACCTCACGCCGGAGCAGCGCTCCTTGCTCGTGGGGCTGCTGACCGACGATGCTCGCGCGCAAGCCGAGGCGATCGTCGCCGCCGCTGAAGAGCGGGCGCGGACGATCGTCGCCGAAGCGCAAACGCAGGCAGACGCGATCCGACGGCAGGCGTACGCGGAGGGGCACGCGGAAGGCTACGCCGCGGGCGAGGCGGCGGGCAGGCAGGCGATGGAGCCGTATGCGGCGGTGATCCAGGCGGCGAGCGAAGAGGCGCAGGCGATCCGCGCGGCGCTGCTCGAGAACGTCGAGCAGCAGGTCGTGGCGCTGGCGCTGGCTGTGGCACGCAAGGTCGTCGGCGCGGCGGCGGAAAGCCAGCGCGACCTCGCCGTTGGCCTTGTGCGCCAGACGCTGCGCGGCGCCGGACCCAAAGTGCTGCGTGTCAGCGTCAATCCGTCTGATGTCGAGAGCGTCCGCGTTGCGCTGCGCGATCTCGGCGTCGACGTGCCCGTCGCGAGTAGCGCCGCCATCTCCGTCGGCGGCTGCATCATCGATGTCGAGCACGGCGTCGTCGATCTGCGGCTCGACGTGCAGCTCGCGACGATCGAGCGCGCGCTGACGCGCCCGGAAGTGTAGCGGCCTCTACCCCAGGCGGCGCGTCTTCGGCCGTTCCCAGAGCATTGGGCGTTGATCGTGCAGGCGTGTGGATGGCGCGCGGCGCGGCGTGAGCGGCTGCAGCCGCTGAAGCACCGCCGTACGAGCGAGGGGATCGTCGTCGAAGCGCCACCGGCGCCTGGCAGGAGGCGCATAAGGCAGCCAGCGGTGCGCCGCCAGCATCGCGCCGCTGCCCGCCGCGAGCGCTGCGGCAACGGCGAGCAGAGGATACCCCAGCCCGACGAGCGCGAGCGCGGGCGCGCAGCAGGAGAGCGCGAGCAACGTGCGAGCGCGCCACCTGCGCCTTCGCTTGCGGAGATGGCTCCACGTCGCCGGGCGCATCGTTCCCCCCGGAGCATGCTCCGCATTAGATATCGGCATGAACATAGCAGCGCTTCCGTAGGAAGATCCCTGAGATCTTGCATGCATGCAAGCGCGATCGCGGGATGATTGGGCTTTCGACGTAAAAAAACGGATGTAACGAGTACATCAGCCCGCGGCCCAAGGGATAGCCAGGCGCGTGGCCAGCGACAGCAGCGCATCGAGCGCCCAGCCAAGCAGAACGGTCGTGACAAGCCCGGCGTAGAGCGTCTGCATGTCGAGCACCTGATAGGCCAGCCAGATGCGTGCGCCCAGGCCGTTGCGCGCTGCCACGAACTCGGTGCCGACGATCACGATCAGCGCGAAGCCCATCCCCAGCCGCGCGCCCGTGGCGATCGCCGGTAGCGATCCCGGCCACGCCACCGAGCGGTACAGCCGCCAGCGCGAAACGCGCACCGAGCGCGCCACGTCCAGCAAGACGGGGTCGATACGCTGCACGCCCGCGACCGTCTCCAGCAACAGCAAGAAGAAGACGCTGAAAGCAACCATGAACAGCTTGCTGCTCTCGCCAAGGCCGAAGAGGACAAGGACGAGCGGCAGGATAGCGATGCGCGGGATCGGATACAGGGCGACAAGCGTGGGTAGCAGCGCGCTGCGCAACGGTTGCCACAACCCCATCGCCATGCCCAGCGCCACCGCCGGTACCGCGCCGAGCGCGAAGCCGAACAGCACCCGCACCAGGCTCACCCGCGTATCGGTCAGCAGCGTGCCGGAACGGATCAACCGCCACCACGTCTGCGCAACCTGGCTCGGGGGCGGAAAGAATAGCGGATTGAGCAGACGCTCCCGGCTTGCGAACTCCCAGAGCAGGAGCAGCACCAGCGGCACCCCGAGTGGCAGCGCGATCCTGCGGGCGAGGGACAGCGCGTGTCTCATCGGATGCCTCCCGCGAGCGTCTGTTCGCGCAGCACATCCCAGATCTGTGCCGTCAGCGCGCCGAACCGTGGGTCCAGCCGCAGCTCTGTTTGCCGGCGTGGCCGCGGGAAGGGGATCGCGAACGTAGCGCAGACGCGAGCCGGCCGGGCGCTCAGCACCACCACGCGATCGCCCAGCGTGACGGCCTCATCGATACTATGGGTCACAAAGAGCACCGTTTGTGGCCGCGCGGCGAGCACCTGCTGTAGCTCCTCGTGCAGCAGATAGCGTGTCGGCTCGTCGAGGGCGCTGAACGGCTCGTCCATCAGCAGCACGTCGGCATCGGCGACCAGGGCGCGCGCGATGGCGACGCGCTGGCGCATCCCCTCCGAGAGCTGCGCCGGATAGGCGCGGGCGAAGTCGGCTAGCCCCACCAGCTCCAGTGCGCGTCTCGCCGCTTCGTGGCGGGCGCGCTTTGGCATGCCCGCCGCCCAGAGCGGATAGGCGACGTTGTCGATCACGCGCGACCAGGGAAAAAGCGAACGCCCCTGTGGCACGAGCGCTGTCCGTGCGCGGTGGCCCTGCGCCAGGATCGTCACGCTGCCCGCCGTTGCCGCCTCCAACCCGCTGAGGATGCGCAGGAGCGTGCTTTTGCCACAGCCGCTCGGCCCCACAACGACGCAGAACTCGCCCTCACCGACGTCGAGATCGAGGCCGGCGATCGCATCGATTGGCCCCGCGGCGGAGCGGTACCGTTTGCACAGCCCCGCGATCGCGATCTTGGTCGGCGCGACGATCTCAGCGCTCACCACTGGCCGCGATCCCCAGCTGTTTCGCCGCCTGCTCGGCGTACGTCGGATTGATGAGCGTGCTGAAGTCGAGCGGCTGATCGTACGTCAGCCGGCCGATCTGGCGGAAGAACCGCTCCTGATTTTGCAGCGAGGTGAGGTTGAACTTGCCATCGGGGAAGAAGTGCGGCCGCGCCGCGGCGGCGATCACGTCGGCCGGTACGGTGGTGTACTTCTGCAGGGTCGCTAGCGCGGCCGGGTCGTTCCAGATGGTGCCCGCTTCGAGGTCGCGCGCGGCGCGCAAAAAGGCGACCATGAAGCCCTCCGCCGCTCGTGGGTGCGCCTTCGCCCAGGCGGTGTTGTAGTAGACCGCCGTCGGCTGCTCGCCGCTGAGGAAGTCGTTGGTCAGGATGTGGACCTTGCCGGCGCGCAGCGCCAGCGTCGCGAACGGCTCGCCAAGCATCGCGCCGGCGATCGCGCCGCTATCGAGCGCCTCGGCCACGTTTTGGAAGGGGAGCGCGACCACGTCGACATCGCGCTCGGTGAGGCCGCCGGTTTCGAGCGCACGTTCGAGCCACCATTCGGTAGCGCCGAAGGCGTTCACCGCTACCTTCTTCCCTTTGAGCTGTGCCACGGAGGTGATCTCGCCCGAGCGGTACGCCTTCTCGCTCACGACGAGCGGCGTGGCCAGCGGTGGACGTTCGGTGTGCAGCGGCGCGACCATCTCGATCGTCAGCGCCTGGTTGAGAGAGCGGGCGCGGGCGACGAGGTTGAAGTACGCCGGCCCGATGCTGCCCATGCTGACGTTGAAATTGCCGGCAGCCGTCTGCGCGACGATGTCCGTGCCGCCGGTGACCGGTTGCAGGTTGATCTGGAGCCCCTCTTGCTGGAAGTAGCCGCGATCGATGGCGATGTAGAGCGGTGCCGCGATCAGCACCGGCACGTAGCCGACGGTCACGCTCTCCTGCGCGGTCGCGGGCGTGCTGGCGCGCGCCTGGGCGGCGGGCGAGGCGGCAGGGGCGCTGCCGGACGTGCCTGCGCCGCTTTTCGCGCTGCAGCCAGTGGCGGCGATCAGGATGGCGAGAAGGGCGAGCAGGAGTGGGAAGCGACGCATCATCTCCTCCGGTTGTTCAGGGGTGCGTGATGCCGACGCTGCGTGCGAGCAGGATGCGCAGCGTCGGGTAAGCGTCCTCGAGGCGTTCTGGCGTGCCGGTCAGGAGCCAGCGCGTCGTCACCTGATGGACGGCGCCGAACCAGGCGACGGCGGTCAGCTCGGTATCGATCGGCGGGATGGCCCCGCTCGCTACGGCGTCGTCGAGGTGCTGCTTGAGCAGAGCGATGAAACGGTTCTGCACGGCGAGGACGGCGTTGTGGAGGTCGCGGCTGGCGCCGGCCGCCTCGATCAGGAAGAGCCGGGCCAGGGCGCGGTGCTCGGAGAAGATGCGCAGCACCGCCAGCAGCGCGGCGTCGCCGCGGGCGAGCGGGTCGCTCTCGGCGCGCATCGCCGCCTCGACCTTGCGCAGCAGCAGGCCGGCCATCTCGTCGATCAGCGCCAGAAAGATCGCCTGCTTGCTGGGAAAGTGGAAGTAAACCCCACCCTTCGATGTCTCGGAGGCGGCGGCGATGTCGTCGACGGCGGCGTCGCGGTAACCCTTGCGCGCGAAGACACCGAGACTCGCTTCGAGGATGCGGCGGCGGCGGTGCTGAGCGCGCTCGACGTTGTGCGCCATCGCTCTGCTCCCGGAGCGTCTGCTCGCCTATGCGAGTCGCTACCGACCGACTGGTCGGTCGGTTTTTTCAGTATCGAGGGCTGCGCCACTGACGCGCAAGCACGGCGCTCACGTTGATGGGGCGTTGAGGAAGCGAGGACCTGCCGCGAAGTAGCGCGCGTTAGCCGTGCTCAGCCTTCCGGTGCGACCGTGGACGTGTCGCCAGGGCCGCTCGTTACGCGCTCGCCGCGGCCGAACAGGTACACCGCTAGCGCGAGCGCCAGTACAACACCACCGTTCACGGCGAGGTCGATCATCAGATGGCGGAACACCGTCTCGCTGATCTTCTCGCTCTGGAACGCCGATTCCGCGCCGATCGCCAGGATGCGCCGCGTAGCGGAGATGATGCCGATATAGAGAAACGGCTTGAGCGAGGTGGTGCCCGTCTTCAGATAATCGCGCACGGTGCCCAGTACTTCGAGGATGATCAGCACCAGCAGCAATGCGTTGACGAACGTGACGACATCGGTGCGTACGTCGTCGAGATGGGTGAAGAACTCGGCGATCGCGTCCACACCCAGAACGACGGCGGCGATGAGGAGGAATGCCGCCACCAGCACGTATAGCGCGCGGTCGGCGAACTCGATCAACGGGTCGATCTTTTAGAAATGATCGGGGTACCAGGGTGTCAATCCACCCTGCCGCTTTGCCAGCGGAGAGACGGGTGGCACGCCGTCGCCAGCGGGCGGCTGGCACCACGCACGCGGTTGATGAGGATCCATTCTCCCCGTTAGAAATGATCGGGGCACCAGGGTCGGTACGCCGTGGCGAGCAGCCGATCGACGTCGCGCAGCTTCTCCGGCGCATCGCTTGCCAACCTGCCCATGCGCCACGCCTCCGTCGCGCTCAGCGTGCCGTAAAGGAGCTGCGCCAGGGTGCCGATCGGCGCGCGGAACAGTGGCGAGGCATTGGCGCGGCGCAGTTCTGCCCCCTCTGGTGCGGCGGAGAGCTCCCACGTGCCTGCGTTCCAGGGGCAGAGGTCGTCCTCGGCGGCGAAGACAAACCCGCCCTCGGCGTCGTAGCCGCGGCCTGCAAAAGCGCGGTCGATATCGATGATGCGCGCCAGGATAGCGTCGCGCAGCGTCGCGTTGAGCATGCGCGGCTCCTGCAGCAGATACGGCAGGGGATCGTCGTCGGGCGCGCGCTGCCAGACGATCTCGCGCACGAGGTCGAAGTTGGCCAGGTGCTCCCAGAAGACGCGGTAGGCAGCGGGCGTTAGCCAGCACACCTCCGCGATCTCGAGCTGCTGGCCCGGTCCCGGCTCTGGATAATGGCCTGGCGCGGTGCGGTAGATGCCATAGCCAAGCGTCTCGCCGTTCTCCTCGTAGATGGCGATCGTGCGCGCGCCGCCGGCTGGGGCAGGCGCAAGCGCGTTGTGCTCCCACAGGGCGCGGCCGCGGTGCAACAGCCCCGTGCGCCGTTCGCGGAAGCGGCGGTACAGATCCACGAGCAGGGGAAACTCCTCCTCGCTCGCCGGGCGCAGCGTTCCCGACGTCTCCAGCGGCACGGCGAACTGGAGGTAACGCGGTTCGATGGTGTAGCGGTGCTGCCGCGTGACCACGGCGTAGCCGTAGCGCTGGTAGATCGCCGCGAGCGAGGCCCAGAGGATCGCGATCGGCGCGTCTTCGCGCTCGTGCCGGGCGTGGAGGTCGCGGGTGATGATCGTGCGTAGAAAGCCGCGGCGGCGGAACAGCGGATGGGTGCCCACCTGCGTCACCGCGGCGACGGGCAGCGCCCGGCCGTTGAGCCGCTGCGTAAACGGCCAGGCGGCGTAGGTCGTGGCGAGGCGGCCATCGACGAAGGCGCAGAGCGTCCATTCGGGGCGCATCTGCCGGAAGAGCGCCGGATCCATCGCCAGCGCCGTCGCGCCGACGCGCGCGAACTCCTCCATCTCCTCGGGCAGGGCCGGGCGGATCTCCACACTCATCTTTCGTACCTCGCGGCTGCAGCGTTGCCTCGCCGGCATGGTATACCAGCGATGGAGCGTCGGCAGCACGCGGCGCGGGAGGAGAGCATGGGCAAGCTTGAGGGCAGAGCAGCGATCGTGACGGGTGCGGCCTCGGGTATCGGCGAGGCGACGGCGCGGCTGTTCGCGCGCGAAGGGGCGCGCGTGCTGCTCGCCGATATCCAGGATGAGCAGGGCCAGCGCGTGGCGCGCGAGATAACGGCGGCGGGTGGCGAGGCGCGCTACGTGCACTGCGACGTGGCGGTGGGCGAGGACGTGCAGGCGATGATCCGCGCCGCCGTGGAGGCGTTTGGCCGGCTGGATATCCTCTTCAACAACGCCGGGCTTGGGCGCGGTGGCGAGATCACCGAGATCAGCGAAGCGGACTGGGATCTCGTGCAGAACGTCGACCTCAAGTCCGTCTACCTGGGCTGCAAGTATGCCGTGCCGGTCATGCGTTCGGGCGGCGGTGGCGCGATCGTCAACACGGCATCGATCGCCGGTCTGCGCGGCGGTGGGCGGCTCCATCCGTACAACGCGGCCAAGGCCGGCGTCATCAATCTCACGCGCTCGGTGGCCGTGGAGGTCGGGCGCTGGGGGATTCGCGTCAACTGCGTTTGTCCCGGGATCATCCGCACACCGATCTGGCGGCAGGTGATGCTCGAGCCGCAGTACGTGCAGGACGCGATCTGGCAGCAGATGGCGCGGGGCGTCGCGCTCGGACGGGTGGGCACACCGGAAGACGTCGCCCGCGCCGTGCTCTTTCTCGCCTCCGATGATGCGGCCTACATCACCGGCGAAGCGCTCGTGGTCGATGGCGGTTTGATGGCGGGAACTCCGCCGCAGGAGCGCTGACGGGGCAGCGCGATATGCCTGCATTTCCGCTTCAGTGTTGCCGTACCGATTCGAAGATCAGGAGTGAAGAGATCGCTCGCGCTGTGCGAACGCAACGCAGCGAAGAGCGGTGCACCTTTTGCTGCTCCTCGCTCGTTAGATCGCATAGCGCATCCGCTTCGAGGTGAGGCATGCTCGTGGTCCGGCGATATTCATCCGCGCTGCGCCTGTTGACGCTCGCTCTGATCTGCGTTGCCGCGACGCTGTTGCGCATCCCTGGCAACGCGCTGGTACATGGCCCGCTGCAGGCCGGCATTTACGCGGATGTCTCGACGAACTGGGCCGGGTATATCTATAGCGCTCCCGGTATCGACAGCGTCGGCGGCACGTGGATCGTGCCGCAGGTTGCCGACGGGTACGGTACGAGTGCCTCGTCGATCTGGGTGGGGATCGGCGGTTCGACGACGAACGACCTCATCCAGGCCGGCACCGAGCAGGATCTCATCTCTGGCCAGCCGGTGTACTACGCCTGGTACGAGACGCTACCAACCCCGGCCCAGCGTGTACGCATGGACGTTGCCCCTGGCGACCAGATCACGGTGCGCATTGCCGAAGTCGCGCCGAACCAGTGGTCGGTGGTCATCGCCAACGGTACGAATGGCCAGATGGCGCAGCTGACGCTTTTCTACACGTCGAGCCACTCCAGCGCCGAGTGGATCGTGGAAGCGCCGACGCTCCAGAATAATCGCACGGGTGAACGGCGGCAGTTGCCGCTGGCGAATTTTGGCGCCGTCCACTTCAGCGGTATCGCCGCTACCCAGCTGGGGAGCGCGATCAATCCCCTTGCGGCGACGCCCGTGATCATGGCCGAGCGGCGTACGCGGCTGAAACTGGCCGATGTCTCGCCGATCAGCAACGGCGCGTTCGACGTGCTGTACGTCGGCGGCGCCGTGTCCACCGGCATCAATCCGCCGCCGTTCGAACGCGAAAGCGCTGTGCTCCCGCGCTGACGGCCAGCCCTCGCTACGGCGTCATACCGGCCACGACGCGCCCGATCAGCTCGCTCAGGTCGAACTGGTGCGTCGTGCGGCCGATCAACGTCTCAGGAAGATACTGCAGACCTCCGGGCCAGGTGTGACCGCCGCTCTCGATCGTGTACAGCGCAACGGTGGCGTTGGCGGCGCATCCTTCGAACATATCGATGTGCACGCGGGTGCCGTCGTGCGCGGTGTCGGGTAACACCTCCGTGCGTGGCGTGGCAGAGCAGCTATCCAGCCTGCCCCAGAGCGCGATCGTCTCCTCCGCGGAGAGCACGTCGCCACCACCGCCGCGTCCGCGATCATGCCCGCCTGCGTAGGGGATGAGTGGATCGGCCGTGCCGTGCGCCTCGATCACCGTGAGGGGCCGCGCGGGGTGGCAGCGCGGAGCGATCGGCGCGGGCATCAGACCGGCGTCGGGGAAGATGCCCGCCAGCCGCTGCGCCAGCTCGCACCCGAGCCGCTGCGTGAACATGCCGCCGTTGGAGATGCCGGTAGCGTAGACGCGCGCCGAGTCCATCGCCACCTGGCTCGCTAGCCGGTCGAGCAGCGCCGCCACGAAGCCCACGTCGTCGATGCCACGTCGATCAGCGGGCGTGTTGCCACGGCCATCGGCCCAGCTCGTCTCGATCCCCTCCGGATAGACGACGATGAAGCCGTACCGATCGGCGACGCTGTTCAAGTGAGTGAGGCGGTCCATACCGTCGGCGTGGCCGCCGCCACCGTGGAAGACAAGCAAAACCGGCAGCGGCCGCGCACCCGCGCCGGGCGGGACGTGCACGAGGTACGAGCGCGTCAGCCCGCCGGCGATAATGCGGTCGCTGAAATCGCCAGCCAGCGTCAGCGGCGTCGTGACCGGCGGCGGAGACGGCGAAGTGGAACCGTGTTTCGCGCTGCGGCATGCCGGAAGCGCCAGCAGCGCCGCGGCGAGCAGCGCCAGCCGCGCGCGTGCGATCATCGGGCTCGCTCCTTCCCGGTAGGTAGCGCCGCTACAGACCACGGGCGAGCCCCGCGATCTGCTACACTGATTGTGAAGAATTGCGCGGGCATTGCCCGCCTTCCACGAACGGCCTGTGCCGGCCAGTCCGCCCCGAGCATCATCGGGGCAATCTTATGCCGGCCGGCAGGCTGGCGAAAGACCGCCGAGAGAGCATGACCGAGAAAGTTCGTCACGATATCCGCAACGTTGCGATCATCGCTCACGTCGATCATGGCAAGACCACGCTCGTCGATGGCTTGCTCAAGCAATCCAACACCTTTCGCGCGCACGAGCAGATCGGTTCGCTGATCCTCGACCGCGGCGATCTCGAACGCGAAAAAGGGATCACGATCCTGGCCAAGAACACCGCCATCCAGTACGGCGACGTCAAGATCAACATCATCGATACGCCCGGGCACGCCGACTTCGGTGGTGAGGTCGAGCGCGTGCTCAACATGGCCGATGGCTGCCTGTTGCTCGTCGATGCCGTGGAAGGGCCGATGCCGCAAACGCGCTTCGTGCTCAAAAAGGCGTTCACCATCGGCCTGCGTGTGATCGTCGTGATCAACAAGATCGATCGGCCCGCCGCGCGCCCTGAGGAGGTTCTCTCGCTCACGCAGGATCTGATCCTCGATCTGGCAACGGACGAAGCACAGCTCGATTTCCCCGTGCTGTACGCCAACGCCAAGGCGGGCACCGCCTCGTTCGATCCTCATGTGCCAGGCAGCGATCTGCGCCCGCTTTTCGAGACGATCCTCGCCCACGTGCCGCCGCCGGTGGCCGATGTCGATGCACCGCTGCAGATGCTGGTCACAACGCTCGATTGGGACGACTACCGCGGCAAGATCGCTATTGGTCGTATCTTCCGTGGTCGTATCGCTCCTGGCACGGCTGTCGCGCTCGTGCGCCGCGATGGGTCGATCGTGCGCGGACGGGTGAACCAGATCTTCATGACGCGCGGCCTAGAACGTGTTGAGCTGAGCGAGGCGAGTGCGGGCGACATCATCGCCGTGACCGGCATCGAGGAGGCGGAGATCGGCGCGACGCTGGCCGATCCCGCCGCGCCGGAGCCGTTGCCGCCGATCGCCGTGGAAGAACCTACCGTCAAGATGACGTTCGGCGTCAACACCTCGCCGTTTGCCGGGCGTGAGGGGCGGTTCGTGACCTCTCGCCAGATTCGTGAGCGCTTGATGCATGAGCTGGAGACGAACGTGGGGCTGCGCGTTGAGGAGACCGACAACGCCGAAACGTTGCTCGTCTCGGGGCGCGGCGAGCTGCATCTGGCGATCCTGATCGAAACGATGCGACGCGAGGGATACGAACTGCAAGTCTCGCGCCCGGAAGTGATCACGCGCCTGATCGATGGCAAGCTGATGGAGCCGATCGAACACCTCGTCATCGATGCGCCCGAGGAGCATATCGGGTACCTGACCGAATCGCTCGCGCGGCGTCAGGGTCAGCTGCTCAACCTCGTGAACGATGGGCGTGGGCACGTACGGCTGGAGTTCAGCATCCCCACCCGCGGGCTGATCGGCTTCCGCAACACGTTTCTTACCGCCACGCGCGGCGAGGGCACGATGTCGAGCATCGTCACGGGCTACGAGCCGATGCGCGGCCCGATCGCCGCCGAGCGCAACGGCGTGCTGATCGCTGCTGAAGACGGTGTCGCCGTGACCTACGGCCTCAGCAACGCCCAGGAGCGCGGCGAGACGTTCATTGAGCCGGGCACGCCCGTGTACGAGGGCATGATCGTCGGGCTCAACTCCCGCGAAAACGACCTCGTGGTCAACGTCTGCAAGCAGAAGAAGCAAACGAACATCCGCTCGTCCACAGCGGATATCGCGATACGCCTCAGCCCGCCGCTCACTCTTTCGCTCGAACAGGCGCTCGACCTGCTCCAGCCGGACGAGTTGCTGGAGGTCACGCCGAAGTCGTTGCGGCTACGCAAGCGACTGTTGAAAGCGCACGAGCGTGCCCGCGCGCGTGGCAAAGCGCTCGTCGGCGTCGAGTAGCGCGCCACCCGGCTTTCCGTCCTGGCGATCCTCGAAGCTCCTCTCCTGACGCAACCGCGATCATCGTCATGCGTCGAACGTCGTACCATGCAGGAAATACAAAACGGTTGTGGGCGTCGTCGCGGCGCCAAGGTGTGTTCCGCCAGATCGGCGACTCGCGGATAGCGATGCTGAACACGGGAGGCGGCGTATGGATGCTGTGATCCTCGTTGGCGGCGAGGGGACGCGGCTGCGCCCGCTGACGCTCGGCCTCTCCAAAGCGATGGTGCCGATCCTCAACCGTCCGCTCATCGATCACGTGCTCGCCTATCTAGGCAAACACGGCGTGGCGCGCGCTCTGCTGGCGCTGGGCTACCAGCCCGACGAACTGGCGCGCTATTGCGGCGACGGCAGCCGCTGGGGCATGGAGGTGCGCATCGCCGTCGAGTCGGAGCCGCTTGGCTCGGGAGGCGCGATCAAACAGTTCGCGGAGACGTTGCGCGCGCCGTTCTTCGCCCTCAACGGCGATATCCTGACGTCGATCGATCTTGGCGCGATGCTGAACGAGCACCGCCGCGCCGGTGCTGATGTCACGATTGCGCTGATCGAAGTTGATGATCCCTCCGGCTTTGGCATCGTGCGGCTCGGTGACGATGGGCGCATCGAGGCGTTTGTCGAGAAACCGCCGCGCGAGCAAGCGCCATCACGCTGGGCAAATGCTGGCATCTGGCTCTTCCAGCCGGAGGTGCTGGAGGCAATACCCGAGGGTCGCTCCATGGTAGAAACAGACCTATTTCCGCGCCTGATCGCCGCTGGTGCGCGGGTGCAGGGGTTTCGCGCCCATGGCTTCTGGGTCGACGTGGGCACGCCGCGGCGGTATCTCGATGCGCAACTGCAGCTGCTCGAAGAGCCAGCACTTTGCGCGCTGCCGCTGGTGATGCAGCCAGGCAAGCCGTTCTTCATCGACGATCAGAGCGCGCTTCCTGCAGTCGATTCGCTCACCGAGATCCGCGGGCCAGCGCTGCTCGGTGCTGGGGCGCGCGTCGAGGCTGGAGCGGTGCTGCGTGGCCCGGTCGTGCTAGGCCAGAGCGTCGTTGTGGGCGCGGGCGCGATGGTTGAGCGCTCGGTGCTCTGGGACGAAGCGCGCATCGGTCCGGGTGCCGCGGTGCGCGGTTCGATCCTCGCCCGTGGCGTTGTGGTTGGGGCGGGGGCGCGCGTCGAGGAGAGCGTGCTTGGAGAGGGCGTGGTCGTCCGCCTCGGCCATGCGCTGCGCGGGGCATCGCTCGCCTCGTCCGACGTTGCTCCCGCGGTGCGGGGTAGCGATCACGCGCCAAGCTGATCGGCTAGATCGGCGAGATCGCGCACTACCAGATCGATACCGTCGAGCGCAGGATCGCCAGGAGCGTAAGGACCGTCCTCGTGGGGTCGCGGAATGTAGGCGGTGCGTAGCCCCTCTGCCCGGGCGGCACGCAGATCGAAGATGTGCGCTGCAACCAGTAGCAAACGTGCCGGCTCGACATCCAGCAGCTCGATCGCCATCTGGTAGGGGCGCGGGTCGGGCTTGTAGGCGCGGCACATCTCGGCGGAAAGGATGAGATCCCAGGGCAGATCGCCATGCCGCGCGATATCGACGAGCATGCGCGTGTTGCCGTTGGAGAGCGGCGCGATCAGGTAGTGCACGCGCAGCCGGTGCAGCGCGGGCGGGACGTCGGGCCAGGGATCGAGCGCGTGCCAGACACGGTTCAGCCAGCCGCGCTCGCGCTCGGGCAGCTCGGCGAGGCCGAAACGTGGCGCGATCTCTTCCAGGGCCAGGCGGTGCAGCGTATCGAGGTTCGCCCAGGGCAGCTCCTCGCGCATGACCCGCTGCATATACGGGTGGTAGAGCGATCGCCAGGCATGGGCAAAGGCTGGCCAGTCTACCTGCAACCCCGTCCGCTCTGAAAGGAGCCTGCCCGCCGCCACGATCGTGCCGTGGTAATCGACGAGCGTGCCGAAAACATCGAACACGATCGCATCGAGGTCGAGCGCAGGCTGCGCGCGTTCCGTCATGTATCCCTCCTGCCGCCGTCGCGGATCAACCGCCAATACGCGCAGACCGATTGGCGGATCGAAAAAAGGCCTTGTCGCGCCGCCGGTCCGGCGCGATACTGATTGTAGAAGACAGACGCGATCCGGCGTTGACCGCTGGAGACCAATGGCCGAGCGCGCAAACGTCGCGAGTGCGAAAGCCGCTGCCGGGACTAGCCGGAAGCGGCTTTTCTGGTTCTGCGGAGCGGGCATCCGGGGCGTCTGACTTCAGGTGGCAGGCAGATAGCGCGAGGAGTAGTGGATGTACCGCGTCACGCTCCGCACCAAGCCCACCGATGGCGTCGAGATCACCGTGCCCAATCAGGACCTCGGGCGCGTGCTCGCCCTCGTCAACAGGCTGCAGATCGTCAATCCCTCGATCCAGGTGAAGTACACCCCCGAACCGCAGGGCTAGCCAGCAGGGGCTGGCGGCTCCGTCAGGCGGCGTGCAGAAAAACGGCGGCCGCGAGGAGTGCTCGTGCCGCGGCCGCCGCGTGCTGCCTCAGTGCGGGAAGATCTGACTGAAGCTGTCGAGGATCTGCTGCTTCTGATCGAGCGCCGCTTTCAGATCGACCGGCAGCGGCGGCGGGACATTGGCCGGATACACGCCTGCTGCCAGCGCGGGTCGTACCGGCGTATAGCCGAGGCCGATCAACGTCTTCTGGCCGTCGTCGGAGAGCAGCCATTCGATGAACTGGCGCGCGCCCTCTTCGTGCTTCGTACCTTTCACGATGCCGACCGGCGCGGGCACCGGAATCGCGCCGCTCGCCGGCCAGATCATCTCCACCGGCGAGCCCTTCTGCACCAGCGGCCGCGCCACCGAATCGAGCGTGATCCCCACCGCGTACTGCCCTGAAGCGACATCGTTGCCAACGGTGTTGGTCGATTGCGTCACCGTCGCGCCGTTCTGCTTGAGCTGCTTGAAGAAATCGAAGCCGTACTTCTTCGAGAGCGTCGCAACCTGGATGAACGTCGTGCCGGAATACGAGGGATCGCCGATCTCGATCTTCCCCTGGTAAACACTCTTCGTGAGATCGGTCCAGTCGGCGGGTTTCGGCGTGCCCGATTTCGTGTTCCAGATGATGACGTTGTTGAAGATGAGCACGCCGGTGTAGTAGCCGTTCGGATCGACGGCACCCGGCGACAGCCCCTGCGCACCCGCGGGCGTGTACTTCTCGATACGGTTATCGTTGACAAAGTCCTGCATCGCCGTCGGGTCGGCGAGGAAGAGCACGTCGGCCTGGATACCACCCGCGCGCTCCTCAGCCGCGATTTTGGAGACGATCGCGCCCGTGCCGGCAGCGTAGAAGTTGACCGTGGCGCCGGGATACGCCTTCTCGTACGCCGCTTTGAGCGCGTCGGCATTTGCCTGCGTCAGCGCCGCGTACACGGTGATGCTACCGGTGGCGACGCTGGCGCGCGGCGTTGCCGCTGGTGTGGCCGCCGTGGTGGGCACCGCCGTGCGCAGGCTGGCAGGCGTGGTCTGCACCGGCTGCGCGGTGACCTGGCTACCAGTCGTGCCTGCGGCAGCGCTCGCGGAGGGCTGTGCCGCGTTCCCCCTGCCGGCGTTGCTCTTGTTGTTCGTGTTGTTGTTGCTGCCACAGGCCGCGAGCACGATCACACTCGCG
>Ga0209061_1002256_pt1 | contig 25492 bp, 24 predicted proteins | sample Coa_R1_10_FD_187157 | JGI IMG/M metagenome (GOLD analysis project Ga0209061, IMG submission 187157) | Surface soil microbial communities from Centralia Pennsylvania, which are recovering from an underground coalmine fire - Coalmine... | ecosystem: Environmental > Terrestrial > Soil >...
TCAGGTAAGAGGGTGGGTCAGGTAAGAGGGTGGGTCAGGTAAGAGGGTGGGTCAGGTAAGAGGGTGGGTCAGGTAAGAGGGTGGGTCAGGTAAGAGGGGGGGTCAGGTAAGAGGGTGGGTCAGGTAAGAGGGTGGGTCAGGTAAGAGGGTGGGTCAGGTAAGAGGGTGGGTCAGGTAAGAGGGTGGTCAGGCAAGACGGGGGCAAGCCCCGTCTCTACACCTCGGCGTGTAGAGACGGGGCTTGCCCCCGTCTTGCCCTTGCCCCCGTCGTACCCTTGCCGCCGTCCTGCCCTTGCCCCCGTCCTGCCGACACCTCGGCGTGTAGAGACGGGGCTTGCCCCCGTCTTGGGCTTGCCCCCGCCTTGCCCTTGCCCCCGTCTTGCGCTGGCCGCCGCCTTGCCCTTGCCCCCGCCTTGCCCTTGCCCCCGTCTTGCCCTTGCCCTCATCTCACATAAACGATTAAAATAACAGTGTATGACCGAAATCCCATATATCTCTAAACGGACAATCGAACGCATGAGGGACGTGCAGGCGTTGCTCGACCGGCTTGATCCAGCGGGGCCGCCGCAAGCGCTCGTTGTCTCCGGTTCGCCCCGGCCACACGGCGATATCATCGTCTTCACCGGCTCATTCAACCCGCCGACGACGGCTCATATCGCGCTCATGAAGCAGGCGCAGTCTTTCATGCGTTCGCGGGGGCCGAGCCATCTCTACGCGGCGATGAGCAAGCATACCGTTGATAAAGAGAATGTCGAGCGGCCCACGCAGCTTGATCGCATTATGCTGCTGCAAACGCTTGTGCGGCGGCGTCTCGCGCACGCGGGGGTGATGCTCTTCAATCGTGGTCTGTATGTTGAGCAGGCTGAGGGGATACGCCGCTCTTTCTCAGGCATCAGGCGTATCCTGTTCCTGATCGGCTTCGATAAGATCGTGCAGATCCTCGATCCTCACTACTATGATGATCGCGATGCTTCGCTGCGCGAACTCTTCAAGTTAGCGGAATTGCTGGTCGCGCCGCGCGGCAACGCCGGCGAGCGCGAATTAAACGAACTATTGCAGCAGCCGCAGAATCGACAATTCGCTCGCTATATTCATGCGCTCCCGTTCGATGCGGCCTACCGTGATATTTCGTCTACGCGTGTACGCCAGGGGGCAAGCAAGGGGACGGACATGCAGGACGTGCCACAGGAGGTACGCCAGTTCATGCGCGAGACGCTGGCCTATGCGCCTCCTCTGCGCCGCAACGGCGAAGAGATCGACTATTATGGGGAGCGCATGCAATATCTGCAACGGCTGCTGCGGGCGCCCGAAAAGAAGATCAGGATTGCGAGAGGCGGAAGGTAAACACGCTCGCGCCAATCTGGACCGTATCGCCGTCGTGAAGGATGCAGCGCGACATCGCTCGCCCATTAACGAAAGTACCGGTAGCGGAACGATTGTCGGTCAGTTCGTAGTCTCCATCCTCCAGTTCGCGTATCGTGGCATGCACGCGGCTCACCGCCAGGTCTTCCAGGAAGATATCGCAGCCGCGACTGCGGCCAATGGTCATCTTCGCTGGCAATTCGAAGCTACGGGGTGCCCCGCGAGCGTTGACAAGCTCCAGACGTGCGATGACGGCGGGATAGAGATCGGGCGGCCGGCCGATGTGTAGTTCGCGCCCGCGTGACGTAGGAAGCTGAAAGGGCCTGGTCCCCTCGCTGGCAAAGAAGGTCAGGTGCGTATTGCCAAAAAGCAATTGATCGCCGTGATTGAGCAATTGTTGCGTGATAGGATAGCCATTGACGAAGCTATCGCCGCTGCCGTGGTCATCTCGTAATACGTAGCCATCGGGCGTCAGCAAAATGCTGGCCTGCCTGCGATGAACGGAAATATCCTCCAGAAAAATATCGCAGTCGCGACTACGACCTATCGTAGTACACTCTTTCCACAATTCGACACGCTTGCCAAGCAGATTGCCCTTCTGAATGACAAGGTATGCTCCCGGTGTATATTCTTGTGCCATGCGGCTTACTCGCCTCGGTGCAGAATGTTAACCTGTGCGCGTTGTAAAATGAAACATAGCCCCCGCTGTGTGAATGAGTATACTATGGAGAAGAGCCATTTTCAAGTCCCGTCCTGATAGCCCCTCAGAGAATGTCTGACGCTCAGCTTCCTCGCCCTCTCTATGGAGTGGTCGCACGGCTCCGCCGCGTCGAAAAGGGAGAGCGCCGCAGGAGCGAGCAAGCGAGGCTGTCGAAAATCAGACACTCTCTCAATGCCTCCGGCATATTTTCGGCAAAAAGATAAAAAGAGGAGTAGAGCCTGTTACCCGCATAATCTGGTCCTTATACCTGGTGGCATTCTCTTGATCTTTTTGTTGTAAGATATACCTGATTTTTTATTTTCCAAACAGGAGAGTACCAATGTCTATGGCAACGAATCAGCAAATCGTCGTAGATTATGATGTGCCGGCGCAAATGCGTGATGGCGTCATCTTACGGGCCAATGTCTACCGGCCAGCAGGCGAGGGCCGCTGGCCCGTTCTGCTCACGCGCCTCCCCTATGGCAAGGATTTCCCTATCGGCAATTCTGTGCTCGATGCTGCGCAGGTAGCGCGCCGTGGCTATGTCGTAATCGTGCAGGATACGCGAGGTCGTTTTGCCTCCGGGGGCGAGTGGGATCCATTCCGCAACGAAGCGCTGGATGGCGTTGATACCATTGAATGGGCCGCCAGCCTGCCCTATAGCGATGGCAATGTTGGTATGTATGGCGCCTCCTACTTCGGCTTCACGCAGTGGTCGTCGGCGGTACATCATCCGCCCGCATTGAAGGCCATGGTCCCGTATATCACATGGAACGATCCGCTTAACGGAGTGCTGTTTCGCGGAGGCGCTTTCGAACTGGGCAGTGCGGGAAGCTGGCAACTTTCAATGGGGCTTGATATGTTGATGCGTCGCTATGGCGATAATCCCGATCCGCGCGTTCTTGGCAGCGCTATCCGCACACTTGCCACGGAAATAGACAATCTGGGACCGGAGGGCTACTGGTCACTGCCGCTCAAGGACTTCGCGCCTTTGAAGCGCAGCGACGTGTCGCCGGCCTTTTTTGAACTCGTCCGGCATCCGATGGATCGCACCTATGCCGAGCCTATGACCATTCGCGGGAAACACGAGGGCGTGATCGCCGCGACCTTCAATGCCGGCGGCTGGTATGACATCTTCCTGCAAGATACGATTGAGAATTTCAAGATCATGCGCGAGCACGGCAGTACTCCCGAGGCGCGACAGAGCAAGCTGCTGATCGGTCCCTGGGTGCATGGAGGCGCGACCAACCCGGTCGGCGAAATTAACTTCGGCTTTGGCGCGACACCGGCTTTTATCGACTTGCAGATTGACTTTCAGAGTTTACAATTGCGCTGGTTCGATCAGTTCTTGAAGGGCATCGATACCGGCATCTTGAACGAGGCGCCAATCAAGATCTTCGTGATGGGGGCGAACATCTGGCGCGACGAGCAGGAGTGGCCGCTGGCGCGCGCCGTTGAGACGCGCTACTATCTTCACAGCGACGGCCATGCCAATTCGCTCGATGGCGATGGCATGCTCAGCGTCGCCGCCCCTGACAGCGAGCCTCCCGACCGCTACGATTACGACCCGGCCCATCCGGTAATGACGCGTGGCGGCGCGCTGTTGATGTCGCCGGAGTTTCGCGCCGGTCCCTTCGATCAGCGCCCGGTAGAGGGACGCGAAGATGTGCTGGTCTATACGACGCCGGAACTGGAGCGGGATGTCGAGGTGACGGGGCCGATCATAGTACACCTGTGGGCCTCTTCGAGCGCGCCGGATACAGATTTTGTGGCGCGCCTCGTCGACGTACATCCCGATGGCTATGCGCAGAACCTGACCGATGGCATCATTCGCGCTCGCTATCGCAATTTCGCGCGCGGCGAGGCCCCTTCGCTGATCGAGCCGGGGAAAGCCTACGAGTACGAGATCGATCTATGGTCGACGAGCAATCTCTTTAAGAAGGGACATCGCATCCGGCTGGATGTGACGAGCAGCAATTTTCCGCGCTGGGACCGCAATCCGAACACCGGGCACGAATTCGGCGCTGATAGCGAACTGGCGGTAGCCCACCAGACGATCCTGCATGACGCGGAGCATCCCTCGTATGTGCTGCTGCCGATTGTACCGGCCTGATAGAGATAGCTCTACCAGGCCGTGGACAAGAGAGGGGGCGAAAGGGGTACGTTACTATCTCATGCCTGGGCAGGAGGGCACCGGCCCTCCTGCCTCTCCCGCCAGACGCCTTTGTCGGCGCGGGAGTGTCTGGTCATGTGCCCTCGCCATTATTTCCTGACCAGTTGCAGTAGTTTCTCCAGGCGCTCCATAGACTCGGCGGCCCCTTGCTCCATTCCGGTCTTGAGCATTCCGTCACGGTCCTCGATTGTCTGGAAGACTATCTGGTCGGTCAGCTTTGTCTTGCTGCCCTCCTCCTCGAAGATCACCGTTTCCAGCAAGACGTGCCCGGGCATCCCTTCGAATTCAAAGGTATAGACCAGCCGTTCAGGGGCTTTCACTTCATGATATACCCCACGAAATGCGTATTCCTGGCCGTCATCGTTGCGCTGAATATATCTCCAGGAGCCTCCCTGCCTCACATCCATCTGGTCTACAGTGGTTGTCTCGCTTTTCGGTCCCCACCACTGCGGTATCAGCCGTGGATCCGTGTATGCCCTGTATACAAGTTCGCGCGGCGCATCGAATGTGCGCGTCATGATGATCTCTTGTTTTCCAGGTTCGGCAATAATGTTGAGTTTACTCAACGTGAATTCTCCTTCTGCATTCTATGTTCCTTTGCCTCGTACTCTTCTCCTGATCCTCGTTGCTCTGGAGAGAGCACTGCTTCGCTACAGGCAATGATACAGCCGCATTTTGAGATGGATCTGTAAGCTTGCTGAAGCGTGGCTGAGAAAGAATAATGGAGATAGTGTTAGGAGATGTGTTATATTTTCAGGGCATTTATAAGATAGGAGCGATAAATCATGAGCGAATATCAGCAGGTGCTAACGTCGCTGCGGGCCGCGTATAGCCGTGAAAGCGCCATGCAGCGCAATCAGGCCGGAAAGGAACCCTGGAAGGTTGCCGAGCGCGAGAAGTTTCTCGCGCTTTTGCGACAGGAAGGCAAGACGACGCTGCTGGAGGTCGGTGCCGGCACCGGGCAGGACAGCCTTTTCTTCCAGGAGAATGGCATGCATGTGGTCTGTACCGATCTCTCCCCGGCTATGGTCGAGTTGTGCCGCGAGAAGGGATTAGAAGCATACGTGATGGATTTTCTGAGCCTGGATTTTTTGCCTGTCTCCTTTGATGCCATCTACGCGCTCAACTGCCTGCTGCATGTCCCCTCAAGTGGCCTGCCGGCGGTCCTGCGGAAGTTGCGCGAGTTGCTGCGTCCTGGCGGCCTTTTCTTCCTGGGTGTCTACGGCGGCGTTGAGCAGGAAGGAGTGTATGAGGATGACGCGCACAAACCGCCGCGCTTCTTCGCTCGCCACACAGACGAGTTCATGCTGCGGGCCACGGCTCCTTTCTTCGATCTCGTCTCCTTTAAAGCAATCCCGCTCAACGATAAGGACTTCCATTTTCAATCGATGATTCTGAGGCGCAGGGAGCGGCTATAGATCAGATTCAGAGGAGGCGTATGGCTGCGGGCAGTGCCCGCAGCCATACGCCTCCTCTGAACATTGTTGAGCGCCACAGGCGCGAGGAGGCCATCAGGGCCTGTGAATTATCTGCACTTCTCGCTCCTGCGGCGCTTGCATACTCCCTCAACTTCATGGCCCGCTTCGCAGGCCAGAACTCGGAGAGCGAGGGATAATTCACAAACCCTGTGCGAGGATGCAATAACCCCTTGTCGCCGGCAATGGGTTGTGCTATACTTTGCCCGTTGGAGACAGATCATGAACTGCTATCGTTTCATTGCTACATTGACGCGGAGCCAGCAGCAGGGCCAGCCCGATAGGAGGTCTGGTCCGCTTCGCCTGCGTTTCACCACCTGAGCCAGTAGCAGAGTATACAAGTCGCCAGATCTCTCATCTTAGAGATCTGGCGATTTTTTATGTCCTTTTCGCGCGGCGGAGCCGCGCAAGGGATAGAGGTTATTTTTGTGGAAAAATGCGCGAAGCGCATTTTTCCACAAAAATAACCTCTATCTGGCGAGCGCCACAGGCGCGAGCAATCACATTACAGGAGGGAAAAATGGATGCCAGTTTCTTTGTACGCGGCCTGCTGCCTGGCCTCTCGATTGCCGCCGTCGTCGGCCCGATGAGCATACTATGTATTCATCGCACGCTCGATAGGGGGCAGCGCTATGGCCTGGTTTCGGGCCTGGGCATTGCCACCGCTGATGGTGTCTATGGCAGCGTAGCCGCATTCGGGCTGACGGTAATCGCCAGCTTCCTCATCAATCAACAGCAATGGATTCGCCTGATCGGCGGCCTGTTCCTCATCTGCCTGGGCCTCAAAGCCATGTTTTCAAAACCTGTTGAGCGCTCAACAGGAACAGTGGTCGACAGCCTCTTTGCTGCCTACGTTTCTGCATTCCTGCTGACACTCAGCAGCCCTATGACCATCCTCTCCTTCGCTGCTGTCTTTGCCGGGATGGGAGTAGGCAGTGTGAGGAGCGGTGAAATCGCTGCGCTGCTGGTCGTGCTCGGTGTGTTCTCCGGCTCGGCCCTCTGGTGGTGCCTGCTGACGAGCGGGGTCAATCTACTGCGCAGAAAAGTGACGATGAGCCGGCTGCGGTGGATCAATCGCGGTTCGGGGGCGCTTCTTATAGCCTTTGGGATTGTGGCGCTCTCCAGCATAAGGTAGAGGCACAGGACGGAGAGGCGTCCTGTGCCTCTATCTGGCGATTAGTGAGGGTGGCCCGTGAGGAGCAGCATCACGATCAGGCCGATGGCGAGCAGCAGCAGGAGGACCAGTCCGATGACTATCCTGGCGAAGAGCGGCGAATGCAGTACCACATTCGCCGGCCTGGCCCCCGGCATATCCGCCGTCTTGATGGCCGAAATGGGCGCTGGCTGCTCCCCCGCCGCTTGCCACCCTTCCTTTGCTGCCAGCGGAGGCGTCTGTTTGCGCTCTCCTCGCTCTTCCACTGTCGCTATCTGAGCGACTGCGGCGGAGAGGGTAGCGACGGGATTGACATGCTGCGCCCTCCCCGCGACTTTTTCGAGCGGTGGCAGTGGCAGCGTTGTGGCCTCGTTGCGCCTATGTAAGACAAAATTTCGCGCCTCTCTGGCGATCTCATGTGGCTTATCAGAGCCGTTACCCTGCCCCTGTGGCATATGAAGCGATAGATGTTTCTTATGTAAAATATCGCTGTAAGCTTGTGCAAATGCCATAATGTTTGGATAACGCTGCTCAGGCTTCTTGGCTAATGCGCGCAGAAATACCTCGTCCAGTTCGGAGGGGAGCGCCGGGTTATGTACGCTGGGAGGTGTGGGGGGCGTGTGATGGTGATGGTGCAGGAGTTGAGCTGCTGTACCCTCGAAGACAGCGCAGCCGGTCATAAGCTGGTACATCATCACAGCCAGAGCGTACTGATCCGCTGAAGGTCCAACATGGACGGAGGTTGCCAGTGAGGGATCATCGAACTGCTCGGGGGCCATGTAGAGCGGCGTGCCCACGGAACGATGCAGCGAGCGGCCCGTGCGGTAGAAAGCGGCCAGCCCGAAGTCGGCGAGCAGCAGGTGCGGCCTGCCGTGCGGGAAGATATGTGCCAGGTGTGCGTAAGGCCCGCCCTTGAGTGGCCCGCGTTCGACGCGTATCAAAAAATTTGTGGGCTTGATATCGCGATGGATAATGCCGTGATCGTGAGCATATTGCAGAGCGGAGGCCGCCTGGAGCAGATAGTACCCGGCCTCCTCCGCCGTGATGGGCCAGCCGAAGCCGAACTGCTGCGTGCGCCGCTGGAGCCAGTTCCACAGGGAACCCTCGGGAAGATAGGGCATCACCAGATAGGTGATAGGAGGGCCATCCGGGTCGATAGTTTCTTCACCGAAATGATAGAGGGGCAAAATATGTTCATGTTCCAATTCGGCAACGGCGCGCGCCTCGCGCTCAAAACGGAGCGCGGCCTGCTTGCCCTCGGGAGTATTGGGAACAGAGCGTAGATCTCCGCATACGACTTTAATTGCTACTCTTCTTCCAATACGCGCATGTTGAGCTAAATAAATATCACCCATACCACCGCTCTCGATGAGCCGGATGAGCCGGTAGCCACCGAGAGTTTTCCCCACCAACATATTCATCCTGAAATTCCCTCATTATTATGAAAGGGTATCTGATTTCTGGCATCCTCGCTTGCTCGCGCCTGCGGCGCTCGCCTCATCTCGTTGATGATGTGAAACAATGCGCAAAGCGCATTGTTTCACATCATCAACGAGATCTCTGGTGCGGCGAAGCCGCACCAGCGCCCGGCGAGAGAAGATGAGAACGCTGAGAATCGGACAGCCCCTGAGGTCGGAGTGCTGTAATTAAGAGACAAAGGCCCCCCAACCCCGTATTTTTTCTCTCTCTTTCTAAAGATAGTATACTGTGGGCACAGAAATGACAGCGAGCAGGATAAGAAAAAGGTGCTATCGTTATCGCCTTATCTGGCGCAGAGCATCGTAGGCCGCGACGGTCAGTTCGGGACGCGTCTCGGCTGTGCGTTCCAGCGCGGGAATGGCCTCGCCATCGCGATACTGCACAACCTGCTGGCATGCCGCGCGTACCAGGGCATCATACGGATCGTTGAGCGCCTCGCGTACTGCCGCGCGACTGCGGGGATCGTTGCCTGCCGGATCGAGACGTTTGATGGCCTCCAACGCCTGGGTGCGCACGTAGGGGTCGAAGTCACCGGCGGCGCGCAGCACGATCTCCAGAGCAGCGGGATCACCCAGTTGCCCGCAGGAGCGCACCACGGCCGCGTAGACGATGCTGCCGGGAATATCGGCATCTCCCGGGGGAAGGTTATCGCGGCGCCTGGGAAGGCTGGCGCGCCGCTCGACATCTACCACGCGTTGTACAAGCTGGAGCATCGGCTGAACCGCGCGCCGATCACCCGAAAGGCCCAGCGTATCGCACATGGCGCCTGTTGCCAGGGCCTGCTTACGACTATCGAGCTGCTGGGTGGCGTTGATGCGGCTGATAAGCGTCGAGATCGCGCGCGGCTCACGCATCTCGCCCAGCACTCGGACTACTGGCAGCGTCGCCTCCGCTTCCAGATCGCTATCAGCCAGTTCTTGCAATAAGACATCGCGCCCCGGTCCGGCCATCCAGCGCTCAATATCGGGCATCATAGGCAGACAGCGGTAGACCGGCTCTACAATACGCGTTTCCTGTATTTCCTGGCGCGAGATGCTGGCCCAGTAGCGGCCAAGCAAGAGGCCCAGCCTGTGAACGGCGAGCGCGTTCTGCCAGGTTGGAGATCTGCGCGCGCCCTCAAAAAGTGCCGTCGCGACGGCGGGGAGGTTGCCATCGAAGACGGGCGGAATTGCCTGTTCGCCTCGGGCCGCAAGCTTCATGCTATCTTGCAGGACCTGTGCGAAGATGAGGGCGGCTTGCTCGGCGATGCGCGGGCTGACGTTATTGCTGCTGCGCAGGTAATTTTCCAGGGGAACGGCGCGGTAGATGGGAATGGCAATGTAGCTTTCCAGACCGCTTGCTCGCTCCAGGCCGCTTGCAATCAGCAGATCATAGAAACGCTCCTGCTTCAACGAAAGACACGCCTCCACCACGTCAACTCTGGCCCATCCCTCAGCCTCTCTGAGCGTGCTCATCAATGCCTGCAATGCCATCGTCGTGCCCAGTTTGACCAGCGCCTGTGTAGCATAGAGCGACGTGTTGGGATCGAGGGCGAGTTTTCTGAGCGTTTTAACGAGTTCTTCGGGCTTGACGCGGCCTTCTTTGAGGCCAGATTTGGAGAAGCCTATGGCCTTTTCCTGGCTGACCTGAGCGCCGTGTTTATAATTGCCGAGCATGAGAATGGCGAAACGCCGGGCGCGGCCGATCACAGTCTCGGCGGGGTTGGCGCCGGGAGGAAGATCCTCCGCGTCCGGGCGCTCGATGATCTTGAGCCAGACGGGAACCAGATTCCCGGCGCGGTCTATCTCCAGCAGAAAGGGGATCAATATGGACTTCCATTGCTGAACGGGGCCGACGTTGAGCAGGGGAATCATCTGCTCTGTGGTCTGCTCAAGGCTCTGGCCGCCCCAGCGCAGTCCCGTTACCAGTCGCGTAACCGCGCTGCGCAACTCGATCAGGCGCTCCTTGATCTCGGGACTCTCGGCGTCGAGTTCGGGAAGCGAGCGGCGTGCGGCAAGATGTTCAGCGGTGCCAGGGCGCTCCCTTGCCTGGGCCGAGAGCAGTGAGCCTGTTCTGACGGTAATACGTGAGGTTTCCTGATCGGCCTGCTCGGGCTGCTGTTTCTCTTCAACATACAACACTCCAGGCTCTGCTGCGTCACTATCGGGGGGATTGGGGAGTTGAGTTCGCTCAAGGTCGATATCAGACATACGCGCTCTCTATTCTTTCATCAGCTTTATGCCGGCGAATCGCAAAATAGCAACAACAATGCTCTATGCATACTGCCCCATTGTACCCTGCTCTGCCGTTGTGGTCAAGTGTTCGTGTGCGTGCGCGCTTTCCGCTGCTCTTGCCTGCTCGCGCCTGCGGCGCTCGCTGGAGAGTATGGTGTGGGGGGAAATGCGCGCCGCGCATCGGCCCACACCATCCCTCAGATCCCCGGATGTGGCGGAGCCGCGTGACTGCCCACAAGAATGCTGAGAATCAGATGCCGTCTCAATGCCGTCTGCTTCTTGGCCTCCTTCATATACTGAAGTATAGTGGCACTAATCAAGAAACTTTAATATTAGTGGTTGGAGGATCCGATGCTGACGGAAGCGCGTTTGCATGACCTGGCTCATCATGCTCGTAACCTCCTGGAATTGGAGGGGAGCGGGGTGAGCCTGCTCCTTGAATGCCCCGAGCCTGCATTACGTCACCCCCTGCTGAATATGTTCGCCTCGCTTGCCGGGCGCTCCTCGTCCTGCTATGGCTCGCTGCTCGACGTTGCTCTGCTCTCCAACGAACGCCTGTGGGCATGGTGCGATATGGCTATACAGACCGGGCGCTACTGTATCTATGCGCCACTGCCCGGAGAAAAGGGAGCTGCCGGCAGTATCGCCGTCGCGCCTCTCGAACGGCCAGCAGGCGTGCTTGGCTTCCTCCTGTTCGTTGATAGCCAGCCAGATGCCCTGCGCGACGGCGAACGCCTCCTGATCGAGCAATACCTGCCAACCATCGCGCGCTGTGTGGAGGAGGCGCTGGTTGATGCCTGTATGCTTCCGGCAAGCGAGGGCCACGGGCAGGATGTGGTGATCGATATGCAGGAGCAGAGCGAGTTTCTCTCGCTGGTAGGGCATGAGTTGCGCGTGCCATTAACGGCGATCAAGGGATACGCGGGCCTGCTGCAAGCCTATAGCGTTACCGAGCGGCAGCAGGAGGGCGCGGCAGCGGTAATAACCGCGGCTCGCCAGCAGCAATATCTCGATGTGATTGTAGAGCAGGCGAACCACCTGGAGGTGCTCATCGGCGATCTCCTCGATCTCTCGCGCCTCCAGGCAGGTCGTCTCGCGCTGCGCCCGATGTGGATTAATGTGGCGTATCTCTGCCAGCGCGTCGCGCAGCTTATCCAGCATCGCGCCGACCAGCAGGAGCCGGGGCGCTATTACATCCGCTGTCGTACAGATCTCCCTCTGCCTCCCGTCTGGGCTGATCCTGATCGTGTGCGGCAGGTCCTCACCAACCTGCTAGAGAATGCCGTAAAATATTCTCCCTCGGGCGGAATGATTGAAATAGAGGCATATGCAGCGCCATGTCCCGCCCTGATCGCCATCACCGTCCGCGATCAGGGCATCGGTATTCCACAGAAACAGCAGGGCGCGCTCTTTCAGCCTTTTACCAGAGTGACCCACACGGCAACGGCGCGTGTGAACGGCACGGGCCTGGGCCTCTACATTGCGCGCAAACTGGTGGAAGCGATGGGAGGGCGAGTAATACTGCAAAGCAGCGAAGGAAAGGGGACCAGCGTCACCTTTACTTTACCGGCCAGAGCACCTGGAAGCATGTCTTCGGTACATGAATGCTGTGAAAGAAAATCTATTTAGTAAAGAAGTTTTTGCTGGCTCGTTATTCAGCCCCCTTGCTAAATACAGTACAGTTTGTTATAGTGTGTGTGGAGACTTACACAGATTTAATGTCAGGTAAAGGGAGAAAATATGCGAGTCGGCCTGCTTGAAGATGATACCTCCATCCAGGAGATGCTTATGCTGATCCTGCAAGACGAAGGCTACACCGTCTCGGTCTACTCCGATGCGCAGGAATGCCTGGATGCCTTAGGAGTAGCTGCGCAGGATGGAACTTCTCCCCCCGTGGACTTGATGATTATTGATTGGCGCTTGAGCGGGAGTCTTTCAGGAACTGAAGTAATACAGCAAATTCGTAGTAATCCACGTTTCGCCTCTCTGCCCATTATTTTAACTACAGCCGCGACTTTCAACGATACCGAAGCCCTGCAACATCTGCATATTGCTCTGCTGGAAAAGCCTTTCTCCGTAGATGAAATCATCGCCCTGATTAATGATCTGGCGCAGCCCAGCCCCTCTTCGTAGTAAGAATGTGTCTGAAGTTCTGCCCCCGGCGCCTGCTCGCGCCTGCGGCGCTCGCTGGATGTGGCGGAGCCGCGCCGGCGCCCGGCGAGCGCACTGGGCAGCGGGCACTTTCTAAGAGAATGTCCGGCGTTCAGTATCCTCGCCCTCTCTATGGAGTGATCGCGCGGCTGCGCCATGCTGAAAATGTAGATTGTGTCTGGGCATAATGCTTGAAGAGCATTATGCCCAGACACAATCTATCCGATGTGCGGGGGAGCCACACCAGCATGTCTGGTTTTACTGAAGCACAGGTTTCGCGAGCATCCAATCTGGCAGTTCAAGGGGGTGCTTCATCTCGGGCGGCAGTGGCGAGATGTAGGACTTGCCTCTGGTGCGCTGCTCAAAATCGGCGCGCGCGGCCTGGCGCAGTTCCGCATCGGTGAGGATATCGATGCCGGTGGCGGCGAGCACCCTGGCGGCGTTGATGGCTCCTTTGAGGCCGATGCTCATACCGTGGCAGGCCGTTGCCGCCCAGGTATGTGCGCTGATGCCGAGGGGCATGGTGGGCATGCCGCAGCCCATCGTGGGTGTATTCCAGCTCACGTCGCCCACGTCCGTCGAGGCGCCCATCGAGGTCGTGCCATCAGGCAAAGGGCGCGTCTCCGAGGCCATGCCAAGCGGCTCGACCCCGTAGTTGCGCTGTACCTCGCGCGCGAACTCCTGCTCCTCCTCGCTATAGGATGGGACGCCGACGCGCTCCAGGTGCGCCTGCATACGTTCGGCCAGGGGCATGTTCGGCAGCAGATCGTAGAGGCCGGTGTAGACCAGCGCCTCTACCCTGGTCTGCGTCGCCAGGGCCGCGCCCTCGGCGATCTGCTTGAGCCATGTAGTGGAGGCATTGACGCGCTCGCGGTCAATGTCGCGCACGTAAAGGCGGATCCTGGCGTAGTCGGGGACGACGTTGGGCGCCTCTCCGGCTTTCTCATAGACATAATGGATGCGCGCCGTCGGCTCAACGTGCTCGCGCATCAGGTTGACGCCATGAGCGAAAAGCTCGGCCGCGTGGACCGCGCTGCGTCCGAGCCAGGGCGCGGCGCCGGCGTGCGCGCTTCTCCCGAAGAACTCGATCTTCAAGCTGTTGACGGCCAGCGACTTGATGTTCGTAACCCTGGCGTCCGCGCCGGGATGCCAGTGCAGAGCGGCATCGAGGTCACTGAAGAAGCCCTCGCGTGCCATATATGTCTTCGCGCCCTCGGTCTCCTCGGCTGCGCAGCCGTAGACACGCAGGGTGCCGGGAATGTTTTGTTCGACCATCAGGTTTTTGAGCGCGATGGCCGCGCCGACTGCCGCCGCGCCCAGCAGATTATGCCCGCAGCCGTGCCCACTCGTGACCTGATCCGCGCGCGGCTCTTTGCGCGGCACGGCTGCGTTGCCGAGGCCGGGCAGCGCGTCGTATTCGGCCAGCACACCCAGGATCGGCTTCCCGCTGCCCCACTCGGCGATGAATGCGGTTGGCACGGCTGCTGTGCCTGTGCTGGTGATGGTGAAGCCCTCGGCGCGCAGGATGTCAAGGATCAGTTGCGCGGATTTGACTTCCAGTAGCGATAGCTCGGCCAGTTGCCAGAGTTCGCGGGCGAGCCGTTCGATGGTTGGTCTGGTCTGCTCGACTGCCTGGTCTACAACCTCGACGGGTACTGATGTCGCCATTTCGAGTAAAGCCTCCTTACCAGATTGGGGGTGCAGGGGCGAAGCCCCTGACGGGGGGCACGGGGGTGTCCCCCAAAAGACTTTTTTTCGCGCCGCCGCAGGCGGCGTGGGGAGGTGGGAGTAGCGGGGCACATCCCCGCACTCCTGACAGGGAGAGCATCGCCCTCCCTGCCCCCTCCTATGCCTCGTCGAACCAGCGCGAGCCGGGGAAGCGGTAGCGCTTGCCGACTTCCTCGTTCAACTCGACGCCGAAGCCGGGGCGGTCCGTGGGCCGCACCCAACCGTGATGGAACCACTCGTCGATACCGCCCTGCGCCATCTCATAGAAGAAGGGTACATCGTGGGCATGAAACTCGCAGACCAGGAAATTCGGGATGGTAACGGCCAGGTGCGCCGTCGCCATCAGCGCCAGCGGGCTGCCGATCATATGCGGTCCGAAGGCTTTGTTGGCCGCCGCGCACATATCGGCGATCTTACGCCCCTCGGCCAGCCCGCCCACCTTCTGAATGTCGGGCGTAACCACATCGACAAGATCGTTGACGATCATGTTCCAGAAGCCCTGGCGCAGTTGTACGTGCTCGCCGGTGCCGATGGGCGTGCTGGTATGGCCGCGCAAATAGGCCAGCGATTGCTCATCGTTAGGCGGCACCGGGTCCTCGAACCACATCAGGCGGCAATCCTCGACCTCCTTCATAACCTGGAGGATATCGTTGGCGCGATAGCGCCAGTGCGCGTCCACTGCCAGGTCAACATCAGGCCCTATCGCATCGCGCAGCGCGTGCGTCAACCGGACCATCCAATCGATGTCGCGGACGCGCAGCGGGTAGCCGATGGCGGAATCGAAGACGCTGCCCGGCAGATCAAGGTCGAACTTGAGCGCAGTATAACCCTGAGCAGCCATCTTTTTCGCGCGCTCGGCCGATCCGGCGATGACTTCATCGGGGGAAAGTTCAGGTCCCTCATGCTGCTCCACCCATGCCGGTTTGGTCGGCAGGTGTAGATTAGAGACGCATTCCAGCGCCTCGGCGGCGTGGCAGTCGGCATAAATACGCACTTCGTCGCGGAACTTGCCGCCGAGTAGTTGCCAGACAGGCAGGCCGAGAGCTTTGCCTTTCAGGTCCCAGAGGGCTGCCTCGATGCCGGTAATCGCGTTCCAGATAATGCCTCCCATGGAGCCAGCGCCGGCTGCCGCCCAGCGCATTCTCTCCACGAGCCGCTCTATATTGTTGGACTCTTCTCCGGCAAGCATCTCCGAGAACTCCTCGATAATCCCGGGCAGGCCCGGCGCGAAAAAACACTCTCCCGTCCCGTAGAGGCCGCCGCTGGCATCGCTATAAACCCTGACGTAATGCCAGTTGAAGTTGGCCTGCACTACAGCCGTAGAAAGTTTGAGGATTTTTGGCATACTCTGCTCCTTCTCACTTATCTGGTCGCAAGAAAAATATCGAGGGGCTGTCCAGTCCCATACCCTTTCCCTCTTAGTATACGTTATCCTCGCGGAAGGATGCAGCCCTCCTCGCGCCTGCGGCGCTCAGAAAGGTTCAGAGAGAGCGTGTGGTGCGGGCGCAGCCCGCACCACACGCTCTCTCTGAACCTGATTATCACTTTTTCTTAAGTGGCTTGTCGGAGAGAACGGGGGCCAGATCGCGCAGGAAAATGTCCGTGGTTTTGGGGCCGACACCCTTAAATGTCTGGAGGCGGGAGGAAACATCATCCAGCGTCGTGCATTGCTGAAAAAGAGCGGTGAGCGTGCCATATTTATCTTGCAGCGCCTTTGACACATCCAGCAGCTTCGTTGCAGTAGAATAATCGAAGCGAACGTAGTGGCCTCTATCTAAAACCTCGACGAGCCTGTCCCATCCGGCGCGAAGTATGGCCGCGGGCGTAATCAAGCCCTCGTTGACGAACTCAAAATAGGTGCGCTTCGCCACTTCCTGCTGGATCGGCTTGCCAAAGAGCAGGCATGCCAGGAACCATTTGAAATATTCGCTTTCTTTGCGCGAGGAAAGGTCTATGCCCAGATCCTTTGCAGCTATTTTCTTCTCTTGCGTAGCCATGACAGTCCTCCAACAATAAATACGCGTTACCATGCCGGGAAGGTGCAGGATATCACCCGCTCTTGTAGAACCAGCCCTGGAGATGCTTTCCGGGGCTGGTTCTATGAGGGAGTGAAGACGGGGGTTATCTTTTCAGCGCGGTATCCGCAGCAGGCATAATCTTTCTGGAGAGCGCCAGACAGAGCATTTTTTCGTATGCTCGCGTATCCTGCAATGCAAGCATATACAGCCAGAGTGAGGAATGCAGGATGATAACCTCATTTTTATCCAATGGAACAGTTTCCTCAGAGAACTGAAGCATCTGCGATAGCTTCTCTCGCAGGTCCCGCAGCGTCTCGTGAGCAAACTGGAGATTTGGCAGCGGCTTCTTATTCGTCTCAATCAGTTGTTCAAAAAGGGCCAGCGACTTCTTCAATAACACAACTTCGTCCATAGTAAACCAGAGAGCGGGAATATGCTGTGTCCGTATTCTGGCTGACGGCTTTCTTTTGTGATGAGTACTCATAACTATCCTGCCTTTCCACATGTTCTTAATCGTAATGTGACATGAACAAATTTAAAAAATATCCTTTCTACGAAAATCGAGGCAATTTCCTGATGGGGAGCGTCGGGATCTGGTCAACAGCCTGGCCCAGGGTTGGCAGCGGGCCGGTGTAGACTTCTCCGGTTAATCGGTACAGAGCAATTCTGATCTTGCGGGCATGTTCTTCGGAAACAGGCTTCCCCTTCGTGGCATTGTAGACGGTCAAATAGCGAACTCCTGCCTCGATTGAAAGCCGCAGCGGTTCGATGTTGTGATCGTTAAGATATTGCTCAAAGGGACTCATCAACGCCTCCTCAGCAAACTTTTCCCATCCGATAATTCACAGTATACCATGCATACTTACATATTAATAGTCTGCGGTTATTGTCAATCTACAAAAGTGCCCGGTATAGTATGCATAGTTTAGCGTTAAAGGCGTACCATGATTCGCTTGAAGGTCAAAGAAGTACTCCAGGAGAAAAACATCAGCCAGTCAAAGCTGTCGCGCCTGTCTGATGTTTCGCTCAATACTATTCAGGCTATGTACCATAATCCGTATCACGATCCTGCATTAAGCACGCTGGTACGGATAGCTGGCGCCTTGAAGGTAAGTATCTGCGATCTTTACGAAGTATTGCCGGATGAGACTGAGGAAGTGACGTGATCCTGTATCTGGAGCACAACCTCAAAGGCTTCTTCTGTGGGAACGATCTGTTTCAATTCTTCAAAATACCGCGCGATATTTTCTGTGCGTTTGGTAATAAACGCATGTTTTGCCGTTGGAGTAAAGTTGATAAAGATATGGTTCGCTGCCTGGTACTCAAGAGCGATCTGCTCTTTAATTCTTGCGACTTCACTTTTGCGTTTTTCGTCCATAATTAACCTCACTTGGATGAAATAAATGGTTGTCTTCCTTCCGCAAATAACTATACACAATAGGAGGAGGTGAAAAGTGTAATCTTTTCATGAGGGGCGATAATTTCACTTTTCTCTTGTTGAGGATGTAGACAACAGCGGCTATCACTTTTATACTTATCCATAAACACATATTGTTGGGTAAGGAGTCAGAGGAAATGATAGCCCTGGAAACGGTTGAGAAAAAGTGCTGGGGTGAACATGGTGAGTACGGCCCCTACCGCGTGCAAGGAGATGGATTACCGTATTTCAGTGATGTCATCTGGGATTTTTTAGAGCGAAATGGGCTTGGCGTCGAGGCATTTGCACACATCTATGGTAAACTGGTCAGAAGAAACGGGGAGCCATATACAAAAAGTCGGATATACCAGATGTTACGCGATAATTCCTTCCCAACAGATCCGCACCGGCGCTGGATTCTTGCCAGATTACTGCATATTCCTCCTCTGCTTCTTGGACTAGCTTCCCTCGATGATCTCTTAACAAAACAAGAGGAGGAAGCAGGCAAAGCGGAAAAAACCAGAACAACACGACCTGTTACGGCAGAGAACATCAGCACGAAGCGTTTTTCCCTTGAGGAGTATCGTCAAATACTGGCAACCTATTGGCAGCAGCATAGAGAAACCACTGTACATGGTGCTACGGATGACATTCGAGGACGGCTACGACGCTTAGAAAAAGAAATCCTATATGGGGAAATCAGCACCAAAAAGCATGGCATCCCGCTCCTCTGCGGGTATCTCATGCTCCTGGCAAACATTGCCAGCGACCAGGAATGCTACAATACCTCCATTATTTACCTCAATCAAGCCTACGCGCTGGCAAAAGAAAAGGCGCTCTATCAGCTACAAACGTCTATTCTATGCCGGCGCGGGTGGGCCTTTAAAGAGCGTGGTGAGCAGTGCAAGCGCCGTGGAGATATAGATGCTGCTCTAAGAGACCTACGATTTGCTGCTCGCGATTTTCAAGAGGCAATCACCTTCGAGAAAAAGGCGTATCCTGGCGTCAATGGCACAGTGATTCTTTCGCTGGGAAAAGTGGAGGCAGAACTGGCACAGACGCCATACGATTTCCGGCAAGCCATCAAAAAACTTGATCGAGCAGAGGCATTTGTGGGGAAGAAAAACGATGAGGAAGAGATACACTTTATTCAGTTGAACGAAGAACGCTATCATCTGGATCGAGCAGCAGCATATCTAGCGGCCCCTATCAAAATTGCGCAGTCCCCTGGAGATGCAAGGCGGGAACTTCGCAATGCTATGGCGGCGACGACACTGCCCTATCCCAGGCGTCGGCAGGCGTATGGCACAATCCTGAAGGCGCAATCATATTACCTGGAAGGTGATTATGAAGAGGCGACAAAAACTGCGAGAGAGGCGCTAGTGATTGCTCAGGATATAAACTCGACAATTAACATCGCTCGTATCGCTACACTATATGATGCGCTCAAAGTGACCGATTATGGCAAGTCGAGTATTGATGTCGCTGCGTTGGAAATAGAGCTGCTCAAGGCACAACAGCCAGACCTCTTTTTGTAATAGTGCTCACTCAATGTCCTTTACAGTAAAGTTTCCTGAAGCACTGCCGCTTCAATTGCCTCGAACATCTTGATATCTGTTTTCTGCTGCCATTCTTCTAGCTGGTCGAAGTGTTTAACATAGGACGGCTTTGGCTCACGTAATAACTGGAACATGAGCACATTCCAGACTGAACAGACGAGATAGCCCCCATGCTCGCGCGGTAGTCTGATATTTTCTTTAAGAGGGGGATCCTTCGCTGCCGCTCAGGATGACATTCCCGGTCTTGCTTGATAACGTTTGATGTTATAATGATGGGCGAAGGAGCGTAACATGAGCATAAATCGATCAAGCGATGTAATTATTATCGGCGCCGGTGTCATCGGCTGTTCGATTGCCTATTTTCTGAGCAAGGCCGGCGTGCAGGTCACTGTTCTGGAGCGGGAGGAGATCGCGGCTGAGTCATCCAGCGCCGCCGCGGGTCTGCTCGCGCCACTGGGGGTTATCACCGGGCCGCGCGCGGGCGCGGAACTCTATCTGGCAAGCTGGTCAATCACCGGCGAGGTCATGGCGGAGATCGAGGCGGCGAGCGGCGTGTCGATTGAGTATCAGCAGACCGGCGCGCTGCACCTGGTGACAAATGCCGATGAGCAGGCGCAGGTTGGCAGTTACGCGCAGGCATGGCAGGCGCGGGGAGTGGATATTACCTGGCTGACGCGCGATGATCTGCGCGAGTACGAACCGGTGCTCAATCCTACCATCAATAGCGCGCTTTATTTCCCGCATGCGACGAGTATCAGGCCGCGCCTGGTGACAATGGCCTATGCCGGGGCCGCGCGCAGGCTGGGAGCGCGGATCTATGAGCATTGTGAGGCCACGGGCTTTGAGCGCAGCGACGGCAGGATCACAGCCGTGCGGACCGCGCAGGGGGAGAGCATCGCCTGCCAGCGCGTCGTCATCGCCACGGGCGCATGGTCGGAGCGGATCGGAAACAGCCTCGGTTTGAGCATTCCCGTGGTGCCTGCGCGTGGGCAGATCCTTGCGCTCAGGCAGCCGGAGACGCCGCTCAGGCATACCATCTTTGGCCTGAATGTCTATCTCGTACCCAAGCTCGATAATACCATCTACGTTGGCGCGACGGTTGAACAGGTTGGTTTCGATAAGAGCAACACAGCAGGCGCGGTTGCCTGGCTGCTTTCCTCGGCCATACAGCTTGTGCCTGAACTGGAACGGGCCGCAATCGCCAGCATCTGGTCGGGCCTGCGCCCTCTGTCGCGGGATGCTTATCCCATTCTCGGCAGGGCGCCCGGCTTTGAGAACGTCATCCTGGCAACCGGGCACGGCCAGGGCGGCTTTGAACTCAGCGCCATTACCGGCAGAACGATAACCGAACTGATTACCAGTGGGCAGACGCCTGCCCTGATTCAGCCATTCCATCTTGAGCGCTTTATGGAGAAGGCGCAATCTTGAAATATGAGGAGAGAAAGAGTATTAATGAGCGCATCAGAAGAGAACACATATTTGCTTGATCCCGAGAGTCCGGCGGAACTGGCGCGCCTCATCAATCTGGATCGTATGACAACGCAGGCGATGGGCGGGCCGCTTTCAGGTTTAACACAGGAAGAGGTTGGAGCGCTGCGCAATGTACTCGACCTGGGCTGTGGCCCCGGAGGATGGGTCCTCGATGTCGCGTTTAGCTGTCCCGATGCCGAGGTGGCGGGCGTCGATATCAGCCGCTCTATGATCGACTATGCCAACGCGCGGGCTTATTCGCAGGGTCTCACCAATGCCTCCTTTGGCGTTATGAACCTCGCGCAGCCGCTCGATTTCCCCGATAGCTCTTTCGATTTAATCAATGCTCGCTTCCTGATTACGGCGCTGCGCCGCGAGATGTGGCCGCCGCTGCTTGTCGAATGTCTCCGCCTGCTGCGTCCTGGCGGCATCATACGCCTCACGGAATCGGTCAATATCGGCTCAACTTCGAGCGCGGCGTTTGAGCGCCTGTACGTTATCGTCGCTCAGGCATTCCGGCGACTGGGCTACGGTTTCTCTCCCGCTGGCTATAACTATGACATGACGTACATAATGCCCCATTTGCTACGTACAGCCGGATTCCGCGATGTTCGCTACCAGGCGCATGCGCTGGAATTCTCAGCGGGAACCGATGCCTGGGCTGATTTTTACCACGCCCAGGAAGTTACCCATAATACCGCCAGGCCCGGTCTCGTCCCGCCCGACCTGGCTTCGCCAGAAGAGATCGAGCAGCTCTTTCAACAACTGCTCGTCGAAATGAAAGCCCCCGATTTCTGCGGTATGTGGCATTATGTGACCGTCCTGGGCAATAAGCCGCTAGAGGATGCCTGATCCCCGGCATCCTCACCTTCGCTGGTTGGCCCCTCGCGCGACTGGGCCGCGCCAAAAAGGCATGGTGGTGTGCTCTCCTGCGTGACGGCACTCGTCAAAAAGACATGGTGGTGTGCTCCTCGCGCGACTGGGCCGCGCCAAAAAGACATGGTGGTGTGACCCCCCGCGCGACTGGGCCGCGCCGGAAAACATGACATGGTGGTGTGCTCTCCTGGCGTGACGGCGCGCGACTGGGCCGCGCCGGAAAACATGACATGGTGTGTGCTCTCCTGGCGTGACGGCGCGCGACTGGGCCGCGCCGGAAAACATGACATGGTGGTGTGACCCCCCGCGCGACTGGGCCGCGCCGGAAAACATGACATGGTGGTGTAGAAAAATGCGCGCAGCGCATTTTTCTACACCACCATGTCTTTTTGGCGCGCGCCGCAGGCGCGCGCAACACACAGAAATGAAAAGATACCTGATCCATTTCTTAGAAAAGGATGAGCCTGCCTTAGAGAAAGCTGAAACTTTTTATGGATGACTTGTCCTGGTTAACTCTAGCTGTTATGCTTTAGATAGATGAGGCTGGTAAGGTGGTAGTCACCACAGGCCCTTCTGGAAAAACCGAAGTCAAAAGTGAAGAGGTTTTCGGGCTGTTGTAGCCGACCCGGGGTTCTGCATACTCCATGTGCGCCTCTTATTCGTGGGCATGGGTTAGTTCATCGAGAGATATCGACCAGACGGCTGAAGTCCTTTCGCGCAAGGCGAGACATAGCGAAGCCGGTGGTCAGGGAGAGAGGAAGCTAGCTCACAAACACTACAGGTGTATCCAAACTCGTGGATGAGGCGTATTTTAGATAGGGAGTGTTGAACGACCTGGCTCTATCTCGTAACGGATGCTCTGTGATGGATAACCGGCATGGAGCAGAGCAGGTAGGACAGCATAATCAGGTGTCAAACCTGCACACCGTTACCCCGGTCAGGATACAGAGTCTGATAGTTCCAAGAGGAGAAAGCACAATGCAGACACAAAAAGGGCGTGGACGAGGATTTGCATCAATGAGTCCAGAGAAGAAGCGCGAGATTGCCAGCAAGGGTGGTAAGGCTGCCCATGCTCTGGGGACCGCGCACAAGTGGACCAGCGAAGAGGCCCAGGCCGCCGGGCGCAAAGGCGGTTCGATCAGCCGCCGCCGCTCAAAGTACAACGTTCAGGCTTGATGTACTTCATCAGCATAAGGGGCTGGCAATGGCGCCAGCCCCTTATTATTTCTGTCTACTCTTTAAGAGCTTCTTATGCCGTGTGCAAGTATTTCTGACTGCTCACCGCTGTGCGGTTCGCCAGAATGTAGAAGTTGTAAGCTGCGGGCTGAGCGTCCGGGGCGCTCAGCCCGCAGCTTACAACTTCTACATTGGAGGGTGCGCCGCAGGCGCACAAAGCATGCAAATAGCATTATATCTTGGCTACCTGGTCGCTACATCGCTCATCAGGGCAAGGCCACGTACTGGATCGGATTAACCCAGATATTGTTGATGAGCACCATAAAATGCAGGTGCGGACCGGTGGAGGCGCCCGTGCTGCCTTCGTAGCCGATCACCTGCCCTCTGGTCACATTTTGCCCGACGCTGACGATAAAACGCGACATATGGCCGTAAATAGTGGCGATATAGTGGCCGTGGTTGATTTTTACGGCCCAGCCCAGCCCCGACCAGTCCCAACCGGTCCAGATCACCTGCCCGCTATCGGCTGCCATGATGGGCGTACCATAGGGGGCGGCAAGATCGATGCCGGAATGCGGCTTCACGCAGCCGCACCAGATCTGGTACTCGGGATGACCGAAAGGCTGCGTGATGGTGGCGCCGATAATCGGGCGCGTCATCTGACCCGTACCCATTACCCCGCTCTCAGTAATGGCCGTTGCGCATGTGCCCCAGATATCGCTGCCACCGCAGTAGCCATCGTTAGTGAGCAGCGCAGGCGTAGGCGTGGGGGGCGCGATATGCTGTGCTGGATTGAAGGTCCCTGAGGAGGTAAAGGAAAAGATATTGCTGATGGTCTGCGTTAGAGGCTGCTGCTGCCCGTTTCCTAAAGGCGTGACCAGAAACGCGGCCAGGATAAGCATGATGACACTGCTGCTAAGGGCGATAATGAGCTTGAGAGGCCGGCGTTGAGGTGGCGCGGGTGGTAGGCGCTCCGGGCGCTTTTCCGTTGCCGGAATCAGCGTGGGGAGCCTGGTCGTTGTGGTGAACTGGAGGGGCGCAAGCTGCCTGGTGACGCGAGGGAGGGCAGGGCTTAACTGGCCTGTGGTGAGGCCGGGTGCTGCCATCGGCAACTGATCACTATTATTAAATGAAGCCGGCACTGCGTCGCCCGGCAGTTGATCGGTGGTGACGCGAGTAGTGTCGACGGGCAACTGATCGGTAGTGACCTGTGCTGTGCCATCGGCAGGCAGTTGATCCGTAATGATGGGCTGTGCATGAGGCCAGAGCGGATGAATCAGTGGAGATGCGCTGGTGGCGGTCTGCTCTAACTGCTGGTCCGGTTGGATAAGAGGACGCGTTACATGCGTATCACGAGAAAACGGCATACATAATCCTCGCTTATTCGCCTTGCCTGGAGGGTGTGGCGTGTTATACACGTATAAATGTATATGAAATCTCAGCTTATTGCTAGCTCCAGCCTGGAAAATAGCGCAAATAGGCTACAGAGCGTTCTCTATCTTTACCTGCTGCATTCAGGCCCGCGAAGGCGCGACGCATCGAAAACTTCCTTGAGGAAAACCTTAAAATCTCCATAACATATACAATATTGTGCAGATTTATATAGATTCCCTGTTGCCATCGGACCGCAACCACGCTATGATATGCACAGGGTTTTTAACTCTGGCTTTGAAAGGAATTTCCATGCAGCAACATACACTACCCTCTTCTGCATCGCAGCGCACCGGCGTGGCGCGTTTCCTCGCCGCCTGCCGGCTCCAGCAGCCCGATGCTACTCCCATCTGGTTCATGCGCCAGGCCGGGCGCTGCCTGGCCCGGTATCGTGAGATGCGCAAGAAGTACGATATTCTGGAGATGGCGAAGACGCCCGAACTATGCACGATGGTGACGCTGATGCCTGTGCAGACCTTTGGCGTCGATGCCGCCGTCCTCTACGCGGATATTATGCTCCCGATGGAGGGCATGGGCGTTTCGCTGGAGATCCAGCCGGAGATCGGGCCGATCATCCATAATCCCATCCGCACGATGAAGGACGTGGCGGCCCTGCGTGTGGCCGATGCTCAGGAGACAGTGCCATTTGTGATGGAGGCTGTGCGGCTGGTGCGCCGCGAACTGGCGGGAAAACAGGCGGTCATCGGCTTTTCGGGCGCGCCCTTCACTCTGGCCTGCTATTTGATCGAGGGCCGGCCCTCGCGTGACTATGGTATTGCCAAAGCGCTCATGTACGGCCAGCCGGAAGTGTGGCATGCGCTTATGGACAAGCTCAGCACTGTCGTCGCTAACTACCTCATCGCGCAGATCAACGCGGGCGCCGACGTTGTGCAACTCTTCGATAGCTGGGTTGGCTCGATCAGCCCCGGCGTCTACCGGCGTTTCGTCTTTCCCTACACACAACGCATCTTTGAAGCCGTCCGGGGGACGGGCGCGCCCTCCATTCACTTTGGAACCGGCACGGCGGCGCTCTTGCCTGTAATGGCCGAGGCCGGTGGCGATATCATCAGCGTCGACTGGCGCGTCGACCTCGACGATGCCTGGGCGCGTA
>Ga0209061_1002257_pt1 | contig 25488 bp, 23 predicted proteins | sample Coa_R1_10_FD_187157 | JGI IMG/M metagenome (GOLD analysis project Ga0209061, IMG submission 187157) | Surface soil microbial communities from Centralia Pennsylvania, which are recovering from an underground coalmine fire - Coalmine... | ecosystem: Environmental > Terrestrial > Soil >...
CATGGCGGACGGCCTGCTGACGATCCAGGGCGAGCGGCACGCCGCCCGCGAGGCGGCCAGCGAGAAAATACACCGGTCCGAACGCGGCTACGGCGTCTTCCGCCGGTCGCTCGCGCTGCCCAGCAGCCATGTGGACGCGGACAAGACGGCGGCCTCGGTGCGGGACGGAGTGCTGGAGATCCTGGTCCCCAAGGCAACGGAACCGCAGAACACCCTCATCCGGGTGCGCGCCAGCCAGGATACCGCCGTCCCGGCTCCCCGGCTTGCCCCCGAGGAGTGGTAGGCGATGCTGAGCACCGCCGATCGCGAGGCTGAGGGTAGCGCGGCGCCGCCCGCCGCGCCGCGGCTGCTGCTGCGGCTGGACCAGTCCGGCGCCTCCCTGCTCGACGGCGGCTGGTGGCCCAGGTCAGCCGACCCGGCCGCGGAACTGCCCGGGCTGATCCTGGCCCTGGACGAACGGCACGGCCGCATCACCCGGGTCATGGTGGGCACGGCGGGCTGGGACGCCAGCAGGCCCCGCCGACTGCGGGTCGACGGCCCGGCGGGCAGCCGCGCGGTACGGCTCGGCTGGTTCGCCACCATGCCCGCCGGCCTGCTCACCGCCATCTCCGCCAGCGAACAGCGAACCGACCTGGTCACCATCCCCCCGCACGCCAGCGAACAGGACGCCCGGGCGGCCATGGCACAAGCCGCCCTGGCCGGCAACCGAGATCACGCTCCCGCCATCCTGGCCGCCATCTCCGCGGCGGCCAGCCCGGCGGCCGGCGCCGCGCCCGGCAGGGCGCCCGTGCCCGCCGCCGGACGGAGATCGCCATGACTGGACGGAGATCGCCATGACGAGCGCCGTCGGCTCCTTCCGCCACCCGCGGGCAGCTCCGCCCGCCGGCCGCGCCATCGTCAGGCTGCGCGGCGCCCTCGACATCGACGCCGCCCCGGCGCTGCGAGAACGCCTGATCGACGTGCTTCACCGCGGCGCGGGCCTGCTGGTTCTCGACCTGTCACAGGTCCTGTCCTGCGATGCGTCCGGGCTGGCCGTGCTGGTCGGCACGCAACGCCGTGCCAGGCTCCTGGGCAGCGTCATGCGCCTGGCGGCCCCCAGCCTCCCGGTCGCGGAGCTCCTGCGCTCGACCGGCCTGGACCGCAGCTTTGCCATCTACCCGGACCTCTCCGGCGCGCTCGCCCCGGAACCGGAGGGGCCCGCAAGGCCAGCCCCGGCCCCGTCAGGCCCGGCTGCGGCCGGGTGACGCAGCCCCCCGGTTCCCGGGCCCGCGGCCGGCTGGTCCCCGGTTCCCGGGGCCCGCGGCCGGGTGGCGAGTTCGGCAGCGGGATTCCCCGCGGCACGGGATTTCCGCGCGCCCCTTCCCTCCTTCCGGTAACGCGCCGGCGTATGCGCGGGCTGATATTGCAATTCCCGTTAACGACCTCCCTGCCGGAGCCTTAAGATCTGGGAATATAACTTCAGCGTTCTGTGCTGCGCTTTCCGGTAGCTGACCGTCCTCAGAAATGAGCCATGATTTGCGCATCGGAGCCAGTTGCCTTCGTTTTGCTTAATCCGGGCCGTGGGGCGATAATAGAGCGTGGGCCTGAGGGCTTTCCGGATGCCGGCGGTCTGGCTGGCGCCGTCCTCGGCCCCGGTGACCCGGCGCGCCACGTGCCGGGGGTTGGGACGGCCGGCATGTTCGGCTTCAAGATCGTCACTCAGTTCGAGCAGGGCATCGTCTTCCGCTGGGGCCGGGCGCTGCCCGGCATCCGCCAGCCGGGGCTGACCTGGGTCAACCCGTTCACCGACCGGCTGCGGAAGGTGAACATGCAGATCGTGGCGGCGGCGGTGCCCGCCCAGGAGGCCATAACCCGGGACAACGTCACGCTCACGGTGGACGCGGTCGTCTACTACCGGGTCGTGGACCCGGTCAAGGCGATCATCAACGTGCAGAACTACACCTTCGCCGTGTCCCAGGTGGCCCAGACGTCGCTGCGGTCGGTGATCGGCCAGAGCGACATGGACCAGCTGCTGTCCGAGCGGGACAAGGTCAACGCCCATCTCAAGGATGTCATCGACGCGCCTACCGAGCAGCCGTGGGGGATCCGGGTGGAACGGGTCGAGGTCAAGGACGTCTCCCTGCCGGAGTCGATGAAGCGGTCGATGTCACGGCAGGCCGAGGCCGAGCGGGAGCGCCGGGCGCGGATCATCTCCGCCGACGGCGAATACCAGGCATCCAAGAAGCTCGCCCAGGCCGCCACCGTGATGGCGGCCGACCCGGCCGCGCTGCAACTGCGGCTGCTGCAAACCGTCGTCGAGGTCGCCGCCGAGAAGAACAGCACCCTGGTCATGCCCGTCCCGGTGGAGCTGCTGCGCTTCTTCGACCGCACCGCCCAGGCGACCGGGCGGGCCCGGCCCGCGGCCGCCGGCGTCGAGGACGCCCCGCCAGGCGCGCTCGAAGCGCCCGTGCCGGAAGCGCTCGTGCCGGAAGCGCCCGCGGTCGCGGTGCCGTCCAGCCTGGCGGCCGGCCCCGCCCGGAATGCGCCCCTGAACGCCACGCCGAGGGCACCCGCGGGGTTCTAGAACGGGCATAGGCCGGCTGACCCGCGAGTCTTCCCGCGCCGGCGGTGGAGGCGCTGGCGGCATCGCGGGCATGTGACCGTACGGACGCCGGGTCTCCCAGGACGCCGGGTCTCCCAGGACGCCGGGTCTCCCAGGACGCCGGGTCTCCCAGGACGCCGGGCCTTCCGGCGCAAGGCGGCCGGCCGGCGGACCGGAAGGGCCGCGCAATCCTATATTGTTCTGTGATAGAACTATCGATGGTTCTATCACAGAGACGGGCGGGGGTGAATGACCGAGCGTGATGCGCGAGCACCGTACGGCGTCCGCATGGCGGGAGCGTGCGGCCGGGCTGGCTGGAGCGCTGCGCCCGGCGGCGCCGGGCGGCCCGCTGGCGGTCTTCCGGCTGGCGGCGCTCAAGGTCGCGCGGACCGAGGCGCTCAAGGTCGCGCGGACCGAGAAGTCCCCCCGGTGCCCGCCGGCCGGCCGCTGCCGGCCGCCTGCCGGGCGGGGGAGCGGGCGGGCGGCGATGACGCGCGAACGGCCGAGCGAGCGGGTGCGGATCCCGCAGCCGGTGATCAGGACGCGGCTGCCGTCCGGCCGGGGGGCCACCGAGCAGCCGAACGTCACCGGCGACGGCGAGGCCGCCCTCAGCCCGCTTTTCTGGCTGCTGGTGGTGCTGACCGGGATCGGCGCGGGCCTGCTCGGCGACGCCATGATGGTGATCTTGTTCAACGCCGAGCACCTGGCCTACGGGTACGACATCGGCAGCTTCTTCCACGCGGGCACCTACGAGACCGCCGTCGGGCACGCCCCGGCCCTGCGCCGGGTGGCCGACCTGATGATCGCCGGGGCGTTCGGCGGGGTCGCCTGGTACCTGCTGCGCCGGTTCACGGTGGGCGAGAAGTCCGAGGTGGACGACGTGATCTGGCATGGCGGCCGCCTGTCGGCGCGGCGCTCGCTCAGCACCGGGATCATCTCCGAGGTCGTCATCGGGCTGGGTGCCTCGCTCGGCCGCGAGCAGGCGCCCAAGCTGCTGGGCGGGGTGGCCGGCAGCCTGCTGGCGGACCGCTTCCGGCTGACCGCGGCGCAGCGGCGGCTGCTGATCGCCTGCGGCGGCGGGGCCGGCCTGGCCGCCGTGTACAACGTGCCGCTGGGCGGCGCGCTGTTCACCGCGGAGGTCCTGCTCGGCACGGTGACCCTGCCGGTCGTGCTGCCCGCGCTCGCCTGCTGCGTGGTCGCGACCGTCACCTCCTACCTCTACCTGCCCGTCAGCCCCACCTACCTGGGCATCCCGCAGTATCGCCTCAGCTGGCCCCTGATGGCGTGGGCGCTGCTGGCCGGGCCGGCCATCGGCCTGATCGCGGTCGCCTACATCCGGCTGGTCGGCTGGGTCTCCCACCATGCCGTCGGCGGGCGGGCGATGATCCCGGCGATGTTCGCGGCGTTCACCGCGCTGGGCCTCATCGGGATCGCCTACCCGCAGCTGTTCGGCAACGGCAAGGACATGGCGCACGACGCGTTCACCGGCGTGGGCGGCGCGGGGCTGCTGCTGACGCTGTTCGCGCTCAAGCCGCTGGTGACGTCGATGTGCCTGGGCAGCGGCGCCTCCGGCGGCCTGTTCACCCCCACGATGAGCATGGGCGCCGTGCTGGGCGGCGGAACCGGCATCTTGTGGTCCATGGCCTGGCCCGGCTCGCCGTCCGGCGCGTACGCGATGGTCGGCGCGGCCGCCATGCTCGGCGCGGGCATGCAGGCCCCCCTGGCCGGCCTCGTCCTGGTCATCGAGCTCACCGACAGCGGCTTCCAGATCATCCCGCCGCTGATGGCTGCCACCATCGTCGCCACCCTGGTCGCCAGGTACATCGACGGGTACTCGATCTACTCGGCGCGGCTGCGCGCGGAACCGGGAGCGCCGGCGGCGGCGGAATGAACCAGGCCGCAGGCCTCCTCGCGGCGCCCCGCGCGGCGGTCCCGGCTAGCCCCGCGCGCCGCGCTCAAGGTCGACGTCGAACTCGACGCCCACCTCGTCGCGCAGCTTCAGCGCGCCGAAGAACCCGGAGTACGGCGTGATGCCGAAGTCGGTCTGCCGCACCGTGGCGGTGCCGTGGTAGCGGCCAGGGGCCGGGCTCGCCACCTCCAGCCGCACGGGCTGCGACTTGCCGCGGAGGGTGAGCGTCCCCTCCACGGTCCCGCCGGAGTCCGACGGGATGACCTGCGCCGAGGCGAAATTCGCCGTCCCGCTGCCGAGTATCTTGCCCGCCGTGCTCAAGATGTCCCTGCGGTCCTTGTCGCTGAGCGGCTTGGCGCCTCCGGTCCCTTCGCGGACGACCAGGGAGCCGAGGTCGAGGTCGGCGGTGATCCGCGCCGCGCCGGCCCCGCCCGGCGCCTCGACCCGCGCCGACCAGCGGGTGATCTCGATCGTCAGGTCGTGCCCCGCCTTCGCGGCGAGCCCCGTGCGGCCGGTCTTGATGAGAACCCGGCCGGCGTCCGGGCCGAGCTGGAAAGTCCCCGTGATGTCAGCCACGGCTCAACCGTAAGCTCTGACCTGGCAAAGGTCCAGCGGCGGCGCCTGCCGGGGAAGGGGGATCGCGCCGGGAGGCCCGCGGGCCCGGCAGGGCGGCCTGGTGCCCGTGTGCATGAAGACGCCGATGTTATATATGCGATCGCCGTCCCTGCGGCCGGGCGGCGTCCGCCGCGGCGGGGGCACCGCTCAGCGGACCGCCGCGTGGTTACCGATTCCTTATGCCGCAAGGCTTCCCGGTGACGGGAACGGCGGGTCGGCGGTACTTCTGTCGTGAGCGCACACATTCCAGGACGTGCGGCAGGGGACAACGGATGATAGCTCTATACGCGGGCGGCCGGGACGATCCCGGAGGCGGATCCGGCAGACGGCGGGCGGGCCGGGTGCCCCGCGGGGCACCGGGCAGCCATCGGCGGCGGCGCAGGCGTTCCCGCCCCCGGATTGTCCTCCTGGAGTACCCGGACAGCGACGGCATGACCCGGGAGATCGCCATCGATACCCGCCGCCTGGCTGACCGCAGCACGGTGCTCATCGCGACGGCGTCGGCGACGCTCCTGCTTGCCGCCGCCCTCGGCGCCCGGATCGTGCTGCACCCCGCCGCGAGGGGGCCCGCGCCGGGCATTCACCTGCCGCTGGCCCCGTTGCCGTCGGCCTCCGCAGCCGTCTCGCCGCCGGCGATGGCCCGCGCGCACGGTAAACACCCGGCGCCCGTCCGGAGCACCGCGAGCGCCCCGGCCCCGGCACGGAGCGTCATCGCCCCGGCGCCGGGCGCGGCGCCATCGGCCGCGTCATCGCCGGCCGCCGCCGGCACGCAGCAGGAGGTCGCCGTCCGCTATCTGGTCCTCGCCCGGTCCGGCGGCGGATACCAGTCCGAGGGCGGCGGATACCAGTCCGAGGGCGGCGGATACCAGTCCGAGGGCGGCGGGTACCAGTTCGAGGGCGAGGTGCGCGTCGTCAACGACGGGCCGGCGCCGATCCCGGACTGGCGGATAGCGGTCGCGCTGCCGTACGACCAGATCACCGCCATCTGGGGCGCCAGCGGCTATGTCAGCAACCACATCCTGCTCATGCAGCCGGGTCCCGGCGCGGGCGCCCTGGCCAGCGGCGGGCAGCTGAGCGTCTTCTTCACAGCGGACGGGCCGGAGACGACGCCCGTGTTCTGCGCGTTCGACGACACGACCTGCGGCTAGCCGCGGCCGGCCGGCCCCGGCCCGGCTAGCCCCGGCCCGGGGCCGGGGCCCTGGCGCATGCGCCGGCGTCCCCCGCGGGGCTAGGGCCGGCTGGCAGTCACGGTGCGCGCGCGGGAGTCAGCGGCCTGCGTTCGGGATGACGATGGCCGGGCGACGGCGGCGCGGGCAGGCAGGAAGGCCAGGGCGAGCACGGCTGCGCCCGCGACCGCCAGCGCCGCGGCGAACGAGCCGCGGTGGACGCCGGTCATGAACGCCTCCCGGACCGCCCCGGCCGCGGCGGCCCGCGAGCCCGCCGGGAAGCGCGCGGCGGTGGCCATGCCGGCGACGACCGACTGCCCGGCCGTGTGCGCGGCGGCGGCCGGGGCACCCAGCGCGGTCAGGGCGGTCAGCACGTGGCCGCCGTATGCCGAGTTCAGCACCGAGCCGACGATCGCGACGCCGAGCGTGCCGCCGACCTCGCGGGTCGCGTCGTTGACCGCCGAGCCCGCGCCCGCCTTCGCCGGGGGCAGCGCGCCCATGATCGCGTCGGTGGCCGGCGCCGCGGTCAGCGCCAGGCCCGCCGCCATCAGCGCCATCGCGGCGACGATCTTGCCCCAGTAGGGAGCGTCGGTCTCCGTGGCCGCCGCGACCAGGAAGCCCGCGCTCATCAGGACCAGGCCGCAGGCCACGACGAGCTTGCTGCCGAGCCGCCTGGCCGCCGTCATCGCGAGGGGGGAGAAGGCCGCGGTCACGGCCGCGAACGGCAGCGTCGCCAGCCCCGCGCGCAGCGGATCGTAGCCGCGGACGACCTGGAAGTACTGGGTGATCATGAAGATGAACCCGAACAGCCCGAAGAACGCCAGCGCGACCGACACGCTCGCGGCGCTGAACCGGGGGTTGCGGAACAGCCGCACGTCGAGCATCGGGTCCGGGCGGCGGACCTGCCACCAGGTGAACGCGGCCAGGATGACGCCGGCCCCGAGCAGCCCGCCGCCGGTGGCCGCCGATCCCCAGCCGTGCCGCGGCGCCTCGATGATCGTCCAGGTCAGCAGCGTGATGCCGCCGGCGGACAGCAGCGCGCCCAGCGGGTCGAACCGCCCGGCCCCCGGGTCACGCGACTCCGGCAGCAGCAGGCGCCCGGCGGTGAGCGCCACCGCCACGAGCGGCACGTTCACGTAGAACACCGAACCCCACGTGAAGTGCCGCAGCAGCACGCCGCCGGACACCGGCCCGATCGCGACGGCGAGCCCGGAGACGGCGGACCAGATGCCGATCGCCGTCGCGCGCTCGCGCGGGACGGCGAACACGTCGTTGAGGATGGCCAGCGTGGCCGGGTAGATGAGCGCGGCGGCGGCGCCCATCGCGGCGCGGGCGGCGATGAGCTCGCCGCCGGTGTGCGACAGCGCGGCGGCGGCGGAGGCCAGGCCGAACAGGGCCAGCCCCGCCTGCAGGAACCGGCGCCGCCCGTACCGGTCGCCGAGGTTGCCGCCGACGAGCAGCAGGCCGGCGAAGGCCAGGGTGTAGCCGTCGGCGACCCACTGCAGGGCCTCGGTCGACGCGTGCAGGTCGCGGCTGATCGTCGGCAGCGCGACGTTGACGATCGTGTTGTCCACCGTCACCAGCAGGACGCTCAGGCACAGCACGGCCAGCATCCACCAGCGGCGCTCGCCGCGGCTTTCCCTCGCGGCCCCCTCCGCCCGTTCCATCGCCGTCTCCTGCGCCCTTCCCATCGCGGCCTCCATTAATAGAACATTGTGCTATAACTATGTAACGTTGTTCTATAATCTGTCAAGAGGCCGGGCGGGCCGCCGGGGTGGGGGATGATGGTCTGCATGAGCGAAGCGGGTGCCGCGTCGGCGCGGCGGAGCCGGACGCCGAGCGCCGAGGTCGAACGGGAACTGCTGGCAGCGGCCGAGGCGGTCCTGGTCAGGGACGGCCCGGGCGGGCTGACCGTCCGCGCGGTCGCGGCGCAGGCGGGCATCGCCCCGATGAGCGTCTACAACCGGCTCGGCGGCAAGGACGGCCTGGTCGACGCCCTGCTGATCAAGGGATTCGACCGGCTCACCGCGGCCATAGCGGCCGACGGCGAGCCGGACGCGGCCGCCCGGCTGCTGGTCTGCGGCCTGCGGTACCGGGAGTTCGCGCTCGCCAACCCGCACTTCTACGCGATCATGTTCGAGGGCGCCATCCCGCACGACCACCACATCGGGCCCGAGGCGGAGGGGCACGCGCGGGCCGCCTTCGGCGCGCTTGTCCGCAACGTGGAACTCGCGGCCGCGGCCGGGGTGATATCCGCCGCCGACCCGTCCGAGGCGGCAATGCAGATCTGGAGCAGCGTGCACGGCGCGGTCGCGCTCGAGCTCAAGGGCCTCGTGCTCACCCCCGACCCGGAGGCCACCTACCGCGCGCTGCTCCAGACGCTCGTCCGCGGCTTCGCGCCCCGTTAGGCGGGCCCGCGCGCCGGGCGCGCCTCAGGGCCGCATCGCGGCCGGCAGCACGCCCCGGTAGAACAGCGCGATCAGCAGCAGGTACGCCAGCAGCACCAGCGTCCAGGGGAGGTTGTGCCGGATGACCTGCCCCTCGCGGCGGACGAACGTGCTGGTGGCGACGCCCACGCTGGCGGTCTGCGGGGCGACCGGCTTGCCGATCTCCGCGCCGACCGAGTTCAGCGACGGCAGCAGCAGCGACGGCATGTGCAGCAGGCCGCCCACCGAGTACTGGAACCCGCCGAACAGCGCGTTCGTGGACGTGTTGCTGCCGGACAGCGCGACGCCGATCCAGCCCACGATCGGGGCGAGGACGAGGAACGCCGGCCCGATCTGGGCGAACCCGTGCGCCATCGTGTTCGCCATGCCCGAGTAGTTGAACACGTCGGCGAGCCCGAAGATGATCGGCGCGACCAGCAGCGCGCCCCACATCTGCGAGAACGTGGTCCGGAACACGTCGGCGAGCTGCCCGGGCCGTACCCGCAGCACCACCACGATCAGGAGCCAGGAGACGAGGATCCACGTGCCGGCGATCGCCGGGGCGAACGACCAGGACACGCTGGCGGCCTTGTGCGACAGCGAGCTGACCGCGGAGACCTCGGGCTTGGCGAAGTTGTAGTCGCCCAGGTGCGACCACGGCCCGGTCGCGGCGACGACGACCGCGATCAGGATGCCGAACGGGATCAGCCCCCGGACCGCCTCCCGGGCGCCCGCCGCGGCGGTCTCCGGCGGGGTGTCCACGCTGCCGCCCTGGTGGACCGGCACGCCGCCGAAGCCGAGCGTCTCCTTCGGCCGCCAGAACTTCAGCAGCAGCAGGATGCAGGCGAACGAGACCACCGCGCCGATGATGTCGGGCAGGTACGGGCCGAGCCACTGCGAGGTAGGGAACTGCCCGAGGATGTACGACAGCGATCCCACGACCGCCAGCGGCCACGCGCCGCGCAGCCCGCGCCGCCCGGCGACGAGCACGATCAGGATCCACGGCGGGAGCAGCGCCAGGATCGCCACGATCCGCCCGATCGACGACGACAGCTGGTCGAGCGGCACCTTGGTCACGGCCGCCAGCGCGATGACCGGCGCCCCCAGCGCGCCGAACGACACGGGCGCGTTGTTCGCGATCGCCGCGACCCGGATGGCGTCAAGCTCGACCACGCCCAGCCCCACCAGGATCGGCGCGATGACCGCCCACGGGTAGCCGAACCCGACCAGGCCCTCCAGGAGCGCGCCGAGCGCCCAGGCGAGGAGGATCGCCTGCACGCGGACGTCCGCGGTCGCCTGCGCGACGATCCACCGCCTGAAGTCGCCGAAGGCTCCGGTGCGCACCAGCGTGTTGTAGATGACCACGCCCCAGAACGTGATCCAGTCGATCGACCAGATGCCGGTCCCCGCTCCGATGCCCCACGCGCCGAAGGTCCCGCCGGCCGGCGCGCTCCACACGGTGACCGCCAGGATGATCGTCACGGCCGCGCCGATGATCACCGCCTGCCACGCCGACATCCGCAGCACCGTGAGCAGCACGAGCAGCACCACGATCGGGATGAGGGCGACCAGCGTGCTGCCGAGCGTGGAGTGCGCCGGGTTCAGTGATTGGACGAACGAGGGAAGAGCGTCCGCGAGCATGACAACCACGCCCCTGCCGGTGAAAAGGCACCATTGCCACCATGATCGTCCTACATAAGTGATTAGGACGCAATGATTGGATATTCCCGGTGCGGCCCTGCGGCGCGCCGGGCCGCGGGACGCGGCGGCTGGTAGCCGCGGTGCGCGGCCCCCGGGCTGCGGGACGCGGCGGCTGGGTATAAGCGCGGTATGTGACGGCGATGGCCGGCGCGATGCCGGGGGGGTGGGCAGATGCGGGTGGGGCTGCACGCGCTGGGCATCGGGGACGGCGCCCGTCCGGAGATCATCCGGGCGGTGGCGGCAGCCGCCGAGGCCCGCGGGTTCGCGACGCTGTGGTCGGGAGAGCATGTCGTGCTGGTGGATTCGCCGGCCTCCCGCTACCCCTACTCCGCCGACGGCCGGATCGCCGTCCCGGCCGGCGCGGACTGGCTGGACCCGCTGCTCGCGCTGAGTTTCGCCGCGGCGGTGACCAGCCGGATCGGCCTGGCGACCGGGGTGCTCCTGCTGCCCGAGCACAATCCGGTCGTGGTGGCCAAGCAGGCCGCGACGCTCGATGTGCTGTCCGGCGGACGGTTCACGCTGGGAATCGGCATCGGCTGGTCGGCGGATGAGTTCGCCGCGCTCGGCGTGCCGTTCGCCCGGCGCGGCCGGCGGACGGCGGAGTACGTCGCCGCGATGCGCGCGCTGTGGTCAGACGACGTGGCCTCGTTCGACGGGGAGTTCACCCGTTTCAGCGCGATACGGGTCAACCCCAGGCCGGTACGCGGCCGGCGGATCCCGATCGTGATGGGCGGGAACAGCGACGCGGCGCTGGACCGGGCCGCGGCCTTCGCGGACGGCTGGTACGGGTTCAACCTCCCGGCCGCCGCCGTCGCCGGCCGCGTCGGCACCCTCGCCGCCCTGTGCGCGCGGCGGGGGCGCGCGCCGGGAGAGCTGACCATCGCCGTGGCGCTGAGCGACGCCAGCCCGGCTCTGCTGCCCAGCCTGGCCGGCGCGGGCGTGACCGAGCTGGTCGTCGTCGGGACGCCCCCCGCCGCCCCGGACGCGGCCGCCGCCTGGGTCGCGGACCTGGCCGCCCGCTGGACAGGCACGGCTCGCTGACCCGGGGCGGGGCCGCCGGAGGAGCGCCGAAGAGCCCCGCGGCGTCACCGGAAACCGGCGCGGCTAGCCGCGGACCTCGATCTTGCGGGCCCGGGACTGTGCGGTCTTCGGGATCCGGATGCTGAGCACGCCGTCGGTGAGGCTGGCCTCGGCGTGCTCGGCGTCGGCGTCGCCGGGGAGGCTGGTGCGGTAGGCGAACCGGCCGTGGCGGCGGCGCAGCACTCCCTTGCTGTCCTCCCTGACCTCCCCCGTAACGCGCAGTTCGCCGTCGCCGAGCTCGACGTCGACGTCCTCGCGGCGCGTCCCGGGAAGCTCGGCGCGGACCAGGTAGCCCTCGTCGGTCTCTTCCGCCTCGACCACCGGGACCCAGGCGTGCTGGCCGGCCATCGGCTCGAATAGCTGGCTCATCCGGTTCCACAGCTGCGCGAACTCGCCGAACGGGTCCCAGAAGTCTCGCGGCCAGCCGGCTCGCATGCGCTCGGCCGGAGCGGGGCGGCGTTGCGTGGGCAGGCTCATGGATGACACCCCCGAAAGTAGACGCCTGTCACTTCGCTTCTTCCCCTATCCCCGCACCGGGCCGCCGTAATCGCCGGCGCGCGGCTCGGGCATGATGAGCGGATGCCATTGTTCGCGTTTGAGGGCCATGAGCCGCGGGTCAGCCCGGCGGCGTGGATCGCGCCTACCGCCACCCTGGTCGGGGACGTGCGCGTGGAAGACGAGGCGTCCATCTGGTACGGGGCGGTGCTGCGGTCCGACTTCGGGCCGATCATCGTGCGGCGCGGGGCGAATATCCAGGACGGGTCGGTCCTGCACGGAGGCTCGGACCCGGTCACCGAGGTGGGGGAGGGGGCGACGGTCGGGCACCTGTGCGTGGTGCACGGATGCGTCATCGGCGCCGAGGCGCTGATCGGCAACGGCGCGACCGTGCTCGACGGCGCGGTCGTCGGCAGCCGCGCCCTCGTCGCGGCGGGCGCCGTGGTGCCGCCGGGAATGGCGATCCCCGACGGCATGCTCGCGGCAGGGGTCCCCGCCCGGATCACGGGCGAGCTCACGGCCGGGGCGAAACAATGGGTGGAGACGAACCCGGCCACCTACCGTGCCCTGGCCCGGCGGCACGCCGCCGGCGTCCGGCCCGTCGCCTGACAGCCCCTCACCCGGCGGCGCGCGGCCCGGCGGCGCGCGGGCGCCTAGCCCGCGTGGCAGGGACCGGACGGGGGCGGCACGTCCAGGGTGGGGTTGCGGTCGAAGAAACCGGTGGGCTTGAGCATGAAGCCGGTGCGGGTGACCGGCATCACCGGCCAGTCCTCGGGCCTGACCACGTGCGTCGGCCCGAACGTGTGCCAGATGACGATGTCCTGGCCGTCGATGTCGCGGTCGGCCGCGGCGAACGCGGGCAGCCCGCCGCCGCCGGGGTTCTGGTTCACGAAGTCGCCGGCCGGATAGCGCTGGGCGGGGTCATAGCGTGTCACCCACAGCGCCCGGGAGGCGAAGCCGGCCCGCGCGGCCAGCGGCGAGGACGGGTCGGCCAGCAGGGGCGGCCCGGCCTCCGGGTACAGCGTGTACGCGGCCGGCTTGCCGAACCGGTTGGCCGACGTGGTGCTGATCACCCGCCAGACCCGCCCGCGCGCGGCGTCGGCCGGCCGGGCCGCGGCGGACTCGGACGTAAGGCGGGTCACCCGCTGGACGATCGCGTTCCCGTACGGGTTGTCCGGGCCGATCGGCAGCCCCGTCACGTCGACCTCCTCGACCGCGTTGGCCAGGCCGTCCACGGACATGTCGAGCCGCGCGCTGAACAGGTGCTGGTGCACCGGGGCGCCGAGGCCGGGCGCCACCTCGGTGGCGTACGGGTGGCCGCCGCCCGGATGGGCCGCGGTGAACACCACCCCGGTCATCTTGACCTCGCACTCGATCGTGCCGTCCAGGTAGAAGTACCAGTAGAAGCCGTAGTCGTAGTTGCCGACCGTGGTGAAGAACGACACGACGAGCCGCCGCTGCCGCCGGGAGGCCGCCGAGCCGTTGAAGATGTCGGTGTGCTTCCACAAGATGCCGGCGTCCTCCTCGTGGACGCAGATCGCGTTGCGCACCACGCGCGGTTCGCCGGTCTCGCCGCAGACGACGGCGTCCAGGTAGGCGATCTCGCCCAGGCAGTCGCAGCCCAGCTCGAGGGAGTTGACCCACTTGCCGACCAGGTACTCGCCGGTGTCGAAGTACGCCTGCCAGTAGCGGAACCGCGGATCGCCGTACGGCACCACCATCTCGGGCACCGAAGCCCGGTAGATCACCGGCCGCCCCGCCAGGTGAATCTGGTGCAGGGTCAGCCCCTCCCGCGCGTCGAAGCCCACCCGCAGCGACCAGCCCTGCCAGCGCAGCAGGCTGCCGTCTACCGTGAAGCTCGGCCCCTCCGGCTGGGTGATCTCGATCGGCCGCAAGCCGGTGCGCTCCGGGCCCCGCACGGCCGGGTCGTCGTAGTCGCCGGATTCCGCGGGCACCGGCAGGGAGAACTCGTCGACGACCTTGAAGACCCGCTTCTCGATCAGGTCCACGTGCGCGGTGACGCCGTCGATCGGATGCGCCCAGGCCAGGTCGTGCTCCCGCGCCTGGAGGAAGGCGAGCACCCGCACCATGCGCCGCCGGCCGTCCTCGGGCGGCCCGTACGCGCCGGCCGTGATGGGGCAGATCCGGATCTTGCTCATGTCGGCCAGCCCGCGCCGCGCCATCGCCTCGCGCCAGCCGGGGTCGGCGCGGACGATCTCCTCGACGAGGGCGTACTCGGAGTCGAGGATCGGCGGCTGCCCCTCCGCCGCGGTGTCCACCGTGCGCGCGCTGACCACGGCGCGGCGCGTCAGCGACACCACGACGTCGGCGGACTCGCCGGTCTTGAGGTTGATCAGGAAGGCGCGCAGCCTCCGGTCGGCGGCGGTGCCCGCCAGCACCTCGCCCTTGGGCGGCTCCTCCAGGCCGTAATAGGCGAACCTGACCGGCTCCGCGAGCAGGCCGGCGGCCGCCATGATCTCCCGCCCGGCCAGGTACTCGGCGGCGGTGGCCGGGTCGAGGGGATGCGGAACTGCGGTCATGGCATTCTCCAGGGTTCTCATCCTGAACGGGCCGTGGCGTCTGTGGCCGCGTCCCCTTACTCGTCGGCGATGATCGAGCCGACCCGGTCGCCGAGCCCCGGGTCCCGGCGGCTCAGCGCGACGGCGTAGACAACGGAGACGGCGACGACGCCGAGCGCCGCATAGGGGAACCAGTCGAACGGCGCGGGCTGGCCGGGCTTGACCAGGTAGTAGACCGGAACCCCGATGGCGATCATGCCGAGCACCGGCAGCAGCACGTGCTTGACCGGGCTGAACTCCCGCGGCCGGTACCTGCGGTAGTAGAACGGCAGCGCCAGGTTGGCCAGGAAGTACACCACGAGCACGAGGATCGTGCCCATCGTGGACGACTCGGTGAAGAAGGCGATCGCGCTCATCGAGCCGCTGCTGCCGCCGGCCAGGTGGGCCAGCCCCCAGACGGCGATGATCACCGCCGCGACGGCGACGAACGCGAGGATCGCGTTGACCGGCGTCCGCCGCCGCGGGTGCACCCTGCCCAGCCAGCGCGGCAGCAGCCCCTCCCGGCCGGCGTTGAAGATCAGCCGGGCCTGCGAGTTCACCGCGGCGATCAGCACGCCGAGGGTGGAGGTCATGCCGGCGATGTAGGCGAAGAAGGCCAGCCACGCCGCGATGTCGTGGGAGACGCTGATGAACGGGATCGCCGCGCTGCCGAGCGCGGTGCCGTTGTACCTGAACCCGGTGACGGTGGCGAACGCGAACAGCACGTAGCCGACCGCCATCAGCGCCACCGAGAGGAACACCGCGCGCGGCACGTTCCGCCGCGGGTCGCCGGTCTCCTCGGCGAGCGCCGCCGAGTTCTCCCAGCCGATGAACAGGTAGACCGCCAGCGGGAACCCGGCCGCCAGGCCGCTGAAGCCGTTGGTGATGCGACCGGGGTCGAACGGCGCCGCCGACAGGTGCCCGCCGTTCTTGATGATCGCCGCGAGCGAGACCACGATCAGCACCAGCATCTCGAAGCCGAAGAAGAAGCCGGCCAGCTTGGTGGACACGGCCACGCCGCGGATCATCATGACGACCGCGCCGGCGGTGAGGATCACCGAGAAGATGCCCCACGGCACGTTCCAGCCGAAGTAGTACTGGAGCACGATCGACAGGAAGCCGCCGCAGATGGCCAGCACCGACGAGATCGCGATGATGTAGCCGGCGCCGCACAGCAGCGCGGTGGTCACCGCGCTCGTGCCGCCGAACGTCTTGCCGACATAGGAGATGAAGCCGCCGGTGGACGGGTGCGCCCGGGAGAACTGCGACAGCGTGTTGCCGAGCAGCGCGATCGCGATCCCGGCCAGGATGATCGTCAGCGGCGCGGCCACGCCCGCGGTGATGACGAGAAAGCCGAAGCCGAAGTAGAAGCTGTACGCCGGGCCGATGTTCGCCATCGTGGAGGCGGAGATGTCGACCAGCCTGAGCGCGCCGCGGTGCAGCCGCTCCGGTGCCTGTCGTGCCTTGGTCTCCGAGAACGGAACAGATGCCGCTTCGCTCATGGCGCCCCTGCTTTCCCGCGCTCTGCCCGTCCCGCTCGGCAAGCGCTTTCCAGTTTCCGTGAAAATACCGAATTCAGCGACGGATGCGCAAGGGTCCGGATTACGCCGCCGGCGGGCGGGGGAGCGTGCTGTCCCGCAGCACGACCTCGCCGGGCACCGGGACCACGCGCGGCCCCGGCGCGTCGTCGCTGAGCACCAGGCGGGCCGCGATCTCGCCGAGCCGCTTCAGCGGCAGCCGCACGGTGGTGAGCGGCGGGTAGACATCGCGCAGGGTCGGGATGTCGTCGAACCCCGCCACCGCGATGTCGCCGGGCACGCGCAGGCCCGCGGCGCGCAGCCGGGCCAGCGCGCCGACCGCCATGATGTCGCTCACCGCGAACACGCAGCCGGGCAGCGGCCCGCCCGCGGCGAGGATCTCGCTCATCGCCTGGTAACCGCCGTCCCTGGACAGGTCGCCGTGCACGATCTGCGCCGCGTCCAGCGGCACCGACCAGGCGCGCAGCCCGGCGCGGAACCCCTCGGTCCGCTCCCGCGCGGTCAGCAGCGAGCGCGGGCCCGCCAGCACCGCGAACCTGCGGTGCCCCAGCGCGGCCAGCGCCCTGGCCAGGGCGTCCGCGCCCGCCTTGTTCTCCGGCAGCACCGTGTCCACGCCGAGCAGGTCCTGGCCGATGCAGGCCGCCCGCCCGCCGGACCTGGTGAAGGCGGCGAGTTCGGCGCGCAGGGCGTCCCTGGCCGCGGCGTTGTCCGACCTGCTGCCGACCAGGACGACGGCCCGCGCCCGCTGCGCGCGCATCAGCGCGACGTACTCGCGTTCGGCCTCCTCGTGCGCGGCCGTGCTCGACATGCACACGAGGAGCCGGCTGGCGGCGGCGACCTCGATGAGGCCGGCCGCGATCGAGGAGAAGTACGGGTCCGAGATGTCGCGCAGCGCCACCCCGATCATCGTGCTCTGCCCGGTCGCCACGGCCCTGGCCTGCAAGTTCGCCGTGTAGCCGAGATCGGCGACCGCCCGGTGCACCCGGTCGGCCAGCGGCTTGCCGACCCGGCGCGAGCCGTCGTTCACCACGCGCGACGCGGTGGTCAGCGATACGCCCGCCCGGTCGGCGACATCTTGCAGCGTCACCCGCCGCGGCGGCGCCGCGGCGGTCCCGCGCCGCCCCGCCGCGCCGCGGCTCTCGGGACGCACGTCCGCCACAGTCCCTCCTCGCCCGCTTGACCGCCGGTACGGCCCAGCCTATTCTCGGGAAAGCCCTTTCCAAGGTTATCCCGAACACCTCACAGGAGAGTCCATGGCGCGCAGGGTCGTCCACGTCGCGGTGAACGGGGTCACGGGCCGGATGGGATACCGGCAGCACCTCGTCAGGTCGCTGCTCGCCATCCGGGAGCAGGGCGGCGTGCCGCTCGGCGACGGCACGGCGCTGTACCCCGAGCCGATCCTGGTGGGCCGCAGCGAGGAGCGGCTGCGCCAGATCGCCGGCCGGCACGGCCTGGACCGGTGGACCACCAGCCTGGACGAGGTGCTCGCCGACCCCGGCGTCGACGTCTACTTCGACGCCCAGGTCACCAGCGCCCGGGAGGCCGCGGTGGCGCGGGCCGTCGAGGCCGGCAAGCACGTGTACACGGAAAAGCCCGTCGCCGGGTCGGCCGCCGCCGCGTTCGCGCTGGCGCGGGCGGCGCGGGCGGCGGGCATCACGCACGGCGTCGTCCAGGACAAGCTGTTCCTGCCCGGCGTGATCAAGCTGCGGCGGCTGGTCAGGGAGGGCTTCTTCGGCCGGGTGCTCTCGGCGCGGCTCGAGTTCGGCTACTGGGTGTTCGAGGGGGACGGGATACCGGCGCAGCGGCCGTCGTGGAACTACCGCGCCGAAGACGGCGGCGGCATCGTGCTCGACATGTTCCCGCACTGGCAGTACCTGCTGGAAGACCTGTTCGGCCCGGTCAGCGCGGTCTACGCGCGGCGCGCGACCCACCTGCCGAAGCGGTGGGACGAGGCCGGCGAGCCGTACGACGTGACGGCGGACGACGCCGCCTACGCGGTGCTCGAGTTCGCCAGCGGCGTCATCGCGTCGGTGAACGCCTCGTGGGCGGTCCGGGTCAACCGCCGTGAACTGCTCGAACTGCAAGTGGACGGCACGCACGGGAGCGCGGTGGCGGGCCTGCGCGAGTGCGCCGTCCAGCACAAGGTGTCCACCCCGATGCCGGTGTGGAACCCCGACCAGCCCGATCCCCTCGACTACCAGGCGATGTGGACCGATGTCCCGGACAACGCGGCCTTCGACAACGGGTTCAAGGCGCAGTGGGAGCTGTTCCTGCGGGACGCCGCGCGGGGCAGGCCCTTCCCGTGGGACCTGTTCGCCGGAGCCAGGGGCGTCCAGCTGGCCGAGCTGGCGATGCGGTCCTCCGACGAGGGGCGCCGCCTCCAGATGCCCGCGCCGGGTGCCTGACATGACGGGGACCGCGAGGATCTCGCTGCCGGGCCGCGCGGAGCCGCTGGAGATCGCCCCGCCGCCCTGGGCGGCCGGCTACCCGCCGCCGTCCGCGCGGCGCGTCTACGCCGCCGCCCATGTCGCCAGCGCCGACGGCGTGCTGATCGACTGGGAATCCACCATGCGGTTCCGCGACCACCTGTGGGAGCACGGGTTCGCCGTCGCGGAGGCGATGGACACCGCCCAGCGCGGCATGGGGCTGTCCTGGGACCAGGCGCGGGAGCTGATCGCCAGCTCGGCGGAGCGCGCGGCCGCCCGGCGCGCCGCGGGCCGCTACGCGGCCCTCGCGTGCGGCGCCGGCACCGACCACCTTCCCGCGGGCGAGGCCCACTCGATCGCCGCGATCACCGGCGCCTACGCCGCGCAGCTTCAGGCCGTGCAGGCCGCAGGCGCGAAGGCGATCCTCATGGCGAGCCGCGCGCTCGCCGCGGCCGCCCGCGGCCCCCGCGACTACCTGGAGGTCTACGGCGCGCTGCTGAGGCAGGCGAGCCAGCCGGTGATCCTGCACTGGCTCGGCGAGGCGTTCGACCCGGCCCTGCGCGGCTACTGGGGCGGCGCCGACTTCGAGACCGCGGCGGCGACCGTGCTCGACCTGATCGACGCGTGCGGGGACAGGGTCGACGGCATCAAGCTGTCCGTGCTCGACGCGGGCAAGGAGGTCGCGCTGCGCCGCAGGCTGCCCGCCGGGGTCAGGCTCTACACCGGCGACGATTTCGGGTACGCGGACCTGATCAGGGGCGATGAGACGGGACACAGCGACGCGCTGCTCGGCGCGTTCGCCGCGGTCACCGCGCCCGCCGCCGCGGCGCTGCACGCCCTCGACGCCGGCGACCTCGCCGGGTACGACGCGGCCATCGGCCCGACGGTCCCGCTCAGCCGGCTGATCTTCGAGGAGCCGGTCTATTACTACAAGGCCGGGGTGGCGTTCCTGGCCTGGCTGAACGGCTTGCAGCCCCGCTTCGCGCTGCTCGGCGGGCTGGAGGGCAAGCGCCCGGCCGGGCACTTCATCGCCGTGTTCGAGCTGGCCGCGGCCGCCGGGGCGCTGCGCGACCCCGGGCTCGCGGTCAGCCGGATGGCCTGGTTCCTCAGGGCGCGCGCATGACCGGGACGGACCGGCTCTCCCTGAACCAGGCCACGGTGAACAAGCTGAGCCTGGCCGAGGCCGCCGCGCTGTGCGTGCGGCACGACATCCCGGCGATCGGGGTCTGGCGCGAGCACGTCGCGCGGGCCGGGCTGGCCGAGGCGGTCAAGACGGTCCGCGCGGCCGGGCTGCACGTGTCAAGCCTGTGCCGCGGCGGGTTCTTCACCCACGCCGATCCCGACGCCCGCAGGGCCGCGATCGCCGACAACCGGGCGGCGATCGCCGAGGCGGCCGAGCTTGGCGCCGGCGCGCTCGTGCTCGTCTGCGGCGGGCTGGTCCCCGGCAGCCGGGACCTGCCGCTGGCCCGGCGCATGGTCGCCGACGCGATCGCCGAACTCGTCCCGGTGGCACAGCGCAGCGGCGTGCGGCTGGGCATCGAGGCGCTGCACCCGATGTTCGCCGCCGACCGCTGCGTGATCACCCGGCTCGGCGAGGCGCTCGACCTGGCGCTGGCGTTCCCCGCCGACGCCGTGGGCGTCGTCGTGGACACCTACCACGTCTGGTGGGACGCGGCGCTGCTGCCCGACATCGCCCGGGCGGGGGAGCGGATCGTCAGCTATCAGGTCTGCGACTGGATCCTGCCGCTCCCCGCCAACACCCTGCTCGGCCGCGGCCACGTCGGCGACGGCTGCATCGGCTTCCCGCCCATCTCCGCCGCGGTCGCGGCCGCCGGCTACGCCGGCTACGTGGAGACCGAGATCTTCAACGAGGCCGTCTGGAACGCCCCGCCCGACGAGACAGCCGCCACGGTCCGGGCCCGCTTCCCCCTGGTGTTCTGACATCGGGTCTGCCGCCCGCGCAGCGTACCCGGTCGCGCGGTCAATGCCGCCGGAGCGTACCCGGTTGCGCGACCGGGTCCGTGGCGGCCGGGGCGCCGCAAGCCGCTTCAGGCGAACGCGGGCATGACCTCGGCGGCGAACAGCTCCGCTGAGCGGAGGGTTTCGGCCGGGGTCATGTCGCCGAAGCACAGTTCGAGAGCGATGTAGTTGATCCCGCCCACGTCCCGGTGATGCTCCGCCCAGGCGCGGGCGCCTTCCGGGTCGCCGGCGTAGAAGTGGCCGGTGGCGTGGATGCCCTCGAACGTGTCCGCCGGCAGGACCGGCGGCATCGGGATGCCGTACCTGCGCCACAGCAGCTCGAAGTTGTCCTTGAACCGGGCGAACGCGCGGTTGGCGACCGCCATCGCCGCCTCGCTGGTGTCCGCGACGACGACGGAGCGGGTGATGCCCAGCGGCGGCAGCCCCGCCTCATCCCGGCCGAGCGCCGCCCACTCCTCCCGGTAGGCGTCGGTCAGCGGCCTGACCCGCTCCGACGGGACCAGCGCCATCATCGGCATGCCGAGCCGGGCGCACCAGCGCGCCCGCTCCAGCGTGCGCGTCCCGTACCACAGCGGCGGGTGCGGCCGCTGCACCGGCGCGGTCACCACCGGCGCGTCCGTGATGTCGTAGTACTTGCCGTGGAAGTCCACGCTCTGCGACGTCAGGCCCGCCCGCAGGATCTCGAACGCCTCGTCGAACCGCTCCTGCGTCTGCTCGCCCGGCACGCCGTGGAAGGACGTCTCGACCGGGGAGATGCCGCGCCCGACGCCGAGGTCCAGCCGCCCGCCCGTGAGCTGGTCAAGCATGCACGCCTCCTCGATCACGCGCATCGGGTGGTACAGCGGCAGGATCGAGATCAGCGTGCCGAGCCGGATCACCGAGGTACGCTGCGACGCCGCGGCCAGCATCAGGTGCGGCGACGGGGTGATGCCGAGCGGGGTCCCGTGGTGCTCGGCCATGTGGTAGGCACGGTAGCCGAGGCGTTCGTACGCTTCGATCAGCTCCAGCCGCTCGGCGATCTGCCGGGCAGGCGGCCTGCCCGAGGCGTCGTTGTGGTCGAAGACCCCGAAGCGCATCATCGCTCCTTCCGGATGGGCACGGGCGGGACGCCGCGGCCCGGCGGCGGCCGCCGTCCGCTGCGATAATGCTCCTAAATGCCTCCGACGCCGGCTACCACGATTCCCACAACAGTTTCGGCGAACTCTTGGGTCAGCGGCGCATGACCGTGCAGCATCCGGTGGCAGAGCGCGCCGTACACCAGGTCGATGGCCGCCTCGACGTCGGTGCCGGCGCCGATCTCGCCGCGGCCTATCGCGCGGGCGAAGGCCGCCCGCGCCTGGGCCCGGCGCGGCTCGGCGTACCGTTCCCGGTAGAGCTTGCCGAACACGGGGTCCGTGCCCGCCTCGGCGATCAGCGCGCCGATGACCCGTCCGGACGGCGGCCCGCCGTCGCGCTCGGCCCATCCGGGCAGCAGCGCGAGCAGGTCCCCGCGCAGCGTCCCGGTGTCAGGCGGCTCCGGGGCCGGCTCGGTGAGCTGCCCGTGCAGCGCGTCGAGCGCGAGCGTCTCCTTCGTCGGCCACCAGCGGTAGATGGTCGCCTTGCTCACCCCGGCCCGGGCCGCGACGGCGTCCATGCTGACCGCGGCGAGGCCGCGGGCGAGCAGCAGCTCGGCCGCGGCGGCCAGGATGGCCTGCCGGGCGGGCTCGCTGCGCGGGCGGCCGCGTGCCCTGGCAGGGCCGCTTCCCGCGGTCCCAGCGCTCATGCCGCACCCGTTACCCAGAGAAACTGAACTATTAGTTTCTATATCACACGCGTGATCACCCACTACAGTCGTGGGGTGGCAACGGGGCAGCGCCGATGGCGCGCGAGAGCGGCCGCGGCGTGCGCGGCCGCGGCCGCCGCCGTGCTCGCGGGCTGCGGGGCGGGCGGCGGCGCGGCCGGCGGGCCAGGCGGGATGGCGGCCGGCGCGGCAGCCCCCGCCGCGCCCGGGAGCGCCCCCATCCCGGTGGCCTCCGCCTCGGCGGCCGTTCCCCCGGCATCCCCGGCCGCGTGCGCGGCGCGGGCGTACGGGCGGCTGACCGAGGCGCAGCGGGTCGGCCAGCTGTTCCTGGTGGGCCTGACCGCGGACGCGGCCGGCCCGGCGGCGACGGCGGCGCTGCGGGCGTACCACTTCGGGTCGCTGCTGCTCGCGTCGCCGGCCTCCGAAGGGGTGACGGCGCTGGCCGGGGCGACGAGCCACATGCAGTCGCTCGCGACCCAGCCGGTAACCGGCGGCGTGCGCTTCTTCGTCGCGGCCAACCAGGAGGGCGGCCAGATCCAGCCGCTGACCGGCCCCGGGTTCTCCGCCATGCCGTCCGCGCTGACCCAGGGCACCTGGGCGGCGGGCGCGCTGCGGGCCGCCGCGGCGGGGTGGGGGCGGCAGCTGCGGGCCGCGGGCGTGAACCTGGACCTGGCGCCGGTGATGGACGTGGTGCCGCCGGGCGGCGCGAGCACGAACGCGCCGATCGGGAAGCTGGACCGGGAGTTCGGCTCGGACCCGGCGGGCAACGGCCGGCACGGGGCGGCGTTCATCGCCGGCATGGCCTCGGCCGGGGTCGCGACCGTGGCCAAGCACTTCCCCGGCCTGGGCCGGGTAACGGGGAACACCGACTACACCTCCGGCGTCGTGGATTCCGTCACCACGCCGGACGACCCCTATCTCGACTCGTTCCGCGCCGCCATCGGCGCCGGCGTGCCGTTCGTCATGGTGGCGCTGGCCACCTACACCCGGATCGACGCCGCCCGGCTCGCCGTGTTCTCGCCGGCCGTGATGCGGCTGCTCCGTTCCGGTCTCGGCTTCGGCGGCGTGATCGTCTCCGACGATCTCGGCGACGCCGCCGCGGTCGCGTCGGTGCCGGCGGGGCAGCGCGCGATCTGGTTCCTGGACGCCGGCGGGGACATGATCACGTCGCAGTCGCTGCCCCCGGCGGAGGCGATGGCGCGGGCGGTGCTCGCCCGCGCCACGGCCGACGCGGGCTTCCGCGCCGAGGTGGCCCGCGCCGTGCTGCGCATCCTGGCCGCGAAGCAGGCCTACGGCCTGCTGCCGTGCTGAGCCGGCGCCGCGGGCGCAAAGCGCTCCTGACCTCTGACATGCTGTAAGCGTGAGTGACAAGCAGCAGGGGCCGTTCGCCTACCGGATGGGGCGGCTGTGGGGCGCCGCCGACCGCCGCAGCGTCCCGCTGCGGACGATCATCACCGTGGCGGTGGTGGCGGCCTCCTTCTACCTGGCGGGCAAGCTGATCTACCGGCTCCGCGACGTCGTCCTGCTGCTGCTGGTCGCCGGGTTCGTCGCGCTGATCCTGAACCCGCTGGTGCTCGTGATTCAGCGCTATGTCGTCAAGCGGCGCGGGATCGCCGTCACCGGCGTGACGCTGCTGGCGCTGCTGGTCTTCCTGGGCCTGGCTTACGAGTTCGGCTCACCGCTGGTGAACGCGATCACGCACCTGGCCGACAAGCTGCCGTCGTATGTCGCGAGCGCGCAGAGCGGCAAGGGCTGGATCGGGCACCTGGTACGCAGGTACCACGTCCAGCAGTGGGTCTCGCAGAACGCGCCCAAGCTGGTCACGTACGCGCAGAACCTCACCTCCCCGGTGCTGTCGTTCGGCAGGGCCGCGTTCTCGGTCCTGGTGGAGCTGTTCACCATCTTCATCCTCGTCCTGATCCTGCTGCTGGAAGGGCCGAGGCTCCGCCGGGGCTTCCTTGGCCTGCTCTCGCCCGCCAGCGCGGCGGAGGTCAGCCGCGTGGCCGCCGAGGTGAACCGCTCGGTCGTCGGCTACATGCTCGGCAACTTCCTGACGTCGGTCATCTGCGGCCTGGTCGTCTTCACCACGCTGCTCACGGCCGGCGTGCCGTTCCCGGTGCTGTGGGCGCTGTGGGTCGCGCTCGTCGACTTCCTGCCGATGATCGGCGGCGCGCTGGCCGGCATCCCCACCGTGCTGTTCGCCGCCACCCAGTCGCTGACCGCGGGCATCGTGACGCTGATCGTGTTCCTCGCCTACACGCAGTTCGAGAACCACGTGCTGAACCCCATCATCATGAGCAAGACGGTGCGCATCAGCCCGCTGCTCGTGCTGATCTCGGTGCTGGTCGGGGCGTCGATCGGGTCGTGGCTCGGCGGGCTGTTCGGCGGGTTCGTCGCCGCGCTGCTCGCCATCCCGGCGGGCGGCGCGGTGCAGGTGATCGTCCGCGAGGCATGGCGGCTTTCCGGGCCGCCGCCCCGCACGCTCCCGCCCGCAGGCGATCAGCAGCCGCCGACCGCACAGCCCGCCGCCGGCGCGCCGCCCCAGCCCGCCGCCGGCGCGCCGCCCCAGCCCGCCGCCGGCGCGGCCGTCCCGCCCGAGCGGGTCTCCATCACCCGCCCCAAGTGAGCCCCTGCGTGGCCGGACGACCACGGGATGCTGCACACTGGCCGTATGGCTGATGAGAACGACTCCTGCGCGGTTGCGCACGGCACCGCCCCGGCGGCGGTCGCCGCCCCCGCCGGCGCCGAGCGCATCCTGGTCTCCGTCTTCGCCTCGCCCGTCTCCGGGTTCCTGCTGAGGTACGCCGCCGACGCCGGCTTCCGCGCCCTGCTCGTCGAGCCGGACGCCGGCCGTGCCGCGGGCGCCGCGATGGCCGGCTTCCCCGTCCAGGCCGCGATGCCGGAAGACCTGGAGGGAGCCGACGTCGTGGTCACCGACCACCACCGCGGCGAACTCGGCCCGGTGCTGCGCGACGCCCTCGCCACCAAGGCCCGCTGGATCGGCGTGATGGGCAACCCGCGCCACCCGGCCCCGCACGTCCCCGCCCTGGAGGCCCTCGGCGTGCCGCCCGGCGACATCGCCCGCGTGCACCGTCCCATCGGGCTGAACATCGGCTCCCGCACCCCGCCGGAGATCGCGATCGCCACGCTCGCCGGCCTGCTCGCCGACCGCAACTCCCGCCCGGGGGGCTTCTTCTCCTGACCGCCGCCCTGACCGCCGCCCTGACCGCCCC
>Ga0209061_1002259_pt1 | contig 25465 bp, 20 predicted proteins | sample Coa_R1_10_FD_187157 | JGI IMG/M metagenome (GOLD analysis project Ga0209061, IMG submission 187157) | Surface soil microbial communities from Centralia Pennsylvania, which are recovering from an underground coalmine fire - Coalmine... | ecosystem: Environmental > Terrestrial > Soil >...
GGGCGCAGGGGGGCCGCGAGGAGCCACGGGCCGCAGGGACTCGCGCGGCAAGGGGGTGCACGCGCCGTGGGGGGCTCGCGGGTGGCCCGGCGGCGCGGCCCGCTGGTGCCAGAGGGCATTCCGCTGATCGCCAGAGCGCCCGGCCTGCCGCCCTGCCGCCAGGGGATCGCCAGTCCCGGGCATGCTCAAGGCCAGGCTGGCCGAGGGCCGGCTCGGCCAGCCTGACCGGAGATCAGCCGACGGGCTGCGTCTCGGGGGGGACGGTCTCGACGGGCGCCGGCGCCGTCTCGGCGGGCAGGGACAGGATCCGGCCGAAGGCCGCCGCCGCGATGAACACGACCACCACGCCGAGGCCGGTGAAGAAGCCGACCTGCTCCGCGATCCGCATCGTCGCGGTGCTCCCCACTGGCGTGCCGCCCATCGGGACGCTGTGGTTCCACAGCGGGCTGAATACGGTTCCGAGCGCGAACCAGGCTCCTGCCGCCGCGCCGAGCAGTGCGCCGAACAGCGCGATGTGCCTGCCGGCGGAGACGATGAGCAGCAGGCCGGCGAGGAATGTCGCCGCCCCGGGCAGGATCTCCAGCCACAGCCGTGCCGTGTTGTAGGTCCAGGTCGTGTCCGGCGTGTAGGCGTAGTTGAAATACGGCCCGATGAAGGGGATGAGAGCGCCCCATAGCCCGAGCAGGAGCAGCAGGGATCCGCTGATGACTCCGCGGCTGCGGCGCATCCGCAGCGTCCAGGTCATGCCCATCACTTCCCGAAGTCGGAGATTGCAGATTATGGCCTGACATGAATGCCCCTACCCGAGAGCGGAACCGGTATTCCAGAGAACTTTCACGGCCTGGGCGCGCTGCCGGCGGCAGGGGCGAATGCGGCAGGGGCGAATGCGGCAGGGGCGAATGCGGCAGAGGCAAAAGGCAAACCGGCCGGGTGACCGCGGGCAGGCGGTTCCCCCGCGCACCCGGCCCCGGGGCGGCCCGGCCCCCGGGGCGGCCCGCGTCGATTTGCGTCGCACCCGTAAGCTGGTTGCAACGTTTGTGAATCGATTTGTCGGGCGGCTGGCTGTCAGCAGCGCGTTGCCCGGCAGATGGGGGGTCGTGACGTGCGCACGCGTCAGCTACCCGGCGGGCCGGCGGGTGCCCGGACGATGGAGGCCGGAACGGCGGTAGCCAGCGTCGCCCGGTGGCGGCAGGGCATCCGACAGCGCGCCAGGGCGATGCTCGCCGAGTTCGTCCGCGACCGCTGCGCCGAGCACGTGCGCGGCGTGCCCGGCGCGGAGCTTGTCGCCGGCCTGCTCGGCGAGTACGTGGCCGGCGGCAAGTACCTGCGGTCGACGTTCGCTTACATCGGCTGGCTATGCGGCGGGGCGGGGGACAGCGACGCCGCCCTGCGGGCCGCGGCCAGCATGGAGCTGCTGCACGCGTTCGCGTTGCTGCAAGACGACGTGATGGACGCCTCGCCGATGCGGAGGGGCCGGGCGACGGCCCATGTCCGGATCGCGGACTGGCACCGGGCACGGGGCCAGGCGGGTGACGCCGGGCGCTTCGGGGAATCGGCGGCGATCCTGCTGGGCGACCTGTGCCTGGTGTGGGCCGAGCAGATGCTGCGGGAGAGCGGACTGAGCGCGGCGGCGCTGGGCCGGGCGTGGCCGTACTATGACGCGCTGCGCGGCGAGCTGGCCGTCGGCCAGTTCGCCGACCTGTTCTATGACGCGCGCCGCCGCCCCGCCATGGCGGATGTGCTCGACATGACCCGGCGCAAGTCAGGCAATTACACCGTCCGCCGGCCGCTGGAGCTCGGGGCCGCGCTGGCGGGCTGTGACCAGGTCGTGCTCCGTGCGCTCGCCGGGTACGGGGAGCTGGTCGGCGAGGCGTTCCAGCTTCGCGACGACCTGCTCGGGGTGTTCGGCAGCCCGGCGGTCACCGGCAAGCCGGACGGCGGCGACCTGCGCGAGCGCAAGGCGACGAGCGTGGTGGTGCTGGCCGGCGAGCTGGCCACGCCGTCCCAGCGGGAACGGCTCGACAGGCTGTGCGCGCGGGACCGGCTCACCGAGGCGGAGATCGCGGCATGGCGCGGCCTGATCGAGGAAACCGGCGCCGTCACCCAGATCGAGCGCATGATCGAGAACAGGGCCACCACAGCCTGGGCAGGCCTGGAGAACGCGGCCGTCGAGGGCGCGCCGCTGGACGCCTTCGTCCTTACCGTCCTGCGCGACCTCGCCATCCGTGCCACCGACCGGGTCTGGTGACGGGGTGCGCACGGTAACCGGAGCGGCCGACGAGGTGGTCGTGGTCGGCGCGGGCCTGGCGGGCCTGGCCGCGGCGCTGCACCTGGCCGGGCGCGGGCGGAGTGTCACCGTGGTGGAGCGCGAGACGGTGCCGGGCGGGCGGGCCGGCCGGATGGACTGCGGCGGATACCGGATGGACACCGGGCCGACGGTGCTGACCATGCCCGGCGTCATCGAGGAGACCCTGGCGGCGGTGGGGGAGAGCCTGGCCGGGCGGCTGGAGCTGACCCGCCTGGAACCCGCCTATCACGCGATGTTCGCCGATGGCGGCGAACTGGACGTGCACACCGACACGGACGCCATGGCGGACGAGGTCGCCCGGTTCGCCGGGCCGTCCGAGGCCGGCGGCTACCGGCGGCTGCGGGCCTGGCTGACCGAGCTGTACCAGGCGGAGTTCGGCAGGTTCATCGCGGCGAACTTCGACTCCCCGCTCTCCCTGGCCACCCCTGCGCTGGCGCGGCTCGCCGCCATGGGCGCGTTCCGGCGGCTTGAGCCGGCGATCGGCCGTTTCCTGCGCGATGAGCGGCTGCGCCGGGTGTTCTGCTTCCAGTCGCTGTACGCGGGGCAGGCGCCGCAGCGGGCGCTCGCCGTCTACGCGGTGATCGCCTACATGGACACCGTGGCCGGGGTGTACTTTCCCCGCGGCGGGATGCGGGCGCTCCCGGACGCGCTGGCCGCCGCGGCGCGCAAGGCCGGGGTCCAGTTCCGCTACGGCAGCCCGGTGACCATGCTGGAGCGCGCCGGGTCGCGGATCGCCGCGGTGCGCACGGCGGATGATGCGCGCATCCGGTGCGACGCGGTGGTGCTCGCCACCGAGCTGGACACCGCCTACCGGCTGCTGGGGCGCTTCCCCCGGCGCCCCCTGCCGCTGCGGCCGGCGCCGTCCGCGGTCGTGCTGCACCTCGGCGCCCGGCGGCAGTGGGCGGACCGCGCGCACCACACGATCGCGTTCGGCGGCGCGTGGCGTCAGACGTTCACCGAGATCATCCGCGACGGCCGGGTCATGAGCGACCCGTCGCTGCTCATCAGCCGGCCGACCGCGACCGACCCCGGCCTCGCCCCCCAGGGGCGGGACGTGCTGTACGTCCTCGCCCCCGCGCCGAACCTGACCCGGGGCGGGATCGACTGGGACGCCGCGGGCGGCGGCTACGCGGCCGGGCTGATAGCGACCGTGGCGGACAGGGTGCTGCCCGGCCTGGCGGGGGAGATCGAGGCCTGCCGCGTGGTCACCCCGGCCGACTGGGCCCGCCAGGGCATGACCGCCGGCACCCCGTTCTCCTACGCGCACACGTTCGGGCAGAGCGGGCCGTTCCGCCCCGCCAACCTGCCGCGCGGCGCTGACAACGCCGTGCTCGCCGGGTGCGGGACCGTGCCCGGCGTGGGCGTGCCGACCGCGCTGATCTCCGGCCGGCTCGCCGCCGACCGGGTCACCGGACCGAAGGAGGGACCATGATGGGCGCCGGACCGGGCGCGGCCGCCGCGCGCGGCGAGCTGCTGCGCGCCTCCTACGCGCGCTGCCGGGAACTGAACGCCAGACACGGCCGCACCTACTACCTGGCGACCAGACTGCTGGCCAGGGACCAGCGGCCCGCTGTCCACGCGCTGTACGGGCTGGCCCGCTGGGCCGACGACATCGTGGACACCGCGCCGCCGGGCACCGGCCCCGGCCAGATCGCCGCCCGGCTCGGGCGGCTCGCCGAAGGGCTGGAAGCCGGGCTGCGCAACGGCGGCAGCGACCACCCGGTCCTGGCCGCGGTCGTCGACACGGCGGCGCGCTACCGGATCAGCCCCGCGCTGTTCCGGGCTTTCTTCACGTCGATGCGCATGGACCTGGCCGTCACCGACTACCCGGACCGGGCGGCCCTGGACGCCTACATGTACGGATCCGCCGAAGTCATCGGGCTGCAGGTGCTCCCGGTGCTCGGCACCGTGGTAGCCGCCGCCGAGGCGGCCCCGTACGCCGCCGCGCTGGGCAAGGCGTTCCAGCTCACCAACTTTCTGCGGGACGTCGGCGAGGACCTGGACCGCGGCCGGGTGTACCTGCCCGCGGACGAACTCGCGGCGTTCGGCGTGGACCGCGCGCTGCTCCGGTGGTGCCGCGACCGCGGCACCACCGACCCCAGGGTCCGGGCGGCCCTCGCCGGCCAGCACGCCGCCGCCCGCGCTGTCTACGCGCGCGCCAGGCCGGGCATCGCGATGCTCGACCCGGTGTCCCGGCCGTGCGTGGCCACCGCGTTCTCGCTGTACGCGCAGATCCTGGACCGCATCGAGGACTCCGGTTTCGCGGTCTTCGCCCACCGTGCCCGGGTCGGGCGGCTGCGGCGCATCCGGGCGGCCGGCCCCGCCCTGGCGCGGGCGGTGTGGGCGCGGAACGTGCCGGCGCGCCGCCGCCCCTGGGCCGTCCCTGTCCCGGTACCCGGGGACGTGAGCTGAGATGGACCATTTCCAGTACCTGGCCTTGATGGCGTGCTGCCTGGCGGTGACCGCGCCGCTGGAGTTCCTCGGCGCCCGGGCCTACCGGCAGCCCGCCCGGCTGGCCCGCGCGGTGCTGCCGGTCGCCGTCGTCTTCCTGGCCTGGGACGCCATCGCGATCGCCGCCGGGGCCTGGGCCTACAACCCCCGCTACGTGACAGGCGTGCGGCTGCCGTTCCGCGTCCCGGTCGAGGAACTCGTGTTCTTCCTGGTGATCCCGGTGTGCGGCATCCTCACCTACGGCTGCGTGCAGGCGCTGCTGCCCCGGCTGCGTTCCCGGCCCCGCCGGGAGGCGACCGGGCAGCCCGGACGGCGGGGTGTCGCGCGCCCGCAGCGGGCGGCCGGCCGGTGACCGGGCTCGGCTATACCGTCCCCGCCGCGGCGGCCGCGGCGGCCGTGGTCGCCGCCGAGCTCGCGGTCCTGCGCACCGGGCTGTTCCGCCGGGCCGCCTACTGGGTGTCCATGCTGATCGTGCTGGCCGTCCAGATCCCCGTCGATGGCTGGCTGACCAAGCTGTCCGCCCCGGTCGTCGAGTACTCGCCCCGGCAGATCACCGGGCTGCGGGGACCGCTGGACATCCCGGTGGAAGACTTCCTGTTCGGCTTCGCGCTCGTCACCGCCGCGCTGCTGCTCTGGGAACGGCGGGCGGGCGGCCGGCGGGACCGAGACCACGCGCGGCGGGGGCGAACAGCCGATGAGCCGCGGGCTCCACGCCTTCTTCCGGCGGTACTACAATCCTCCCGGCGGTACTACAACCAGCGCGCGCTGCCGCGCCGCGCCGACCCGGAGCTGGAGCCGACCCGGAGCTGGAAAGGCTGGTCCCGCCGGACGACTATCCGCCGTGCGCCTACCTGATGACCCGGGGGGGTGGAGTTCCGTGCCGGAACCGGCCCCCGCGGAGACGGGCGCGGCCGGCGAGGACGACCGGTCCGACATGTCAGTGACGACCTGGCCTACGCCGAGTGCCGCTACCAGCCGCGGTCCGCGTGCGGGCGCCGTGGACGCTCAGGAGTCCGGGCCGGGCGGCACGGACGGCAGCCCCGGCCCGGGTTCCGCCTGGACGGCCGGGGAGGTCGCGCGGCACCTGGGCATCTCCGAGTCGACCCTGCGTACCTGGCACCGCCGGTACGGGCTCGACCCGGACGGTGCCCAGCCCGGCCGCTACCGCCGGTACCGCGCGCCGGACGTCGCCCGGCTGCGCCGCATGCTGGACCTGATCAACCTGGGCATGCTCGCCTCCGAGGCGGCCCGCGCCGTCCAGGCCGGCGGGGGGGCACCCCTGCCCCCCGGACAAGACGTGGCCGACCTGGTCGCCGCCGCCCGCGCCCTGGACACCGAGCGCTGCGCCGTCGTGCTCGACGGCGTCTTCGCCCGGCGCGCCGTGGCCGACGCCTGGGAACAGGTCTGCTGTCCCGCCCTGACCGCCGTCGACGCCGCCCAGCGCCAGGACCCCGACTGCATAGACGTCGAGCACTGCCTGTCCTGGGCGCTGCTGGCCGCCCTCAGCCGGATACCGCGGCCGCCCGCCGTCCCCGGCGCGGCCGGCGTCCTGCTGGCCTGCACCGAGGGCGAACAGCACACGCTGCCGCTTGCGGCGCTGGCCGCGGCGCTGGCCGAACACCGGGTGCCGGCCCGGATGCTGGGCGCCGCGACCCCCGGGGCCAGCCTGGTCCGGGCGGTGCGCGAGGTACGGCCCGGCGCCGTGGTGCTGTGGGCGCAGCGCCCCGAGACCGCGGACGCCGGCGCGCTGCGCGCCCTCGGCGCGTTCCCGGCCCGCCTGGCCGCGGCCGGCCCGGGCTGGGCGGCCGGCCTCGCGCCCGGCGTGCGGCGGCTGTCCAGCCTGCGCGAGGCGGTCACGCTGCTGGCGGGCTGACCCGGCGCGCCTTCGCGGTGGCAGCGGTCCTTTCACATATCCCGAACGGACCGTGGCGCCTCTCCGGCGGTTCCGGGATCCCCGCGGACGGGGACGCCGGCCCGGGTAGCCGGATCACCTTATTCATGTGATTCCAGCTGCCGCGCAGGCGTGCAGGCTAGGTGCCAGGCAATGACAGCTAGCCACGAACGGAGTGCCCCGTGCAGACCAGGCTGACCGATGTGCCCGGGTTGGAGGCGGAGCCGCGGACCCCGGAGATCGCATGGCACACCCTCAGCGTCGAGGAGGCGCTGCGCGCCGGGCAAGTAGCCGCGCGGCGTGGCCTTAGCCCGGCGGAAGCGGAGGCGCGGGCGGCCCGGTTCGGCCCTAACAAGCTCGCCGCGGGCAGGGCGGAACCCCGCTGGCACGCGTTCATCCGCCAGTACTACGACCCCATGCAGATCGTCTTGCTCATAGCGGGGCTTCTCAGCCTCTATCCCCTCGGGCAGCTGGGAACCGGCCCCCTGCTGATCCTGCTGACGCTGGCCAACGCGGTTCTCGGCCTACAGCAGGAGGGCAAGGCCGGGACCGCCGTCGCCGCCCTTCAGAAGATGATGGTCGTCACGGCCCGGGTGCGGCGCGACGGCCGGGAGACGGAGATCCCCGCCGAACGGCTGGTTCCCGGCGATATCGTATCGATCCAGGCGGGTGATGTCGTCCCGGCCGACGGCAGGCTGCTGCACGCGGCGATGCTGGAGGTCGCCGAGTCCGAGCTGACCGGGGAGAGCCTTCCGGCCTCGAAGGGCACCGCCCCGGTCGGGGAGGCCGGCATGCCGCTGGGCGACCGGACCGACATGGTGTACATGAACACCTCGGTCACCCGCGGGACCGGCGAGTTCGTGGTCACCGCGACCGGGATGGCGACCGAGGTCGGCCGCATCTCGGGAATGCTCCAGGCGCAGCCGGCGGTCAAAACCCCGCTCACCCGCCAGCTCGACCGGCTCTCGAAGCAACTCCTGCTGGTCGCGGGCGCCGCGCTGATCGCGTCGATGGCCGTCAACCTGTCCCGCGGCTATACCTTCACCGCGATGTTCAACGCCGCGGTGGCCTTCGCCATCGCCGCGGTCCCGGTGCAACTGCCCATGGTGGTGACGACGATCCTGGCGTGGGGCACCCAGGCCCTGGCCAGGGCCGGGGCCATCATGAAGCAGCTCCGCTCGACCGAGACCCTGGGGTCGGTCTCGGCGATCAACACGGATAAGACCGGGACGCTCACGCTGAACCAGATGACCGCGGTCCAGATGGCCCTCGCCGGCCACCGCTATGCGGTCGAGGGAAAGGGGTACTCGGCCCACGGGCGCATCAACCGCGTGGCCGGCCAGGCGGAGATCCCGCTTGACCAGTTCCTGATGCCGATGGTCCTCGCCTCCGACGCGGTGCTCAGCGACGGCGAGCTGATCGGCGACCCGACCGAAGGGGCCCTGGTCGCGCTGGCCGCGAAGGGCGGGATCGACGCCGTCTCGACCAGGCAGGCCTACCCGAGGGTCGCCGAACTCCCCTTCGACGCCGAGTACAAGCTCATGGCGACGTTCCACGAGATGACGGACGAACGGGGCAAGGCGGTGGTCCGCTGCTTCGTGAAGGGGGCGCCCGATCAGCTCCTGGCCCGGGCCGCCACGATGCTCGATCCGGATGCAGGGCGGCCGGTCCCGCTCGACGGCCGGCTCCGCGAGCTGTACCTGGCCGAGAACCGGCGGTTCGCGGAGGAGGGCCTGCGGGTCATGGCCATCGCCCGCAGGGATTTCGACCCGGCGTGCTTCCGTCCCGGCGCCGGTCCGGGCGCCGGTCCCGGGGCCGGCCTGCTCTCGCTCGTGACCGATCTGGAACTGCTCGCCCTCGTCGGGATCGCCGACCCGCCGCGTCCCGGCGCCAGGGCATCGGTCGCGCGGGCGAAATCCGCCGGGATCAGGGTCCGCATGGTCACCGGCGATCACGCGGTGACCGCCGCCGCGGTCGCCCGCCAGCTCGGCATCGACGGCAAGGTCATCGGCGGGGCGGAGTTCGGCGCGATGAGCGACGATGAGGTGGCCGACGCGATCGCCGATGCCGGCGTGATCGCCCGCGTCACCCCCGAGCACAAGGTCCGGCTGGTGGACGTGCTCAAGCGCGACGGCCAGATCGTCGCCATGACCGGCGACGGCGTCAACGACGCGCCCGCGCTGAAGAGAGCCGACATCGGGATCGCCATGGGCGGGACCGGGACCGAGGTGGCCAAGCGGGCCGCGGTGATGATCCTGACCGACGACAACTTCTCCACGATCGTCAAGGCGGTGGAGCTCGGCCGCGGGCTGTATGACAACCTCGCCCGGTACATCCGGTTCGAGATGGGATGCATGTTCGGCTTCATCATCACCTTCCTCGGCGCCAGCGTCTTCGACGTCGCCCACGGCGAGCCGCTCCTTCCGCTTCAGGTCCTGTGGGTGGCCTTCACCACCGTGACCATCCAGTCGATCGGGCTCGGGTACAGCAGGTTCGCCGAGGGGCTGATGGAACGCCGCCCCCGGTCACCCGGCCAGCCGATCCTGAGCCCGGGGGTGCTCGGCTGGCTCGTGTCGGCCGGGCTGGTGATGGCGGCCGGCACGCTGGGCCTGGTCAGCTGGGCGGAACAGGCGCACACGCTCACCACCGCGCGGACCATGGGCGTGGCCGTGTTCTCGCTGTTCAACCTGTTCTTCTCGATCGAAACGAGAGACGAACGGGAGTCGGCGTTCTCCCTCAGCACGTTCGCCGGCCGGACGTTCATCGCGACGACCGGGGCGTCCCTCTTCCTGCTCGTCATGGCGACCATCCTGGGGCCGTGCCAGGCGATCTTGAAGACAACCGCGCTCGACGAAAACCAGTGGCTCCTCTGCGCGGCCGTGGCCCTGTGGGTCATCGCGGCCAGCGAGATCCGCAAGGCGGTGCTGCGCCGGGCCGGCGCGATCAGGTTACGGTCAGGCGCCGGCGTTCACCGGGCGGTCGGGCGGCACGCAGACCATCCCCTCGCTGAAGCCCGCCGCGCCGACCCCGAACGCCGCGTTGAACCGGTCCAGGTTGACGACCGTCAGCAGCGCGGTGAGCTCGACCAGCTGCCGGTCGCTGAAGTACCGCTTCATCCGCGCGAACAGCTCGTCGGTGACCTCGACCGGGGTGCGCATCACCGCGGCCGTGTAGTCGAGCGCGGTCTTTTCGCGTTCGGTGAACAGGCCGCTGCTCCGGTATCGCGGCAGGGCCAGCAGCTCTTCGTCGGACAAGCCCGAGTTGCGGCATATCTGCGAGCCCAGGTCCACGCAGAACTCGCACCCGATCATCTGCGCGCCTTTCAGCTCGACCAGGTTCTTGAGCCGCTCGTCAACGCTGCGCCCCTTCCGCACCGCCTGCTGGAACTTGCCCATGCCGCTCAGCATCTTCGGCTGGCAGGCCCAGATCTCGACCGGCTCGATCCCGCTGCCGCGGGCGGGCTCGCGCCCGGTCAGCTTCTTCATGCCCCTGCGCATGAACCAGTAGACGATCCTGATCACGGGACCGGCCTGACCCCGCGGGACTCCCTGAACCCGTGCCATCGGGCCACCTCCTGTCGCGTCGGCTGAGCTGCGGGCCTACCGCGCATGACGTACGGCGGACGGGCGATGTGACACCGATGGCGAGCGGGCCGGCCGGGCCCGCGATGCCGTGCGGCGGCCACGGTCACCGCCTTCCGTTCGGGCTGGCGGAGAATTTCCCGAACGGACGGTTGCGCCTCTCCCAGCGCACGCGGATTCATATTCTGAGGCGCATGACGACATCGACTGACGGGGGCGCCGCCGTGCCCGCCCCGGACCGCAAGCGAGTGGGTTTCATCGGGCTCGGGCACATGGGCTCGCCCATGGCCCGGCGGCTTATCGACGCCGGCTACGACGTCGCTGTCTGGAGCAGGAACAGCGCCCACGTCGATGACCTGGTCGCCTACGGCGCGACCCGTGCGGACTCGCCCGGCGACGCCATCGCCACCGGTCACCTGTTCTCGATGCTCGCCAGCGAGGACGTGCTGCGGGCGGTCCTGCCGCCCGCGCTGCTGCGCCAGGCCCCGCCCGGCTTCATCCACGTCAACCACGCCACGATCAGCGCCCGGGCAGCGGAGGAGTTCGCCGCCGCGGCCGCCGATGGCGGCTACGGTTACGTCTCGGCTCCGGTGATCGGACGGCCGAACGTGGCCGCCGCGGGCGCGCTGACCATCCTGGCCGCCGGCGCCCCCGGAGCGGTCGAAGCGTCGGTCCCGATGCTTCAGGCGATGGGCCGCCGGATCTGGCGGTACGGCGACGCCGCGCCGGCGGCGAACCTGGCCAAGATCGCGGTCAACTACCTCATCGCCCACGCCTTGCAGGCGCTCGCGGAGTCGGTCACCCTGCTGGAGCGGGGCGGCCTGGACACCGTCCAGTTCGTCCAGATGATCAGCGACAGCGTCTTCCCCGGACCGGTCTACGGCGGCTACGGCGACGCGATCGCCCGCGCCAGCTACACGCCGCCCGGGTTCACCACCGTCCTGGGCCTGAAGGACGTGATGCTCGCCATCGGCGCCGCCGAGGACGCCGGCGTCACGCTGCCCGCCGGCCCGGTCCTGCGGGAGGTCTTCCAGGCCGCGGTGTCAGAGGTCGGCGAGGACCTCGACTGGGCCGCGATCGCGGAGATCACGCGCCGGCGCAGCGCGTGATCGCTACCGGGCCCCGGCGAGCCGGGCACGGTCCACCTTGCCGGTGGAGGTCCTGGGCAGCGCTTCGCAGAACTCCACGACGTCGGGGACCATGTAGCCGGGCAGCCGCCTGCGGCAGTGGTCGAGGACGTCCTGGCGGGTGAGGCCGGGAGGGTCGGCGGCGATGACCGCGCGCAGGCGGCTGCCGAGCAGGTCGTCTGGCATGGGCAGCACCACCGCCTCGCGGACGGCCGGGTGCTCGTACAGCGCGGTCTCCACCTCGCCGAGTTCCACCCGGTAGCCGCGGGTCTTGACCATGCCGTCCCGGCGGCCGAGGAAGACGTAGTTGCCGTCGGCGTCCACGGTGACCAGGTCGCCGGTCCGGTAGACCGGCTCGTCATAGGCGTCCTGGAACGGGTTGCGGACCAGCACCTGGCCTGTCTTCCCGGGCTGGCCCCAGTACCCGTGCATCAGGCCGGGGCCGCGCACGTACAGCTCGCCCTCGTCCCCGGGACGGGTTACCCGGCGGCCCTCGGCGGTGACCGCGAACACGTCCGTGTTGGCGCAGGCCTTCCCGATCGGCGCCGGGCCGGCCAGGCCGCCGGCGGGGACCTCGTACCAGGTGCACACGTTGGTCTCGGTGGGCCCGTACCAGTTGAGGTAGCGGGGGTGCGGCAGTGCGGCCATCAGCCGGGCCAGGTGCCTGGCCGGGAACACCTCCCCGGCGAAGACGACCGCCCGCAGGGCGGACAGGTCGCGCCCGGCCAGGTCGCCGTAGGCGGCCAGCATCGTCAGGGTCGAGGGCACCGAGTACCAGACGGAGATCCGTTCCCGCGCCATCCATTCCGCCAGCCGCGACGGGAACATCGTCATGCCCTCGGGGAGGATGGCCGTGCGGGCGGCGGCCTTGCAGGCGGCGAAGATGTCGAAGACCGACAGGTCGAAGTGGAGCGGGGCGGGGCTGCAGACGCGGTCGTCCTCGGTCAGGCCGACGCAGGCCGCGGCCCAGGTGATGAAGGTGAGCGAGGCCCGGTGGGAGATCATCACCCCTTTCGGGGTGCCGGTGGACCCGGAGGTGTACAGGATGTAGGCCAGGTCGGTCTCGATCGCCCGCTCGCCGGCGAGCGGCTCGTCCGGTTCCGCCGCTACCTCCTCCCACGGCACGACGGCCGGCCCCCCGGGCCGGGTTCCGGCCGTCCGCGGGCCCGCCGGATCTTCCGGGGCCGCCGGACCCCAGTGAGGACCCATCACCATGACGTCGCGGAGCCGCGGAACGGCGCTGGCCATCGCCGCCGCCTGGTGCGCCGTTCCCCGGTCGGCCAGGACCACGCCGATGCCGCTGTCGGCCATGATGGCGGACAGCCGCGCGGCAGGCGACTTCGGGTCGAGCGGGACATAGCAGGCCCCCGCCTTCAGCGCGCCGAATATGCCCACCACGGAGGCGGCCGACTTGGGGGCGAGGATCCCCACGCGATCGCCCGGCGCTACGCCGCGGGCCAGCAGCGCGCGGGCGGCCTGGTTGCTCAGCCTGTCCAGCTCGCGGTAGGTGAGGATCCGCCCTCCGGCGGCCACCGCCGGGCGGCGCGGCCGTCGCGTGGCGGTGTGGGTGAGCAGGTGCTGGAGCAGGTAGGTCATGGTTTCTCCTGGTCACAGGCCGAGCATCCGGGCCAGGATGAGCCGCTGGATCTCGGAGGTGCCTGAGTAGATGGTGCCGGCGATGGCGTCGCGCAGGTCGCGTTCGATGCCGGCTTCCTTCATGTAGCCGAACGCGCCGTGGATCTGGATGGCGTCCAGGCTGGAGGCGACCCATGCCTCGCTGGTGAACAGCTTGGCGGCGGCTGCCTCGGCCGGGGCGGGGCGGCCCTGGCCGGCGAGCCAGGCGGCCTGGTAGACCAGCAGCCGGGCGGCCTGTAGCCGCAGGGACATGCCGGCGATCTTGTCCGCGACCGCCTGGAACTTGCCGATGGGCTGGCCGAACTGGCGGCGGGTGCGGGCGTGGGCGGTGCAGGCCTCCAGCTGGCGCTGCATGGCGCCGAGCGCGGCGGCCATGATGCAGCTGCGCTCGGCGGTCATCGAGGCGTTGAAGATGGCCATCCCGGCGCCCTCGGCGCCCAGCCGCTTGTCTTCCGGGACCGGGCAGCCGTCCAGCACCACCTCGCCCATCGGGGAGGTGCGCAGGCCCATCTTGTCCATGGCGCGGGTCACGGTGAGCCCGGGGGTGCCCTTGTCGACCAGGAACGCCGAGATGCCGCCGGGCCGGGGCCGGCCGGGGTGGGCGGCGAAGACCAGCACCACGTCGGCGACCGGGGCGTTGGTGATGTACAGCTTGGTGCCGGTCAGCACGTAGCCGTCTCCCCGCCGCTCGGCGCGGGTGGCCATGGCCAGCGCGTCCGAGCCCGAGCCGGGCTCGGTCACCGCGTGCACCCCGATCAGGTCCCCGGCGATCAGCCCGGGCAGGTAGGCCTGCTGCTGGGCGGGGGTGCCGAAGGTGGCCAGCGGCAGCTCCAGGCTCCACAGCTGGGCGCTGAGGGAGAACAGCAGCCCGTTGTCGCGGCAGCCGTAGCCGAGCCCCTCCATGACCAGTGCCGTGGTCAGCAGGTCCGCGCCGGCGCCGCCCAGGGCGGCCGGGACCGGCAGGCCCTGCACGCCGAACCGGGCGCAGGCCCGCCAGGCTCGCGCCGGGAACTCCCCCGCCTCCTCCCGCCGGGCCAGGTCCTGGTCCAGCTCCCGGCGGGCGAACGCGGCCGCCGCCTGCTTCAGCTCCCGCTGCTCGGCGCTCAGCGCGAAATCCATGCCGCCCCCCTGCCCGCCGCCGTGACCGCCGCCGGGACCGCCCGCCGCCTTCCCCGCGCCCGGCGAGCCAGCCGCAGCCCCGCGGCATGCGCCGCAGCCTCCGCCCCATCCCCCAGGGACACCAGCGAACCCGGCGCCGCCGCCTCCCCGTAGCGGTGCAGCAGCGCCCTGGAGATCAGGTGATCCGTCAGCCAGGGGTTTTTCGGCAGCACCGGCCCGTGCAGGTACGTGGCGTACACGTCCTTGTAACGGGCGCCCTCGGTGCCGTCCTCGCCGTTGTTCCCGGACCCGGCGATCACCTGCCCGAGCGGTGCGGCGCCGGGGCCGAGGTAGGTGCGGCCGCTGTGGTTCTCGAAGCCGACGAGCGAGTGCCGCCGGCCCCCGCCCAGGTCGCAGGTGACGGCGATGTGGCTCATGAACCGGGTGCTGCCGCCTTCGGTGACCGCGTCCAGCACCCCTATGCCGGCGATCGGCGGTGCGCCGGCGGGCGCGTAGTACCTGCCGAGAAGCTGGTAGCCGGCGCAGACTGCCAGGACGACCGCGCCGCCCTCGATCGCCTCGCGGAGCGGTCCGGCCTTCGCCTTCAGGTCGCGCGCGGCCACCCGCATCTCGGTGTCCTGGCCGCCGTGCAGCAGGATCAGGTCGAACTCGCTGAAGTCGGGGGTCGCCCCGGCGTCGGCCTCGACGACGCTGGTCCCGATTCCCCGCCAGGCGCAGCGCCTGACGAGGGCGAGCAGGTTCCCCCGGTCCCCGGCCACGCTGAACAGCTTCGGGTACAGGTGGCAGATGCGGACCGTCGGCGGCGTGGCGTTCTCCATGTGCTCACTCCTCCCAGAACGGCGGCACCCAGCCGCGTCGCTGCATGATCCGGCGGAACTCGCGCATCGGGGTGTAGCCGGCGAGGATGTAGAGCGGCTCGCCCGGCGGCAGGCGGGCCAGGGCGGCGTCCAGGGCGGCCTGGCGCCCGGGGATCACCCGCATCTCCGCCGGGTCGGCCCCGGCGTACTTCATGCGCAGCGCGACTTCCTCCGCCCTGGTGCCGCTGACGACCAGGCTCGCGAGGTCGGGCACCAGTTCCTCCAGGTCCACGTCCCAGAGCCAGGCGAAGTCCTCGCCGTCGACCGCCGTGTTGCTGTGCGCGGCCAGCACGTGCTTGCGGCCGGGGCGCAGCAGGATCTGCCGGAGGGTGGCGTTGTAGGACGCGGGGTTCTTGACGAAGGAGAGCACCACGAGGCGCCCGCCGGCCCTTATCTCCTCCAGGCGGCCGAACGCCGGGCGCAGGCCCGCCAGGGCGCACCGCGCGCTCCCGGGATCCAGCGTCCCCAGCGCGAAGGCGCCGGCGAGCGCGGCGGCGGTGTTGTACACGTTGTGCAGTCCCGGCAGGGGCACGTGCACCCGCACGGTTCCCGCCGGCGTCTCGGCGGTCACGTCGCTGCCCCCGTCCGGCGACGCCTGGACCTCGGTGACCGCGATATCCAGGTCCGGCCGCCCGCTCCCGCACGCGCGGCACTCATAGTCCCCCAGGTGCGACACGTACACCCGGCGGTAGGCGAGGGGGTGCTGGCAGCGCACGCAGCGGATCGTGTCCGCGGCGTGCTCGGGAGCCTGCGCGCCGGCGTCCGCCGCGCGAAGGCCGTAGTACAGGCGGCGGGCCGGCGCGCGGGGGGCGAAGCTCGCCACGAGCGGGTCGTCGCCGTTGAGCACCGCGCTCGCCTGCGCGGGCAGCGCCTCGACCGCGGTTTCCAGCATTCGCGCCATCGAGTACAGCTCGCCGAAGCGGTCTAGCTGGTCGCGGAAGATGTTGGTGACCAAGATCATGTCCGGTGCCACCTCGGGCACCGCCTGCCGCATCGTCGCCTCGTCGACCTCCAGCAGGAGCAGCCGCGCGTCCATCCTGCCCCGCAGGTCGGCTCCGCGGACGGCAACCGAGGTCACGCCCTGGAGCAGGTTCGACCCGGTCCGGTTCTGGGCGACGCTGACGCCGGCGGCCTGGGCGAGGGCGGCGATCATCCGGCAGGTCGTCGTCTTGCCGTTGCTCCCCGTGATCACGGCCTTGCGGGCATCGCTCGCCGCGGCGACCTTCCGCAGCACGAGCGGGTCTATGCGCCGGGCGATGGCGCCGGGGAAGCTGGTCCCGCCGCCGATGCTCAGGAGCCTGCCCGCGGCCCCCGACCCCTTGCCCGCCGCGAGCGCGAGCGCGAAGCGCACCCGCCCGGCGGGCAGCGCCGCCCCCGGGATCGTCACCCTGCGCATCTGCGGTCCTCCATGCGGGGGGATCCGGCGCGGCGGGACCCGGCCTCGCGCACGGCGCCCAGGATGGCCTCCACGTGGTCCTCGTTCAGCTCGTAGTGGAGGGCGCAGGAGCGCAGGGCGAAGCGGCCCTCGATGTCGGTGCCCGCCAGGAATGCCCGGCCCCCGGTCTGGACGTCCTCCATGATCGCCTGGTTCAGCAGGTCCAGGGCCCGGTCGCCGCCCCGCCAGCCGGGGGGGAGGTACCGGAAGCACACGGCGGTCAGCGGCCCCGTCGCCACCAGCTCCAGGTCCGGGCTGGCCTCGATGACCTCCTCCATGTACCGGGCCAGGTCGACATGCCGCCTGACGTGGCTCACCAGGCCGGCCTTGCCCGCCTGCTGGATGTTCCAGAAGGTCTTGAGCGCCCTCCCGGAATCCCTCGTCTGCTCGGCGCTGCGGTGGGAGTACCAGATGTGCCCGGCGAACCCCCTTCCCGGCGTCATGCTGAGGTAGGAGGGGACGAGCTTGTAGGTGTCCTGGAGCAGCTCGCCGCGGCGCACCATGGCGCAGCTGCATCCGATGGCCACCGCCAGCCACTTGTGCGGGTCGATGGCGACGGAGTCGGCGCGCTCGATGCCCGCGAACCAGTGCGCGAGGCGGGGGTCGAGCGCGCCGAGCCCGCCGTAGGCGCCGTCCACGTGCAGCCAGAGGCGGTTGGCGCGGCAGAACTCGGCGAGGTCGTCCAGCGGGTCGATGGCTCCGGTCTTCACGCTCCCGGCGTTCGCCGCGACGAGGAAAGGACGGTGCCCCGCGCGGCGGTCGGCGGCGACCGCCGCGCGCAGGTCGTCCAGGTCCATCCGGAAGTCGGGGCCCGTGGCCACCTTGCGGGGGCTGCCGAGCCCGAGCGTGAAGGCGGCCTTCTCCAGGCAGGAATGCCCCTCCGCGGACATGTACATGACGAGCCTGGGATGCCCCTGGAGCCCTTCCTCCCTGACGTCCCAGCCGTTGACCCGGGCGCCCCAGTAACGCGCGACCTCCATGCAGTGCCGGTTCGCGTCGGACCCGCCGCCGAGGAGCACGCCGTCGCTCCCGTCGCGGGGGAAGCCGATGAGCTCCATGAGCCAGCGCACGGTCAGCCGTTCCAGGTAGATCGCCGCGTATTCGCCGCCGGCGCCGCTGGTGTTCGTGACCGCCGCGGCGAAGGCGGCCAGCATGCTGAGCTTGGACGCCGCCGGGTCCACGAAGGCGGCGAACCGGGGGTGGTTCTGGCCGCGCCCGTACGGCAGCACGCGCTGGGTGAAGAACTCCAGGATCTCCCCGGTCGCGACCCCCTCGGCGGGCAGCTCCATCTCCTCGATCTGCCGCCGCACCTCCTCGGGGAGCGGCTGGTACACCGGGTTCTCCGGCAGTGCCTCAAGGTAGTCGCCCAGGGTGTCCACGAGCCGGTGGCCCAGTTCGCGGAAGGCCTGGCCGTCCATCGCGAACGGCGACGGAAGGCCGCCATAGCCCGTAGCGCGACGCAGGGATGCAGATAGCGTCATCCGCGGAACTCTCCTCACCCTTAACGGAAAGATAGTATATAATTACAGAGAGTAACTAACGGTGCCGGTCCCCTCCACGTGCGGGGCGAGGCTGTCTTCGATCAGCTGACGCGGCACGGTGGCGTCGTCGAACCAGCGGCCGCCGAACGGCCGCTGCACGGGGATGATCTGGTCGCTGGAATAGGCCAGGATCTTGCGGTTGTAGGCGCGTACCTCATCGCGCAGGGCAGCGGGCAGCCTCCCGTCGCGCCGCAGGGCCTTTTCCATGTCCGCGAGCAGCCGGCGGGTCTCGGCGATGGTGGCCAGGACGGCCCGGCAGAACGCCGGCGGCAGCACGCCGTGCTCGCCCTTGATCTCCACCAGGCGGGCGATCGCCTCATAGGAGGCGTCCTGCAGCTGGCGCCGGCTCAGCCAGCGTGTCTCGTAGTTCAGCCGCCGGTGCCACAGCGGCTCGGTCATGGCCCGGCGGTGGTCTTCCAGGCTGCGGTGGAAGATGCGGTACCCGTGCCGGGCTGGTTCCTCGAAGAAACGGCACCCCGGATCGAGGAAAGGCACCATCGGGCAGATCAGCGGCAGCGCGTTCCACCCGCCGAACTTGCGGATCAGCCGCTCGCAGTAGGCGACGGTGTCCATGACCGACTGCCGGTCCTGGTACGGCATCCCGATGAAGAACCAGACCATGACCCCCTTGATCCCGGCGTCCAGGGCGCGCGGGATCCAGTCCTCCATCTCGGCCATGGTGTAGGTGCCGCGCCCGGCCGCCTTGCTGATCTTCGGGTCATGGGATTCGGGGGACAGCATGATGTAGGCGGCCGTGGACCGGCCCATTTTCGCCAGGGTGTCCGGCGGGGTCAGGGTGAACTGCTCGAAGGAGACGCTGGCATAGCCGCACTCGCGCACCGCGTCCAGGTACCGGTGCAGCCGCGTCTTGCTCTCCGAATAGCACTGCAACGCGTAGATCGAGGTGCGCCGCGCCGCCTCCTTCATGGTGCGCAGCTCATCGACGATCAGGTCGTGGTCCTTTTGGATCAGGGTCTTGCGGACGCCCATGATGGCGCGGTAGGCGGACCGGGACCCGCCGCACCAGCCGCAGTCGTGCGCGCACCCGGTGTTGGGCAGGGTCATGATCAGCTTGGACGCCGCCGGCCCGGCGGCGGGCGTGCGGCGGTAATAGGACCAGTCGTGGCGCGCGTTGTTGTAGCCCGCGGCCGGCTTGTGGGTGAACCCGGTGGCCGCGACCTCGCCGCCGGCCTTGTAGACCAGGTTCGGGATGGAGCGGAAGTCCCGGCTGCCCCGCCTGGCCGCGGCGACCAGCGCGGCGACCGGCTCCAGCGTGTCATAGCCCTGCACCACCACGTCCACCGCCGGGTAGGCGATCAGCTGGTCGGCGTAATAGGTCGCCGAGATGCCGCCGAAGACGGTCAGCGCGCCGGGGTGCTCCTGCTTCAGCACGGCCGCCAGCTCGACCGCGCCGTGGCACTGGGTCATCCAGTGCAGGTCGAACCCGAATACCGGCGCGTCCAGCCGGGCCAGCAGCCGCCGCACGTCCAGCCCGGGATGCATCAGCATCAGCGAGGCGACGTTGACGATCTTGACATCAAGCCCGCGGTCGGCCAGGTACCGCTGGATCGAGAACCAGCCGAGCGGGTACATCTCGTACACCGACGTGACGTTGACGCTGTCGCTGTCGCTCAGGTAGGCGAACAGCATGTCATCGCGCTCGCGGAAGTCATACACGCTCGGCGCGTGCAGCAAGAACAGGTCAGCGCTGAGCCCGGGCCGGGACGTTGTCGGCTGGTCCATCGTGAAGGAATCCCCTCTCTGTCAGGCGCGACGGCTCGGTGGCCGGCCGCAGCAGGCCGAGGCCGGCCAGGTCGGCCCCGCTCGGCCAGTAGACCCAGTGCGCGGGGCTGCGCCGGATGGCGGCGCCCACCGCGGCCGCGCACCGCGCGAACGCCGTCGCCACGTCGCCGTCCACCGGCACCGGCGCGGAGATCTCAAGCACCTGATGGCGGTAGTCGGGTTCGCGGTACATGAACCCCATGAGCAGCGGCGCGCCGGTCACCTGGGCGAGCGTCACGGCCCCGGGCAGGAGCCTGGCCCGGCGGCCGAGGAAGGGCACCTCCACGGCGCGGGGCCGGTCGCTGTCCAGCGGCGGCGCGTCGATCGCGATCGTTATCACCTCACCCGCGCGCAGGATGGCCGCCGCCTGAGCCGCCACCCCGAGCCGCCCAGGCCAGGGCTCGATGTTCGGCCGGCTCCTGTGGCGCCGCAGCCGCCTTGCGTAGACCAGGTCCCAGAACCGCCGCTCGGCGGGGGAAAGGCCCGCCGTGTAGTTGTGCTGCCAGCGCCCGATGGTGGTGACCGGGAAGCCGATGGCGCCCAGCAGGGAGAAGCAGCAATCGAAGGAGCCGAAGTGGGCGGAGCAGAGGATGGCGCCCCTGCCGCCCGCCAGCGCGGCGTCCAGGTGTTCCCGGCCGCGGATCTCGACCAGCCGCCGCAGGGACCGTGCCCGGTGCCGCAGCCGCATCACGTCGATCGCCTCGCAGGAGGCGAACCGGAACCAGTCCCGGGCCAGCCGCCGCGCGGAGTCCTGGCTGAGCCCGTCCCCGAGCAGCTGCCGCAGGTTGCGCATGAGCTCGGCGCGCTTCTCGTGCCGGTACCGGAAATCCCAGTCGCCGCGCCGGCAGGCGATGCGGTAGGCCAGGGGCGCCGGAAGGCGGGCCACGGCCGGCGCCACCGCCGCCCAGTAGGCCGCGCCTTCCACGCTGCGCAGCAGCCGCTCCGCGCGGCTCTCAGCCACGGGCTGCCTCCTGCCTTCCCGGCTCGCGCGCCCGGAGGTAGGCGCAGATGGTGTTCACGCTCCCGAAATTCTCCGGGAGCAGGTCGGCCTCGCCCACCGTGATATTGAACCGCTCTTCCAAGAAGACCACGAGCCTGAGCAGGCTCAGCGAATCGAGGATTCCCTCCTCCAGCAGGGAAGTCTCATTCGACAGCGGCAGCAGCGCCGGGTCCTGGACTATTTCTCGGCTGATGTACTCGTTGACAATGGTCTCCATCTGGGCACCTTCCCCGGGAGTTTCCCGTCTTTCGTGTCTCGCCGCGCTTCCGTCGGCATGGATCAGTAAAGCGGCCCTTGCGGAAGCTTGTCCGAATAGCATCGGTTCGTGTCCCGTCCCCCCGGTCAGCGGCCATTCCCGCGTTCGACGGGCAATAAACCGCGGTCTTCGGGTATCTTAACCGAGCGTGGGTATGAAGCCAGCGCATAACCGATATTGCCTCGCCGGCGTGGCGGCCGGCGAAGCAATTAATGTCCTTCGACCGGAAGGGCGGATTACGTACGCTTCGCCCGCATGCCGGCTGCCTGAATCAATTGACGATATTGGTCCTGCGCTGGGCGCGGGGAGGAGAATGTCCCGGTGAAGGTGCAAATCGACGCTAAGCGCTGTCAGGGGCACGGCCGCTGCTACGATCTCGCGCCCGGTCTGTTCGGTGACGACGATGAGGGATACGGGATGGTGCTCGGCGACGGCACCGTGCCGCCGGGGCAGGAGCATGACGCCCGCCTCGCCGCGGCGAACTGCCCCGAGCATGCGATCGAGCTCGTCGAAGGGATGTGACAGCTTGCCGGAGGGACGCGACAGGGCCGCGGGCGACCGCTTCGCCCAGGACCGCTGGAACAGGCGCGAGGGCGGGGGCGCCGGCACCCGCAGCGAGATCGTCACCGGCCCGGTCTCGGACTGGGCGACCGACTTCTCCCACCTCGATCCCCGGTGGGCCGCCGACCCGTACCCGATCCTGGACGACCTGCGGCAGCGCTGCCCGATCGCGCACACGCGGCGCTTTGGCGGCGCCTGGCTGCCGACCCGCTACGCGGACATCGCGGAGATCGCCTACGACACCGAGCGCTTTTCCTCGCGGGCGATCATCGTGAGCAACGTACGGCCGCCGCAGGACCTGGCGCCGGCCGGCGGCTCGCCGCCGATCACCTCCGACCCCCCGTTCCACCGCGAGGCGCGCAGGCTGCTGCTCCCGGCGTTCACGAAGACCGCGGTCAGCAAGCACGAGCCCGCGACGATGGAACTGTGCCACTCGCTCATCGACGCGCTCGCGGGCCGGGATGTCGTCGACGCCGCCCGCGACTACGCGCAGCACATCCCGATGCGGGTGATAGCCGGCATCCTCGGCTTCCCCCCGCAGGACGCGCCGCAGTTCCGTGAGTTCATCGAGAACACGCTGCAAGGCATCAACCTGCCGCCCGAGCAGCGCCTCACGCGGATGTCGGCGCTGCTGCACTACCTGCTCGCGCAGGTCCACGACCACCTCAGCGACCCGCGGGACGACCTCACGACCTACCTGATCAACGCCGAGCTCGACGGCCGCAAGCTCGACCCGTCGCACATCGTCGGCACGATGGCCCTGCTGCTCATCGCCGGCATCGACACGACGTGGAGCGCGATCGGCGCCTCCCTGTGGCACCTGGCGAAGGCCCCGCGGGACCGCCGCCGGCTCGCCGCCGATCCCGGGCTGCTGCCGGCCGCGATCGAGGAGTTCCTCCGGGCCTACGCGCCGGTCACCATGGCCCGGCTGGTCAGGCAGGACATGCGCTGGCACGGGGCGGACATGAGGGCCGACGACTGGATCCTGCTGTCGTACCCGGCGGCCAACCGGGACCCGGCGCAGTTCGACCGTGCGGGCGAGGTCGTCATCGACCGTGAGGCCAACCGGCACGCCGCGTTCGGCCTCGGCGTTCACCGCTGCCTGGGCTCGCACCTGGCCCGCATGGAACTCCGGGTCGCCCTGGGCGCCTGGCTGGAGCGCTTCCCCGAGTTCACCCTCGCCGACCCCGCGGCGGTGACGTGGGCCGCGGGACAGGTCCGCGGCCCGCGGTCGCTCCCGCTCCGCGTGGCCGGCGGTTAGCCGCCCACGCCGGCCACGCCGGCCCCGGTGGCCTGGCGGCGCACCTCGTAGAGCATGATCCCCGCCGCGACCGCCAGGTTCAGCGATTCCGGCGTGCCGGTCATCGGGATGCGGACGCGCTCGTCCGCCTGCGCCAGCGCCTCCGGCGGCAGCCCCCTGCCCTCCGAGCCGAGGAGGATCGCCAGCGGCGGCCGGTACCGGGTGGCCCAGTGCTCGCTGTCCGCGCGGCCTGACGTCGCCACGACCCGGACGCCCGCGGCCCGGGCCCAGCCGAAGAAGGTCCCGGCGTCGGCCATATGAGCCACGGGAACGGCGAACAGCGAGCCCATGCTGGCCTTCACGGCGCCGGGCGCGAACGGGTCGGCGGTGTCCCCGATCAGGATGACGCCCGCGGCCCCGGCGGCGTCCGCGGTGCGGATGATCGTGCCGAGGTTTCCCGGGTTGCCGATCTCGTGCAGGGCGACGTACACCGCGCCGGGCCGCGCCGGCAGGCCGCCGGGCGGGGTCAGCCTGCCGCGGACGATGGCGGCCAGCCCCGACGGCCCTTCCCGGTCCGATACCCGGCCGAACAGTTCCGCGCTCAGCCGCGCGACCCGGACGCCCCGCTGCTGCGCCGCGGCGGCGATCGCCGCCGCGGCGCCGGTGAGGAGGCCGGGGGCGACGATCAGGACCTCGACCTCCCAGCCCGCCTCGAACGCGCGGCCGACGGGCTGCGCTCCCTCCACCACGAAGGCGCCCTGCTGGCGCCGGTGCCTGCGGTCAGCGAGCGAGCGAACGCGCTTCACCAGCGGGTTCGCCGCGCTGGTGATCATCTCGCCCATGCGCGCATCCCTTCGTATCCGGCTCCCGCGCAGGTTTATCCCGAACGTACGCGGCTGGCTCCCGGCCTCCCGCCGGGTCAGGATCCCGGGGTCCCGCCGGACCGCAGCCGGAAGTCCAGCGCGGTGTGGCGCCGCCCGGCGCCCTTGGTGCGGACCGCGACGGCCAGCGCCCGCCGGGAGCCGGCGAGGACGACCAGCTTCTTCGCCCGGGTCACCCCCGTGTAGAGCAGGTTGCGCTGGAGCATCAGCCACGAGCCCGTGGTGAGCGGGATGACCACGGCGGGGTACTCGCTGCCCTGGGAGCGGTGGATGGTCACCGCGTAGGCGTGCGCGAGCTCGTCCAGCTCATCGAACCCGTAGTCCACCGACTCGTCCTCGTCGGTGCGGACGGTCAGCGTATGGTCCTCCAGCGACATGCCGGTGACCACGCCGACGGTCCCGTTGAAGACGCCCGCGGCGCCCTTTTCGTAGTTGTTGCGGAGCTGGGTGACCTTGTCGCCGACGCGGAAGACCCGGCCGCCGTAGCGCCGCTCGGGCTGTCCCTCGCGGAACGGCGTGAGCGCCTCTTGCAGCAGCAGGTTCAGGTTTCCCGCGCCCGCCGGGCCGCGGTGCATCGGGCACAGCACCTGCACGTCGCGGCGCGGATCCAGGCCGAACTTCGCCGGGATGCGGCGCGCCACGATGTCGGTGACCAGCGCCGCGGTCTGCTCGGGGTCGTCGCAGCCGAACCAGAAGAAGTCGCCGAAACCGGACAGCGACGGCTGGTCCCCGGCGTTGATCTTGTGCGCGTTGACGACGATCCCGGACCGCTGGGCCTGCCGGAAGATCTTCGTCAGCCGCACCACGGGCAGCGTGCCCGCGGCGAGCATGTCGCGCAGCACCTCGCCCGCGCCCACGGACGGCAGCTGGTCCACGTCCCCGACCAGGAGCAGGTGCGCGCCGGGCGGGATCGCCTTGATGAGCTTGTTGGCCAGGATCACGTCCACCATGGAGGTCTCGTCCACCACCACCAGGTCGGCGTCGAGGGGGTTGGCCGCGTCGAAGGACGCATCCCCGCCGGGCCGGAGCTGGAGCAGCCGGTGGATGGTCGCGGCGTCGTGCCCGGTGAGTTCGGCCAGCCGCTTCGCCGCCCGGCCGGTGGGCGCGGCCAGGATGACCTTCGCCCGCTTGGCCCTGGCCAGCTCTACCACCGAGCGCACCGTGAAGCTCTTCCCGCACCCCGGCCCGCCGGTCAGCACCGCGACCCGCGAGGTCAGCGCCAGCCTGACCGCTTCCTCCTGCCCGGGCGCCAGCGCGGCGCCGGTCCGCTCGCGCAGCCAGCCCAGGGCCTTGCCCCAGTCCACGGACGCGAAGGCCGCCAGCCGGTCCTCCCGCGCGGTGAGCAGGCGGAGCAGGGCAGCCGCCACCGATCGTTCGGCTTGATAGAAGGGGGGCAGGTAGACGGCGGGAACGGGGGGTGAGTCCGCGGCCGCCGGCGGCAGCTCCTCCCGTACCACCCCCTCGGCGGCGGCCAGCTCATCCAGGCACGGGCCGATCATCTCCGCCGGCACCTGGAGGATCTTGGCGGCCTCCGCGATCAGGTTGGGCGCGGGCAGGTAGCAGTGGCCGTCGTCGGCCGCCTCGGACAGGGTGTAGGCGAGGCCCGCCTTGATCCGCTCCGGGCTGTCGCGGGCGATCCCCACGCTCATGGCGATGGTGTCGGCGGTCTTGAACCCGATCCCCCACACCTCGGACGCGAGCCGGTACGGCTCGGCGCGCACCACGTCCACCGCCTTGTCGCCGTACTTCTTGTAGATCCGCACGGCCAGCGACGTGGAGACCCCCACGCCCTGGAGGAAG